>Ga0207889_1000098_pt1 | contig 50930 bp, 54 predicted proteins | sample LinPmetageLP47_FD_184058 | JGI IMG/M metagenome (GOLD analysis project Ga0207889, IMG submission 184058) | Marine viral communities from the Pacific Ocean - LP-47 (SPAdes) | ecosystem: Environmental > Aquatic > Marine > Oceanic | place: Pacific Ocean | collected 2011-06-12 | reverse complement strand
AAGAAAAGTCACATCAGCACTAAAATTCAAAGAATAATAATAGCAACAGAAAAATATCGCGATCGCAGCCTTCGGCTGCTCAAAAATAATAAACCCTGCAAAAAAGCAGGGTTTATCGTCAATCTGAAATGCCACTGTAAACAGTGGCATTTTTTTATAGTACAGGTGATTAACGCTGTGCGACTTTGGTTTTGAGTGCCTGTTTATCTGCATCACTTAAATACGCAATCTCAAGTGCATTGGCTTGCGCTTTTTCCATATCAGCTTGCGATAAACCAGCTTGTGGCGCTGCAGTTGTGTATTCGTACTCAATTTCAATCCCTTCAACAGCCGGATCATCGGTATTAATGCTGGCCAAAATGCCATGATCTAAAAACTGTTTAAGCGGATGCTTAGTTAAATCATTCACTGTGCTGGTTTGAATATTACTGGTTAAGCACGATTCAATACCAATACGGTTATCACGTAAATAATCCATTAGCGTTGAGTCTTCAATCGCTTTAACGCCATGCCCTATTCTTCTTGCGCCAAGCTCGTTTAATGCTTGCCAAATACTTGCAGCACCCAATGCTTCGCCAGCATGCACAGTAACCGCTAAATATGCATCGCGTACTTGTTTAAAGTGATCAACAAACAGTTCACCAGGGTAACCAATTTCGTCACCGGCTAAATCAACCGCGACCAAATCATTTTTAAAAGCAAGTAAAGCATTCAGCTCGTGTTGACAGGTTTTAACACCGTAAGTACGAGATAAAATACCAATTAAGTTTGCTTTAATATCAGCATCTTTTGTTGCACTTTTAATACCATCGACCACGGCTTCAACAACGCCCTGAGGATGTAAACCTTGGCTTTGTGCCATGTAGTAAGGGCTAAAACGTAGCTCTACGTAATCAAGGCCTTGCGCTTGTGCATCTTCAATGTTTTCTATTGCAATTCGTCTACAGGCATCGTAATCACCCAGTACCGTGACCCCCCAATCAAGCTTTTGTAAAAAAGCCATTAGGTTTGGCTCAGGATCAATAACTTGAACATGAGGAATAAGTGCCTCAACATTATCTGCTGGTAAAGCTATATTAAACTGACGACCAAGTTCTAGTATGGTTTGCGCGCGTACATTCCCATCTAAGTGACGGTGAATATCTAGCAAAGGTATTTTTCTATTAATCATAGTAGCTACTCGGTTGAGTTAAAATTGCGCGAATGATACGCAGGTACAGTAATATTTCAAGTGTAGAATATTTAAAATGGCGCTTGGAGGTCTTATGTCTGCCTTTTGTACAAAAATACGTGTTACTTATCTAAGCGAGATAAATAATACCAAAGCGTTTTAAATAGCTCATCAGCTTCAATAGGCTTGGTCATGTAGCTATCCATTCCAGAGGCAATCGCTTTTTGAGCGTCTTGTTCGTGAGCGTTGGCGGATAAACCAATAATAGGTAAATCAAAAAAACCTAACTCATTACGAATCACTTTTGTTGCTTGTAAACCATCCATATTAGGCATTTGAATATCCATTAATACTAGGTCGTAGTTTTTTTCGCTAAGCATCGCAATCGCTTCTAAGCCATCATTTGCGATATCAGCAATACCGTGTTTAGTTTCTAAAATAGCACTTACAACATGTTGGTTTAATGGGTTGTCTTCCACTATAAGTAATTGATATTTTTCTAAAGAAATATTACTCACATCAATTTTTGATAAAGCATCAGCACTGTATTTGGCTTTTGGCAGCGATGAATGAACTGGTAAGCTAAAAGTAAACGTAGATCCATGCCCCTCACTGCTTTTTAAATCAATAGCCCCTCCCATCAATTCGACCAATTTTTTACAAATACTCAAACCTAAACCAGTACCACCGTACTGACGTGACGTTGAGCTATCTGCTTGAGAAAAGGGTTTAAAAAGCTGTTTTTGAGCTGCAGAGCTAATGCCAATCCCGGTATCGTTAACACTAAAATATGTCATTTTTGATGATTGCCAAATCTTTAACGTAATACAGCCCTTTGCGGTAAATTTTACTGCATTATTTAATAAATTAAGCAGAATTTGCTTTAAACGAATAGGATCGGTATTGAGAATTAAATGCGCATCGCTGTCATACTCTAATTTTAAAGAAAGCGATTTACTCTCCACCTCAAATTGCATTAAACCGACGATGTCCTCGGCTAATTGCTTGAGGTTCACAGGCTCTTGCATTAACTCAAGTTTACCGGCTTCCATTTTAGAAAAGTCGAGTACATCGTTTAACACTCTTAATAATACACTTAGAGCACCATCAGCTTGCTCTATATAGCCTTTTGCTTGCTGCCAATCCTGTTGTTGTAGCGCTAGATAGTGCATACCCTTTATGCCATTTATTGGCGTGCGTATTTCATGACTCATGTTGGCTAAAAACTGACTTTTTATAGCACTGGCTTCATCGGCCTTTTGTTTTTCTTGGCGTAGCGTGAGTGTTTGCTTTGCCACTTGTTCGCGAATCCGAATATTGGTAGCCGTCACAGAGATCAAAAATATAATCAACAACCACACAAATAACATACCCACTATTTGCGCTAGCCAGTATATGAACCACGATGATTTTAAAACGGGTTGATGCAGCTCAACGCGCCACATTCGCTGACCAATTAACAACTGATATTTTTTTAGTAACACCATAGAATGATGCTCTGCAATATAAAGTGCCTGCTGTTTTTCAGCATTATTAATATCAAAAAAACTAATCGCAATACGCTCATTAGAGTCAAACGACAGCGACTTAGAAAGTTTAGCTAAGCTAACCACGGCAACAACAAACCCTTTAAAATCGCCTTCTGTTACCACATTTCCAAAAACGGGATACATAAAGAGTACACTTAATCCATCGTTATTCGGTATCAGTGCTGTCGGTTCACTGATCACCAATTCATTAAGTACTTTAGATTTAGTGAGTGCTGTGCGTACTTGCTCGTTTGAACCTAAATCAAACCCAACAATATCTTTCATTCCCCTAAGTGGGTTTATATATTTTACGGGGTAATAGAGCTCTCGATAGGGGACTTTTTGCCATTGCCCATTCGCTGATTTTTGTTTGATAAACGGGTTTTCGCTATCAACTTGCTCAATCCATGATTGATACTCGGCACGAGAATCATCAGTAATCGCAGGAATCCATTTAAAAGCGAGTATTTCTTCACTGTAGCTTAATTGTTTAGCCGTAAACTGCGTAAACTCACTAAAACTAACGTCTTCACTATTTGCTAAAAAACCACTTAATAAAGATAGATGTGCAATGATCTCATCTAACTTTTGATTTATCGCGCTTTGAGTTGCAAGCACTTTCGTTTCTTGCTTTTGAGTGTCTTTTTGTTTTTTTACGCTCGCTGCACCATAAAAGCTAATACTAATAATCGCATAAATAAGTAATGCAGGAACAATAACTTGTAGTCGATGGCGCATCTCAGAATAGTGAAATACAGCTAATAGTAATGGGGTAAAAATTAATACGCCAATGCTGTCACCTATCCACCAAGTAATAAAATTATCCAGCGCATTCGCAGCAGGGATGATCTGGTTAAATACTAATAAACTCGTGCCAGCAATAGCGCCTATAACACAGCAGACAGGACCTGCAATTACTAAGCTTTGAATACTTAATTTTAACGATGAAAGGTCTAGAGGGGCTTTTATTACTTTTGTAATTATTTGCGCGCCAAGCCATGCTTGCAAAAAAGCAGCGAAGCTGAGGCTCACTGCATGTAACAAAATTTGCCAGTTTAAAATATCTGTAACATGGTCTAAATGAATTAAATTAATCAGTAAAGAACCAGCAATAATGCCTAAGTAAGCGCGATGGCGCCATAATAAAAAACTGGCTAGTGCAATGCCTGCAGGTGGCCAAGAAGCCACGGCATAACCGTCAACTGCGAGTAATAAATTACTAAGATAACCAATAAAAAAATAAGCGCATGCAAGACTAAAAGAGAGTGTAAACACATTTTTCATAGCCTTCGCTCCTGCGCTTTTAATTATTGATTTATAAAATATAATCCATTATTGATAGAGCACAAGCGCCTTATCTAATTGTGCGCTGTGTTTATAGCTTAGTATAGCTTGTTGTCGATACTGTGATTTGTTATCACTATTGAGCGCTTTGTCGAATACTCGTGCAGCTAAATCATAATCACCTTGGGCATTCGCTAAACACGCCAATGCTAATAATAACGCGTTATTGTGCTCATCTTTTTTCAACCGTTCTTGAATACTTGATTGCAGCTTGTAAGCATTACTTGGCGCAGCTTCACGTAAAATGTTGGCAAGCTCAGTGTGGTGCTTAGCGTGTTTGAGCATTTTAATTAACTCGTTTTCAATACTCGCCAACTGCCCTGTTTTTGCCATTTGAGTTAAGTACGCAGTGTACGCATGTGCTTGCAATTTCTTACCTAATTGCTGGTACTTACTGGTTAACTCATCACTCGCTTGAGCAGCAAAATAAGCTAAAAACACCTGCTGCCACTGCTTATCGCTCAATACATCTTTACGTAATAAGCGCGGTAAAAAGTCTTCTAATATTTTAAAGTGCTGCTGTTGCACCAACACTTCAGTGTACAGTTTAAGCTCAAGTACCGTGGCTTTTTTAGATTCAGCCGCCATCCGTATTTGCGGTTCAATAACACTGCTGTCGCCACTAGCTAACCATAACTTAGCCACTTTAAGTTGTTGCTCTGGGCTGATTTCAAATAAACGCTCAAGCGCTTTATCTGGCTGATTATTTGCAAGTGCGGCTTTTGCTAATAATGCTAAACGTATATCGTCAAATTTAGAAGGCACACTATTGCTTGATAGTGCACTTTCTACTTGCTCGTAATCATCATTAATGAGGCTCCACAATGCTTGCTCTATTGCCGCATGTTTACGCTCTTGGCTTCGCGCAAAAAAGCCATGCTTAGTGTTTCTGTATATAGATAAACAATAACGCACTAGCTTATAAGTTAAATATAAAGCCGCTGCGCTCAGTGCTGCCATAATACAAAACGAAACAATTGTGCCCTCTATGGTGGTATTGTTAAATGAAATCAGCACATAGCCTTTTTCATCTAACACAAAGGGGGTAATCGCTAGCACCAACACAATAGCGACAATAAAAATAATCAGCCCTATCATTGTGCCCACTCCTTCACTTTTTGAGTGCTTTGCAGTGTCACTTCAGGATTAAAGTTAAGCGATTCTTTTTCAAGATTGGCTAAGGTCTGTATTACCACTTTTGTTGCATCGTCATCTTGTTTAAAGTATTCATTAACCAAACGTTTTGTATCATTCAAAGCGTTAAAATAAATATTAGCTTGTTTACCCATTAATGCGTCTTGCGCCTGAGTAATATTAAGCTTGATGCGCTGGGTAATTAAATGACGCTCTCGGTCAGTTAATAGTGGCTCAATTAATACGCCTTCATGATGGCGAATAGTAATAAAGCTATCGACTATTTTATTCCAACTATTAAGAATGTTTTGCTGCCAATCACTAACATCTTCAGAGAGTACATTCTCATCACTTATACTCGCCTCTTCAGGCAAATTAACCGCATTAAATACCAAGTCATCAATACGCTTGATTACGCTGTTTAATTGTAAATAAATCGCTTCTGTCGCAACGGGTTTAATATTGTCGAGTGTTTGTATGTCTTGTGTAATTGCTTGACGCAACTCAAGCGTACCGGAATGATCGCTTAACAATGAATCTAAACGTTTAAGCACGGCACTGGTGCCTGAGTAATCTTGTTCTGCCCACAGTTTAAATTCAGCCATGCGTTGCAAGCTGGTGACCTCTTGTGGATTTAATGTATTACCACTTTGTTGCACTTTTTGCAGCGCGGCTTTCAATGCTTGTTGATTTTTTACAGAGTTTTCATTGAGTGTCATAGCAATTTGCTCTTCGCTCTTTTGTAACGCTTGCTGTAGACTGAGTTGCTCAGACTTAAGCGCTTGCAGCTCTTGCTGCAATATCTTATTTTGCTCTGTTAATGCATTAATCGCTAAATTTTGCACTTTACCGGCATTGAGCTTTTGATAAAACTCATAACCCACGCCACTGGCAACAAGTAACGAAATCACCAACGCTAAACTGCCCACCTTACTCACTTTATGGGTATTATTTTGCGTTTGATTATTGGCTTTTGCAGTGTCGTTTTTAGCGGTATTAAACGTGTTATTGGCTATTGGTTGCGCTGCTGCTTTTTCTACTTTTGACGTCGCTGACTGTTCACTCATTTTGCTACCTTGCTGATTAATGCAGGCAAACATAGCGTGGTCGCTAGCCCCTGCCGCAGTATGTATATGTGTCGAATTTATTTTTTGCTGTTGTAAATAATCGCCAATACGCTCACTGGCAACATAAAATTCGCACTGTTGTAACCATGTTAGTTGCGCCGCGGTAAGGGTATTAAAAATGGCATCAACGGCGGCATTACTAGTAATGACTATACCGTGTACATTCTGGCTTTGCCAGTGGTCTATCCAGTCAGCGGGTTGTTGCGCTACCGGCTCACGCTGATACACCACACAATTATTTAAAAAAGCACCGCGTTGTTTTAAAGTTTTTGCTATCTCAGGCCGCCCACCAATACCTTTAACCAACACGATATTACTGCCATCAACCTCAGCCAATGACTTAAGCGCCAGCAATCCCTCAGAATCATGTTGTTTTGGCAAAGCAGCACGTACACCAAATACTTCATAAATGGTGTCGGCTGTTTGTTGGCCAACACCATAAAACTGCGCTTTGGTGTTAATTGCAGGCTTAAGCGCACTCAGTGCATGTACTGCATCTTGCGAAACAAAAATAATTTTGTCGGCATTAACCAACGGGCTTAGCTCAACGCTGGTTGGGGTTAAATACGTTATTTTTAGAACAGGACATAAAGACGCTTGATAACCCGCTTGCTCAAGCTGCTGTGCAAGGGCTGCGCCTTTTCCTTCGGGCCGAGTTATCAAGATGTGTTTCATTATGCGTCTCGATATACGTCAGCAAGGATTTTATCTGCGCCTTGTGCTAAGAGTTTTTTAGCCAGCTCAATCCCTAATTTTTCCGCATCATCAACATGCCCACTAATTTCATCGCGTAAAATTTCGCTGCCATCAATTGCCCCAACTAAACCACGTAAATGTACTTGATCGCCATCAACCAGTGCATAAGCACCAATCGGAACTTGGCAGCCCCCTTCTAAGTGGCGGTTCATTGCGCGCTCGGCATTAACACGAATACGAGTTTCACTGTGCTCCAGCGGTGCTAATAAGGCTTTAGTAACTTCATCATTTATACGGCATTCAATACCGACAGCACCTTGACCATTAGCAGGCAACGACACTTCTGGCTCAATAAAGTCACGAATACGTTCACCCATTTCTAAACGAATTAGCCCAGCCGCTGCGAGTATAATCGCATCGTATTGACCACTATCAAGCTTTGCTAAACGTGTATTTACATTGCCACGTAAGTCACGAATTTCTAAATCTGGACGCAACGCTCTGATTTGGCATTGGCGACGTAAACTTGAGGTGCCAACAATGGCGCCTTGCGGTAACGCATCAATATTGGCAAAATTATTTGAGACAAATGCGTCACGCGGGTCTTCACGCTCACAAATAACGTGTAACTCTAAATCATCTGGAAATTCGACTGGCACATCTTTCATTGAATGCACTGCAATGTCTGCTCGCCCATCAAGCATGGCTTGTTCTAGTTCTTTTACAAATAAGCCTTTACCACCAATTTTAGCCAGTGGTGTATCTAAAATAATGTCACCTTGAGTCGACATAGGCACCAGCTCTACACGCACGTCATCGTGAAAATGCTCTAGCTGCGCTTTTACAAATTCAGCCTGCCACAGTGCCAATGCACTTTTACGAGTAGCAATGCGAACTAACTTTGTTTTTTCAGTCATAAAATATCCATTAATAATTACTGGGGTCTGTTGACCTTCCAGGATTAAAACCTGTTCTATCTGAGGGCGATTTAATCTGCTAAAATTCTAAATTCTTTTTGCGCAATGAGTAAACCTCGCTCATCAACCACATCAACGCGCCAATTCCCTAACTGGGAATCCATAATATTTTTAGTTGAGTAAGTTCGGTAGCGCGGAGAAGTAACTTTGAGCGACACTTCCGCCATCACTTCGCCTTCAAATAACCAAATATGCTTTACCTGCTGACCTTGTAAGTTTTTAAGCTCACTAAAAAATGACAATGATTCTTCAAATTGGCTTAAACGCACATCGGCAGCAAATACATTGGTTGGTTCACGATTACTCACACTGCGCGTCAATACGGCTCGGCTAATAGTAGCTGTATCTATTTTGGCACCAATGGCCACACTCGCAACTTGTGCTGATTCAGCAAATACTTTTTGCTCAGCCAGTTTTTCACTGGCCGTTTCGGTTTCAGGCGTTTGGTTATCTGTTGCAGCCATGGCTGCTTCTTCAGGCTCAGCAGTGAGCGTTGGCTCTACTTCTTGCTCAATAATACTTTGTTGAACTTCAGGCTCTGATGTTACTTGTTCGGTAATAGGAGCTGGTTTTTGCTCATCTGGGGAAAGGATTTTAGGTGCTGCAATTACGACACTGCTCAGCAGTTCCTCATCAGCATCTGTTGCGTTTTCACTCTCTGCTGATGCTGCAGTATCATCGCTTAACGACACAATTGCTGTTTGTTGCTCAGTAGAATCGAACTGCTCATTAGGATGCGGCGCCCCTTGATCAGCATTCACAGCGCTAGACAGGCCGTAAATAACCGCTGCAGAGGTCATAATCACCAACATAGAAATACTCACAATCCGACGCCAATGCCACTCATAGCTCACGCTGGGTTCGCTAACCTGTGGTTCACGTTTTACATTTGCTGTTATTACTATTTTTTGACTCATTTTGACCCTCAGCGGCTCCTAAACTAACTTAAGCGAGAAATTAACCATTGGCGCACAGCTTGTAACTCTTGTGTACAAACCTGATGCCCCATAGGGTATTCTTGCCAACTCACATCCATGTTATGCGTTGATAATACTTCAAACGCACTTCTACCCGCGCTATGCGGTACAACGTCATCTTGGCTCCCATGAGCCATAAATATATTTAGCTGTGTTTGCTTTGCTTCATCAGCCAATTTATGTGGCACACACATATAGGTTGATAGTGCCATAACGCCAGCAAGCTTTTGCTCTAAACGCGGGGCTAAATGTAGCGATATGACGCCACCTTGTGAAAATCCCGCTAAAATAATTTTGTTCGCCGGTATGCCGTTAGCCATTTCTTGCGTTATTAATTGCTCAACTTTTGCTGCAGACTCCCTAACCCCTTGTTCATCTGCACGTTTGTCTAAATCCATCGATTTAATGTCATACCATGAGCGCATCTGCATACCGCCGTTAATAGTAACAGCCTGCATAGGCGCATGCGGAAATACAAAACGCACACCTAGTTCACTGGGTAAATCGAGCTGTGGCGCTACTGGGGCAAAACCATCACCTGAATCACCCAAACCATGTAGCCAAATAACCGTGGCTTTATGCATCCCCTGAGCTGGGTATTGAACAAACTCTAAACTCATAGCGATGATTGCCACTTAATTTCTTGACCCGCTTGACGTGTTGACGCTTCATTGATGAAACTCCAAAACTCTGCGCCTGAGCGGTTATCAATCCATTGACCATCACGCATTTCAAAATGGTGACCATTAAACTTTGTTGCCACCCACACTTGATGCAACGGTGCTTGCTTATTAATCACAATTTTACTGCGATCTGGAAAAATAATTTCTAAAATACCTTGAGCCGATTCATAATCTAAATCTGCTTCACAATCATCAACTTGTTCTTCAATTGTGAACATAAGAGCTTCTGCTAACTGGTGATATTCATGATCAGTCATCGTTAATTTCCTTTGCAGGCAAGACGCCTAAATAATGGGTGCATGTTTGTACAGCTAGTGTAACAGGAATAAAATCATCCGCGAATAGCTGCATTTTTTAGATATTCTGTTACTCTGCGATTATAAAGCCAGCAACCATATTAATCTAATGAAAGCGACATATACCTTACAATTAAAACAACTATTAATCAGCACCGTTTTGTTGTGTGCGTTAGCTGGCTGTGGTCAAAGCGGCCCGCTGTACTTACCAGAGCAGCCTACTGAACAAAATCAGCCAACAGGCACCCCCAACAAGCAAACACCTATTGAGCAAAAACAGGAGCAGTAAATGGATTTTTTTAATTATAAAAACAACCAACTATTTGCTGAAGATGTCAGCGTAGCAACGATTGCACAGCACTATGGTACACCGTGTTATGTGTATTCAAGAGCGACGTTTGAGCGCCATTATTTAGCGTTTGCCAATGCAGCTCAAGATCATAAAAGCCTAGTGTGCTACGCCGTTAAAGCAAATTCAAATATTGCAGTATTAAATATACTGGCGCGACTTGGTGCGGGTTTTGACATTGTTTCAAAAGGCGAGCTCGCGCGGGTCATCAAAGCGGGAGGCGCAGCTAATAAAGTGGTGTTTTCTGGGGTTGCTAAAACCGCTGACGAAATTGCTTATGCGTTAGAATTAGGTATTAAATGTTTTAACGTTGAATCAATCTCAGAGCTTGAGCGCATTTCAGAAGTAGCGTGTGAGCTTAATCTAGACGCGCCAATTTCTATTCGTGTTAATCCTGATATTGATGCTAAAACACACCCGTATATTTCTACTGGCCTAAAAGAAAACAAATTTGGCATTGGTATCGAAACCGCGTTAAGTGTGTACCAACATGCTGCGTCGTTACCTGGCTTAAATATAGTTGGGGTTGATTGTCACATTGGCTCACAGCTGACACAAACCAAACCGTTTTTAGAGGCGCTTGATAAACTACTGGCATTAATTGATGAGTTAAAAAATGCAGGTATTGAGTTAAGCCATTTAGATATTGGTGGAGGCCTTGGAGTAACCTACGACGACGAACAGCCTCCCCACCCGAGTGAGTATGCAGCACAAGTAACACAGCGCCTTACTAATTATCGCCACCTTGAACTGATTTTTGAACCAGGGCGAGCTATTGCCGCCAACGCTGGGATTTTAGTGACTCAGGTTGAGTTTATTAAGCAAAATCAAGACAAGTACTTTGCGATTGTTGATGCGGGTATGAATGACATGTTGCGCCCATCACTTTATCAAGCGTGGCAAAAAATTATTCCTGTCTCGGTGCGTGATGACGAAACACCTACCCACAACTATGATGTGGTTGGGCCGGTGTGTGAAACCGGTGACTTTTTAGGTAAAGACCGCCCTCTAGCACTCAAACAAGGTGACTTATTAGTGCAGCGAAGCGCTGGAGCATACGGCTTTACAATGAGTTCAAATTATAACTCACGCCCACGGGTTGCCGAAATAATGGTAGATGGTGAGCAACATCATCTTATTCGCGAACGCGAAACCATCGAGAGCCTGTACCAAGGTGAGAAAATTTTACCATAAACGTTTTTGTTACCTAGCTGCTCTGTGGCATGATTAGCGCAGAGCAAAACCGAATTAGAGCGCTATGTTAGTTAATTTTTCCAAAATGCACGGCTTAGGTAACGACTTTGTTGTGATTGATAATATTACACAAAACGTTTTTTTATCCCGTGATCAAATCAAAAAGCTGGCCGATCGCCATTTCGGCATTGGGTTTGACCAATTACTGATGGTTGAAGCCCCTTACTCACCCGATCTCGATTTTCACTATCGGATTTTTAATGCCGACGGCCACGAAGTAGAACAATGTGGTAACGGCGCCCGTTGCTTTGCCCGCTTTGTGCGCATGAAAGGCTTAACCAATAAACATAAAATTAGCGTGTCGACTAAGTCTGGTAATCTCACCCTGTATATTGAAAAAGACGGTCAAGTAACCGTTAATATGGGTCACCCTAATTTTGAACCAAATAAAATTCCACTCAAAGCAACCAAACGTGAGCTGACTTATATTATTCGCGCAGAAGAGCATACCGTTTTTAGTGGTGCCGTATCTATGGGTAACCCTCATTGCGTAATGGAAGTAGACGATATAGAAACAGCCCAAGTAGATACCCTAGGCCCGTTGCTTGAAAACCATGAGCGTTTTCCACAACGCGCGAACATTGGCTTTATGCAGGTTATCTCTCAAGAGCACATTAAACTCAGAGTATGGGAGCGTGGTGTAAGCGAAACACTTGCTTGCGGTACCGGTGCGTGTGCCGCTATGGTGATTGGCTTTATTCAAAACAAGCTCACCAGCACAGTGCAAGTTGATTTACCAGGCGGTAGCTTACAAGTTCGCTGGAGTGGCGAAGGCCACCCAGTGCGTATGACAGGCCCCGCTGAACATGTATTTGATGGGCAAGTTGCACTATGAGTGAATTAACTAAACAGCAAGTAATAGATTACTTACAACAGCACCCTGATTTTTTAATAAATCAACCTGCGCTATTAGCGCAACTTGAGTTACAACAGCAAGTTCAGGGGGCGACTTCGTTAGTACATATTCAGCAACGTCAACTACGTGAACATAATACTCAGTTAAAACATCAAATCGAGACGATGACCAAGTATGCCACGCAAAATGAACTCGTGTACCGCTTGTTCAGTCAATGCCATCGTCAGCTTTGGAGCAATTACGACTTTAATACTTTGGCAAGTAACTTACGCAACATTATTTGCATGAGTCCGACTATTAATGAGTGCAAACTCGTAAGATACGACAGCGCGTTTGAGGGCTTAGTAAAGCATAGATTGTCAGATAGTAATCATTATTTAGGGCGGGTAAATCAGCAAGAGCGCGACTTACTCTTTAACGAGGATACCCAATCGACCGCCCTGTATTTAATTGGCGAACCCACTAACCCCTACGCAATTTTGGCTTTTGGCAGCCACGATGAGAACCACTTTGAGCCCTCACAAGATAACTTATTTGTGTTAGATTTTGTACGCTCATTACAAATACGGTTACTGGAACTGGCATGAGCGACGACACGCCAAATATTAGCGACTTAAGCGATAGCTGGCGTACACCCATTACATTATTTAGTGATTACTTAAAATTTGAACGCCAGTATTCAGCGCACACCGTCAATCAATATGTTAGCCAATTAGGTTTTGCCGCCTTGTATTTTAATAAGCTATGCGACAATTGGTTTGCCGTACAAAGTGAGCACATTCGCCGTTACAGCATGGCGCTGCGCGCTAAGCAACTGAGCGGCAGAACAATCAGCTTAAAGCTAAGCTGCATTCGAAGTTTATATAAGTTTTTAAAAGCAAAAAATATTACTGAGCAACCGCATTATCATAACCCCGCGCAAGGGATAAAAGGCCCTAAATTTGCCAAGCCTTTACCTAAAAATCTTGATGTTGACCAAATGGCACGTTTACTCGAAATCCCCGATGACGATCCACTTGCCATTCGAGATAAAGCCATGATGGAACTCATGTATTCATCAGGTCTGCGCATTAGCGAGTTAGTTGGTGCTAACATGCAGGATATAAACGCCCGTAATGGTGAAATACTGGTACGTGGTAAAGGTGCAAAAGAACGGCTAATACCGGTTGGCTCTAAGGCCCTTGAGGCATTAAAGAAATGGCTCGCGGTTCGGCCGCTATTTATGGGCGCAGACGAACACGCGGTATTTTTAAGTAGTAAAAAAAACCGTATCTCTGTGCGCCAAGTCCGTTTGCGAATGCAAGAATGGGGCATTAAACAAGGTATAAGCTCACAAGTGCATCCGCATAAATTACGCCACTCATTTGCGTCGCATATTTTAGAATCGTCTGGCGATTTACGAGCAGTACAGGAGCTATTAGGCCACAGTAGTTTATCTGCAACCCAAGTTTATACTCATTTAGATTTTCAGCACTTGGCTAAGGTGTACGACAACACCCATCCACGTGCTAAAAAACGAACCGATTAGGGTAATAACCATGATCCGATTTAATCGCGCAATTTCTCCTTTTTCTGTACTAAGCTTTGACTTAGACGACACCTTATACGACAACCGCCCAATCATAACCGCAGCCGTTCAGGCGCAAATTGATTATTTAAATGCGCTGCCAGGCTATAAAAAACAGGGGCCACAGTTTTGGCAACAATGCCGTGAGCGAGTTGTTCAACACCAACCTGAACTCATTGATAACGTCACTCAGTGGCGTAAACATACCCTACGCTTAGTTTTGTCTGAGCTTGGTTTTAAAGACGATGAAGTAGAGCATCATGCACATAGTGCTTATCAAGCATTTGCTGATGCGCGCAGTAATATTGAAGTGAGCGAAGACGTACTAACATTGCTCGATAAACTAAGCCAGCACTACAAATTAATTGCCATTACTAACGGTAATGTAGAGGTTGAGCGTTTTAATTTAAAAGATAAGTTTGAACTGGTGCTGCAAGCTGGCTTGCACGGTAAAGCTAAACCACATACGACCTTATTTGATCAAGCTGCAACACATTTGCGTATTAACAACAGTGAAATTTTACACATAGGTGACAGCCTTGATAGCGATGTGCAAGGTGCTAATAACGCTGGCTGCCAGTCTGTGTGGTTAAATAATCAAGCACAAGCCTATGCCTACAAAGGACTTGCTGATATTGAAATAACCAACATTCATGCGTTAACCCACTTAATTGGTAAATAAACTATGCTTGTTTTATTGGCTCAATTGAATATAAATCAATCATAAGATAGGTTAGGGGTAATTACTTAACAATATCTTATAATAACAAGGACAGCGTATGGCGCTTATAAACTACTTAACAACGCTCGCGAATGAGCCTAAAAGCATTGCTTTTGCTGATACTATGGCCGTTATTGATGAGCATTATACTTTTACTGCATGCAGCTTTAGTAACCATGGGTTGTTGAGCTCTGCGAGTGAGAATAACGGTTCATGCAAGATTTTTGCATTTGCAAAGCTCAATGGTCTTAGTAAGCAAAATACATTAGATTGTTTTGGGGCATTTTATCGCGAAGATGTGCTAAACAACCCAGATGCAGACGACCACATGAATATTCGCACCTTTATGTTAGCGCCTGAAGCCACCCCATTTTTAGGTGTTACCTTTGATGGTACGCCATTAACAGCAAAAAAATAACGCTCCAATCAGCGTTATTCAGCCACTATTAGCGGTTTTTCCATAAAGTAACGAGTGCCATTAAGTGGGTAATTATCAAGTTGATATTTAACTTGGTAACCCCGTTTTTCATAAAAAGGTTTGGCTTGAAAGTCTAAGGTGTCAAGCTGAGCCTGAACGGCACCCATTTCAATTGCTGCATTTTCAAGTGATGTTAATAACGAATCAGCCAAGCCATTGCCTCGTGCAGATTCATCGCACCATAACCAGCTTATTAGCAACCAGTTACCAAACACATGACCGCTTATGCCTGCAACTAACTCACCTTGTTTATCGAGATATTTAAAGCCAAGAGGTTGACGCTGTGCGTCGAAGTGCTGAGCATTAAACTCAAGCATGTGCGCGCGCAGTGCTTGGTTTAATTGCTCAGAATTATCGGGATGTAATAGGTACATTGGATGATTCCAAATAAACCTATATTAGCAAATACCTGATATTAAAACAGGTTGTTTTGCCCAAAGGGCACTTCGAGCATATTACTGGAAATTTTTTCCGGTTGACCACACATTTCATCATAAGCACTGGTGTGCCTTAGCATCATTTGTGCATAGGCGATATCTTCAAAGCGTTTTTGAATATGTAATGGGCTTAGTGCCTTCACAAATTCACCATTACTTTCTTGTACATAGTATTCAACATTATTAATGACAACAGACACTTGGTACAAGGCCATTTCCAGTGAATGAACAACCACTTTTTGTAATGGCTGATGCTTTTTTAGTTCTGAAAATTGAATACCCATAGTAACCTACCTACTGTTAAATTAACTGTCCAAGTAATCAATACGCGGCTTTGCTATAATCGCGATCAATATTTTTTAATTACACGGCATTATGGATACAAAAATTCGACTCGCTAAATACATTGCTCATGCCGGTATTTGCTCACGAAAACAAGCGTCGCGCTTGATTGATGAAGGCGTTGTCATCGTTAATAATCGCCCCGCTAATCATATTGATCATGTGGACGAAAACGACCGTGTTATCGTTAATGGTCACGCCATTAAAGGCCCAGCCGATTTAGTGTACTTTGCCTATCACAAACCGGTAGGGATTGACTGTAAACTCAATCATCACGACCCCAGCAGCCTTATTCATCACCTGCCTCAACTAACACGGGTATACCCTATTGGTCGCCTTGATAAAGATTCTCGTGGTTTAATTATCTTGACCAACGACGGAGACTTTTGTAATCAACTGATTCATCCAGACTTTCATCAACCTAAACGCTACTTAGTCACTGTGAATAAACCATTAGACGCGCATTTTTGTGAAAAAATGGCGGCAGGCGTCCCCGTTGATAAGCAAATAACACGACCTTGTGAAGTAGTTAAAATAGCGAGTAATCAATTTAGTATTGTTTTAAAACAAGGGCTCAACAGGCAAATACGTAAAATGGCGCATTACTGTGGCTACACAGTCATTGATTTATACCGCGTACAGATCAGTGAATTACTATTAGATAATTTAAACCTCCCAGAAAACCACTTTATAAAAATTAACAAAAACGATATTTTAAGCCAATAAGCTCACACTAATCCCCTCCCTTTAGCGTGATTAAAAAACAAAAAATAAACTTGCAAAAATAGATTACAAGCGTAATCTTAAATGAAGGATTACACTTGTAGGCTATAAAATGATCGAATTATCAAAAGCAGAATTTGAAGTGCTGGATGCACTCTGGATTAACTACCCCGCCACAGCCAGCCAAATTATTGAGCGTTTAAGTGACGATAAACAATGGCACGAAAAAACCATTAAAACCTTATTGAGTCGTTTAGTAAAAAAAGGCGCGCTTAGCTTTGAAAAAGACGGCCGCCAATATATTTATACGCCATGTATTGCCCGTGCTGATTATACTTTAAAAGAGAGTAAGGACTTCATAGAGCGCTTTTTTAGTGGTCGTATTGCTCCTTTGGTAAGTGGCTTCGCTAAATCGGAGCAACTCTCTCAGCAAGATATAAACGAGCTTAAAAAAGTCATTGATGACTGGGAAAAGAATCAAAAGTAAGGAGTTAGCATGGCGATTCAAATAGGATTTAATTGGCTCATTGAACAGCAGCTATTATTAAGTCTGTTGTTTGCAGGGTTTGTTTTACTTGAGCGCTTTGGCTTAAAAACCCTTGGTTCACGCTTTGTGTATAAATTAGCTTGGTTAATACCTGTATCAGTTCTGTTGGCTAATTTACCTAGTGCAATTAAGCCACTGCAAAATAGCGGCATTAGTTACTATTTAATTACACCTAATCAGGTACTTACAAACAGCTTGAGTGTTAGTTTGGCGCTACTGTATGTCATTATTACCACGGTCTTATTAATTGCCGCTGTTGTTACCCATACCCGATTTGTTAAAGGCCTACAGTTCACTGAATTAGCGAACTTTAAGCAGGTAATAATCGGAGTAAAAACTTATACCAGTGCTCAGGTGGCTACGCCCATGGTCATTGGTGTTTTTAATAGCAAACTGGTATTGCCGCACAATTATAATACTCAGTTTGATAATGCTACTCTAGCGCTTATTCTAGAGCACGAAAACGTGCATATAAAGCGCAAAGACAACCTTATAAATGTGGTGCTATTACTGGCTACAATTTTATTGTGGTTTAACCCTCTGTCTTGGATGGCTTACGCAAGCTGTAGACGTTTGCAGGAGCTAACTTGTGATGAACGGGGACTAAGCAATAAAACCACACAGCAACAAATTTTATACAGCAAAGCCTTAATAAACTGCGCTGCCAATGCGCCAGCGGGTCTGATGGCTTATTCACACTACGGAGATAAAAAAACCATGTTACAACGACTTACTAATATCAAACATAACGGCGCACATTCGCGCCTAGCAAAAGGAAGCGTGTTACTTATCGCTGCGAGCTTGCTCAGTGGCTTAGCTGTAGCAAAGCAACCTGAAGCATCAGCTAAAAAAGAAACATCTATCGCTCCCGTAATGCGAATCGAACCGCTTTACCCAAAACAAGCGGCGGAGCAAGGCATCAGCGGTTCAGTGGTTTTGAGATACGACATAACTCCAACAGGTAAAACAGCTAACATTACTGTTGTAAAAGCTGAACCAGAAGCAGTCTTTAACAAAGAAGCAAAAAGAGCACTGATGCAATGGCAATATACGCCTTCATCAATGGGACAACAAAACGTACTAATACAACTTGATTTTGCACTCAACAGTACAGTTACAAAAAGTGATTTAATAGAGCGGGTTAACATATCGCATTAATGGGAATAAGTGTTTAAGACTATAAAGCAAGCACCCTTTTAGGCTGCTTGCTTTGTGGTTTTTGCTTATTCTAGTTATAAACTGACGGCGATCATGCCAATAGCGGTGCCTATTCCCACCAGCCAAGTGATCGAGCGAATAATATCGAGGTTTAAATAATAAAAAGCACAAAATAAAATACGCGCTACAATATGCGTCATCGCTAAAGTTTCGGTTACGGCATTAACATTGTTTGTGCCTAATACAGCAGCCAAAGCAACGGCAAAAACCGCTAACGATTCAAAACAGTTTTGATGAGCAGCCAGCGCCCGTGCTCCGAGTCCTGTAAGTTGTGTTTGTTGTTGCCGCGGATGTTTATTATCGTAACCACCGAGCTTATTCATTTCTATAATAGCTGGGATTCTCGCAACATAAGGCATGATCACTGCAATTAAGGCGCAAACCAATAAAATCGTCATTATCATTCTCGAGTTATTATTTATGACCCAAAATAACACAGCAAATAGAAAAAAGCCGCCAAATATAAATAACCTGAGCTCTGGCGGCTAGCAGTAACATCCCTCACACTATAGCCGATTTAAGCAGTGCGTCACTGTGGCAAATTGTCGCAGCTGATGAATATTCATTATGCCTTTTTGATGGTCGCTTTAATGCCAGAGTACTGCTAAATTAGCTCTCCACTTTTTTGTATGTTATTTAAGATGATTTGGATTTTACTCACTATTTTTGCCGCATTTATGCAGTCATGGCGTAATGCGCTGCAAAGCAAATTAAGCGCTCATGTCAGCGTTGCTGGCGTTACTCTAGCCCGCTTTATTGCCGCAAGCCCTATTGCAGGGCTGTATTTATATGCGCTTTATTATTACCAAGATGCGCCTCTCCCTTCATTTAATCCTTTATTTATTAGCTATATTATTGGAGCCAGCATAGTGCAAATTATTGCCACAGGGCTCATGGTGAAGTTGTTTAAAATGAACAATTTTGCAGTAGGCGCCGGCCTTGCTAAAAGCGAAGCGCTAATGGCGGCGATATTAGGGTTACTATTTTTTGGTTCGGCGCTTTCATTTTTAGGTTGGATTGGTGTATTTATTGGCGCACTCGCTGTATTGCTATTAAGCGGCATTGCGAATGTGAAACATTTTAGCTTAAAAACCGCCTTAACAGGGCTTGCTTGCGGTACTTCGTTTGCGTTGTCATCGTCATGGATCCGCGAAGCGAGTTTAAGCTCGGGTATAGCTTTTCCTTATGCACCCGCGTGGGTTTTGTTACTGATTATTAGCTTGCAAACACTGATGTTATGTATATACATTGCTTTAAAAGAGCGCCATACCTTTAAAATGATGTATCAATATAAGAAAATGACAAGTGCAGTGAGTGTATTTAGCTGCTTAGGTTCCGTAGGCTGGTTTAGTGCCATGAGCTTACAACATGTCGCCTATGTAAAAACGCTCGGTCAAATAGAAGTATTTTTTACCATGTTAATCTCTATTTTATGGCTAAAGCAGCCGCTAAAGCGCCAAGACAGTGCGGGGCTAGTGCTGATTGCAGTGGCTGCCATATTGGTTATGCTGCCAAGTAGTTAAAACAAGCGCAGGTATAAACCTGCGCTTGTTTAATCTAACAATTAATGACTAATTTTTAAGGTGATGACACCACAAATAATCATTAATACACCAGCAATACGACCAAACGTGGCGGCATCACCGTAAAATAATATACCCACTAAAAACGTACCAGCAGCACCAATACCCGTCCATACTGCGTACGACGTGCCCATAGAGATTTGCTTTTGCGCCAACCACAACATAAAGCCGCTCGCGACCATAAACGCAATGGCAATCGCGATGCCCTGCCAACGAGTTTCAGGGGTTTGAGAAATTTTTAACCCTATAGGCCAGCCAATCTCAAGTAACCCAGCAATAATTAAATACATCCACGCCATTAAATATCTCTCTTTTTCAATATCACTTCATATAAATCACTGCGGCGGTCTTTTAAGTTACGCACTGTCCCTTCACTGTGAAGAATTTTTAACTTAACCATATCTAAGTCGCTAAATAATAACATTTCTGTATTGGTGGTGGCTTCATTTAGTGTGGCATCGTGCGGAAATGAAAAGTCCGATGGGGTTAGTACCGCCGACTGTGAAAACTGCACATCTAAGCTTTCTACTTCAGGTAAGTTACCCACAGAGCCTGCAATAACCACATAACATTCGTTTTCAATGGCACGTGCTTGGGCACAATGGCGTACACGCAAGTAACTATTTTTAGTGTCAGTCCAAAATGGCACAAATAAAATATCCAAACCTTGGGTGGCCAAAATACGTGACAACTCAGGAAACTCGACATCATAACAAATTTGAATACCTACACGGCCTGCATCTGTATCGAATACAGCAATTTTATCACCGCCTTGGATCACCCAATCGTTTTGTTCATGCGGGGTAATATGAATTTTACGTTGCTCGTCTATTTTACCGCTGCGATGACATAAATAACTAACGTTATATATTTTATCGTCTTCGGCAAGCGGCATTGAGCCGGTAATAATGTTGGCGTTGTATTCTATCGCCATACGCGACATGGCGTTTTTAAAGGTCTCTGTGTATTCGGCTAAATACCGAATTGCCTCGGTTTGATTACTTTGCTCGGTTAATCCCATCAGTGGCGCATTAAAAAACTCCGGAAATAAAATAAAATCGCTTTTGTAATCAGATACCGTATCAACAAAGTATTCAACTTGCTTAAGCATTTCTTCAACCGATTCAACACAGCGCATTTGCCACTGCACAGCCCCAACACGTACGATTGATTTAGTCGACTCAATAACGGTATCGGTTGGCTCAAACATAATGTTATTCCACTCAAGTAACGTGGCATAACCTACTGACTCTTGATCCTCTGGAAGGTACTTTTTAAGTAAACGCTTTACCTGAAAATCGTTAGCTAATTGAAAGCTCAATATTGGATCGTATATCTCTTTTTGATCCACCTTGGCAATGTATTCCATTGGCGTCATATCGTCGCTGTGATTGTAATAACGCGGAATGCGGCCACCCGCTAAAATAGCGCGTAAGTTATATTGGCGACATAATTCTTTACGGGCATCATAAAGACGACGCCCTAATCGCATGCCTCGGTACTGCTCACTAATAGCAACATCTAAACCATATAGCGCGTCACCTGTGGTATCACTAAATACACGATCATGGCCATCAGCAATATCTTCATAGGTGTGCGGGTTTGAAAAACGTGCATAATCTACTTGGACACTCAGCGCTAAACCCACCAGCACGCCATCATCAACAATACCAATTTGCCCTTCAGGGAACTGATCTATAAGTCTAAAAATTGTATGGCTTGGCCATGCGCCGCCTAAATCAGGGTATGCTTCGTCCATCAAGGTTTTAATTTGTGGGTATTGTTCTCTGCTTAAATTACAAATTTCAAGATGGGTTTTTTCTGCCGACATATACAACTCCTTTAGGCACGTAAAAATCAAAAAAGCTGAACAAATGCTCAGCTTAATTAGGTTTATGCGTTATGGTTCGCGCTAGGCGCTACTTTAAACTGCGATAAAAAAGGGTGGTTACACGCTCTTTTGGTAACCAGTTTGCATATTCAAGGCCAAGTTCTGATAATGGATCGGCTTTGAGGACTTGCTCTAAACTGGCATCGTTTTGCATAGCATTAAGCATAACATCTTTCGCTTTTTGTACCAGCTTACGATACGTCATTAGCCCTGAACGGTCGCTTATCGGGCCATGCCCTGGAATAACGGTTGTTTTTTAATCAGTTCATTTGATCACATCATCAACCGCTGCTAAAACACCATCAACACTACCGCCACTATCTACATCAACAAAAGGTAAGCTTCCAAAGTTAAAATATATATCGCCCATGTGCACTATGTTGTCGTTACTAAAAAAGATAACCGAGTCGCCATCTGTGTGTGCATTTGAGTAGTGCACAACATGCGCATGCTCATTGTTAAAGTGCAGTTTTAAATCATGGCCAAAACTAATACGCGGTAAGTAATCAGAACCCTCACCATGTTTTTCTTTTAAGCGTTTGTGTACATTGTCGTGAGCAATCACATGTGCGCCCGCTTTGGCAAAGTTCTCGTTACCCCCAGTATGGTCGCCATGATGATGGGTATTAATTACAAACTCGGCACTGCCTGGTTTTAAGTCGCTAATGGTTTTTTTATATCGTCGGAAAGCTTGGCAAACTGAGCGTCAATAATATAAATGCCATCATCCCCCACGCTTGCGGCAATGTTACCGCCTTGACCAAATAACACGTAAACATGTTCACTTAATTGTGTAGCCGTAACAGGGTTTTCATCCGCAAATGCATAATTGCTTAACAGTAAACTGGTGATTAATGCCGGTAGTAATTTCTTCATTTTTGTTTTCCTATAATTGCTTTATCTGGGTTATAAAACGTTATTACTACTTATTTAGCTCACTTTGCATCCAAGGCTAGTCGTTCATTGGTGCAATTTCAATTTGATGCATTAATGCTTGCGGTAATAATGGCGTGTGCTTGCCTTTTACATATTCATCAAAACCAGCTCGGTAAAACTCAGAAAGTGGGTGCCCTGATTGCCCACCCGGAATCGTTAAAATAGCATTCTTTAAGTGCCCAGGCTGAACAATAAAACGCTGTGATGCGCCAAAACTACGTTTTTGCACCGCTGGCATATAACTGTCACCAAACCCGGGGGCTGTTGGCATGTTAAGTAACTTACTCAGTATGGGCATTTGTTTAGCAAACGGGTGTTCTATCACTAATTGGTTCACTTTACCCCATTGCCAGTTTTGTATGTTATTACCAAACCTTGATGTTAACTGCGTGAGTGTTTGCTCAAAGGCACCCTGTAATTGCTGCTCCCAATTAGTAAACTGCGGATTAACCCAACTTGTTGGCTGAGCCTTTATTAACTGCCAAACAGCAGGCTCTAAATCACGTTTCACATATTTTAATGTGCCATCTCGCTGGTTGAGTGTTGTCTCAATACTGCTAAATAAAATATTAATCAGTTCATCACGATACGTCTTTACTAAGGTATACCCTATTGATTGCGGGCAAGCGCATTGCTGCCAGTTTTCGAGGGCATTTATATGATCTTTATAGCGCGCGGGCTGTTTTTTTAACTGCTCAAGCAATAAGGCATGCCAAGGCATTAAAAATCGTGCTTGGTTGTCTAACTGCAACTGATAAAAATCACTTTCATTAAAGCGTTGTTTTTCAAATAACCTATCGCGAATTTGCGTTGCACGTGCCCCAAGCGCATAACCGCCATTACCAAAACGGACATTATCATCAGCAGATACCACTCGAGAATTACCTGTCCATAATCGCCCGTTTTCAGGATTTTTAATAAAAGGTCGATCGATTTCGTTTTGCTGCCAAAGCGCAGAGTAATCTTCTTCTTTTACGGCTAATTCACTAGGTGTTGTTCGCGCAGGTATGCCGCCCATATTTTTCCATGCTGCATTTCCTTGGTCATCGACCACCAGCAGGTTTTGCACAGGAATGCCTACGTCACTTGCAATATCAAGCGCATCATCAACAGTCTGTGCTTGCTCAAGCTGTAATAGCTGCATATTAACGGCGTATGGTTGATGTGCAGCCCAGCTCAGTGCGTAAAGCTTTTCATTAATGTATTTTACCGGACCGTATTCACTGAGCGTAAGAGAGTAACTTTCTACTTTGCCACTGGGTAATGCAATAGGCTCATCTACTTGCCACATTTTGCTATCGCTATTAAGCGCAATCCAATCGGCGGTATCTAAATACCCGTTGGTAAACCCCCATGCAACGTTGTTATTTGTGCCTACTACAATCGCCGGCGCTCCCGGAAGCGAGACACCCGTTACCTGCATGGGTTTATTATTTAATGAATAGTTTAATTGGGCTCGATACCAAATAACCGGCACAGCCATTGATAAATGCATATCATCAGAGAGCATCGCAGCCTGAGTGTTGGTTAAATTTGAGGTGACCGCCCAATTATTACTACCCACTTCTAAGTTAGCGGTAATGGGTTTAATCGCGGTGATTGGTTGCGATAAAAGCTCGGGGATTGGGTTATTCAAAAGAGCGAGCTGACTGCCATCCAATGCGGCTTGATATTGGCTAGGCTGAGTTAAAAAACTTACCATTTCAGCCCCGTACTGCTGCTCTATTTGAATTAAAGCTTGGTCGCGCTCAAATGTAGATGACTGTAAATCAAGGTACATGCTAAAAATAACTAATAAACTGTCTTCACTTTGCCAAGGCTTTTGCTCAGCCCCCGTGAGTAAATATTCAAAACTTGGGTACCCTACTTGTGCAAGGCCTTCATTTACACCTTGGGCATAACTGCGTAGCAGCTGTTTGTCGGCCTTCGGGAGGGTTTTTAAAATAGCTTGGCTGCGTTTACGTAATTGGTGAAAACGCATTTTTTTATCAAGCCCAAGCGCGGCTTCACCAAATAGTTCGCTTAGCTCACCGGCCGCATTACGACGTAATAAATCCATTTGAAAAAAGCGGTCTTGCCCATGAGCATACCCTAAGCCATAGGCAGCGTCATGACGAGTAGTTGCAGTAATAACGGCTTGGCCAAGCGTATCACGAGCGACTTTAACGGGCTGTGTTACCGCATCACTTCGGCCTTTACCATCAAGGGCTGGCAAACTTAAGGTCAAAACGCCGTAAACAATTGCAGTACTGGCGAGCGCTAAAATCACAACAACCAATAGCAACCGTTTGATTACTTTAAACATAAACATACCCTCTAACTATTTCAATAAACTATTATTAGCATATATTCATATTCGTTCTATTAAAAACGCTACGAAAAGCGGGTAAAGGGTGAAATAAACATCAAAATCCACGATAATACACAGTTCATGTATTGTGCAGACCTAGTTGAGATAAAAATGACTGAAAAAACATTTATTAAAGGTAAAGACCGCGATTTAGAATCGTCTATCTCTACCATGCAAAACAAGCTAAAAGCGCTAAATATTAATATTGAAGAAGCGCTGTGGCTTAACCCTGTAGCAAACTGTTATTCAGTTCATATAAAAGATAGCGACTGCGGTGTGATGTTTACTAATGGTAAAGGTGCCACTGATAAAGCCTCTATCGCCTCTGCGCTAGGTGAATATTTTGAGCGTTTAAGCTGTAACTATTTTTTTGCTGATTTTTACTTAGGCGAAGAGTTCGCCAATGATGACTTTACTCATTATCCAAACGAGAAATGGTTTAAAGTTGAAAACGATGAAATACCACAGGGTATTATGGATGAAAGCTTATGGGATTATTTTGACCCAGAGCGTGAATTAACCGCATCACACCTTTATGACTTTAACTCTGGTAATTTCGAACGTGGTATTTGTTCTGTACCGTACACTCGTCAGCGCGACAACCAAGACATTTACATTCCGGTGAACGTGATTGGTAATATTTTTGTTTCTAATGGTATGAGTGCCGGTAATACTAAATTTGAAGCCCGTGTTCAGGGGTTATCTGAAGTATTTGAGCGCGCTATTAAAAACCGCATTATTGCCGAAGGTATCAGCTTGCCAATCGTGCCTGAAGAGGTGGTAAAGCAATACCCTAAAATTCATGAAGCTTGTGAAGAGCTGCGTAGCCATGGCTTCCATTTACGCATTGCGGATGCATCACTAGGCGGTAAATACCCAGTAATGAGTGTCACGCTTATAAACCCTGTTGATGGGTCAGTATTTGCTTCTTTTGGTGCCCACCCTTCATTTGAAGTAGCGCTAGAGCGTACCGTTACTGAATTACTGCAAGGTCGTCGCCTAGATCAACTAGACGTATTCCAACCTGCTACATTTGATAACGACGAAGTCGCTACTCCTGAGAACATTGAACTGCACTTTATTGATTCAAGCGGTTTAATTTCACATGACTTTTTCCGCTCTGAAGCAGATTTTGAATTTGTACATTGGGACTTTAGTGGTTCAACTGAGCAAGAATACAACTTCTGTACTGATTTAATTCATAGCATGGGTCACGATATCTATATTATGGATTACACCCACTTAAACGTGTATGCATGTCGTATTTTAGTTCCTGGTATGTCAGACATTTATCCAGTAGATGAGTTAATTTGGCGCAACAATAATGAAGGCGCTAAATTCCGTGAAGACTTCTTATCGCTTGATCAGTACGATAGCGAACAATGGATGGAAATTTACGACAACCTCGAAGAAGCAGGCCACAGCGATATTATTCGCGCAGCTGAATTCATTGGCTTAGCAACCGACGCCGATACACCTTGGCACACACTACGCATTGGTGAGCTTAAAGCACATTTATGCTTAGCGGCGGGTAATGAAGAAGCTATTGACTGGGTTGATTGGATTTTGCATACCGGCCAAGTAAACGACGAAGCGATGCGTCACTTTCGTTGCTTAAAAGCAATCCTTGAAATTAAATATGATGACGAGCGCGAATATGCAAGTTATCAAGATGCATTAGGTTTAATGTTTGGTAGCGACAATGTCACGCTTGCTATTGAAATTGCTGAAGGTCGTAAATTATTTAACGGCTTAACGTTCCCAGGCTTATCGCTTGAGGGCTTTAAAAAGCATGCAGCACTTCTTGATGGTTACCGCAAATTACACGTTGCAAAGCAACAGCATTGGGCGCGCGAAGTTAGCGACTCATAACCACACCTAAACTACTAATTATAAAAATAAAATGGCGCATTTTTAACTGCGCCATTTTTATTTCTTCGATAAATTGACTATAGTTAGCCTGTCTTGATTAACAACTTAGTTACATTCTATATCCCCGCAGCGCAAAAACAAACCCACCCGAATTAATAACGCTAAGCTGACTTTTTTATTATCGCTGGTGTTGATAATCACTATCAGCTTGGTGCTTGATCACGTCAATTATCACCGTGAGAAAGATGCTTATCTATTACGCACTCTGTCGCAGGTAAGTACCTATAGAGCACAACTTGAAGCTGTATTAGTGTCTAATATTCAACTCATTCGTGGCTTAGCTATTGCTGTTGCCGCTGAGCCAAACTTAGATCAAACTCGCTTTGAACAAATTGCAGCCCCACTTTTTGAAACCTCAAATGAGCTACGTAACATTGGCGCGGCGCCAGACATGGTAATAAAAATGACCCATCCGCTAAAGGTAACGAAAAAGCGACAGGTCTTAATTTTTTGGAAAATAAAGCACAGCGCGAAGATGCCATTAAAACAAGAGACACGAATACGATCGTGATGGCAGGTCCACTTCAGCTTGTCCAAGGCAGCGAAGCCTTAATTGCGCGCGTACCAGTATACTTGCCAGAAAATAACGCCTTTTGGGGATTGCTCTCAGTGGTACTCGATATAGAAAAAGTTTATGAAAACTCGGAGATTATTGAACTACAGCAAAATTATAATATAGCAATACAAGGACGTAATGGATTAGGTAAGCAAGGTGAGTTTTTTTCGGTGACCCCTCTATTACTGTTCAAGACCCTCTAGAATTTACTTTAAACTTTCAAGGAGGTGTTTGGCAGCTTTATGTTATACCCAAGCAAGGCTGGCAACCAGTGAGTTCTTCGATTTGGCCTTTACGATTCATTATTTTAACCGTGTTAGGCTTGCTCATTTCTGCCTTTTTGTTTTATCTAAAAATACTCAACCGTGAACAAGAAAGCGAAAGAATGCTTGAGGTGATGAGTAATTTAGCACAAGTCGGTGCATGGTCGTTTAACTTAGAAAAAAACACGTGTTTTGGTCAGATATGACTAAAAAAATATTTGAATACCCATTAGATGAGCAACCAAAATGGTCAGAAAATTTAAACTATTTTAAAGAAGGTGAAAGTTACGAAACTGAGCTTGAAGTGATCAATGCAAATGGTCAGCCTGTATGGGCACTTGTTCACGGTGAAGCTGAACATAAAAATGGCCGTTGTGTAAGAATATTTGGTTCATTACAAAATATTGATGCCCGTAAAAAAGTGGAATTAGAAAATCGCAAAATTGCTCGTTTTAACGAAACCTTGGCCTCCTTAACGGTGAGTGATGAAATATTAAATGGCAAATTAAGCCAATCTAAAGAATTAATCACGCAGTCTATTTGCCAAGCCCTTGAGGTAAACTGCGCCAGTATAAAATTGTTTAACCAACAAAGAACCCAGCTAATTCAATTTGCGAGTTTTAATCGTTCAGGTAGCGAAAATAATATTCCGTGGCTGCAAGAAACTATTCCTGACTTTTTTACCGCAATAGAACGAAAAGCGATATTTTGTGTTGATGATGCTCAACAACATCCCTACTTAGCCCCTATCAAAGAAAGCTACCTTCAACCGTTTTCAGTCAAGGCGATGCTGTGTGTTCTTATTCCTGCAAGCAGTAGCTCTATTGGAATAGTTTGTGCTGAGCAAGATATAGTTAGAACATGGAGCCATAATGAAGAAAGCTTTTTAATTGCTGTAGGGGCTTTAATTGGCAGCCTTTACTCTAGCCAACAACGTATAGAAACAGAGGCACAACTAGTCAAGGCAAAAGAAGCCGCAGAACAAGCTGTGATTGCAAAAAGTGAGTTTTTAGCCAGTATGAGCCATGAAATTCGCACACCCATGAATGGGGTGTTGGGAATGCTTAATATTGTTAAAGCAACCCAATTAGATCAACAACAAAAGCATCATATTAAACTTGCACAATCATCTGCAGAGTCATTTGCATTAAAAGCCGAGCAAAATAACACCACGTTAATTTTGGATGCAACACATATCACCAGCAGTGAATTTATTAGCGATCCGAATAGATTACGTCAAATTTTAAGTAACTTAATTGGTAATGCCGTTAAATTCACCCAAAACGGTGAAATATTGATAACCGCTAAAATTGCCCACACACTTGGCGCCACAGTTTTAGAATGCGCAATCGCTGACTCAGGTATAGGAATCAGCGCAGAGAAACAGCCCCATTTATTTGATTCATTTACTCAAGCAGACACATCAACCACACGCCAATATGGTGGCACAGGCCTGGGTCTTGCTATTGTAAAGCAGCTGTGTGAGCTCATGGGTGGCAAAGTGAGTATGAGTAGTACACCAAATGAAGGCAGTACATTTTCCTTTTTTATAAAGATAACCCCTCAATTAGTTCAAGAGCACGAAGCATATCAAGCAATTGAAAATAAGCGTATTTGGGTTATTGATGATTGCTTACTCAATACCACTATTGCCAAAAAACAATTAACTCGCTGGGGGGCTAAGGTCAGCACGATCTGCGATTACCTGTCTATAAGTGCCTACATTAATAGCCATGAAGATACCCCACCAAACATTGTGCTCGTTGACAGTGCTTTATTTGAACCATTATACGAAGCTCAAGCACTCGCACTTAAGCAGTTTTTAACAAAAAGTAATAGCCATTTAATTATTATGGCTCCCATGAGTTATACAAATAAAAACGCGACCTTACCATTAACCGAAGAAACCCTCGTATTTAAACCACTCACCCCTTTTGATTTACAAAATGCGCTGACTGCAAAAAGCACTATCGAGCAAACACACGTTGATACACAACTAAAGTCGCTTGCTGCCACTGAGGTTATGACAGATACACTCGCGGCGCATGTTTTATTAGTAGAAGATAATAAAATTAACCACGTTGTTACCGCTGCTTTTTTAAAACAGTTGAACGTGACATTTGAGATTGCTGAAAATGGTGCTGAGGCAGTTGAAACGTTGAATCAAAACCCAGCTAACACTTATCAATTAATATTGATGGATTGCCAAATGCCTACGATGGATGGCTACCAAGCAACTATTGCCATCAGAGAAGGCAAAGCAGGCAAGGTAAATAAAAACATAACAATAATAGCGCTTACCGCAAACGCAATGCAGGGTGATAAAGACAAATGTTTGGCCACTGGTATGGATGACTATTTAACTAAACCCCTCAATGCCACAACTCTTCATTCTAAGCTCCAGCAATGGCTTACAAGCAAATAACAGTGTAAGCTAAAAATAGAATTTATTAGGTGAGATAAGGTATGCAATTGCAATTATCAATGGAGCAACAACGCGTTATCGGTTGTTTATTAGAAAAACAAAGCACAACACCTGAGCACTACCCTTTATCGTTAAATGCATTAACAAATGCCTGTAATCAAAAATCGAATCGCGAGCCAGTTGTTAATTATACAGAAGAGCAAGTTCAAATAACCGTTGATGAATTAATCAGTATGCGATTAGTCACTGTAAATGAAGGGCTGTCTGGGCGAGTTAATAAATACGATCATCGTTTTTGTAATACTGAGTTTAGTCACCTGCAATTTGATCAACAGCAAAGGGCGATTATTTGTTTATTATTATTGCGAGGCGCACAAACACCTGGCGAATTAAAAACACGTAGTAGCCGCCTTGCCGACTTTGCTCGTATTGATGATGTTGAAAAGTCACTTGAACAACTAATTCAAAGCAATCATGTTAAAAAGCTGCCGCGCGAATCAGGTAAACGGGATTGTCGATATATTCATTTATTTGCAGATCAATCATCTGTGAACGAGGCTTCACTTGAGGCAAAAACACACACTGATGATATAAAAAACACTGAGCTAAATGACTTACTTGCAGAAATTGATGAGCTAAAAGTCCAGCTTAAACAAATAAAAGCTCACTTAGGGCTTTAATTCATAAATATGAAATCACATAATAGTTGCTCTATGTAGAGCGTAAAAATTATTTAACTAAAGGAGCGGGCCATGCGCGCCGAGATTATGGCTGAAATGAAAGTTCAGCCTTCGATTGATGTAAACGCTGAAATTAAACGCCGAGTGGATTTTATTAAAGCACGTTTAAAAGCGGCATATTCAACCTCACTTGTACTAGGGATCAGTGGTGGTGTAGATTCATCGACCTGTGGCCGTTTGTGTCAACTTGCTATTGATGAGCTAAACCAAGAACACCCTGACACTCATTATCAATTTATTGCTGTACGCCTACCTTATGGCGTTCAAGCTGATGAAAGTGAAGCGCAAATGGCGGTTGATTTCATTAAGCCGAGCACCCGCATGACAGTAAACATTAAACCCGCAACCGATGCTCTGCATGAGCAGACAATGGCAACTCTCGCGGGTACCGAACAAACACTCCCTTCGCAAGATAAAATCGATTTTATTAAAGGCAATGTCAAAGCACGTCAACGCATGATTGCGCAATATGAAATAGCCGGCTTTTGCCAAGGCTTAGTGGTCGGTACCGATCATAGTGCTGAAAATATTACTGGTTTTTACACGAAATTTGGTGATGGTGCATGCGATTTGGCTCCTTTATTTGGCCTATCAAAACGCCAAGTTCGCGCATTAGCAACCACATTGGGTGCGCCTGCGCTTTTAGTTGAGAAAGCACCAACAGCGGATTTAGAAAGTGATAGACCAGGACTAACAGACGAAGAAGCACTTGGCTTAAGTTATGAAGAAATTGATGACTTTTTAGAAGGTAAAGCAGTTTCAAGTCATGTAGAAGAAACGCTAATTGCAATTTACCAGCGCACGCAACATAAGCGCCAGCCTATTCCAACAATATACGATGCTTTTTAAATCAATATTATAAGCGTGATTTAACTGATCGAGCCGCTTATATTTTACGTAAACATGACGTGAAAATAAGTGGCTTAAATTTTTAAAAGTTAACCTTAACGCTTGCCAACAGAGAGTTTTATATTTTATGACACCCCCTATTTTGATTACTGGTGCAGCACAACGTATAGGGCTTGCGCTGGCAAAGCACTTTATAGCCCAAGGGCAAGCGGTCATTATTACTTATCGGACCCGTCATGAGGCTGTTGATTCGTTGGAACAACAAGGGGTTACCTGTCTTTATGCTGACTTTAGTACTGATGAGGGCATTAATACTTTTATTACTTTGCTTAAATCACACACTGACTCACTCAGGGCGGTTATTCATAATGCATCAAGCTGGGACTGTGAAGCTAACAACCCTCACTTTGAGCAGCTGTTTGACAATATGATGCGCATTCATGCAAAAACACCGTACTTGGTAAACTTACATTGCGCAGATTTACTATTAAATTATCAGGCGTCGCATGCTAAACCCGCTGACATTATTCATCTAACTGATTATGTAGTGGAAACAGGCAGCCCAAAGCATCTTGCTTATGCGGCCAGTAAAGCCGCTCTGGATAACTTAACCAAATCATTTAGCGCTAAATATGCACCTAACATAAAAGTAAATTCAGTCGCACCATCATTAATTATTTTTAACCAACATGATGATGAGCAGTATCGCGCTAAAACTTTAAAAAAATCATTAATGGGTATCGAACCTGGATGCCAAGAAATTATCAATTGTATAGACCTACTACTGAACAGCCATTACATCACAGGGCGTGCTTTACCTGTTGATGGTGGTCGTCATCTTAAGTAAGTCCTAATAAAACTGAGAAACTTATGCATAACGAATTAAAAGAAAGCTATCAAAAAATTATAACTGCTGTAGGTGAAGACGCTGAGCGTGAAGGGTTACTTGATACCCCAAAACGCGCTGCAAAAGCGATGGAGTACCTTACTCAAGGGTATCGTCAAACGCTTAACGAAATCACTAACAATGCGGTATTCACCTCTGACGCTGACGACATGGTATTGATACAAGACATCGAGCTTTACTCTATGTGTGAACATCATTTACTCCCTTTTATTGGCCGCTGTCATATTGCTTATATTCCTGATGGTAAAGTATTAGGCTTATCTAAGTTTGCGCGTATTGTTGATATGTTTTCGCGTCGTTTTCAAATTCAAGAACAGCTTACCCATCAAATTGCAAAAGCGGTTGAGGAAGTAACCGGTGCAAAAGGTGTGGGTGTAATTGTTGAAGCAAAACACATGTGTATGATGATGCGTGGTGTAGAAAAGCAAAACTCAAGCATGCGTACCTCGGTAATGATAGGAAACTTTAGAGCCGATCCGAAAACACGTAATGAGTTTTTACAGCTGATCAAAGGATAATGTATGGCAAACGCAATTATTAATGTAACTAACTTACGACTACGCACATTTATTGGTTTTAACCCTGATGAGCGAGAAAAAAAACAAGATGTGGTCATTAACCTTGAAATTCACTACCCTGCTGATCAAGCTTGTGAAACCGATGAAGTAGACCAAGCACTTAACTACAAAGTGATTACTAAAGAGATAATTAGCTTAGTGGAGCAAGGACACTTTTTATTGTTAGAAAAACTAGTTGCTGAAATTCTTGCTGTTTGCCACTCACACCCAAGCGTTAATTATGCTAAAGCTCGGGTAGATAAACCTCATGCGTTGCGCTTTGCTGATTCGGTTTCTTTAACCCTCGACTGGCACAAATAATCCAACGGCAAGGGCAATTACCGCTAAATAACGTAACCCCTTGCCGAGCGTTACCAACACTAAAAACGTAGTAAAGCGAACTTTAAACACGCCGCCAATAACGGTTAATGGGTCGCCAACGATGGGCAGCCAGGCAAACAACAGGCTATAAACACCATATTTATTAAACTGCTTTTGTGCTTTTTTAAGCCCTTTTTCAGATACTGGAAACCATTTTTTATCTTTAAAACGCAATGCCTGCGTCCCTAACCAATAGTTAACACAACTGCCCAGTACATTACCCAAGGTTGCTGCAAACCAAATCAGCCATAAGTTAGTATTGCCTTGCATGATCATGCCACCCATCAATACTTCAGACGAGCTAGGTAATAACGTGGCAGATATAAATGCTGTAAAAAATAATGTTATATAAAGCATTTTTTCCTTATGACTAAAAACTAAACCCAGCAATTAGCTGGGTTTGACGATTTTTTAACTTAAAACCAAAGCGCTGAATAATAAAAACAGTTATTTTATCAAATTTAAGCTAAGGGGATAATTAAACTCTTTGCCATCGTTGGCTTTCACGCTTGCGATAACCACCATCACAAATGAAAAAATAGCCACCATAGGTAACAGTAGTAAACCAACCGCTGCAAAAATTAGTAAAAAACAAACAAAATAAGCTATAGCCATAGTAATTTGAAAATTAAGGGCTTTTTTTCCATGTATATCAACAATTGGCATTTCATCTTTTTTAATTAACCAGATAATAAGAGGGCCGAGTACCGACCCAAATGGCACAATAAACCCCGCTAATGCACTTAAATGACATAGCATTGCCCATGTGCGGTCATCTTTATTGACGACTTTAATCTCTTGATTTTGTTCCATTACACTCTCCCTTCTCGTTTTTATTTTGCGCTAAAATAATATTCACACTCATTAGCCACCTTAATGTAAATGCTTATTTATCCAATGCAAAGCATTTGTGTATATTTAAAAATAAAAAAGCGCAGCAAATAGCTGCGCTTATTGATATTGCCAGACCAGTTACTTATCCACACCCGCTAAATCAAGCATAAAAGCATAATTTAATGCAGTATCTTCTAAGCGTTTGAAGCGACCTGATGCACCTCCGTGCCCTGCTTCCATATCAATTTTAAACAGTAGCTTGTTATCATCTGTTTTGTAATCTCGCAGCTTAGCCACCCACTTTGCAGGCTCAAAATATTGTACCTGTGAATCATGTAAGCCAGTAGTAACTAACATATTTGGGTAATCTTGCTTACTGACCTGATCATAAGGTGAATACGATAACATATACTCATAGTATTCTTTCTCGTTAGGGTTACCCCACTCACCGTATTCGTTGGTTGTAAGTGGAATACTTGCATCAAGCATCGTAGTCACTACATCAACAAATGGAACCGCAGCCACCATACCTTTATACAACTCAGGAGCTTGGTTTGCCACTGCCCCCATTAACAAGCCACCCGCACTGCCACCTTGAGCAAATATTTTATCTTTTGCACCATACTTTTGCTCAACCAATGCCTTGGTAACATCTACAAAGTCGTTAAAGGTGTTCTTTTTAGTCAGTAGTTTACCGTCCTCATACCAAGGGCGACCTAGCATTTGTGAACCGCGAATATGCGCAATGGCAAATACAAAACCCCGATCGAGCAAACTTAAGCGAGCGCTAGAAAAGGTAGGATCCATGGTCGCGCCATACGAGCCATAACCATATTGTAGCAGCGGATTAGTCCCCTCTTTTTTAAACATGTCTTTGCGATAGACTAGGCTTACCGGTACTTTAATACCATCTCGTGCAGTGACAAAAATTCGCTCTGATGCGTAATTATCTGCACTAAAATCACCGAGTACTTTTTGTTGTTTAAGTAATGTTTTATTGCCAGTAGCTAAATTAACATCATACGATGAAGCGGGTGTTGTCATACTGGTATAATACACACGTAATGTATCGCTATTTAAATCATTGTTACCGTAGGTGCTAATTGTATAAGCACTGTCGTTAAAGCTAAGCAGTATCTCTTTACCCGTGGTTAAGTTACGAGCAATAATAGTCGACTGACCCATTTCACGCTGCTGATACACTAAGTAATCGTTAAATAAGTCGATGCCTTCTAATTTTATATTATCGCGAGCGGGGATCACCGTTTGCCAATTAGCTTTATCGCCAGCTTTATCAATATCTACTTTCATTAACTGAAAGTTAACTGCGTTTAAATTAGTGACAATGTAGTAAGTATTACCCAGCTTAGAAATTCCATACTCCAGATCCGCTTCACGTTCAATCAAGCGTTTTGGCATAGCTTTAACATCATCAGCACTTAAAACTGATACACCTGACGCAGTTGTACTGCTGTGCCAAATATAAATTTCTGAATCGTCTTTGCTTTTGCTAATACCCATGTAATAACTGGTATCTGTTTCTTCATAAACGAGTTCATCTTCAGCCTGTGGGGTACCGAGCGTATGACGATAAACTTGGTAACCTAGTAAAGTTTGTAAATCTTTTTTTATGTAATAAAGCGTTTTGTTGTCGTTTGCCCAAACAACACTGCCATTCGTACCTTTAAGCGTATCTTCGAGTAATTTACCAGTGCTTAAGTCTTTTATTTTTATATTATAAATACGACGACTTACGGTATCTTCACCATATGCCATTAAATTGCCGTTTGGACTTACATCTAAACCACTTACGGCATAATAATCATGTTCCTTAGCTAGCTTGTTTACATCTAAAATAACCTGCTGGTCAGTGCCTGCAAAATCACTACTACGTACATAAGTTGCGTATTCGTTATCACCGCGAGTTTGTGATGAATAATAATAGTCACCGTTTTTAACTGGCACTGAATCATCGTCTTTTTGAATTCGCCCTTTTAGCTCTTCAAATAACGAAGTTTGTAACGTTTTTGTATGCGCAAGCATTTCATCTGTGTAAGCATTTTCAGCCTCAAGGTAACTAATTACCTCAGGAGCTTTACGCTCATCATCACGCATCCAATAATAATTATCGATACGCGTGTCGCCATGGACTGTCATTTTATACGGTACTTTCTTCGCAATCGGCGGCATGACTGCGATTTTAGCAGCTACATTTTCAACCTTTGCTGATTGCTCAACATCAGGGGCTTTATTACATCCCCCTAAAATAGCTAAGGATATAAAAGTAAGAACAAATGGGGTGTGTTTCATTGATTGGAATCTCTGTAGTTATTATTTTTATTAAATATACCTAATATTTAATAGCACGGAGATTTAGTTTGTGAAGCTATGTAAAAAGGGAGCAGAAGCTCCCTTTAGTTAATATTTAATTTATTTAATTACTTTTGCTTACGACGACGCATAAATGCAAATGGCGCAACTAGTAATGTTAGCCAAGCTAATGAACCTGAAGAGCTTTTCTTAGTAGGCTCTGGAGTAACAACCGGAGGCGCTACTTTAGTAACAGATATTGTTACCATTGCAGGCTCTGACACATTACCACGAACATCAATCGCAACAACTTCCATTTCTGCAGATGTATCACCCGCTAATAAAGTATTATCTGCAACCACAATTTGACCTTCTGCATCAACAGCAAGACCAAGGTTTGTATTAGATTGAACATAGTACTCTGAAATAGCTAAGTCTAAGTCTGATTCTTCAATAGTAAGCGCACCTACTACAGTTCCATCAGCTGCATCTTCAGAAACACTAAACTCACCACCAACCAGCATTGGAGCTTCAACGTCTGGTAACTCTAGGTCTTCAGCTGCCATTACTTTAATAATGTTAGTACCTGAGCCTTGCGATAATGCAAACGGGCCGCTTGCAGAAACCACCGCTTTCTCTCCTGGCATAATTGAAGAAACCGCTTCGCCCGTTTCAAGTGAAGTAATCTGTACCTGAGGTTGTACGCCGAATACTGTTGAACCTGTTACGCTGTCTGTTTCACTGTAAACACCAGTTTGGTAACTAGGATAACCTACCGATACTTTGAAGTTCATTGGCTCGCCAAGAAGCGACGCATCGATATTCATTAACTCAGAACAACCTGAGAAAGTAACTGTGTCTTCACCTGCAGCATGGAAAAGCGGCGTACCCCATTGCCATGCATCATTACCAGCGCCATCAGTCATACCAATTAATGTGCGGCTACGACCTGGGAACGCTGTATCGCGGCCACGGTCGTTTAAGTTTGTCATAAACTGATCAGATACACCGTCATTGTTGGTATCTATTTCAATTCTATAACCCGCTTGGAAAGTATGAGTTAACGGATCGCGTAGTTGTATTGATGACGTAATATAAATTCCTGAATCACAGAAATCTGCATTGAATGCAGAGAATGTAGTAGACAGGATATTAAACTCAGCATCTTCAACTGATTTTTCTGTCCCCATTGCAACAATACTTTCAGCTTGTGGAGAAATTTCAGTTTGACCTGTATTTTCAATAACCAATGCCATTTCATTGTTAACAATTTCAGGTGAGTAGCTCAACTGAGTCGCAGCTTTTGGCATTGCATGATAAACAACATGTAAATCGTGATCGCCATCGGTAGATGCATCATCAAATACTAATGCACCATCAAACTCTACTGATGTTAATGCAGCACTTCTTGCTGCAATATCCTCTGCACTGAATGGATTTTCTAATTCCCATGCAGGTAATTTACTTGGATCAACCGTCATTGTAATGTCAAAGTTAATCGCTTGACCTGCCGGTACTGTTATAGATTCAGGGAAATCCCAGCTAACTGCGTCCGTATCAATATCATTTTGGTAACGCGCTTCAGTACGAAGGTTGTACGTTTTTGCATCTGCAGAGAAGTTCTTAACGGTTACCGTTTTAGTAATAGAGCCTGTTTCCGCTAAGCTTACTAAGCCATAAGAGAGTGCAGCTTGTTTAGTATCAAACTCTCCGTTATGTACCCAAGCTGCAACTGGCAAGTTAGCTGCCTTAGTCACATCAACTAAACCTGCACCTATCATACTTATTGGCGCAAGCTCTGAATCAGGATTAATCGCTAGAGGCTCATTAGTTACGTTTAAGTTTGCTGCATTCATGATTGTTGCTTTAATCTCAAACGCATTACGCTCAGGATGCGCTTCACGGATCATTGCCACAGCACCTGCTGTAATTGGGCCCGAGAAAGAAGTACCTGAAACCGGGTTTGTGCCTGTTTGCGTGCCTGCTGCTGCTACGTCAATGCTCGTACCTGGCGCTGTAATTTCTGGTTTTAATAATCCATCCATAGAAGGACCGCGAGATGAGAATGTTGCAACTGCACCTGCCGTTGTTTTAATTTCAACGCTAATATCAAATGTTGCAGGACCGCCAGCAGCTAGTTGAGCTTTTAAAGCTGCACCTGCGGCAAAGTTAATACCTACGTTTTTAATAGTTACATCCGCATCAAAGCCACCCATAGGTGCTGGGGTACCATCATCGGTGTTATTCGCAATCATTACAAACTCAGCACCTTTAGCCTGAGCATGTAAAACTTTTTCAGTAAATGCACATGCACCACGGTCGATTAATACTGCTTTGCCTGTAAAGTCAACATCTGCAGCAAATTCAGCACAACCATCTGCGTTTGTTTCAGGATAAACTAATTCAATATCTGCACCTGAAATTGTATATGCTTCTTGTGGGCCAAAACTTGATGGCTGAATATTACCTTCAACGCCAGCAACAGTACCTGATGCAACACCGATTTCAGTTGTTGGGTGAGTCATTGCACCTACAGATAGTGCATTAGGTGTAGTGCTTGGGCCACCAACACGGAATGGATTGTCACCGTCATTGCCAGCAGAAATAACCATGTTTACACCTAACTCAACGGCTCGCTGAATTAAGAATTGCGTACCGCCACCAGTATAAGTATCACCAAACTCACCACCTAATGACATATTCATTACATCAACACGATCTGAAATATCACCATCTCCATTTGGATCCATTGCAGCTTCTAAAGCGGCTGCTTGTGCATCGCCAGGACAACCGCCGCCACATACTGAATAAGCGTAAAGCTCAACGTCAGGCGCAATACCATTTACAGAGTTTGCAGATGATGTACCGTGGTTGGTTGGATCACCTGTAGAAGGTGAATTAGCGGCATCATTTTCAATTGGATCAGCATCATCACGTATAAAGTCGTAACCACCTTGTACAATGCCTTGTGGCCATGCAACTGATGTTGGATCAGCTTGAGCTGCTAAATAAGCTTCAACTGTGCCTGCGCCACCGAAAGCAGCATGAGTGTAATCGATACCCGTATCAAGTACTGCAACACGTTGACCTTTACCACTTGCTATGCCGTCAGTAATAAGTGGTTTAGCGTTGATATATTCAGAGCTTGCTGCAACATGTAGCTCGCGATCGAACATTGGTAAAACTTTAGCAACGCGATCATCTTTTGCAATTTGAGCTAACGCTTCAGGCGTTGCTTGAACAATTAACGTTGGAGCTAAAATTTTGGTTTTGCCAATTACCTTAGCATTAAAATCTAGGCTACTAAGCTCAACAGTCATCATATCTTGAAGCTGCTCAATCTGCGCCGTAATTTCTCGATTAGAAGATACCTGGTAAGTCCCAGCGGCAACTGCATCAACTGAGGTTTTTGCTTTTAAAACAATCATGTGAGCTGAAGGCACTTTTTTATCAGCAGCTATTTCTTTTAATTGCTCTACTTGTTTGTTAGTTATTGTAGCATTTGGCAAAGTCGCAGCACTGGCCAGTGTTGCCACGAATGCACTTGATACAGCAGTCGCGATTGCTGTTCTTTTGATTATATTATTAGACATTGTTTCCCCTAGGATAGGTTATGTATTATTGTATTTACTAGTTTCAATTCCATTGATTGATAATCACGAATATAAAACGTTAACCTTCACAGGAGCAACAACGTTGCTACATTTAAGTTACAAAAAAAACAAGCACAGCAATAAAAAAAACACAAAGCATTGATTTACATAAAATAAAAAACGAAACCCCATTTGTAAACAATTGTAAATGATTCAGTTTTAATTGAGAGATAAATGAACAACGATGTAATTAATATTTTAACTATGGCTAAAGTCATTCAAACAGCCGTTGCACCCGTCTTTTTAATAACAGGTATTGCGGCAACACTTGGGGTGCTATCCAACCGTTTGGCACGTATTACAGACAGAGCCAGGCAGTTAGAGCGAAAATTAAAAGTTAGTACCGATGAAGAGTTTAACTTGTCTCTAACTACAGAACTAAGGGCGCTTCTTAAGCGCTCCCGCTGCATACATATTGCCTTTAGTTTAAGTGTCTTAAGCGCATTATTAGTCTGTGCCGTGGTTATGTTGTTATTTTTATCGCACATACAATCGATTAATTTAGGTGTCACTATCGGTAGTTGTTTTGTTGGTGCCATGGCATTGCTAATATGTGCATTTATGTCATTACTTGGCGAGGTATTCTTAGCGACACGTAGCATGCGACGAGGAATGATATTTGCTGATATTGATATAAATGACTAAACCAGCTCTTTATCTTGAACTAAAGCCTGAGCTAAGATACAAAGATAATTAAAGAACCCTTAAAGGAGTAGAGTAAAGTGAAATTGAAGCAAGTATTTATCGGGGCGTTACTATCTACATGCGCATTTAGCGTATCTGCAAATTCTGCATTCAAAGAGCCGAGTGATGCGATTGAGTATCGCCAAGCTGCATTTTCTATGATTTCAGTTCAAATAGGCGATATGGGTGCCATGCTCAAGGGTAAAATTCCTTTTGATGCAGAGCAATTTAAACAGCGTGCAAATAACGCAGCGGCATTGTCTAAAATGCCTTGGGAAGCTTTTTACGCAGGTACTGATAAGGGTGATACATCAGCACTTCCTGCGGTATGGTCTGAAAACGATACTTTTATGAAAAAAGCGACAGCGTTTCAGCAATATGCTGATGAACTTGCTGTAGCAGCTCAAACAGGTGACAAAGCGGTCATTGGTAAAGCATTTGGTGCATGGGCTAAAGGCTGTAAAGATTGCCATAAGCAATTCAAAGACTAATAAATTCTGTGTATTAAACAATAAAAATGGCGCTGTATTAGCGCCATTTTTTTAACGAAGCAGATAACTTAAAGGCTCACTTCCCCAAGTACTCATTAATAAAATCAGTAATAGTAAAAATAAAAACCATGCAATCCATGGTGACTTTGTCTCAGGCTCTGAGCTTTGTGTTGGCAGTGCTTTATTGCCTGTGATCATTGCTTTTACTAAAGGCTTGCCTTTAATTTTGTAAGCAATAATAGCCACAACATGCAAAATAATCGCATAAAATAAAATATCAAAATTGATATGGTGCAGCCAGTTGGCAAAATCAATCGTATCACTCGATACATACTGCGCTAACGGGCCATCAGTTAAAATGCCATCACTGCTCATTAAACCACTAACCAGTTGCGTAATAATCAGTATAAAAAATAATAACACCATATAACTACCTGGTGCAGAATGGCCCACATCATTTATTTTTTTGCCACTAAAAGAAGCAAGCACCGACTTAGGAGAATGCAGTAATGCCGATATTCTTGCCGTTTTACTGCCTATAAGACCCCATATAATCCGCGTTGAGATAAGCGCTAAAGTAAAAAAGCCAACCACAAAATGTAGCTCTATCATGCCTTCTTCTGCACTAAAATAAAGCGCAGCAATACTCAATACTAATAACCAATGAAAGCTTCTTAAAAAGCCATCCCACACTTTTACCTTGAACATTGCACCTTCCCTAAAAAACAGTATCATCTAAAACGCTAACTATTTTAGCATCTTAATATTAAGGTATCCTAATGAGTCTTTCTACCAGTGCGCAGAGTAAAACACATGCAATCAATTAAAAAACCAGTATTAAAAGGCTTTTTAGATATGCTACCACTGTGTTTAGCGGTTATTCCTTGGGGCATTTTATGTGGCTCGTTAGCAATACAAAATGGCTTTACCCCTTTTGAAACTCAAGCCATGTCGCTACTGGTATTTGCAGGCTCGGCGCAGCTCGTTGCAATTGAGCTCATTGCTGGTAATACCCCTCTACTAACCATTCTTTTTACCACGTTTATTATTAGCTCTCGCCATTTTTTATATGGCTTGGCGGTTCGTCACAAAGTGATTGAGCAACCCATGCGTTGGCGCCTTCCTATCAGCTTTGTGTTAACTGATGAACTGTTTGCCTTTTCGCACCACCCTCGCGCCTATCGTACTAAAACCCGTTTAATTTATGCATTGAGCGCAGGCTTTAGCTTTTACATTGCTTGGAATATTTGGACTCTGATCGGTATTGTAGCCGGTACTATGCTCCCTGATCTCACCAACTTAGGACTCGACTTTGCGATTGCTGCAACCTTTATTGCTTTGGTTATCCCAGGAGTTAAAAATTTAGCCACTCTTGTCACGGTCATTGTTGCAGGGATCTGTGCTACTTTATTAAAAAGCACAGGCTTTGAGCTGTGGTTAGTATGCTCAGCACTATTAGCAATGAGTGCAGGTTACGCTGTAACTAGAATAGTAAAAAATAAGGACGCTAAATCATGATGACGACTATTTTACTTATGGCATGTATTACCTTTTTTACCCGTTATTTATTCTTACACCGCGCGCTACCATTTAAAGTAGGGCCTAAAATGCAGCAGTTTTTGAGCTTCAGTGCACCTGCGGTTCTAACAGCGATTTGGGTGCCGATTGTATTTATAAATGATGGTGGCATTAATCTAAATTGGCAAAACCCTTATCTAAGCGCAGCGATTGTAGCCATTATAGTTGCTTACAAAACACATAATATTTACCTAACCACACTTGCTGGTATGGGGTTATTTTTGATTTTAAATTAACAGTAACGCCATAGCAGTGTTCACTATTTCGACTTTGTTAATCACCAAGCAAAGGTTAGACTATGCCAAATAAACAAATAATAGCTTAATAATATGCACCCATTTCATCAACTAAGTGCTACTAGCCTGCAAGGCCAACCTATCGATTTTAAAGAGTTTGTAGGTAAAGTTGTGTTAATAGTAAATACCGCAAGTGAGTGTGGATTAACCTATCAATACGAGTCATTGCAAGCATTACACGAAAAGTATGCCAGCCAAGGTTTAGTCATTATAGGTTTCCCGTGTAACCAATTTGGCCAGCAAGAACCCGGAGACGCGAATCAAATAGCGCAAGGTTGTTTAATCAATTACGGAGTTAGTTTTTTAATCGCAGAAAAAGTGAACGTTAATGGTCAGCATACACATTCGGTTTTTCGCTATTTAAAATCTGTATTGCCGGGGTTTTTGACACGAAAAATTAAGTGGAACTTCACAAAGTTTTTGATTAATGCAGATGGCTCACCGATTAAGCGCTACGCGCCCTTTACTAAACCTGAAAAACTAGAAAAAGTAATTGAAAAAGCATTGCTCGCAGCTAAAGTTTGAGGCTTAAAAATTATAAAGAGGCATAAAGCCTCTTTATTACCAACCCACAGAGCTTTAAATACTACCTAAGTAACAGTTAAAAGCTAATATGTCGGCACTGATTTGTACTAGCGACAACCTAATCAATATAATCGTTTAAGTCATCTTCACCTAGGTTTTTACGCAAGCGTTTTTGCTCAAGGTAATCCTCTAACTTTCTTTTCACCTTTTGCTTTTTCTTGTCGTGTTGATTACGCCCGACCATTTCGTATTCGTCTTCAACAAAATCATCATCTAGCGCATCGTAACTAAATGTCTTACCCACAACCCACTCCATAAAGTGTTTGAGACCAATTACGGATTCTTGTATCGCGATAATTGGTGAAATTAAAATGTTCAACGCAAATTCATTGTGCAAATTTACGTCAAAATAAAGCCACATCGCTATCCTAAATAGTCTCTGTGTCAGTATTGTGAATAAATAGCGCTAAATTTGAATTGTGGAAAGTGAGAGTTTTTTATCGTATCGATAAATTTTATTTATTAGCATTTGATTATTGGTTATTTTGACCAAACTTTAGCTTTTTCAATGACTTTACTTTCAACTTCAAAGCACCTTAAAAATCACAAACCACTGTTTTTAAACACTAAAAACTATTGGCACCAAACTTGTTATAAGTTAATTATCATCAGCAAAAAACAGAGAATAAACATGAAAGAATTATTATTAGTTAGCGCAATTATGTGCGCCCCCGTCGCCATGGCTCATAACGATAACAGCTCTTCAATTTCATTTAGTAACGACGAATGTAAAGTTGAGTTTAAAAACGATGTACGTATAAAGCCAAGTGAATTAGAAATTTTTAAAGCCAACAATCAACGTATGACCTTTACCACTCAAGGTGAGTTGTCGATCAATGGCGAGCAAGTAGCATTAAATAGCGTTCAGCGCCAAGCACTGACCAACTACACAGATAATTTACGCGCGCAATTACCTGAAGTAGCCAACATTGCACTTGATGGCGTTAAAATTGCGGGCGTTGCATTAGAAGAAGTCGCCAATGCATTTAATATTGATGGCCTCGATAACATTGCAACCTTGATGGACGATATTCAACAAGAAGTAGAGGGTACCTTTTACCAACAAGGTACATTTGTCATGGGCCAGCAAAGCTTCACTCAGTTTGGTGAAAACTTTGAACAGCAGTTTGAACAACAAATAGAAACGGCCGTTGAGTCGGCCGTAATGCAATCAATGGGCAGTACTTTAGTGGCATTAGGCTCTGAGCTAATGGGTTCAGGTGGCGACATGCAAGCCTTTGAAGAGCGCATGGAAAATATGGGCGCACAAATAGAAGAAAAAGTAGAGCTCCATGCAAAAAAAACTTGAACAGCGTGCAAATACACTGTGTGGTGACTTTGTTGAAATCGCACAACAAGAAACTCAACTTGCTGCGCAAGTGCCTGCATTAAAAGGCTATGAGTTATTTACTATAAAACAGCACTAACTGCTCAGCATTTTAATTAATCTCCCTTTGCGGCATTTGCTTTTAAGCTATGCCGCATTTTGCGTTTTTTACCCCCACCAGTCCCATTTAACTCAAATAATAGACTGTTGAGCGGATCTGCTCTTGCTGTACAGAGGCATTTTGTGGCCCCATAGTAAAATACAAACCAAAGTATAATCTTCACTTCGCTCTAGATCACTTAGAATGCCGTCCGAGCTGATGATTGTAAGCCCAAATTGCAACATATTAAAACCACCTCTTTTTAAGTTTTAAATTCTTGAGGCGGTGCGATCCCCAGTTAGAAGCGTTTTAAAGCGTAACTAACTCCAAAGTGCCTAGTAACCTAGGCACTTTTTTTATAATTTAAAAGCCTCGCAACACTCTTTTTTATCGTTTATTTACTGCTCTTCTCTGATAAATAATTAACCACCTATAAATAGCATGTTAAATCTTTGAACGAAGTAAAACCCAACCCATTAATACAAAATAATTTAATCTGAATAACTATTCAAAATAATCTATTTATAAACATATCAAAATTAAAAAAACTGAAAAAACCCCATATAAAAGTGATATAGCACACGACTATAATGAATAAATATACAAAATCAAAAAAAATGCCATTAAATAGCAAATCAAAAAAAACACTTTCAGATTAAAAAAACTAATACTTCACCAGCAATTTTTATCGCTTTATTTTTAACCAACCTACGGGCAAAATGCACATGTTTTCAACAGACACAACCTTGGAGCGAATACAATGAACCCAATTAATACATTAAACCAAACAGCCACAACTCACGTTGCAGTTAAACCAACTAATCGCAAAGCGAGAATGTTAGCTAAACTTAACCGTTACGGAAAAAAATTAGCACTTGGCGGTGCAATTCAATACAAATAATCACCCAACCATGATTTTTGTATTGTTGCAGCAAACACCCAACCACTAAATGAAATTTCTTCTTTAGCTCCATCTGTTTGCTGCCAGCTCCCTCCTCATAGCTAAATATCATCTTTAATTTTCATAATTTACAAAAAAAAACCTCATTTACGCTCACTTTTTAAGCAAACGATCTTTTTGCTATTTACACAGGCAACTCACCTAAGTATTATCCTGCATCACGACGTGGAGAGATGGCAGAGTGGTCGAATGCACCGGTCTTGAAAACCGGCAGGGGTTTATAGCCCCTCTAGGGTTCAAATCCCTATCTCTCCACCACTTATTTGTATTAATTGGTTTTTTCCGATTGATAACACGCTGAATAATGCGTCGGAGAGGTGTCCGAGTGGCCGAAGGAGCTCCCCTGCTAAGGGAGTATAGAGTTTGTAGCTCTATCGAGGGTTCGAATCCCTCCCTCTCCACCATTACTGATTACAAGCCACTTAATTGTGGTTTTTTTGTGCCTAAATTTTAACTCCGTTAAGAAATAGGGAGGGTGAGCACCCTCGACAGGGTTCGATAAAATGTCTGGAACATTTAAGGCCGCTGCAAGCGTCGCGCAGCGATTAATTACAGGGATGTAAGTAAGTCTATCCCTCCCTCTCCACCATTACTGATTACAAGCCACTTAATTGTGGTTTTTTTATGCCTAAATTTTAACTCCGTTAAGAAATAGGGAGGGTAAGCACCCTCGACAGGGTTCGATAAAATGTCTGGAACATTTTAGGCCGCTGCAAGCGTCGCGCAGCGATTAATTACAGGGATGTAAGTAAGTCTATCCCTCCCTCTCCACCATTACTGGTTACAAGCCACTTAATTGTGGTTTTTTTGTGCCTAAATTTTAATAGCCTCTATTAATTTGCACTTTTTATAACGCAGTCGCGAGCGTATGCTAATAAATTAAACAAATTGTATGGCGTCACAACTTAGTGCATTATAAATGGTACTTTAAACCAGCTTAGGTTTAACCATGGCGAAGCTAATATTACTACTGTATTGTTTGGGTGCCTGTGCTGTTAGCATGGCAAATGAAGTGACGGTTTATAAATGCACCATTAAAGGAGTGCCTACTTTTAGTCAAACTCCTTGCGCTGAAGACGCTCAAGTGATCACGCTTAGAAACGTCAACATCATGCAAACAAATACGCCACAATCTGAGAACACACTAGTTGCCGATACTTCTGTTGACGATTATCTAGCGGTGCAACAAATAGAGCGTGATATTGTGCAGCTTGAGCTTAAGATTAAACAATACCAACAAGAATACGCACAAAAAAAACAGCAAATCGATTACATGACCCAAGATAAAGCAAATCGTTTAGGCGCTGATTCGATTGCAGATGCAATTGCTACAGAAACTGCGGTACTTAAACAAAGATTTGAACCGCAAATAAAACAAGCACAACAACAAATAGCGGCACTCACTCAAAAAAAACAACAGCTTAATCAGCAGCCTTAATTACCTTTTTCACCGTAGCAATAAACACTTGTATCTCTGACACTGTATTGTATATGTGCGGTGAAATACGAATACCGAGTTTGCGCACATCCACACTTATGTTTGCTGCCTCCAATGCCGCTAATACGATTTGTTGATGCTCTGCAAAATCTAAAATAGCGGTACCACTGCACTGATCTTTATCGTTTGGCGATACTAAAAAAGCCGTCAGCTGCTGCTGAAGTAACGTTAACAACGCTAAATTATGCGCTCTCACTTTATCCACACCAAACTGGGCAATATATTCAATGCTATCAGCGGCAATAACATAAGGGAGTATAGAAGGCGTACCGCCCCAAAACCTAAGTGTTTTAGCGTTATATTGAAAATGCGTAATATCAAACTCGAATGGATTTTGATGTGAAAACCAACCAACATCTTTTGGTTCACATTGCGTTATTTGCTTTGGATTTACCCATAAATAGGCCGCACCTGGCCCCCCGCATAACCACTTCACACTTGAGCCAATCATAAAATCGGCATTTAACGCCGTTAGATCGACAGGGATAACCCCTGCCGATTGCGCCACATCAATTATTGAGAGTGTATTCGTGACTTTACTAAGCGCCACAATATCGTTTAAAGGAGCTTGTACACCCGTATTAGAATAAACATGACTAACAAACACACCATCAATCTCTGGGGTTAAATATCGCTGCCATACCTGCCTATCACTTAGATCTTCATGCTCGGGGATGAAACGTATTTTTGCACATGCAGGGAGTGCTTTTTGCATTACAAACCCCATACTTGGAAAGTCGGCCTGCGCCATTAATACCGTGCACTGTGGTTTATTAAATACGGGGTGCGACATAAGCAATTTAGTTAAACCACTAGATAAGTTAACCTGAGGACAAAACTGCTCACTTGGCGCATTAAATAGCCGCCCTAATGCACCCGTAAAATTTTCTATAGCTGGTAGCCATTGCTGCCATGGCTCTTTAGCACTTTCCTGCCAAGGAGTAAAAAACTGCTCAGTAGCATTTTCTAAAGTACTTTTTAGAGGACGACCAACAGAGTGGCTTAATAAATAGCAGCCCCTTGGCATACAAAAATCATTTTTAGCCATATTAGTTAATCCACTGTTTTAGCGTATTTAAGTCATCAAAACGCGTATTAATATCGTCTCGCTTAGCTGCTGCACGTCTATCCCTTAATTTAGCTAAGGAATCTAGCAGTACCGGTAAAGGTGGTCCACTGGCAGTTACTTTGCTTATATGCTGTTGTTGCATTTGCAGTGACGGTTGGGCAATAAACTTCTCAACCAACTGATTATGATGACCGATAGCGGTGTCACCATGTAATTTACACACTTGTATAAATAGTTTGCCGTGCTTTTGAAACCACTCTGTGTGTTTATATTGCTCGGCTTTTAAGAAGTCATCCATAAAGCTTTGCATACGCATGGCTTCTCGCAATATTTGTTGGTCCTCTGGCATCATATATAAAAATTTATCCACCAGCATTTGTGAGTAACTCGGCTCATTGGCACTGCAAAGCCCTAACAGCATATCAATAACATTAATGCCGGCAAAATCTCCCGCATTTGCACCACGGTAAACCTCTTTACCTACCCGGTAAGGCTTGTAGTATGGGCGTACACAATTAAAAAAACGCTCGGTATCAAGTTGAGTATACAAGGCATTATTCGACGCTATTACATCAATAAGTGCCGTTTTAACCACCTCAAGTAGTTCAGCCGTGACTGGGTGTGAAATACCTAATGGCAGTATTTTTAGTAAAGCATCACTCGCGCGCTTATACGCTAAAATACCTTGGGTGTTGTAATCTAAAAACAGAGCTTCATCATCAAGATTTGTAAACCGTTTATAGGTGCCATTAATGGCTTTATTATGAGTGGTTAAATGTGCGGTGGCAAAACGAGGAGTTACTCCAATAGAAGCACCAATATGCATAGCAAGCGCCGATGCTTCTATCAGCGGTGAACTATTCTCTCTGCTTGGCTCTGTAATTTCATGTCTACGACAAGCCGCCATAAACAAACCGACATTACCAAGTAAATCAAATGCGCTATCAAATCCTTCGTCGGTATTACCTTCGGCTAATAAATCGCTGATCAACGCATTACCTTGCTCTTTCAAGGTCTGCTTTAAGTTATCCCCAACCCCTTCAACATTTGCTTTATCATCTTGTTGCCAATACAACTCCTCTAATTGAGAGTTTAGGGCAACAAACTCAGACCTAATCCAATTATCAAATTTAGCTGTGTAAGAACTCATGACTACATCCTGTTATTATTATTTTTTAATGCTAACAAAGATCCCAGAGGTTAAAGCGCTAAAAAAAATAGTAAAAGCAGCCATTGTTAGCAATAATCACTATTATTAGATAGATTATTAATAAGATTCTACAACTATGTTAGATAATAAAGATCAGCAGCTACTCGTTGCCTTGCAATCGCAAGCCCGAATGTCGGTATCAGAATTAGCCAATACCATTAATCTCTCGGATACTCCTACTCTAAGGCGCATTAAAAAACTTGAGCAAGAACAGGTTATTATTGGTTATCACGCAGCTATTAACCCTAAGTCAACCTGAGATCTGGTTAAGCTAACATTAGATTATTACTCTCTAAAATTTCAAGTTCTTGCGATGTTAAATCTAATGACGGCTTTTCCTCTTTTAGGCAATAGGCAATTAATCCACCAAGTAAATTTAGCATAAAGCCATGCATACTGCGGTGTCTAGAGTGTTCAATGTAAGAAATGTTTTTCAATTGATCATTCACCGTTTCGATTATAAATCGTTTTTTCAATAAAGCCCTGTCCCACAATGAAATAAATTTTTTCTTCATATTCTTTCGAACCGTCGTGATTA
>Ga0207889_1000097_pt1 | contig 51484 bp, 49 predicted proteins | sample LinPmetageLP47_FD_184058 | JGI IMG/M metagenome (GOLD analysis project Ga0207889, IMG submission 184058) | Marine viral communities from the Pacific Ocean - LP-47 (SPAdes) | ecosystem: Environmental > Aquatic > Marine > Oceanic | place: Pacific Ocean | collected 2011-06-12 | reverse complement strand
GCCTTCTCGCCGGCCTCCAGTGCGCGAAACGCCGCGAACTGATCGGCGGGCGCGCGGGTGTCATCGAGCCAGGAGAGATCAAGCGCATCATGCGCCGCCGCCACCTGCTCGAGCGAGGTCTCGTCGATCTCGTCCATCTTGGCATGGCTGCGGTATTCCTTGCGGGCATCGATCTTGATCGCCTGCGTGACACTCATGCCGCTGGCCAGAACGTCACTGACCAGCTTGAAGAGCGTCAGATCGAGAGTGGCCTCCGGATGCAGCGCCATCGCGGCGCCAAGGGCCATGGCCCGCTCGGTCTTGAGGTCCTCAGCCAGCGAGGCCGGGTAGGTGATTTCGCCGGCGTCCGGGGCCTCCTCCCCTGTCGGATTACTCGCGGAGCCGCGCGCGCCCTCCTCTTTCACGGTGTCCTCCGGGCGCACGAGGCCCATATGGAGCGTGATCTGCCCACCCTGCCACGAGGCTATCACCCCAGATCGCGCTAGGTCCTCGGCGCTGTAGGCCTCCTGCAGGTCGCGGGCTTCCTCTTCCAGAGCGTCGACGCGGTCGTAAAGGGCATTGTAGGCACCGTCCTCGAGCCCCTCATCCTCCATTTCGAGCTGCAATTTCTCAAGCTCGGCGGTGATTTCATCCACGCGCTTTTGCGCAGCCTCATCAGGCTCGATCGGGCCGGGATAAACGCGGCCGTAGTCGGCCATGGTCGCGTAATCATAGCGGACCATCGCATCGGCCCAGGCAAAGCCCAGCTTTATGCGGGCCTCTTCGGCGGCGGCACCGAGCTTCTCGAGCAGGATGGTTTCGACCAGCGCTGCATCCTCCAGCACGGAATGCTCTTCCAGAAGGTCAGCCGCGACGGCGCCGCCGCGGGCCTCATAGTCCTCGCGCACGAAGGCCCCGATATCGTCGCTGACCTGGACGCCGCGGGACTTGAGCGCCTGGCGGACTGTATAGGCCTGCAGGTAGCTATCTTCCTTGGTGAGCGCCTCGAAGACCTCGCGCTGCACCTCCTGGCTCGGATGCTCCGCAAAGGCCTTCATCGTGTCGAGCGTGATGGTCTTAGCCCGGGCCGCAGCGCGGATCTCGGGGTGGATCAGACCGTAGCGCAACCGGCCTTTCACGGCCGCCACCGTGGTGCCGAAGGTCTTGGCGATCGTCTCGGGCGTCTGGCCGTCGACTTCCATCATCCGGGCGAAAGCCTCGAACTCGTCGATGGCGTTCATCGGCGCCTGGGTGATGTTCTCGGCGAGCGACAGGGCAGTGGTGACGTCGCAGTCGTCAGGGACAAGCCGACAGTCGACCTTGGTTTTCGCGGTGAACCCTTTGGCGGCCTTGTCCGCGACTAGTTCCTTCAGCGCGGCATGACGTCGGCCACCGGCGAGGACAGCATATTTGCCGTCAAGCTGCTGGACCAGGAGCGGCTGGAGCAGGCCCAGCACAGCGATGCTGGCCTTCAGATGGGCGATGTTCTCGGGGTCATAAGTTTCCGGCGCGTTGCTGCGCACATTGGCGGGGTGGGCGACAAGATCGCCGATGGCGACGGTGAGAGGGGCAAAGCTTGTGGTCATGGGATATCCTTCCAGGTGGGTGAGGTGTGGCCCGCGCGCGCGCGGGCGTGACCAATCCCCGGCTTCAGGGATCACCACGACAAAAGGCCCACTCTCCCTTTGAGGGGACAGTGGGCCTTCATCGCCTGGGGTGTCAGGAGGGGGTGTCCCCTGCCCTACCAGTCGCGCGCCAGCATGATGGTCAGCACGCGCATGGTGGTAGCGGGATTTTCCGGGGTCTCAGCCCCGTAGCGGAAATCCGAATCTGCCTCATAGAAGTTTCCATGCAGGAGGTCGCGCTTAGCGGATAGGTTTGGCGCACAATCAAAAGAGAGGAGATTTCCAAGATGATGACACCATCTATTGCGGCGACCTGCTTTGTCGCCATTGATCTGAGCAAATCGAAATGGCTGGTTGCGCTTGATGCGCCGCATTTGGCCAAGATCAAGTCTGTGCGTTTGGACGGGTTTGACACGCCGGGACTGATCGATCTGGTTCGAGCGACCGTCGCGGCGGCGACGGAGCTTTGCGGAGCGGATCAACGACCTGTCGTTTGCTTTGAGACCGGGTACGACGGTTTCTGGCTTCAGCGGCTTTTGTCCAACGAAGGGATCGAGACGCTGGTCGTGGATCCGACGAGCTTCCTCGTGAACCGCAGAGCCCGCCGGGTCAAAACAGATCGCGTCGACGCCGAAGGTATGGTCGTTCTGCTGAAGAACTATTGCTCCGGTGATCGAAAGGCGTTCCGCACGGTGCGTGTTCCAACCGTTGCCGAAGAAGATGCCAAGCGCTTCCACAGAGAACGCAAAAGGTTGATGAGCGAACGCACTGGCCACATAAATCGCATTCGTGCCCTGCTCGCCCTTCAAGGCGTCCGGCATATCAATCCAGCGATGGTCACATGGCGCAAGAAACTGGATGGCCTCGAAACTGCCGATGGCCGCCCTTTCCCCGATCAGCTCATGCGCGAGATCGTGCGCTCTTTCGAACGCTTGGAACTGACGAACAAGATGATCAAGGCTCTGGCGGAAGAACGCGACGAAGCCCTTGCGACTGAATCGGAGCGGTTTCCTGAACACGAGAAGGCCGTGCTGCTCGAAGGGCTTCGCGGTGTTGGACGACACAGTGCGATGCTCTTGTCCGCAGAGGTGTTCGGGCGAGAGTTCAAGAACAGGCGACACCTGTCGTCTTACCTTGGCCTGACGCCCAGCCCTTATTCCAGTGGTGATGTCGAACGAAGCCAGGGTATCAGCAAAGCTGGAAACCGACCGGCGCGCACCCTCGGGATCGAACTGGCGTGGTGCTGGCTGCGGTATCAACCACAAAGCGCCCTTGCGCGCTGGTTCCGGAAATACACCGCCGAACGCCCGGGAATGAGAAAGAAAGTCGCCATCGTGGCTCTTGCCCGCAAGCTCATTGTGGCCTTGTGGCGATATGTGGAAACGGGACTTGTCCCGTCTGGCGCGGTTCTGAAGGCGGAGGTGTAATACGGGATACTGAAACTTCAGAATAACGCGCAACGCCGGATGGTTGAGTGACCGAGAAGATTGATGGTCTTCACAAACCCTGTAGAAGTTTGGTCCCAACCAAGGCGGCTCCATTCCGGGAACGTGAACGGAAATTTGGTTCGGGCAGCACGCCCACCGTATGCAAGTCGATGCCACTGGAGTGAGCATAATCGAGGAGCCAAACCAGCGTTGCACAGAAAGAAAAGGACTTGAAAATGTAATTTCCTCATGCAAATCGATTTTCCAGAACACGGTCTCGCCCCGGATCTCGACCGCGCCGAAATCGTGCCAGCCTTCCGGGTCATTCTCGGGCTCGAATGTGGCAAACTCACCGGCGGCCTTCACCGCCTCGGCCATGAAGCCGTCGCCGGCCTCCATGAGCGAACGGGTGACGTGCATCCGGCCCTGGATGGGCTGCGCGGGCGGCACCCCAAGGCACGCCAGCTTGCGGAACGCGTCGTTCTGCGCCGCGATCACGGTCGAACCCGGGCGGTCTGGCTGGGGTTGAACGGTCATGGACATGTGGATCTCCTTTGAGAAGTTTGAAACACCCTTCTAAAAGCCCGCTTTTTCTTTTCCGCTTGGCGGATGAACCGAGGCCGAAGGTGCCCTACCCGAACAGCCCCTTGGGTCTGTAATTCGGGTTGGGGATGGTTTCGATCCAGCCGCCCTGTTCCTTGATGCTCTCGAGCGCTGCCGAGAGCGGATAAGCGCCCTCGGACGGGCTCCACCAATAGGCACCGCGCTTGCAGACGATGATCTTGCGGCGGCCGTCTTCGAAGCAGGCCACCCGCAGCGTCTTGGGTTCCTTGCGTGACATGCGAGTCTCCGTTCTCCGTGTGGTCAGGCCGCCTCGGCACTGCGCCCTGCCCTGCCCGTCTCCGATCTGGCAATCAGATAGTCGCAGGCGCGCTGCGCGTCCGCGGCGTGCTTGAAGATCGCACCCTTGTCCGACCGAAGAACGCGCAACCAGTTGTGGAGGTAGGCGGCATTCATCTCGAGCGTATGCGCCGTGAAGCCGAGCGTCTGACCCAGGAACACCGAGGTCAATTCCGCGACGATCTCCTCGCGCGCATAGGACGTGTTGCCAAACTTCGAGAACCCGAAATCACGGTTCAGCCGATGCGGGGCTTTCGTGGCATGGGCCAGCTCATGGGCCCAGACCCCGTAGAAATTGCGTGGGTCCTGGAACCGCGTGATGGACGGCATGTAGACCTTGTCCACGGGCGGCAAATAGTACGCCTCCGTGCCCGTGAAGACGGTCGTGATGTCGATGGCATCGAAAAACGCCTGCATGTGCGGGATTGGCTCGGACCGCGGATGCTCGGGCACGGGCTCCGGGTCCGGAAAGAAGCTGTCGGGCAAGCCCTCGATCTGGCAGGCATTGAACACGCGGTAGGATTTCTGAAAGCGAAAGATGCGGGCTTCCTCGGAGTGATCATCCCCGTCGCTGCGGTCATGCTCATCGCCGCCCGCGTCTTTCCGGCTTTGACCGTAATAGACGACGACAGAGGATTTCTCGCCCTTGCGGACCTTTGCGTCCAACGCATTGGCCTGCGGCAACGTCATCCAGAAGGGAGAGCTGTGGCCCGCCATCACGGTCCGCATCGTCAGCAGGAAGTTGTTCACTCCCTGGTAGGGTTCACCTCCCACGCGCAGGGGACGAGAGCTGCCACCTGCGGTCCAGGGCTTGCGCCACGGCAGGACGCCGCGCTCGATGATGCGGATGATTTCGTTTGTGATGGCCTCGGAGGCATCGAATTTTGGCGTGCGGGATCGGGCCATGGCTGGCCTCCTTTCGAGTTTTGGTGAGAAGATTGGGGATCAGGTTGACCGACGGGGCCGCGGATCGTTGGCGATCCTGGCACCAAGCACTTCGACCATGTCGATGTAGGTGATCAGCGAGACGGACCTGCCAGGGCCGCAAGGTTCAGGGTCGGGCGATCCGTCCTGCGCCACCCGCGGCAGGTTCGCGAAGGCGATGACATCGGTGACGGGTCGGATATCGATGAACGGGGTCCCTCGTGCGACCGCAAGAGTGGCCAAGGGAAAGCGCTCGATCGGCGCAAAGGTCGACACGGTGGTCCAACCGAGATGGATGAACGTGCCGCCCTCTCCGCAGATCACATGGGCATTCGGCAGCGTCGCTGCCTGCCCGAGATAGCCGAGATCACGCAGGACGGTCTGGCGTTCGAGCTGCAGTGCCTGGCCCGTCTGGCCGGTTCGGCGTAGTTCCTTGTGTCGCCACCACGAGGCAGCGGTCGCGCGTAACACGCGCAAGACACCTGTTTGCATCGGAATGCCCTTCATCAGGAAAGACAGACCGGAACCCGGCCCGGACCCATCCGAGGGACCCCAAAGGCCCTCATCCGTCAGTCACAAAACCCGAAGAACACTTTCTCTTTTCCCAGGCCCTTTGTGCACACAGCAGAACTGAAAACCCGGCACATCTGCCGAAGCCATTGATTTCATGCAGCAATTCTAGATCGGCACCCAAGATCGGCAACGCATATCGGCAAAACCTTGCTTGAAAGTACGAAATGTGTTTATTTTTCAATTACTTTGCAAACATGGAAGATCGGCAAAAATGCTGGAAACACCCGCCAGGATCGAACCCTGCTTCTTCGAGGAGCATATTCCCACAGAACTGGCAGACCTTTCGGTCGACATCCAGAGGGAAGCCACCGGGCTGGGACAAGGGTTGCATCCTGACAGCGCAGCCGAACTTGCCGATCTCGTCCGTGTGATGAACTGCTACTACTCCAACCTGATCGAAGGACACAACACGCGCCCCCGCGACATCGAAAGGGCGCTGGCTGGTGCCGAGCTTGAGGAAGAAACCCGTCCCCTCGCCCTTGAGGCCCGGGCGCACGTCATCGTTCAACGGGCCATCGACGAGATGCATCGCAAGGGCACCCTGCCCCGCCCCACATCCGTCGAATTCCTGACTTGGGTCCATAAGAGCTTCTACGACGAGATGCCGGATGAGTTTCGGGTCATCGAACATCCCGACGGCACACAAGAGCCCATCGTTCCGGGACGCATGCGCCAGGATGACGATCGGGAAGTTGCGGTCGGGCGCCACCTACCGCCTTCATCATCGCGGGTCGCGGCATTCATGGACCATTTCGACAAACGGTTTCAGATTGCGGCGCAGTCTTCGAGCGGACGGATCATCGCGATCGCGTCTGCACATCACCGGCTCAACTACATCCACCCTTTCCCGGATGGTAACGGCCGTGTCAGCAGACTGATGTCTCATGCCATGGCCCTCACAGCGGGGATTGGTGGCCAAGGGCTCTGGTCCGTATCACGTGGGCTGGCCCGCGGGCTAACCGATCGGGGCGAGTACAAACGGATGATGGATCTGGCCGACAGTCCACGTCGCGGAGACCGCGACGGACGGGGGAACCTGTCAGAAGCGGCACTGAAGACGTTCAGTGAATGGTTCCTAAAGGTGACGCTCGACCAGATCAGCTTCTCAGCAAGATTGTTCGATCTCGGCGGACTGGACCAACGGTATCGTCGTCTTGTTGCAGATACCATCGATGACAAGCGAGCGCCGGAACTAATCTCGGCGGTTCTTCGGCATGGGGCACTGGAACGAGGCGATGCGCAGATTGTGCTCAAGACGTCCGAGCGTACTGCTCGCAACACGCTGAGTAAACTGACCGCCGCCGGATACATGACGTCCGCCTCGCCGAAGACGCCAGTTCGGTTGGCGTTTCCGTTGGATTATCGAGAGCGGCTCTTTCCAAACCTCTTTGGAGATGGTGACCTGACTGAGTGATTTTCGTTAGTCCGCGCTCTGCGCAGGAAAGCGCGCCTAGGGAGAAAGTGGACAGATCCCCTAAGCATTGAGTTCACAGCTGTGAACCTGTCTTCTGCGCGACGATACAAGACGCAGTTCACAGCTGTGAACTTTTCATGCAGCGTCCTTTCTCATAAGGGCCATGATCATGGGACCACAGGAGAATTCACCGAGCGCAGCCTTTGCAGACAGCGACCGCAAATACCCACCAGGTGACCGGATGTCGCCGAAGCGTTCCAACATTGCCAAGATGACCACCGATGCCTCTTCCGGGCCCATGTACTGTTTGGCCTCTTCCCACGCTGAAGGTGAGACGCCCATCATAGGTCTTATTACACCGGCCACCCTTACTAGATCATGCCAGTGGCGCACAGGTCGTTCAGCATAAGTTCGGTATTCAGAGCAAGCGGCCAAAACGAGACCGAGGGGTATTCTAGGTAGATTATTGTCGACCGAGACAGGCTCATCAGTCCCACCCTCTACAACCAGTGCTGTCGCCGGATCGGAGACGCTGCCATCGCCCTGCGCTTTTTCTAAGCGTGGTTCAAAATCATAAGAGTCTTTATTTGAATTCTGATAGTGCTGCTCATTTGTGACTTCATTGGTGCTCATATTTTGTGACTGCACTGGTTCCAACAGGTCCCTAATAGCGTTGAGGGCTTCGGACAACGCAGATTCAATCTGCTGCAACTCTGCAAAGTCAAGCTTGCGGCGAAGGTCACGCGCCGTCAGGACGCACAGGTCGGACGCCTGGTCCCAGATGGCGCGGTCAGGGCGCAGAGAGCGGCCGTAGTCGACGAGACCCGCTAGATCACGGCGCATGAGGCTTACAGTGGATCTAAGCCGCTTGTAGCGCTCCTCCGCAGCACGGACAGCCTCTGCGGCTTCGCACACTTCGACGAAGCGTTGGGCGAGGGGGGCCAGATCGAAGCCGAAAGCGATCTTTTCGTCCCCATACCGGCGCGCGTAACGCTTGCCATTGGGACTGTCGCGACGCACGACGAAACCGGTTTGCACCAGGTTCGCCAGATGCCGCCGCATGGTCGAACAGGGCATGCCGTTCAGGCGCTCACAAATAGCCTTGTTGGACGGATGCACAACAGTTTCACTATGGTTCCCGCCAACGATCGTGGCCTGATGGAAACTGACCAATGCCTGAAGCACGCTCAAATCACGGTCGGACAAGCCGAAGGCGATACGGGCAGCGGCGAGTTCGCGAAGTGCTTCCCACTTGTTGACGCCGGAAGGCGGGAGGTCCTGTTGCGCCGCTGCCTGATAGTGCAGAATGGCAGCATTTATGGGTCGCCTGAAAGGCGTTACGGGGGTGTAGTCCATTTTACATTCACGAAGACAAAGAAAACACGGTCCGCGAATCACTTAAGACTTGCGAAAAACGGCGTCCGAGACTAACTTGAGAGTGCTAAGAACAAGTCAGGGTCTCGTAGGGCGGTCGCTTTGCGGGACCTTTTCTTTGGCTTTTTCGTGCCTCCTGTTTTTGGTTTCTGCTCTTCCTCAGTCTTCTGAACGCTGCTTCCAGCGTTTGTGAAGTTCTTCAATCAAATCATCGACTTCAGACTCTACCCAGTCGGCAAACTTACTATTCTGCAACTCGATCGAGATCCCTTTGGCGGTGCGTTTGAGCGTGCCGCCACGTTTGCCCCCAATCCTGAGCGGCTGACTGGATGCAGCAGAAGGGGAGGGGGCCTTGGCCGGTTTGACTAACCTTGTGACAACCTTCGACACGGCCTCGAACGCCTGCACAGAGGGGTCGTCGGTCGCAGGTGCGGCATCAATCACCATGGCCACATCGGCCTTGCCATGGGTTTCGTCAGCAAGGCGTATCAGGCTGCCCCGATCCAGGTCGTTGTCCGCGATGGCACGGCCCATGGCCTCCCACCGGGGTCGGCCGATGCCGTGTGCAGCACCGATGGCGCGGATGAGGTCTGTACCGACCATGTCGGCGACGGCGATGGCCATGGACACCGAAGATTTGGTCACGGTCAGAATTTCTGCAACCTGTGATTGATTTCCAAAGCCCGACGATACGAGTTCTTGCGCAAATATCGCCTTTTCAATGAAGGACAAATCGCGGCGCGCCATGTTTTCGGAAATCTGCGCACGCAGGGCACTGTCATCATCCAGATTGGCGACCAGTGCGCGCACCTTGGCGACCTTGTCGGACTGGCGGATCGCCTCAAGCCGGCGGCGACCATAGACGAGCAGATAGCGGTCCGTCTCTGACGGGTGCCGGCGCACAAGAATTGGTACGGTCTGACCATTCGCCTCGATTGCGGCGCGCAGATCATGCACATCCGCCGGATCAAGCCGGTCGGCCATTCGGTCGTCGACGATACTGGCCGGGTCGAGTTCCCAAACATGATGTGAATCGACCGCATCACGGGCCGAGCGCAGGGCGCGGTTGGACGTCATCATAGGGGTTACGGCGCCACCCTGAGGGGCAGGGGCCGGGCCACCGGCTGCCGCGAGATTGTCGAGCATCGACATACGTTTTTTCTTGCCACTCGTCATGCCCGCCCCCACGTTTTCTGAATAAGATCAGCGACTTCGTCGTTCAGCGCGTTCAGGCTTTCAAGGGCGCGATCGTAGGTCGTGCGGGTAAAGGCGCTCCGCTCGACTTCGTATAGGGTTTGCTTTGTCAGACCTGCATCGGAGATCGCCGTGGATTTGAGCATTGGCGAGTTGAGCACCGCATCGCCATACATGGTGCGCAGAAAGGCGACGATCCGGTTTTGTGGTGCATCCTGAGGTTCATAGCGTGTCAGCGCATAGCGCATCCAGTCATGGGACATGTCCGCACCGCTTTCGGCGATCACGTCCATTAGATCAGCCGTCATGCGCAGAAATTGCGACATCGACATCACGTCGAGCATTTCCGGATGAATTGTGACCAGCACGCCGGTGGCGGCCGAAAGTGCGGACATGGTGAGAAAGCCCAGTTGCGGCGGGCAGTCGATGACCACAACGTCGTAATCGCCGTCAACCTGCGCCAACGCCTCTTTCACGCGGAAAAAGAACAGGCCTGCGTTGCCTTGTGAAAGAGCACGCGGCGTTTCGTGTTCGAACTCCATCAGTTCCAGATTGCCTGGGATCAGGTCGAGGTTCGGGATATAGGTCTTGCGGATGACGGCGCGGATCGGCTCTGGGTCGTCATAGCGGATCGCGTCATAGAGCGTGCCGCCATCTGTCAGATCGAATTCGGGCTGTACGCCATGTAACGCCGTGAATGAGGCCTGCGGATCAAGATCAATGCCCAGAACGCGATAACCGCGCAAGGCCAGCCGTTGTGCAAGGTGTGCCGAAGTCGTGGTTTTGCCCGAACCACCCTTGAAGTTCATCACACCGATGACTTGCAGGTGATCGCCGTCACGCCGTCCGGGGATATAGTCTCCGGGCTTTCGCGCGGTCTTTTCCAGCAGGACACGCAGTGCCTGAATGTCCTGCGCGGAATACAGGCGACGATTGCCGGCCGTCAGTTCAGGCGATGGGCCCTTGCCATCAAGGTTGATTTTGCGCAGGTATGAGTCGTTCACACCAAGAAGCGCTGCCGCCTCGCCGGAGGTGAATTTGCGCATTTCCTTTGTGGCGTCAGGGGGAAACAGGCTCTCGCGCTGCGAATGCAGCTGGTTGGCCAGCCACTCGGAATGCTGGCGGATGACCGCGTTCAGGTCCTGATGCACGAAAGTCTTGTTCATCTGCCCTCTCGATCCGCGCAACGCATCTTTGGCGTGTTCACGGTTATTGACGTTTTTTGCCTCGTTTCCGTGACTATTGCCGTAAGAGTCGGATTCGCGCAAGTTTTTTCCACATCTTGTGTGAGCTCACCATCGAAACACAAGCCCGTTCGCTGTCGTCGTCGAATGCTGATCTTGGCAATTGCGGCAGGATGATATACATATAGGATCGTATATCCACTTGGAGGAACGACACCATGCAAGTTGCAAAATGGGGGAATTCGCTCGCGGTCCGGCTGCCTGCCGATCTTGTGCGCGAACTTGGCCTCAAAGAGGGTGACAAAATCGATCTGATAAAGGACGACGGTACTTTGCTTGTCCAGCGCCAACCTCGCGCCGATGAAGTCCTGCAAGGGCTAAGGCGGTTTCGCGGAAAGCTATCCAAGGACGCACGCCTGAGCCGCGACGCTGCGCATGAGCGCTGAATTCGCGGATACAAATGTCGTCCTTTACCTTCTTGACGACGGCCCAAAGACGGATCGGGCGGAAGACATCCTGGGGCAGGGGCCGCGGATCAGTGTGCAGGTCCTGAACGAAGCGATGGTCAATTGCCGGAGGAAAGCCGGTCTCAGTTGGGAGGAGACCGGCACTTTTCTCGCAGGGGTCCAATCCTTGTGTCCAGTCGAGGACCTGTCTGTGCAAACCCATCTCGTGGGCCGAGCTTTGGCAGAAAAATACCAGCTTTCGGTCTATGACGCGATGATTGTGTCGGCCGCTCTTATTGCTGGATGCACGACTTTGTGGAGCGAAGATATGCACGGCGGATTGCTGGTCGAAGATCAGTTACGCGTCGTCAATCCATTCACCTGACCAGAAAATGGGCTGCAACCTTGCAATCGTTCCATGAGTTGGAAGATTTGCAAGGTTGTGTTTATTGCGCGGACTTCAGCAAGCCCAACTTCTCTGCGCGTTCCAGCAGCATCCTTACTGACGAGGGCTGCCAGCTTGTACGCCCACGTGGTGTGCGTTCGCGCATGGATTCCAGCCTGTCACAGATCGTCTGGAGCGTGATGTTGGGGTCCGCGCCCTTGATCGCTGCGACAATCGCCGGCAGGCGATCGTCGCTTTCGCGGCGTCCAGCGCGACCAAGCACTTCATTGGGCAGAAACCCATCGCGCACATAGGCTTTCACGGCGCGTAGCAGGCGACTTTGGGTCCAGCGACGCGCCTCGGGCAAGGGGCCGTTGATGATGCGTACCACGTCTTCCCAGGCCAAGTCGGGGCGCAACCGGCGCACATGGGGCACCCAATCTTGTGCCGTCTCGTTCAGACGCTCCATGTAGCCGTCCTGTCGCGCCAACCGCACCTTACGAAGAGCGGCAGGGTCTTTGGCCCGCAGTCCGGGGTTCCCGCCGACCCGGCCCTTGGCACGGGCGCTCGCCAACCCCGCCTTGGTACGTTCGCGGATCAGCGCCCGCTCGAACTCGGCCGCGGCGCCCAACACCTGCAGCGTGAACTTGCCTTGCGGGGATCCGGTGTCGATCGGGTCCTGAATGGAACGAAAGAACGCCCCCTTGGCCTCCAACCGTTCGATCACCTCGAGAAGGTGCGACAGAGACCGTGCGAGCCGGTCGATCCGTACGACAACCAGCGTGTCGCCCTTGCTGATGCGCTCCAGCACGCGCGCAAGCACTGGCCGGGCACGATTGCCGCCTGAGGCGTGCTCTTCGAAGATCTCGACGCATCCCGCAGTTTGCAGAGCCTCAGACTGGGGCAGGGGGGTCTGATCCTCTGTCGATACGCGGGCGTAGCCTATCAGGGGCATGAAAATGGGCCGTTTGCAATTTAGGGTATCGCGACTAAACGACCGTTTGTAAATGAATGCAAGGGCGCGCTCTGTGGCGCTGTTCATCAGAAAGCCCTTGGTTTCCATACGCAGAGCGCGATCAGGGAGGTCTCGCGGACCATCGCGCGCGCGTGCTATGTAAGGTGTACAAACGCACTCTGATAAAACCCTTGGGTAAAGCTCAAAATAGCTGTATTTTGCGCATATGAGGCCTGGAACCCCCGCATTGTATGATGAATCCGACGCGCTCGGCATTTATGCTGAGGAGGTCGAACAGGCGTCTGAGGACGACCTGTGGTTTCTGCCCGGTCCGATGGACGACGAGCCGGACTATTTGCCGCCGGGACCACGGGCCGAACCGCGTGAAACCGAGGTCCTCGACGAATGGCGGAAGGCAGAGGGCGGGCAGGCCGCGCGTCTTGCCCGTGTGGCCGGTCGCGTCGGCGCGCTGGACGACCGGTTGAAGCGCGGACCGGAAGGATGGCGGCATCGGCTTGCGCTGATGGAGGCCGCAGATTTGAGCTGGCACACCGGTGACCGCATCAGCCAAGACCGGCTGGCGCTCTGGATCTCGCTGCGCCTGTCCGGTGTCCAGGACGACACGGCGGCGCTGGCGCGAGTCGGATGGGCGATTCGGCGACTGACGGGTGGACCGGGACCGGAGCAGGACCTTTCCGCCTTCCTCGACCGTCGCGACCCCGAGAACATCAGTGATGAGACCGAGCCGTTCGTGGATCGCGCGAGCGGTTGGCTGGATCTGATGGGGCAGGCCACGGACCTGCACCCGATCACTCGCGCTTGCGCGGGCTTTCACCTCTGGCGCCTCGCGGGGCTCGGGCAGCACGACGACCGTATGGAAGCGGCTGTCGCAGCTGCGCGGATCGCGGCCAGCGATGGAAGAGGCGCAGTCTTCACGCCTCTGGCCATGGGCGGGGCAGGGGGACTACGAGCCGGTGGTTCACCGTTCGAACGTCTGGAACGCTGGCTATACGGGATGGAAGCCGCGTGCCTGACCGCGGTGCGGCACCTTGACGATATCGAGGCATGGTCGGCGCGGGCGGAAGCCGAAATGACATTGCTCTCGGGCAGGACGCCGCCGGCCTTGCGCGCAGTGCTGACCGAATGGCCGCTCGTCTCTGCGCCAATGGCCCAGGCCCTGACGAGTGCCAGTCGCGCCGCTGTTCAGCGCAACCTTGCATGGATGCAAGAGCGGGGTCTGATCCGCGAGGTGACAGGACAGGGGCGGTTCAGGATGTGGAAGGCGACAAACTGAAGGTTAGCGTGGGTCTCACCCGCTCACTCGACAGCAGCGATAACCGCGAGCACGCGGCAGGGCGCGCAGAAACTCACCAACACTTAATGCATTTGTTGCACTTATTTCATATATGGTGGTAGAGAACAGAAACCGGAGAGGAGACCACCATGAACATGCTGGCACACCGACATCTTCCGCCCACGCCGCAGGACGCAGCGATTGCGCGCGTCTCTGGCCAGGCATTGTCACGCTTCGCCCAGGCGCGCGCGCCGTTGAAACTTCGTGTGACGGACTCCGAGCAGATGGAGCCGATCGAGCTTCCTGCGGGCGCCGTATCGCTGCTCATGGAGATCCTCGAGGCGATGGCAGCGGGGCGGGGGGTCACCATCATCCCCGAGAACGCCGAACTCTCGACCGTACAGGCCGCTGAGGTTCTGAACGTCTCGCGTCCGTTCCTGATCAAGCTGCTCGAGGATGGTGCCATACCGCATCGGAAGGTCGGCAAGCATCGCCGCGTCCGCATGGAAGACGTGATGTCCTACAAGGCCGCGATCGATACCGAGCGTGAAGCTGCGCTCGATCAACTGGCCGCCGACGCTCAAGAGCAGGACATGGGCTACCGCTCGAAATGAGCCAGTACACGGTCCTGTTCGATGCGAACGTCCTTTATCCCGCGCCGATGCGCGATGCACTGATGCAGTTGGCGGTCACAGACCTTTTCAAGGCCAAGTGGACGGCCGATATCCATCGGGAGTGGATTGATGCGCTTCTGCGCAATGAACCTCATCGGGAGCGCGCCGCGCTGGAACGAACTCGCGACTTGATGGACAGGGCCACACGCGACTGTCTGGTCACCGGCTACGAGGCATTGGTGCCGGCCCTAACACTGCCGGACCCTGACGATCGGCACGTTCTGGCGGCGGCAATCGTTGGGCGCTGTGACGCGATCGTCACGCAGAACCTGAAGGACTTCCCACCAGCGGCACTTGCGCCCTTTGGCATCGAGACCCAACACCCTGACGACTTTTTCCGGAACCAACTGTCTCTCGCGCCCGGTCTGGTCTGTTCCGCGCTGCGGAAAGTTCGCGCGCGCCTCAAGAATCCGCTCAAAAGCGTCGACGAGTATCTCGCGATCCTGACACAGCAGGGGTTGGTCGCCACGGTTGCCGACCTGGAGCAATTCGCCGACCTGCTTTGATCCCAGAACTGCCCTGACTGAATACGTTCTGGCCAGAGTTGTGGCACCCGATCCATCATCACCGCGAGATTTCGCCCGCCAGGACTGCACGCCCGTGGACTGCAAGCGTAGCAGTGAACCTCGGGCAACCGAACTGCCGGATCACGGCGACAATGCGCGCATCGTACGCCGCTTGCCCTATGACGCGACACAGGTCTGACGCGTGAAACTGGCGGTTCGAGCTTGGCGCAGCCTTGATCTGTTCGTGCAGCTCGCGCTCTCGTGGCTCTTGAACCGGCTGTGGTGCGGGGAGAGCCGGTGGGCGCGTCGCTTCTCCAAGCGAGGTGCGCCACCGGCGCATGAAGCCGAGCAGGAAACCGGCCGGAACCTTGCTGTTCCCACGGGCCCGGTTGAAGGCAAGGAAGCGTTCCCAGATCACTTGCGTATCGACGTTCCAGCAGGGTAGGGCGCTCTTCGCGGCCTTGATCAGCTCGGCCCAGCATGTTCGGAACACGTTCGAGCAACCGTCAATGTTGATCTGTCCTGTGAATATAGTTTTGTTAGATTCTTCTCTAGATAGTGATGTGTCGTCTCCGTCTGACACGAGATCGTGGGTCTGTTCGCCGTCGTCAAAGGCCGCGAAGCGGAAGAGCCAGGGGGCGAACTTGCCGTTCGACTTCTCGCGCTCAAGCTTCAGTTCAGAAGTTTCAAGCTCACTCAGCAGAACGCTCAGGTACTGGCGCGAGACGCCCATCTTCGCTGCCAGAGAGGACAGGGTGAAGGCAGCCGTGCCGCGGGGCAGGCCGTTATACCCGTCCTTCCACGCAATTCCGTCGAGGATGAGCGTGGCCAGTTTGTGCGCCGAAACAGAGAGGTCTGTCTGCGTGATCCGCCTTAGGATCAGGCCAGTCGTTGGTTCCATGGTCGTATCTCCTGAGAGAGACGATGCCATGTCGAGAGCAAACAACATTCTTGCCAGCAAAAACACTTTGCTGGTTGCAGGGGTTCGGACACTGCGCTAGAAGAACCGTGTTCAGGGGTTTTTTTCTAGCGCGGCGTCAGGCTTCTCGGTCTGGCGTCGTTTCCCTTTTTTTGGGTGATGCACTGGGCGTTGTTGCAGAACTCAGTCGGTGAAGGATTCACATCGGGAATCCATGCGGTTAGACGATCTGCATGAGCAAGCCCAAGCCCGCCCGCTACCGCACGACGAACTGGTCCAGCTACAACGATGCGCTCAGGAAGCGCGGATCGCTGCTGATCTGGCTGGACAAGGAGATGACCTGGCACGCGCCGCATGAGGGACGCCCAGGGCGCCCGCCGGTCTTTTCGAATGCCGCGATCCAGTTTTGCCTGTCGCTCAAGGTTCTGTTCAAGCTACCGCTCAGGCAGACAGCCGGAATGGTCGCGAGCCTCCTGCGCCTGGCAGGGCTAGACTGGCCCGTTCCGGACTACTCGACGCTGTGCCGCAGACAGAAGACCCTCAAGGTGCAGATCCCCTATCGCCGTGCCGAAGGGCCGCTGAATCTTCTGGTGGACAGCACCGGCATCAAGTTTCTTGGCGACGGCGAATGGCAGGCCCGCAAGCATGGCGTTCAGGGCCGCCGCCAATGGCGCAAGGTGCATCTGGCGATGGATATCGCCACCTCGGATATCCGGGCCGTCGAGTTCACCCCTAGCCGGGAAGGCGACAGCCCAGTCCTGCCGGACCTGTTGGGCCAGATCCCCGAGGACGAGGACATCGGCACCGTGACCGCGGATGGTGCCTACGATACCCGCCGCTGCCACGGCGCCGTCATCGCACGCGGTGGCACGGCAATCATACCGACCCGAAGGAACGGTCGAGCTTGGAAAGAGGACTGCCCGGCTGCCAAGGCGCGCAACGAAACCCTGCGCGCCACGCGTCACTACGGTCGGGCATTCTGGAAGCGGTGGACCGGATACCACGCCCGTAGCCGAGTGGAGGCCAAGATGCGATGCCTGAAGGCCTTCGGTGAGCGCATCGCCGCGCGGGATCCAGATCGCCAAACCGCCGAAATCCACATCCGGGTCGCCCTTGTCAATCGCTTCAACGCGCTCGGCACCGCCCACGTCGTCCGCGTGGCATGAAACTGAATGGGAAAGGGGCACTCACAACTCAGGCCGACTTTCTGCAACAACGCCCATCGCGCCCCATGTTCAAGGTGGAGCGCTGGTGAATTGAGGGCAGAAACTGAAGACGACGGCCGCATCGCCCTCATTCAATCGGACATCTGGATCGGCTTTCCCCGAGCGGAGCAAGTGCTGGACCGGCTGCATGGTCTGATTGAGATGTCGCGGCAGACCCGCATGCCTGGCCTTCTGGTGCATGGGGCGTCCGGCATCGGCAAAACAATGATCGCCCGCAACCTGTCGCGACGCTATGCGCCGGAGTATGATCCGGAGTCGGGCGTCACCCACACCCCGTTACTTCTGTTGCAGGCGCCACCCGCTCCTGATGAGCGGCGGTTCTATATGCACATCCTCGCAGCCGTCGGAGCCCCGTCGTCGACGCTGAGCCTGAAGGCGCAGAGTGTTGCCTCGCTGGAAGTTCGGGTCGTGGGCCTTTTGCGCGACCTCGGGCTGCGGATGATCATGATCGACGAAGTCCACAACCTTCTTGCGGGCACGCATAGGGAACAGCGCCGGTTCCTCAATGTCTTGAGGTATCTCAGCAACGAGCTGGAGGCATCTTTGGTCTGCTACGGTGTCAGCGAAGCCGTCGATGCCATTCGCGGCGATGTCCAACTGGCCCGTCGGCTTGATGAACACCACCTGCCGAATTGGCGCGATGATGCCGAGTTTTCGGATATGATCCAGACATTGATCGCGGCCATGCCGCTGGAGAAGAAATCCAATCTGCAAGTGCGGTCGCTCAAGCAGATCCTCGCATTAACTGGCGGGGTGACGTCCCGCATCTTTGCCTTGGTCAAGGATCTGTCCATCGACGCGATCATCAGCGGTGACGAGTGCGTCACTGATGATGCCATCGCAAAATGGACACCGGTCTGGTCGCGCCATGCAAACGCTCAGCGACGGCTCGAGAAATCTGGGGCGTGACGTGTATCCCGCTGCCGATATCGGTGACGCCAGTGCCGGACGAGTTGCTTTCTGGTTGGTTATCGCGACTGGCCGCTTCCAATCATTGCGAGGTAGCAGACCTGCTCGCCCATATCGGGATCGACGCAAAATATGCTGCAGCCCTTGATTTTGATCTCGACATGCTGGCCGCGGATAGGATTTCCGTTGCGGCGCGCTTCGATCCAGCGTTCGTGTCGTCGATGACTTTCGCGGCGATGCCGGAAGCAGAGATGCGGTTGACCGCACAGGTGCCGTTCCAGGCTTGCACAAGCTGCGCTGATGGCGGCCTTGAGCTCAGGCACTGGCGTAGGGCCTGGGCGTTCGACTGCCAGATTTGTGGTGCCCGGCTTCTTCCAAAGGCCGACAGGCAAAATGGCGCAGCGGTCTCCGAAAAGCTGGTTGATCGTGCCCGCCGGGGGGCACGGATCCTGGAGCGTGTCGCGGTGTCGGGCAGCGCGCGTCAACTACGCCGAGCCATGCGGGCGGTCACCTTCGCGATGGGACTCAAAGCTTTATGTGGAGACCCTTTCTTCGCGCTTCAAAGCCCCCGCCCGAACATAAGGCTCTTCTGCCTTGCCGCCATTGCCTCCGCCCAATCACGTCCACTGGTAAAGGCTGCGTTGTGCAGCATGGACATCGACGTCTACGCACGAGTTGCCCTGCTTCGCGCCTACGATAAGGAGCCCCGACTGCTTGCAACCGTCGACCAGATTGCTCAGCGGATGCGACTACGCGTCGGCGGTTCAGCCACCTCATCTCAAATTTAAGGGCAAGAAAGGCCGGAAAACGCGCCGTGTCTCGGATTTAAGGGCAAGGCGACACCCACTTCCGAGAGAACCAGGAACAGTTGCCTGACCATGCTGCGGCTGCCATCCATGCGTTGATCTGCCAAGCGGAGGCGATTGCCGATCAGGCTGAGGCCCTGGAGAAACGGATCCTCGAGTGGCACCGGACGCACGAGACGAGCCGGCGACTGGCGACCATTCCCGGTATCGGACCGATCACCGCCAGCGCAATTGCTGCAAATGTTCCGGATCCGAGCCTGTTCCGCTCGGCACGACAGTTCGCGGCCTGGCTAGGCCTGACGCCACGGGCGAACTCAAGCAGTGGCAAGGATCGACAGACCGGGATCAGCAAGCAGGGTGATGGATATATCCGGCGACTGCTCGTTTCCGGCGCGACTGCGGTGCTTCGCTTTGCAAGGCAGGGCGATGCCGGCAAGGCTTGGATGCTTGGGCTTAAAGCACGCAAGCGACCGAAAGTCGTTGCGGTCGCGCTCGCCAACAAGACTGCCCGGATCGCTTGGGCGCTCCTGCGCCGCAACGAGATCTACGCGGCCCCTGTCTCCTGAGCGCGGAACCGCTGACGGAATGCGTGAAGCTGAGAAGAGATGACAAACCGGTCGAACCGGGGATCGGGACACCCCAGGGGGTCAAGGCGCAGAAAGCGCGCAATTTTGATTGGGACCCGATCCGCGGACTTCATCTGGGCCAGCGGCTAGACCGCACCACAAAGGCCGTAGACATGACTGCTTTCGGCATAGGCGCGTCAATTCCCAGCTTGCGCAGCAGGGGTCGTCCAGACATGGGAACACTTGCCCTCGCCAGAGATGCCCACTGCGCGTTGGCGACGGTCCACCAATGACTTGCGCCACCGGACCTGTGGGGGAACCGGCGCAGCGCCAGTTCCCCATCGGCTCATTCTGCCGGAACCCAGGGCCGGTTATAGGCTGCCACGCGCCAATCACCGTGTTCGATGAACCGGGGGGCGCTCCCGGTTTCCAGCGCCTCGGCTGCGGCGTTCAGCGCCTCGGGCGATGTCTCGGGCCAGGCGCCCGTTTCGATCCGTTCGACCAGGGTCTCGACGATGGCCGTGCTTTCGGCAGCCGTGAACTCGCAATGGCCCGTGCCCTGGACCAGCGACTGCCGATACAGATCGCCGGTACCCTGCTCCTGCACCAGCGCGCCGTAGCCTTCCATCAGCGTGTAGGGAATGGCCCAGTCGCCCAGCATGTGGATGCGGATCGCCGGAACCTGCAGATCGCCGGTCGTCGTGCGCCCGTCTGCGGCCCAGAAATCGCGCGCATAATCCGAGGCCGCGATGCGGGGGGCGGCGTCGATCCTGGCAATGTCGGCCTGAAGGTCCAAACCGGCCTGTTCGTAGAGCGCCTCAACCGTCCGCGCCATCGCGGGTGCGGCATTCTGGTAGAAGGCGGCATAGTCGACCCCCTCGTTCCCGGAAAGTTGCTGCCCCGATGCGGCGTTTTCGAACAGAAGCCGCGAGGACCCGCCAACATTACCGCCGATGCGCAGCGCCGAGGCCACGATCATGTCGGCCATGGCGCCGGCATCCGCGGTGTCGGGTAGTTCGGTCCCCTCGACCATCCACGGCGACCACTGTCCGATGGCGAAGGCAAGCGCCAGCCGCGCGCGGCCCTCCGGGCTTTCGCCCGCCGTTTCGATGGCGGCCATCCAGGACGCACGGATCGCGTCAAGGCTGCGCTCGCCACCCGCTCCGGCATTGGGCAGGCCGACGATGGCGAGATCGCTGGCCGGACCGTGCCCAGCGGCCTCATAGCTTTCGCCCAGCAGGGTCTGCATGGCGAACCAGCCATCCAGGAAACTGCTCATGATCCAGACCGGCGTATGGGCGGCAAGCACGGCGGCACCGTCGATCCTGTCCGGGTAATCCTCGGCCGAAGCGAGGCTGTCGAGCCCTCCGCCAGAACAGCCGTATTGCAGCACCATGTCAGGAGCGCGCTCCAGGTCCGTGAAAATGTCCTGAACAGCTTGTAGATTCAGGATTTCACGCTGCGGATCGTATTGCCACAGGCGCAGCGGGTGCCGGGCGAGCCCGGCGAAGGCATAGCCACGACCGAGCAGGTCGTCATACCGCTGGACCGCTGACGCGACCGAAACGTTGCTGGCGAAATCCAGATCCCTGAGTAGTCGACCATTCCAGTTCTCGGGCACGCGGATCAGCCATGCCGTCCCGTCCGGCAGGGTTCCCGCATGTTCGTTGAAGGCGGGCTGCTCCTGCGCCGACGCGAGCGGGGCGAAGCCCGCGGTCAGAGCGAGGCAAAGCACCACCATTCCGGTCCGCGAACGCGGGCCGGCCAAATTGGCTGTCCGTGACATGAATTTCCTCCAGTTTGATGCAGCGATGAAATCCGGCTCCTCTTCCGGGGAACCATCGCCGGGAAAAACATAGATAGCTAATTATTAGTGTCAAGGGCTCTGATGCACAAATCGGCTTAAGGCCGAGGTTCCCCTTTCCCCGGACGGACTTATCCCACAGCTTCCGTGACGGGTATTCCGAGCGCGGTGTAGCCGTTCAGGACGGCGATGCGGACCTGGAGTTCGGCGACCTGTCGATCGAAGTCCCGTGCCATGAGCCGCTGGCCCAGCAACTTGATACAATGCATCTTTGTCTCGACGCGGCTTCGGCGGTGGTATCCACTCCATCGTCGCCAGAGCGCGCGGCCCAGGTATTTCGCCGCGCGCAGGGCCTCATTTCGCGCCACGGCTCCGGCGGTGATCGTCTTCCAGGGCTTCGCGTTCTTGCGGGGCGGGATGACGGCATGGGCACCGCGATCTGCAATCGCATCGTGGCATTTGCGCGTGTCGTAGGCGCCATCAGCCGTAACGCTACCGATTTCCTGGTCCTGCGGGATTTGGTCGAGAAGGTGGGTAGGATGGGCGCATCACCGATGTGGCTCCCGGTGACTTCGACGGCCCGGATCTCCAACGTTTCTTCATCGATCCCAAGGTGGAGCTTGCGCCAGACGCGCCGTTTCGGGCCGCCATGCTTGCGTGCGTGCCACTCGCCTTCACCTTCGACCTTGATCCCGGTTGTCGCGTAGCCCTTAATTGTGAGATGAGAAATCCAACGAAATCAACGGCCTTGCTTTGCCCTTAAATATGATATTTTGCCTTTAAATCCGATATTTTTGCCCTTAAACCTGAGACAGGGTTCGCAGCTTCGTGTGGCAAATATTGATGGATGATGATCGCGAAGACTTCGTTGCCGCTGGTGCTGAGGAGGCGCGCAGGGCGGCCGTTCTGCGTCCGCTTGTTCAGGCATATCTCAAAGGAACTGGCAGTCTGGAAAGTGGCATCAATGACGCCGTTTGGGAGCTTGGTGTCAGCAGGGCGACTGTCTGGCGCTGGATAAAGCGTCTGGCCGAAGAGGGTGGGCGCACCAGCGCGCTGGCTTCTCGGAAACGGGGCCGCCCGACTGGTACAACCTTGATATCCGGCAAGGTGGAAGCGGTGATCGAAGAACATCTTCGCCGTTATTTCTTACGGCGGGAACGCCCAAGCCTGTCGCGCATCGTGACAGAAATCCGAAGCGCGTGCTGGCAGCAGGGCTTGCAACCGCCGACACGTCGGACGGTTCAGCGCAGGCTGGATGCAATGGATGCCCGTGAAATTGCCAAGGCACGCGAAGGCGCAAAGGCGGCCCGCCAGAAATTTGCGCCGGTCGTAGGCGACAACAAGGCAAACCGGCCACTGGAGGTCGTGCAAATCGACCATACGCCTGCGGACATCATTCTCGTCGACAGTTTTGAACGCAAACCAATTGGGCGGCCTTGGGTCACGCTGGCGATCGACGTCGCAACGCGGATGGTGACCGGATATTACACCTCTCTCGAGGCACCTTCGCGTCTGTCGGTGGCGCTTTGCCTGACACAGGCTGTGGCCCCCAAGGCGGAACTTCTGGCGGAATTGGTGCGCAATGTTCCTTGGCCCGCGCAGGGTAAACCGCATAGCATCCACGTCGATAACGGGCGCGATTTCCGGTCGCATGCCTTTCGGTCGGCATGTGCAGAATGGGGGATCGATCTGGTCTATCGGCCGCCAGGCAGTCCTCATTTCGGAGGGCACATCGAACGATTGATCGGCACGATGATGGGGGCCGTGCACCTGTTGCCTGGAACAACGCAATCCTCGGTCGTGGCCAAGGGCGACTATGACGCCGAGGGCATGGCCACGATGACCTTAAGCGACTTCGATCGCTGGTTTGCTCTGGAAATCTGCCGCTACAACAACAGCATTCATTCAAGTCTTGGCTGCACGCCCGTTGCCAAATGGGAGGCGCTCTCAGAGCAAATGATGGGCGATATCCCCTTCGAGATTGAAGCCTTTCGGGTGAGCTTTCTGCCAAGTGAACTGCGCAAGGTCAGGCGTGACGGCATCCATCTGTTCCAGATACGGTACTGGTCCGATGCGCTTGCAGGCCACATCGGGCGCGGGGATGGAAAGGTGGTCGTCCGCTACGACCCTCGCGACCTCTCGGTGATCTGGGTCGAACTGGATAATGACCGATACGTCGAAGCTCGGTACCGAAACCTGGAAATTCCGCCTGTGTCGCTCTGGGAATATCGCGAAGCCATGAGGAATGCCCGTGCCCTTGGCAAGTCCGGGTCCAATGAGCTGGTCCTGGCTGAGCTGATCCGACAGCAACGCCAAATCGAGTCTGAAAGCCGGAGCCTGACGAGGGCCGAACGCCGATCCCGTGAAAGAAAAGGGACATTGGAGGGCGCCAACTCGGCCGTCTCAACAACCGAAGGGCTGCGCGCGATCGATACGGGTGATACATCGCGCCCATTGTTCAAGGTGGAGAGATGGTGAATTGAGGGCAGGGACAACAGAGGAAGACGGTCGGATCGCCCTCATTCAATCGGATATCTGGATTGGCTTTCCGCGGGCCGAACAAGTTCTGGACCGTTTGCAGGGTATGATCGAAGCGCCAAGGCAAACCCGTATGCCTGGCCTTCTTGTGCATGGCGCGTCTGGGATCGGCAAGACGATGATCGCCCGCAACCTGTCGCGCAGATATGCACCGGAATATGACCCAGCATCGGGAATTACGCGAACGCCGCTCTTGCTGTTACAAGCACCGCCAGCTCCCGACGAACGGCGGTTCTATCTGCACATCCTGGCGTCCATCGGGGCACCGGCCACGGCACTGGGCGCGCGCGCTCAAAATGTGGCCTCCCTCGAAGTCCGTGTTATTGCGCTTTTGCGCGACCTTGGCCTGCGGATGATCATGATCGACGAGGTCCACAACCTCTTGGCCGGGACCCACCGCGAACAGCGACGCTTTCTCAATGTTCTTCGTTATCTCAGCAATGAGCTCGAGGTGTCACTGGTCTGTCTTGGGGTCAGCGAGGCCCTCGACGCCATCCGTGGTGATATCCAGCTTGCCCGACGGCTGGACGAACATCACTTGCCAAACTGGCGCGACGATGCCGAGTTCTCGGACATGATCCAGACCCTTATTGCTGCCATGCCACTGGAAAAGAAGTCCAACCTGAAGGTCAAGTCACTCAAGCAGATACTTGCACTGACCGGTGGGGTGACCTCGCGCATTTTCGCCCTGATCAAGGATCTTTCCATCGACGCCATTGTAACAGGTGATGAATGCATCACCGATGACGCAATCGTAAAATGGACGCCGGTTTGGTCGCGCCATGCGAACCCCCATCGGCGGCTCGAGAAGTCCGGGGTGTGAAGCCGCACCCGCTGCCCAAGACTGTCGCGCCGCTGCCAGACGAGTTGTTGTCAGGTTGGTTGTCTCGGCTGGCGGCGGCCAACTACTGTGATGATGCGGAACTGCTGGCCCATATCGAAATCGATACAACTCATGGCACGTCCTTGGACTTCAACATCGACGCGGCAGCGGCGGCGAAGATTGCCAACGCCGCACGGATTGACCCAGATGTTGTGCGATCTTTGACCTTCCCAGCAATGGCGACACGAGAAGCCTCGCTGACGGCCCAGATACCATTCCAGCATTGCCTGCAATGCTCCAGAGAGGGCCTTTCGCTCAAGCATTGGAGGCGAGCCTGGGCATTCGACTGCCAGGTTTGTGGGACGAGACTTGTGCCGACGCTCGGCAAGGCCAGTGGCGAACAGATGCCCGAAAAGCTGATAAATCGTGCGCGCAACGGCGCCGCGCGGCTTGAATACGCCGCGCGATTACGCAGCTCCAAGCAACTTCGGCGCGCAATGCGCGCGGTCACCTTTGCCATATCATTAAAGGCCTTCCGCGGAGATCCGTTACACGCTCTTCAGGGCCACAGGCTGGAAGTAAGGCTGTTTTGCCTTGCTGCAATTGATGCAGCCCAATCCCGTCCACTGGTCAAAGCGGCCATCTCAAGCTCCGGCATCGACGACTATGCAAGGGTTGCTCTATTGCGCGCCTTCGATAAGGAGCCACGTCTGCTTGCCGCGGTCGATTACATCGCCCGGCAGCGCGCGAAAAGCATAGGCGCGATGGCAGTGGAATCTCATAATTAAGGGCAAAAAATATCCCCGAACGCGTCGTGTCTCAGATTTAAGGGCAACGCGACACAAGGAGACCAGATCGAAGCCGCCGTCACGGCGGCCAGGATTGCGAGCAGCAACGGAAACGGTGCTATATTTGCGCCGCTCGCCATGGGTGGAGCAGGGGGGCTGCGTGCATCTGGTTCTCCGGACGAACGATTGGCCCGTTGGTTGGCGGGGATGGAGAGCGCTGTTCTAACGGCGATGCGGCATCTGGATCAGACTGAGGCTTGGACGGTTCAGGCAGAGGCTGAAATGGCGCCACTATCCGGCAAAACCCCTCCCGCCTTACGAGCTCTCTTTGCAGAATGGCCCCTTGTGTCTGCTCCAATGGCTGAGTCCCAGATTGGTTCCAGCCGCGCAGCCGTGCAGCGAAACCTTGCCTTGATGGAGGAAAAGGACTTGGTTCGTGAGGTGACAGGGCTGGGGCGGTTTCGAATGTGGCGGATTGCAACTTAGTATTTGCCTGGAATGTGGGCAGAAACACGCATAAGCGCGCTTATGGCAAATAATGCGCAGGGACCCGCTGTATGTTGTAAAAGCGAATTTTACGTCCCAGCACTTTGTCGATTGTGTTTTAGAGCTAGCTCCATCCATTCGCTTCCAAATTATGGGTGTTTGCATCAACCAGCCATCTATTTGGTCGGTGCGTTGGGTTTCGGGATCACTTTTTGAAATTCAATTCATTGGCGAGCTTTGAGGTTTCTCGTAATTCTGCCAGAGCTTCCTCTCTTTCTTTTATCTCGGCGCGAAGCTTATTTTCGAGGATTTTTGATATCCTTGCCCATTCGCGAAGCTGCGCTCTTGAGCCCCTGTTTTTATATATTTCTAACCAAACTCTTATATCTTCAAGCTTCATTCCGAACCGACGACCTCGCAAGATCAGCTTGAACCGCGCGATCTGTTTGCGATCATAACTTCGTTCACGCCCTTGTAGCGTGGGTTTGAGAAGTTCGAGATATTCGTAATACCGCAGGGTTCGGGGGGTGACGTCGAATTTCCCGACCATCTCTTTGAAGGTGAGCGTTTCGTCATCGGACTTGTTCATGGCGTCACTCCGTTCTGATATATGGTCGTGTTAGCGTCTCGTCGTCTAATCCTAACGTGAACTGGCGAATAACCCTTTGCTGGTTTTTCGATATGCGGACGGCGAATCCCCTGAAACCCGCCGGAAAAATCGCGACAGGCTGGCAGTTTCCGAAAAACCGAGGCGATCTGCAACTTCAGCCAGCGGTAACTCGGATGTATCAAGAAGCTCCCGTGCGCGGCGCAAGCGCACGCTATCGATAATCTGGCGATAGCTCATCGACTGACTGGCAAGTTTTCGATGTAAAGAGCGTTCTGACAAATGAAGCGTTTCGGCCACTTCCGGCGCATTGGGAAAAACGCCGCGCACCTGCATCAACACCTGATAAACCGAATTTGCTGTTCCGGTATGCTTGGGGCCGGTTTCAAGCATATTCTCGCACAAAACACGATAGTTTACCGCAAGAAGGGCATTCGCCAGCGGCAGTTTCAGCGCGCCTGTTCCAGGATGAAAGTGAATGCAACTGCGCGGTGCGCGATACACGATTTCGGTTTGCCAGCGCGCTTCTAGGTTCATCCAGCCTTTCGGGCGGTCCAACGGGCATTCGATCAGACGGATGGGCAGGTTTTCTTGACGCAGGTCCCGGAAGAAGGTCGGGCCGGACCCAAGCAGCCGTTCATGAACAAAATCCAGAAGATCGGGCGGTACATACTGGTCGTCGGCAACAAACCCTGTTGCAAAACCTTCATCGTCCTCTGTGATGTCATATGCCAGCAGTGCGTATCCCAGCCCCTGCATTTGCGTGAAAACCCTCAGCCCCGCTGTCACATTCTCTGAAACTAGCGTGGCAAGCCCGATAGGGCCATACGAGATCAGGCTGTAACGCAGACCGGTGACAAAAGCGACACCTTCAATATGCGCTGTACTCCGGCAAAAGGCACGCAGGAATGTGAGTTCCTGAATACCGTCCAGCGTGCCCCATGGATCCGAGAGAAGGCTGAGCTGCAAACCTGCTTCTTTGAGCAATGGGTCAGGATCAATGCCGTGTTCGATCAGCACGTCACACATGAACTGGATGCTATGTTTGGGAAGACGCAGGTTTTGGAGCAAGCCCACCTTCATGACGATGACCTCAAAATTCTACTGATGGGTAAATAATATCGATTTGGCAGAAAATGTCAAATTTGTGGCGTTTTCGGACATTCCCTGCCAGTCCTAACCCTGCGATGCTTGATGCAAGAGATGGGGGAGGGTTAGGGACACGGTCGCGATCAGATGCACTTTTGCGCCATTTGCAAATCCATGATTTGTTACCGCCCGATTGCTGATCCGACGTATGATAAAACCCGCCAAACTTGCTGATAGTATTCTGCTTTTCCGGGAACGATTTATCCCGGGCAGCGCATCATTCGCCTTGCAGGAGAAACTTCTTGGGGCGTGAAACCGGGAGGAAAACTATGAAACGTCGGAATTTTCTACGCAGCGCCGGGGCGCTAACTTTGGCCAGTACCTTGCCTGCGCCAATGGTTCTGCGGGCCGCAACGCCCGAAGATTATCACATTGCGGGCATTCTGTCTTTCTCGGGCGCATACGGCTTGATCGGCAATGACATGCGCAAAGGCGCGGAACTTGCCGTGGCCATGCGGGGTGGCGAATTGTTGGGCAAAAAAGTCCGCTTCAGCTGGGAAGACGATGAAACCAAACCCCAGCCCGCCGTACAAAAAGCAAGCCGGCTGTTGGCGGAAGGCACGCAATTGATGTTTGGCGCGGTCAGCTCAGCGTCGACTCTGGCACTGCAAAGCCTGTCCACACAGCGCAAGGTGCCGCATCTGGTCACGATTTCCGCAGACGACAGCATTACCAAGATGGACGGTGCGCGTTACTCATTCCGTACGTCCAACACGTTGGCCATGGAAATGAACATGTGTGTTGAATTCGTAAAGAAACGCGGGATCAAGAGAGTATACGCGGTCACGGCTGATTATCAGGCCACGCGCAGCGCCTTTGACGACTTTGCCGCAAAAGCAAAAGCCGCCGGTGTCGAGATCGTCGGGAATGACTTTGCCCCGCTTGGCAACCGCGACTTTTCGGTCATCATCGACAAGATGGCGCGTTCGGACGCCGATGGTATTCTGGTTGTGGCAACGGGCAATGACGGCGTCACCTTCTGCAAGCAGGCAGGTCAGGTTGGGATGGGTCAGAACAAAGTGCTGTTCGGCCCCGTGCTTCAGGATGAAATCTTTGCAGCCGCGACAGGCGAGGCCGCATTGGGCGTGAACTCCGGCGTGCGTTATCACTTCTCGCTCGACAATCCGGCAAACGCCGAATTCGTGACGGCCTACCGTGACGCAAACGGTGACTACCCTTCGGCCTTCGCGGGCGAGGCATTTGACGGTCTTCGCTGGTGGATGGATGTCATCGAAGCGACTGACAGCTGGGATGTGGAAACCTGGGTCGATGCATTTGAAACATCGGTCTATGAAAATTCGGTCGAAGGGCGCAAGGAAATGCGCGCTTGTGACCATCAGGCCAAACAGGTCGGTCTTTGGGGTGAAGTTGTGAAGGGCGAGGCACCATTGCCGGACCTCACCATGAAAATCACCGAAGAGTTTTCGGCAAATAGCCTGTTTAGCGACTGTTAATCGATCCTCCCTGAACTGGGCGGCGCTGTTCCCTCGCGACATGCGTCGCCCGCTTTTTTGGGGTGAAACTGAGGAACCCTGAATATGTCCATTATCGTGATCGGGCTGAGTCTCAGCTTTCTGCTGTTTCTGCTGGCAGCGGGCTTGACCCTTATTTTTGGCATGTTGGGGGTGATCAACTTTGCCCATGGCGCGCTTTATATGCTTGGCGCGTTTGTCGGGTATCAAATTGTTCATATGACCGGATCGTTCTGGTTGGGACTGCTGTTTGCGCCGCTGATCGTCGCCTGTGTTGGTGCGCTGATCGAAATTTTGGCGCTGAAACAGGTCTATGACCGCGACCACATTTTTCAGCTTTTACTCACTTTCGGATTCATTCTGGTCATCGACGACGCGACAAAGATGATCTGGGGATTTGACTATAAGCAAGTGCCGACACCAGAAATCTTCATGGCACCGATTTCCATGTTTGGCAGTCAAATACCGTCATACCGGCTTTTTGTAATCGGTTTTGGTGCAGCGGTTTCTCTGGCACTGTTCTTGCTGCTGGACCGTAGCAAATGGGGCATGATTATTCGCGCCGCCAGTTCCGATCCGGAAATGGCTCAGACACTCGGTGTAAATGTAAACCGGGTTCGCACCGGCGTCTTTGCGCTTGGTGCGTATCTTGCGGCTCTTGGTGGCGTGGTTAGCGCACCGTTGGTGCCGATCGAACTGGGCATGGGATTCAGCGTTATCATCGACTGTTTTGTCGTGGTGATCATCGGCGGGCTTGGGAACATTCGCGGCGCAATCCTTGCGTCGTTGCTGTTGGGCATGACGCGGGCGGCCGGATATACCTACGCAACTGAATGGGTCGAACTACTTACCTTTGCCCTGTTGATCGGAACGCTGATGTTCCGGCCTGCGGGCTTGTTTAGCACAAAGGGGCGTTCGGCATGACACGCAGGATTATCGGTCAGGCCCTGATGGGCATTATTATCGCAGTTATGATTATCGTTCCGTTTTTTGTGCAGGATGAGCAATGGGTGAACCTTGTCAGCCTGATCCTGATCTGGGCCTTGTTCGCAATCGGCTTTGATCTGGTCTTCGGGGTGACAGGTATGCTGTCATTCGGCCATGCGGCGTTGTTCGGGGCAGGGGGTTATGCGCTCACAATCCTCACCCTCAGCTATGGCGTCGGTTTTATACCGGGCCTTTTTGCAGCGGCGATTGTCGGAGCGGTGCTGGCTTACCTGATGGGGCTTTTTGCGCTTCGGGTTTCGGGGCTTTTTTTTGCACTGCTGACACTGGCCCTGGCGCAGATGATGTACATCCTTGCGTCCAACAAGCTGCGCGCAATCACCGGCGGATTGGACGGTATTCCAGGCGTGCCGCGGCCTGACTTGTTCGGGATCAATTTCTACGACAACCACAACTATTATGGGTTTATCGTGGCGGTTTTCCTGATCGGACTGGCGCTGATGGCATTGCTGCGTGGGTCGCCATTCGGGCGGGCATTGCGCGCGGTACAGGCGAACGACGTGCGCGCCGCGCAACTCGGATACAACGTCCATAGCTTGCGCCAATCGGCGTTTATCGTTTCGGGTGCGTATGCAGGTGTTGCAGGAGCCCTGCTGGCATCGTTGATCTTCTACATCTCTCCGCAAATGCTGCATTGGTCCACATCGGGCGACGTTTTGATCATGACCGTGCTGGGCGGCAAAGGCACATTGCTAGGTCCGATTCTTGGCGTGGCCTTGTTTGAATTACTGAAAGAAGAACTGAGCCAAATCACCCAATATTGGTACGGCATCCTTGGTCTGGTGTTCATTTTTGCCACCATCTTCCTACGCAACGGTATTGCCGGAATGTTCCAAGGTGATCAGGACGAAGGAGACATGCAATGACTGCCGGATCATTGAGTTGCAACGATATTCAGGTCTCCTTCAGCGGGTTGAAAGCTGTCAACGGTGTGACGTTCGACTTCCAGCCGGGTCAGCTTTACGGGATTATCGGACCTAACGGTGCGGGCAAGACCACGTTGATGAATGCGCTTTCGGGTCATGCCAAGCTAAGCGGTGGTCAAGTGATGCTGGACGGGCGCGATGTAACGGGCCTGTCGGTGCATAAACGGACCCGCATCGGTCTGGGCCGCAGTTTCCAGATCACCAAGATCTTCGCCGGCATGTCGGTGCTTGAGAACCTTCAACTTGCTGCTTTTGCGCATCTGTACAGGTTGCAGCCCTTCTGGCTTCCGGCGGGCCGCTTTCCTGCAGTCAGGGAACGGGCCGAAAGCGTTCTCGAAGAGATCGGCCTGACGGTGATGGCGCACCGCCCCGCCGAAACCTTGTCTCACGGCGATCAACGCGCATTGGAAGTCGGGCTGGCATTGCTGAGCAACCCATCGGTCCTGTTGCTCGATGAACCATTGGCCGGTGTTGGACATGACCAGATCGGGCCTGCGATGGAGCTGATAAAACGGATCGTCAAGGGCCGCACCGTGCTGCTGATCGAACACAACATGGACGTTGTAATGCGGGTCTCCAGTGCTTTGGTCGTGATGGTTCAAGGGCAAATTCTGGCGTCTGGCAGCCCTGAAGAAATCCGCGCAAACGCCGAGGTGCGAGCGGCTTATCTGGGAGAAGAGGAATGAAGCTGCTTGCGTTGGAAAGCTGCAATGTCACTTATGGCAAGGCGCAGGCGTTGCATAGCGTGTCGATCGAAGTCGCACAGGGCGAAGTTGTTTCGCTGATCGGGCGCAATGGCGCAGGCAAAAGCACCATTCTCAAGACGATCATCGGTTTAAAGCAACCGGTTTCAGGGCGCAGAGTCTGGAAAGGGGACGACGTTACCGCGCGACTCCCGAACCAACTGGGCCGTCTGGGCATTGGGTATGTCCCCGAAGACAGGCGCATTTTTGACAATCTGACAGTGCATGAAAACCTGCGCATCGCAACCGTCATGGGACGCACTGGCGCATGGACCGAAACCCGGATTTTTGAAATGTTTCCGGTGCTGCTTGATCGCGCGTCACAGGCGGGAAACACGCTTTCGGGCGGCGAACAGCAAATGCTGGCGATTTCGCGCGCGCTTTTGACTAATCCGGAACTGTTGCTGCTGGACGAACCGACTGAAGGCCTTGCCCCGCTGATCGTTGATGAATTGGTCGATTCGATGCGGCGGATCAACGAAGAAGGTATGACGCTTTTGCTGGTTGAACAGAACCTGCGCGTGCCGATGAAATTGGCCCATCGACAGTACGTTGTCGACAACGGGACCGTCCAGTGGAGCGGCACGACAGCAGATTTGCTGGCCAACCGCGAAGAGATCGAAAAGCTCATCAGTGTATGAGTTCAGACTGGCAAGGCGGGAAAATCCCGGAAACCAAGATAGGAAACCGTTATGCGTGTGATCGATTTCTTCGACAGGGGTGTCGCAATCAACCCTAACGTGATCGCTTTGGAAGATGCTAAAATCGGCCGGAGTTACGGCGAAGTTCAGGAACGCACATATCGTTTCGCCAATGCCATCACTGCCGAAGGGTACGGACGCGACAAGATGGCCGGCGTTTACAGCCCCAACTGCGTGAGCGGCCTTGAAGTTATGCTGGGCTTGTTTCGTGCCGGCACGATCTGGGTTCCCGTCAATGCCAAGAACGGCGTAGAAGAAAACGCGTATATCCTGGATCATAATGATGTGGAGATTCTGTTTTATCACAGCGATCTTGCACCGGCGCTGGAACAATTGCGTGAACTTTGCCCAAAGATACAAAAATTCATCTGTCTGGATAAACAAGACGGCGCGGCACCATGGCTGGAAGACTGGATGGCCGCGGCCCCTTCAACCGATCCCGATGTGCCGCTTGGCCCTGATGATCTTGTCGGAATTTTATCCTCTGGTGGGACAACGGGGCGGCCCAAGGGGATCATGCTGACGCAGTTGAACTGGACCACGCTAATCGCGAACTATTATGCCAGTTTTGATGCCGGACCTGACCCTGTGCATTTGCTGATCACGCCTATGACCCACGCGTCAGGGGTGCTTGCCATTGCGTTGATGGCCGCTGGTGCGCGCAGCGTCATCCTGCCGGGATTTGATGCCGCCAACGTTCTAGACACAATTGAAAGCGAGGGAGTGACCCATCTGTTCCTGCCGCCGACCGCCGTTTACATGCTGTTGTCGCAACCGGAAGTTGCGCAACGTAGCTTTCCGTCATTGCGGTTCTTTCTTTATGCCGCCGCACCTATGGCCATTGACAAGCTGCGCCAATGCCTGAAGATTTTTGGGCCGGTCATGGCGCAGTGTTTCGGACAAGCAGAATCGCCGATGTTCTGCGCGCTGCTGACGGCAGAGGATCACAATGTTATCGGAGATCCGGCCCGCGAACACCGGCTTGCAAGTTGCGGCAGGCCCGCACTTTTGACACCGATGGCGATCATGGATGATGACGGTAACATTATGCCGCGTGGTGAGCATGGTGAAATTGTTGTGCGCGGAAATCTGGTGATGAAGGGGTATTACAAAAACCCCGAAGCAACCGCAGAGGTTTCCCAGTTCGGTTGGCACCATACCGGCGACATCGGGTATCTGGATGACGAGGGTTACCTTTATATCGTGGACCGCAAGAAAGACATGATCATTTCGGGCGGCTTCAACGTTTATCCCTCGGAAGTCGAGCAGGTGATCTGGTCGCATCCTGCCGTGCAGGATTGCGCGGTGATCGGTGTGCCTGACGAAAAATGGGGTGAAGCGATCAAGGCGGTGATCGAACTCAAACCCGATGCAACGGTGGAACCCGAAGCAATCATTGCATTGTGCAAGGAAAACCTTGGCAGCGTAAAGGCCCCCAAAACGGTTGACTTCTGGGATGAACTGCCGCGCAGCCCCGTTGGGAAAGTGCGCAAAAAGGACATCAGGGATACGTTCTGGCAGGGGCAAGCGCGCAGAATTTAGGGAGCAGAATTATGAACATCGCGTACATTTTGACACAGTCCGCGCGCGCCTATTGCGATCGACCTGCCGTCTGCTTGGGGTTGTCGACGTTCAGCACCTACACCCAATTACAGGACCGCAGCGCGGCCTTGGCCGCTGCGCTGAAACAGCGCAATCTGGTAAAAGGTGACCGTGTTCTGATCTTCATGGGCAACCGGCCCGAATATATCGAGATCCTGTTTGCCATCTGGACTGCCGGATGTGTTGCCGTTCCGTTGAATGCCAAACTGCACCCTAACGAAGTGACCTATATCCATGCTAACTGTGATGCCGCACTTGCCTTTACCGACCGGCCGGAAGACGTCGAAGGGTTTTCAGCAGTCATTGCGGTCGGTGGACCGGAATATAATGCGGCGTTACAAGCGTCAGCGGATTTGCAGCCTGCACACGCTGCGCAAACCGATCCGGCATGGATTTTTTATACCAGCGGCACGACGGGCCGCCCGAAAGGGGCGATACTGACCCACCGCAACCTCTGGACCATGACCACGAGTTTTCTGGCCGATATGTGTCCGGTTACGGAAATGTCGGCGGCGCTGCATCCGGCACCGCTGTCTCATGCGGCAGGGCTGTTTATGCTACCGTTTGCGCAGCGGGGCGCGGCGAATGTTGTGCCGCAAAGCGGTGGATTCGATCCGCATGAAATCGTGACGTTGCTGCATGAATATCCCCATTCATCTTTTTTTGTCGCACCCACGATGCTGACGCGTCTGACGGCCTGTCCTGCGCTTGACACGGCGGCCATCGAAAACCTTGATCTGTTGTTCTGCGGCGGTGCGCCGATTTATGTCGCAGACCTGCGCCGGGCGATGGCGCTGTTGGGCAACCGCATCTGGATCGGATACGGACAAGGCGAGGCACCATGTACGATCACTTATCTACCACCGCATATATTGAGCTGGGAAATTCCGGATAGTTGGCTGGGATCCGTCGGCATTCCACGCACCGGCGTCACGGTCTGTGTGGTGGATGAAACAGGCACACAATGCCCCCCAGATGTCGCGGGCGAAGTGATCGTCAGTGGCGATGTGGTGATGGCGGGATACTGGGGCAATGAAACGGCAACGGCGTCAGCCTTGCGGGACGGCTGGCTCCATACCGGCGACATTGGCAGCGTGGACGCCCACGGTTTCCTGACGCTCAAGGACCGGTCCAAGGACGTGATCATTTCTGGCGGGTCAAATATTTATCCGCGCGAGGTCGAAGAGGTGCTGCTGCGTCATTCCGGCGTGGTCGAAACTAATGTTGTTGGCCGCGAGGAGGCCGAATGGGGCGAGGAAGTCATCGCGTTTGTCGTGGCAGAGCCGGGCGTGACCGCACAGGCGCTGGACCGTTTTTGTCTGGATAACATAGCGCGGTTCAAGCGACCCAAGGCCTATTGCTTTGTTCTCGAACTGCCCAAAAGCAGCTACGGCAAAATACTTAAGACAGAGTTGCGCCAGATGCTGACCGACCCCGATACACAATTCGAAAAACCATAAAAAAGGAGACCCAAAATGACTGCCATTATTGCCGGTGTCGGCATGATCCCTTTTGCAAAACCGGGCGCATCGGCACCTTACGACGAGATGGGCGAGGTGGCGATCCGTCTTGCACTGGATGACGCCGGTATCGCGTTCGAAGACGTGCAACAGGCCTATGCCAGCTATGTTTACGGCGACAGCACAAGCGGGCAGCGTGTGATTTACCGCGTGGGCATGACGGGCATCCCGATTATCAACGTGAACAACAATTGTTCGAGCGGTTCAACAGCGCTTTTCCTCGCACGGCAGGCTGTCGAAAGCGGTGTGGCAGAATGTGTGCTGGCGGTGGGTTTTGAACAGATGGCCCCCGGTGCGTTGGGTGTTGTCTTTCCCGATCGCCCGTCACCGCTGGCGGAATTTGATGCCGCCACGGACCGGCTGATAGGGGACGTCGATCTGCCGATGACGCTTCGGTATTTCGGCGGTGCGGGCAAGGCGCATATGGAACGATTTGGTACGAAGATGGAGACATTCGCCAAAATTCGGGCCAAGGCTAGCCGCCATGCCGCGAACAACCCACTCTCGGTTTTCCGCAAGGAGATGACCACGCAGGATGTAATGGGTGCGCAGGTGATCTGGCCCGGTGTAATGACACGGCCAATGGCTTGTCCGCCCACCTGCGGCGCTGCGGCGGCGCTTGTGGTGTCCAAAGGGTTCGCTGAAAAAATGGGCCTTGATACAACTGTACAAATCCGCGCGCAGGCAATGACAACGGATAAACTGCTGGACCCTGAAACCGGCGACATGATCGAAGTGGTTGGCGCCAGGCTGAGCCGTGATGCCGCGCGCATGGTCTATGAAAAGGCGGGCGTGGGTCCTGACGATATCGACGTGATCGAATTGCATGACTGTTTCGCGCAGAACGAATTGATTTCCTACGAGGCCCTGGGGCTATGTGCCGAAGGTGATGGCGAAAAGTTGGTCGATGATGGCGACAACACCTTTGGCGGGAAATACGTCACGAACCCGTCTGGTGGTCTGCTGTCAAAGGGGCATCCACTGGGTGCTACGGGGCTGGCACAGTGTTTTGAGTTGACCAACCAACTGCGTGGAAAGGCAGAGAACCGGCAGGTCGATAATGCGCGGCTTGCCCTCCAGCATAACGTTGGGCTGGGCGGTGCGGCGGTTGTTACACTTTATGAAAGGATTACAGCATGACAAAACCACCAATGAGAGATCGTGACGATTTCGGCGTGGCACTTGTCACCGGTGCAGGTTCTGGCATCGGACAGGGGATTGCTTTGCGGCTGGCGGAGTTGGGCGCGAGGGTTGTTGTCACTGATATTGCCGAAACAGGCATAGCCGATACGGTCAAGCAGATCGAAGCGGCAGGTGGTACAGCGCTTGGGCAAAAGCTTGATGTGTCGGATCCGGCATCGGTGAATGCGGCATTTGACGAGACGGAACGCTGGGACAAATGCGTGGATGTGCTGGTGAACAATGCGGGTATCGTCGGGATTAATCCGTTCCTCGATTTTCCTTTGGAAGACTGGAACCGCGTTATGGCTATCAACCTGACAGGCAGCATGTTGTGCGCGCAACTTGCTGCGCGTGAAATGGTTCGTCAGCGATATGGCAGGATCATCAATATCACGTCGGTCAGCGGCATCCGCGCAGGGGTCGGGCGCACGGCTTACGGCACGTCCAAGGCGGCCTTGGTGGGGCTGACACGCCAGATTGCGCTTGAAGTTGCGGCGCATGGCGTCACGGCAAACGCGATTGCACCGGGCGCCATTACAACTCCGCTCACCGAAAGCACCTATACCGAAGAAACGGTTGCGCGCCTGTTGCCGATGATTCCGGCGGGTTACATGGCCGACCCTGCGGATATCGCGGCGGCAGTTGCCTATCTGGGCTCGCCTGATGCGCGATATGTGAACGGTGAAACACTGGTCGTTGATGGTGGATATGTCTGTGGCGGCATGATGCAGACTGGCTCGCTGGATCTGGGCACAAAAAGTTCGTCCTGAACACAAGGTGTCGCGCGGCGAGGCATTTTTTCATGTCGCGCGCATCATCGGGGAACGCACTATCTTGATGTCGCCGGATTGCTGATTCTCCGATCAAATCGGACGGGAGAAACCGACAACCTACAAGCCTATGTAACCTAACGTAAATTAGTTCTTGATTTGATTATATATTTTTGATTACTTACTGGTAAGTAAATAGAAAGACGCACGCATGACTCAAGCGAATGTACTGGTCGAATACCGTGGTCCGGTTGCGTGGCTGACGTTGAACAGGGCCAACAGTCTTAATGCACTTTCTGTCGACCTCATTGGGGAACTGCGCGCCGCGATAAGAGAGATCGCTGTGGCAAAACAGGTGCGCGCAATTGTGCTGACGGCTGCGGGGCGTGCGTTTTGCGCCGGTGCCAATCTGAAGGAAGTCCTCGCTGGTCTGGATGATGCCGATACGCAAAAGGGTGATTTTCTTGACGCTATCGGCGCGACGTTTCAAGCGCTGCGTGATTTGCCGAAACCGGTGATCGGCGGGCTGAATGGCATTACCGTTGCGGGCGGGCTGGAACTCGCGATGTGTTGCGATGTGCTGATTGCGGGCGAGAGCGCCAGAATTGGCGATGCTCATTCGAATTTTGGTGTGTTCCCTGGCGCAGGCGGCGCTGCTGTCTTGCCGTGCCGGATCGGACTCGCAAACGCGAAATACCTCTTGTTTTCGGGCCAAAGTCTACCAGCGCGCGAATTGATGCGCATGGGGCTGGTGCAGGAAGTGGTTGGTGATGACGCGCTTGAAGCGCGGCTGCACGAGTTCAGCCAGTTGCTGGCGACCAAAAGCCCGCTGGTCCTGTCGCAGATGAAGCGGGTAGCCAATGCATCCATCGAAATGACGCAGGTGGAGGCGCTGAAACAGGAACTTGCCGTGCTGCGCGAACATCTGAAATCCAACGATGCGGCCGAAGGACTTGCCGCATTCGGTGAAAAACGAAAGCCGGTTTTCACCGGCACATGAGCGGAGATTGAAATGACAAAAATTTACATTGCCGGGGTCGCGATGACCAAAATGGGACGCCTCGACGGGGCAACGGTAAAGTCGCTGACCTGCGAGGCTGTCGATGGCGCGATGGCGGACGCCGGCATTGGCAAGGATGACATTCAGGCTGCCTACTACGCGAACACAACACAGCGACATCTTGAGGCGCAGTTGATGATCCCGGGCCAGATCACCCTGCGCGAGATGGGATTTGAGGGCATCCCGATGGTAAACGTCGAAAATGCATGTGCCAGCGGGTCAACCGCGTTGAACCTTGCGGCTCAATTTCTCAAAGCAGGCGAGGGTGACGTGGCTTTGGCCGTTGGGGCCGAAAAAATGTGGACAGGTGACAAAGCTAAGATGTTCAGCTTTTTCGATGGCGCGTGGGATGTGTCCACCGTTGAGGAAAATACCGAAAAACTGATGGCGCTGGGCAAAGGCATCGACGTGCCGAATGACACCACTTCGGACAAGCCGTTTTCAGTCTTTATGGCGATTTACGGAGCGTTCGGGCTGGCGCATATGCGCACGTTCGGCACGACCCAAAAACAGATTGCTGCGATTGCAGCAAAGAACCACATGCATTCGGTTGAAAATGAAAAGGCGCAATTCCGCGCGCCTTATACCGTTGACGAAATATTAAGCGCACCACCGATCACTTATCCTTTGACCCTGCCAATGTGCGCCCCGATGAGCGATGGCGGTGCCGCTGCGGTTCTGATGACCGAGGCCGGATTGAAAAAGTTCGGGATCAGCCGGGATCGTGCCATCGAAGTGCGCGCCAGCGTGATCCAGACCGGATCAAACCGCGCGCCGGAGGATTATGAGAACCACCTGACCGCGATTGCGGCACGGCGGGCATATGAAATCGCCGGTATCGGTCCCCAAGACGTATCAGTTGCCGAAGTGCATGACGCAACAGCGGTGGGTGAGTTGATCCAGATCGAAAACCTTGGGCTGTTCCCATTTGGCGAAGGGGGTGCTGCATCCGAGCGCGGTGACACCTCCATCGGCGGGCGGGTGCCGGTGAACCCGTCGGGCGGGCTGGAATGCAAAGGCCACCCGATTGGCGCGACTGGGTTGGGCCAGGTTTACGAACTGGTATCGCAACTGCGCGGTGAATGTGGACCTAGACAGGTCGAAGGTGCGCGGATCGCCATCGCGGAAAATGGCGGCGGTTTGATCGGTATCGAAGAGGCCGTGGCCTCCATCCTTATTCTCGGGCGCTAGGAGCGAAAGATGTTCAAAACCGAAGAGCAGATAATGGCTTGCGATTCCTTGCGCCGGTTTCTGGATGACCAGATCGAACCGGAATACCTGAAGGTTAAGGATGCGCCGTTCGAAAAAGAAGTCATTCAGGGTTTCATGACGCGACTTGCCGAGTTCGGTCTGACATCGGCCCCGCATCCCGAAGAAGCGGGCGGTATGGGGCTGGATTGGACCACCCACCTGATGCTGTTCGAAGAGGTTGGTGTTACGGCAATAGATATCGCGCTGCCCATTCTGATCAACGTGGTGGCAGGTGAGATTCTGCTGAAGCTCGGGTCTGATGAGATTCGCAAAAAATATATCGGTCCGTTGCTTGCCGGTGAAATTACCGCGTCGATGGGCATATCGGAACCAAATGTCGGGTCCGATGTGGCCGCTGTCAAAACCCGAGCGCGGCGGGACGGCGATGACTGGGTGATCAATGGCGAAAAGACCTGGATCACCAATGGTCGCTTTTCGGATTTCCTGATATGCACCTGCGCCACCGATGAGGGCCTGACCCATATTCTAGTGGATCGCAAAGAGCATGGCTATGAAACCCGCGACATCAAAAAAATGGGTCTGAACGCACAATCCACGGCACAGATCTTTCTTGATGACGTGCGTGTGCCGATTGCAAACACGATAGGCGAGGTCGGCCGCGGCTTGCAGCAAACGCTTGTGGTGTTTGAACGGGCGCGCGTTCACATGGCCATGTGGGGAATCTCCCTGGCACGGCGCGCGTTGGAAGAGTCGATCAGATATGCGCAGGAACGCAACCAGCACGGCAAGCAGATAGCGGGTCACCAGCTCATCGCAGACAAGATCGCCGTAATGGCCACAGAGATTGATGCTGCGCGGCTTTTGACCCTCCGTGCCGCTGGCATGATCGACCGCGGCGAACGCTGCGACAAGGAATGTGCCATGGCCAAATGGTACGGCACGGAAATCGCAGTGAACGCAACGCGCCAAGCAGTGCAGATCCACGGTGGCAATGGTGTCACCACCGATTTTATCGTCGAACGGCTGGCGCGCGAGGCCATTATCGGGCCGATCCCGGACGGGACTACAGAAATACAAAAATTGCTGATCGCACGGACGCTTACCGGCGTGCAGGCATTCAAATAGGAGCGGTCATGGAAATCGAAGGCAAGACAATCATCGTCACCGGCGGGGCATCGGGTCTTGGCGCGGCGACGGCGAAATATCTGCGAGCACGCGGTGCCAAGATTGGTATTTTCGATATGTCGCAGGGCGCTGGCGATGCGCTGGTCAAGGAACTGGGTGCTTCAAACGCAATGTTCTGCAACGTCGATGTGACCGACGATGAAGGCGTGGACGCGGCAGTTGACGCCGTGGTTTCAAAATTCGGTGCGCTGCATGGGTGCATCAACTGCGCCGGGGTCGTCAGCCCGATGAAAGTGATCGACCGTGACGGCAAGGCCGCGTCGCTCGACACATTCCGCCGCACGGTTGATATCAATCTTGTCGGCACATTCAACGTAATGAGCAAAGCTGTTCAGCGGATGTTGTTGAATGAACCCGAAAACGGCGAAGAGCGCGGTGTTGTTGTCAACGTCTCCTCTGGTGCTGCGATGGAAGGGCAAATCGGCCAGCCGGCTTATTCGTCGTCAAAGGCGGGGGTGATGGGCCTTAACCTGCCTGCCGCGCGCGAACTGGGTGCCAAGGGCATTCGCGTCAACGCGATTGCACCCGGCCTGTTCGGCACGCCGATGGTCATGTCGCTGCCCGACAACGTGATCGCAAACCTCGAAGCCTCTGTCGAAGCGCCCAAGCGTGTCGGCCGGATGGAAGAATTCGCTCATTGCTGCGCCTTTCTGATCGAGAATTCATATATGAACGGCGAAACCGTGCGGCTTGATGCTGCCACGCGCCTGCAGGCGAGATAGGGCGATGCTGCAACGCTCAGGTCCCCTCAAAGGTGTACGCATTGTTGAAATGGCAGGTCTTGGCCCTGCGCCGTTTGCTGCGATGCATCTGGCTGATCTGGGCGCTGAAGTGGTGCGCATCGCGCGGCCCGGTCAGAAATTTCCGTTGCCGATTGATGCGAAATACAATCTGTTCAACCGCTCGCGCCGCAGCCTGACACTTGACCTGACAAAGGCCAGAGATGTCGACCGGCTCTGGCAGTTGATCGAACGTGCCGAGGTGCTGATCGAAGGGTTCAGGCCGGGCAAAATGGAAAAGCTGGGATTTGGTCCGGAACAGGTGCAGGCGCGCAATCCGGCCTTGGTCTATGGCCGATTGACCGGATGGGGACAGGAAGGGCCGCTGGCACATGCAGCGGGCCACGACATGAATTATGCCGCCATAACCGGTGCGGTTTGGGGTTTGGGCGATGCGGACCGCCCGCCACCTGCACCGATGAACCTGATCGCGGATCAGGGCGGCGGCGCGATGATGCTGAACGTTGGTATCCTTGCAGCCCTGACTCATGCGCGCGCCACGGGGCAGGGGCAGGTGGTCGATACGGCCATGACGGACGGGGTTAACCTGCTGATGACCATGCAGCACGGGTTGGTCGCATGTGGCGCTTGGTCTGATAAACGGTCTGGCGATTTTATCAACGGCGGCGTTGCGTGGTATCGTTGTTACGAAACGGGCGATGGCAAATATGTGTCCGTTGGATGTCTCGAACCGCAATTTTTTGCCGAACTTCTGGCACTTCTGGGCCTCACAGACGATCCGCGCTTTGCCGATCAATACGCACCCACCGCGCAGGCCAGTATGATGGACGCGCTTACGGAGATTTTCCTGACTGCGACCCAACAGGAATGGTGCGATATTCTGGAAGGCAGCGACGCGTGTTTCGCACCTGTGGTTTCTCTGGCTGACGCATCGGATCATGCGCATAATCGCGCCCGGGGCAGCTTTGTCACAGTAGGTGGCATCGAGATGCCGACGCCCGCACCGCGATTCTCGCGAACACAACCCGACACACCGACGACCGGAGATGCGGGAGAAATCAGCCTTGATGAAATCCTTGAACACTGGGGGAACAACGCATGACTGCCTTGTCTTTTGCCGATGCGATGCAGCTTTTTGTGGTCGGCCTGTCACAAGGGTGCCTTTATAGCCTGATCGCGATTGGTCTGGTGCTTGTGTATAAGGCGACTGAGCAGGTGAATTTTGCCCAAGGCGAATTCATGATGCTGGGGGCATTTGTCGGGTATCAGTTCATCGTGCTGATGGGGATGCCCTACTGGCTGGGTGCGATGTTGACATTGGTCTTCATGGGCGCATTCGGCTACGGCGTCGAAGCGCTTGTGGTGCGGCGCCTGACGGGCCAGCCGGTGTTCACTGTCTTTATCCTGACGCTGGCATTGGGTATCGCGCTCAGGGCGGTTGCAGGGATAATTTGGGGGTTTGGCAACTATTCGTTGCCTGCTCCGGTTGATGGCAATCTTACACTGGGCCCAGTGATCATTTCTTGGGCCAGCGTGTTGTCGATTGTTGTCACCGCGGTTGTCGCCAGCGCGCTGTACCTGTTTTTCCGTTACGCTCGGCAGGGTGTCGCCATGCAGGCGTTGTCCCTGAACCAGTTAGCAGCGTTCTACATGGGTATTCCTGTGAAACGGCTGACATCCTCGATCTGGGCAATGTCCGCGATCTTTGGCGGGATTGCCGGACTGCTCCTGGGGCCAATGACGTTGGTTTCGACGCAGATGGGTTTTATCGGGTTCAAGGCATTTGCAGGGGCAATTGTCGGTGGTTTCGGCTCCATCCCCGGTGCGGTGATCGGTTGCTTGCTGATCGGTGTGACGGAACCGTTTTTCGATATCATGTTCCCGACCCTCAAAGGAATTGGTGCCTACTTGATCATGTTCCTTGTGCTGTTGATCCGTCCGCAAGGCCTGCTGGCCCAAATTTATGCAAAGAAGGTCTAAGCCATGCGCGTAATTTTTCGCAAATCCTATGTTCAGGACATCCAGCTTTTCCGCGACCGTGGACAGGCATTCTGGTATCTGCTGTTTGCCGCGATCGCACTGGCCGCGCCGCTGTTTCTGGACGGCTATTTTCTGGATGAACTCTCATTCGTATTCATCTATGCTATCGCGGGTCTCGGGCTAATGGTGCTGACCGGATTTTCCGGGCAGGTGAGTTTCGGACAGGCGGCGTTTGTCGCAATCGGTGCCTACACTCACACGATCCTGCTGACCCGTTACAGCGTGCCGTGGCTTTTGTCGCTGCCGATAGCGGCGTTGGTGGCTGGGCTGGTCGGGTTGGCCGTCGGACGGATCTGCGGAAAGATGCACGGGCTGTATCTGGCGATTGCCACGCTTTCGATTGCGATTGTGACCGAACGGCTCATCGGTGGTGCGGGCGATTTCACAGGCGGTCATCGTGGCCTTTCGGTGCCGGAAATCAATATTCTCGGGCTGGCCATCGACGAAAGCTGGAAAGTTTATCTGCTGAATTTTGTCATCTTCGTGGGTTGTATCCTGATCGTTCGCAACCTGACACGCACAAGGTCGGGTCGCGCCATGATTGCGATCCGCGACTCCGAAGTGTCGGCGCGGGCGTTGGGAACCAATGTGGCCTTCTTCAAGGCATATGCGTTCTTCATCTCGGCAGTTTTTGCGGGCCTCGCGGGCGGGCTGCTGGCGCACGCCTTCTTCTACATCACGCCGGAAACCTTCGGAATGGGGGAATCCATCCGTCTGCTGTTGATGATCGTCGTCGGCGGGATCGGAACCATCCACGGCGCGGTTTTTGGGGCGTTCTTTATCGTGCTGCTGCCAACCGTGTTGAGCTGGGTCAAGATCGTGCTGCCCAGTGCAGTCGCCACGTCCGGCGGTTTCGATAGTCTTGCATTCGGTCTGATCCTGCTGGGGTTCATCCTGTTCGAACCTGACGGACTTTATGGACGCTGGACCAAGATCCATCACTATTTCAACGTGTTCCCGATGTACAAGAAGCGCAGTTTCCAGCGTCAGAAGACATTCCTCAAAACGGAGCGTTTAAGATGAACGGGTTGGAGATAGATAACGTATCGCTTTCCTTTGGTGGTTTGAAAGCGGTGGATGGCTTGAGCTTTTCAGTTGAACCGGGGTCGGTGTTCACCATCATTGGCCCCAATGGCGCGGGCAAAAGCACGGTGTTCAACCTCATCTGCCGGATTTACGATCCGTCGCAAGGCGACATCCGGTTCAACGGCAAAAGCCTGCGAAAAGCGAAATCCCATGAGGTAATCAACCACGGCATTGCGCGGACGTTCCAGAATATCGAACTGTTCGAACATGCGTCATTGCTTGATAACTTGCTGATCGGGCGCATCCGTCACGGCAAATTCGGGCCTCTGAGTGAGCTGTTTTTTACCCGTTCGCAGATGCGTCAGGAACTGGCCCACCGCCGCAAAGCCGAAGAAATAATCGAGTTTCTTGATCTCGAAGGCTACCGTCATGCACGGGTTGCGGATTTGCCGTATGGCGTGCGCAAAAAGACCGAAATGGCCCGCGCGTTGGTGTCGGAGCCAAAGATCCTGTTGCTGGACGAACCGTCAAGCGGACTGACCAGCGAGGAAACCGACGATACTGCTTTTGTGATTGAAGATATCCGCGAGGTCCTGGGTGTCACCGTTGTTATGATCGAACACGACATGAAACTGGTGAACAAAGTTTCGGACATGGTGCTGGCCATCAACGAAGGCCGGTTTCTTGCAAGCGGCAGCGCATCCGAAGTTCAAAGCGATCCCGATGTTCAGGCGGCATATCTGGGAGGGCAGGCAGCATGACCGAGGTACTGCGCGCCAGCAACGTCGAAACGATGTATGGCAGGGTGATGGCCATTCGCGGCATCAGCCTGACGGTCAAGGAAGGGTCGGTCGTTACGGTCATGGGCTCCAATGGGGCGGGCAAAACGACGATTTTGAAAACCATCTCCGGCGCGCTTGATCCGTTCAAGGGGCAGGTGGAATTTGAAGGGCGCGATATCACCGCGCTTGACCCAGATGTCATCGCGCGCGTCGGCATCGCCCATTCACCCGAAGGGCGCGAAGTGTTTTCCCTCTTGTCGGTCAAGGACAACCTGATGATGGGTGCCTATTGCCGCAAGGATCGCGATGAAGTGGCGCGTGACTTGGAAAAGGTGCTGGGCTGGTTTCCCGTGCTGCGCACCTTTCTGGAAAAGCAGGCGATCTATCTATCTGGCGGGCAACAACAGATGTTGGCTTTGGGTCGCGCGTTTATGCAGCGTCCGCGCGTGATGTTGCTGGACGAGCCGTCGCTGGGCCTGTCACCGCTCCTGATTTCCGAGATTTTCCAGATCATCAAACGGATCAACGTCGAAGAAGGCGTGACCATGTTGCTGGTTGAACAGAACGCCAGTGTTGCGCTGCCGGCCGCCGATTTCGGGTACGTCCTTGAAACCGGCCGGATCGTTATGGAAGGTGAACGCGACGTTCTCATGAAAAGTGCTGACATTCGCGAATTCTACCTTGGCATCAAAGCAGAAAGTGCGCGCGGCGACCGCCGCTGGAAAGCAAGAAAGACGTGGCGATGAACACAATGCAAGACCAATCCACCGCAGGATGGACGCCGCCGCCGGTCCAGATTGACGGCTGTGACACGTTCTCCAAACTGTTCCGGCAGAACTGCAAGAAGTTCGGCAACAAAATCGCAATCCGCGAAAAGGATTTCGGCATCTGGAAAGAATTCAGCTGGCTGGACTATTACGCATCCGCGCGCAGGGTCGGGTGTTCACTTATGGCGTTGGGCTACCGTGAAGGTGACGTGGCCGCGATCATTAGTGAAGACAACAAGGAGTGGGTGTTTGCCGACCTTGGCATCCAGTGCATCGGGGCCACGACTCACGGGCTATATCCTACTTTGCAGGAAAAGCAAGTTGCCTATCAGTTGAACGATAGCGGAGCGAAGGTGCTATTCGTTGAGGATGAAGAGCAGCTAGATAAGTATCTGGGTGTGGAGGACCAGCTTGATCATCTCGAAAAAGTTATCGTATTTGATATGGAAGGGTTGCGCAGTTTCCAGCATGACAAAGTCATAGGCTGGGAAGAATTTCTCGCACTGTCGGACGCTAAAATCGAAGAACTGAGCGTTGAATTTGAGCGCCGCGTTGATGCGGGCGATCCCGAAGATATCGCAACGCTGATCTATACGTCCGGCACAACCGGTGCTCCCAAAGGTGCCGCGATGTCGCACCGCTTCTTTCTAGCGCAATCGGATAATTACCCCGAATTGCCGCTCGGACCGGGCGATGAAGTTTTGACGTTCCTGCCGCTGTGTCACGCGGCCGAACGGATCCTGTCTGTCTGCGTGCCGATCCGTCACGGCATAACCATCAACATCGCGGAAAGCGGCGATACATTTGCCGCTGACATTCAGGAAGTCGCGCCAACATTCATCTTTGCGGTGCCGCGCGTGTGGGAAAAATTCTATTCCCGTATCAATTTTGTGATGAATGATGCCACCGCATTTGGCCGGTTTGCCTATGACCAAGCCCTGAAAACGGCTGGACGCAGGGAGGCATTGATTGCTGCGGGAAAATCTGTGCCGACGATGCTTAGGCTTAGGCATAAGGTGCTGGACTTTCTGGTGCTTCGAAATATCAGGGTCGAACTGGGACTGGCGCGCGCGCATACGATCGTATCGGGTGCGGCACCGATTTCAGCCCGACTGCTCAGCTGGTTCAATGCCCTTGGGGTGACAGTACAAGAGGCATATGGCCAGACCGAAACCGGCATTGTGACTGCAACCATACCGGGCAGATCACCGATCGGTTCCATCGGCCGGGCAATGCGCAATGTCGAAGCGAAACTGGCCGATGACGGTGAAATCCTCATTCGCTCATCCAGCAATTTTTCGGGTTATCTGAACCAGCCTGAAAAGACGGCGGAAACCGTGGTCGATGGCTGGGTCTATACGGGTGATGTTGGGACGATGGATGCCAATGGTGACCTAACTATTCTGGACCGCAAGAAGGACATCATCATCACCGCAGGCGGCAAGAACATTACGCCTTCGCAGTTGGAAAACGAGCTCAAATTCTCGCCCTATATTTCTGATGCGGTGATCATCGGGGACAAGCGCAAATACCTGAGCGTGCTGATCATGATCGACCACGAAAACGTTGAAAAATACGCGCAGGAAAAGCGTATCCCGTTTTCCAACTACAAATCCCTGTGCGCAAACACCCAAATCCAGGACTTGATCGAAGGCGAGGTGGAACAGGCGAACAGCGGTTTCGCGCCGGTCGAGCAGGTAAAGAAATTCCGGCTGATCGACGTACTTTTGACAGCCGAAGACGACGAGCTGACTCCGACGATGAAGCTTAAGCGCAACGAGATCGAGCGCAAATACAAAGACCTGATCGAAACGATGTATTGAAACACCAAAGGGAGAGACCAATGAAGAAACTAGCAACAGCACTTGCGTTTACCGCAATGACAGCCACCGGCGCGATGGCCGAGGGGCTGCAGGGCGTGACCGACGACATGATCACGCTTGGCACCTATACGGACCTAAGCGGGCCGTTGGCAGTCTGGGGTGTGCCCGAGGCGAATGGCCTGCGCATGCGCGTGGACGAGATCAATGCGGCGGGCGGCATTCACGGTCGCCAGCTTGAGATTATAATCGAGGACACGCAATATCAGGTGCCCCGCGCGATTCAGGTTGCAAACAAACTGATGCGCCGCGACCAGATTTTTGCGATGGTTGGCGCGCTTGGCACACCGATGAACCTAGCGATCATGCCGCAACAAATTGAAGCGGGAATTCCCAACATGTTCCCGATGTCGGCCGAGGTCGAGATGTATGAACCATTGGATCCGATGAAATACGCATTTTTTCGCAGCTATACAGACCAGTTTCGCGCGGGCGTTGCATACTTCAAGGAAAATGGTGATTTCTCAACACCCTGCATTGCGCAACTCGCAAATGAAGCTGGTGAATCAATGGCGCTTGGCGTCACGCAGCAATTGGCAGAGTATGACATGAAAGTCGCGGCCAAAACGGAGCATTCGGCAACCGAATCCGATATGCTCTCGTCTGTAACCACATTGAAAAACGCCGGTTGCGATATCGTGTTTCTGGCGGGTGGGGTGCGCGATACAATTCTAGTTGTTGCAACATCTAAAAAGCTTGGTTTTGAACCGACTTTCGTGACTGGAATGGTGTCCTATATGGATGCAGTTGCGACTGCCGCTGATGGCGCGATGGATGGTCTATATCTGGTATCGCCTTTTGTTTTTGCGAACGCAGGAGACTCCGAAGGGGAAGCAAAACGTATCCTGGAGAGTTACAGCGAAATTTACGGTGAAAAGATGGCCCCACAAGCGCAGCTTGGTTACGTTTTCATCGACCTGATTGCCGTGGCGCTCGAAGCTGCTGGTCGCGATCTGACGACCGAAGGATTTCTGGCCGCAACCGAAGCGATCACTAGCTATGTTGATCCGATCGGCGGCCAGTCGGTCAGCTTTGGCCCGGAAGACCATCAGGGCATCGAAAGTCTGATTATGGCAAAAGTCGAAGACGGTAAATGGACTATTGCGGCCCGCGGGCTCGACTACTAATCTGTCAGTGATAAATGCGGGCGGTGCTTCGGTTCCGCCCGTTGGTTTTGAAAGAGTAGCTTTGACTAGAATCCATTGGCACAAAAAAACCAAAGATGCCAAAGGCCAGCAAAAGCTGAAACGGCGGGCCATGCTCAATCTGGCCGCGCATTCGTTTTCAACAGTCGGATACAAACAGACATCGATGGATGACATCGCAGCGGCACTCGCAGTCACCAAGCCCGCGCTTTATTATTACGCCAAAAACAAAGAAGATATCCTGATGCAATGCGCCCGCATCTCGCTGGAGCGGGTCGAGCTATGCTTCACATCGGCAAAGGAAGTTCAGGGTAACGGGCTTGATCGTATCCGCGTATTCTTTAGAGTCTATGCGAACATGGTTGTGAGCGAATTCGGCTCTGCCTTGATGCGCGAAGCGCGGCGCAATCTGACCGGAGAAAATCAGAAGAATTTGCGTCAGACAATGATAGACGGTCAGAATTTTCTTGAAAGTATTATCGCAGAAGGGATCAAAGACGGTTCTATCCGCGATTGCGACTCAAAGCGCCTCGCACATGTGCTTTTTTCGGCCTTCAACCAGATGCCGATCTGGTATAATCCGAAAGGGCCGCTTAACCCAGAGAGTATTGCAGATGAAATGCTGGAACTAATCATCCATGGCGTGGGTGCGAAGAATACTTGATTCTAAATTTGTTGCCTATTCAAACAGCGCCGATTTTATTAAAGATTTAACATAAGATGGACTCTCGGATTTTTGAAGGAGCACTTTCATAATTAACATAAACTTCATTATGCGAATCTATCATGTACGCGGGTGCGCGCTACCCCCGACTGCGACTCTTGTTAGAAAACAAAAGGCGCAAGATAGAAGGTTGGCGGTACGCTGGGGTGCCGGTGAACGTGATGGCGCTCGACCATATTCCGCGAGTTCAAGCGCAATCCTTCTCCGATCCATGCATCCCGCTGGTCGAGGTGCCATAGAGTGTCACGCAGCATCTATTGCGGCATCTCCCCCGAAATCCGTTTGAGTCCGGCAGCGCGGGGATCATAGTGATAGCCCGTTATTGTGCCGTCCCTGATCTTTTCGACAGCGTCGTTGATTACAAAGAGAGGAACGAGGAACCATTCTCGCGGGACCACAGGCCTTCCAAAGCGATCCATGATCTCGATCTCGAGCCGTGCAGGTTCGAAAATGCGGTGGATCAGGTTCTCCAACTTGGACCGATTGATGTTGTAGAGCTCGTATGTCGCGACCACCTCGACATTCGCCATCAGAAACGTCGGCTGCAACTGCGCGCCGGCGATCCGCTTCTCGACGCTCATATTGGTAACGCCGATCTTGTGCACCAGTTCCCGGTTTTCCGTGACGAGTGGATGATCGGATTTGCTGCGAAGCACATAAATGATCCCGCTCGCCTCATCACCATCGATTGTCTGGTCCGAAAAAAGTGGGCCTGCCGATGGGTCAGTGATTCGGCGTCCCGCGCCGTCCTTGTTCAACGCGCGCTGGAGCGAGCGCATCAGCATGTTGCTCTCGGTGCCGTTGTCAAAAATCACCCGCAGACGAGCATCGGTACGACCTTGCTCATTCGTGATGGTCTCACCCTTTTCAGTAACATAGGCTTTCTGACCGCCGACGATGAAAAAGCGGCCCTTCTCAATCTCGGCTTTCATCTCGAAAGGGCGGGTCTCCCGCAAACCGCTATCCAGTTCTTTCTGGACCATCTCGAACAATGGCTTGAACTTCGAAAAATCTTCGCATTTTTCGCGATTGGCGACCTCGTCGGCGGCCTTTTTCTCGGCTGTAGAGCGGACATGCTTCAATTCTGTGAGTGGTGACTTGGCTACTTCTACGCCCAACTCAGCGAGCAGGGCATCGTCTTCTAGATCTTCGGCGCCCGACGTTGAGGCCGCAAAGGTTTCTGCAAGAAGACCTTGCTCGTCCAGTGGGGCAAGGAGATCGCGGCACTCCTGCAAGTCGCGGATCCGATCAAGACGCACGGCGTAGAGGCGTTCAAAGATATCAAGATCCTCCCCGTGTTGGGGAGGCTGGCCATGCTCCTCTGCAAATCGCGAGATTTCCTCAAAACCTGCGACGATGCGTTCTTCGCGTGGTGTGCGGCTGAGCTGCTTCTTGACTTCTGAACCGCCCCGATTTTACCGGAGGGTGCTTTGTTCAACGTCAGGCTACTTTATCGAGTGTGTTTAGATTTGCATAGAATACCTCCTCTGCTTCTGCGGGTGTGATGTATCCGATGGGACCGAATAG
>Ga0207889_1000095_pt1 | contig 53128 bp, 48 predicted proteins | sample LinPmetageLP47_FD_184058 | JGI IMG/M metagenome (GOLD analysis project Ga0207889, IMG submission 184058) | Marine viral communities from the Pacific Ocean - LP-47 (SPAdes) | ecosystem: Environmental > Aquatic > Marine > Oceanic | place: Pacific Ocean | collected 2011-06-12 | reverse complement strand
ATCTCGCGCAGGGCGCGAACCTCTTCCAGCAGATAGCGTATATGGCCGCCTGTATCGGCCGTCAGTCCGTAGTTGATATCGCCGGATTTGATACAGCCCTGCAAGGCGATATGAACGATATGCAAGGCAGATCCCTGCGAACGCCCGTCTACTGCCAGCAAGTCGTTTTCATGCCCGATGTCATCCATCACATGCTTTGACCCGTCGCGATTCGCCAACCAACAAGACGCAAGTATGGGCGCGACATGCCAGCGCCGCCTTAATCGCGATTAAACAAGAATCGTCTCTATTTATCGGGGTAGAAAAGCTCATGGACGGCCTGCGAACGCGTGAGCAACGCCTGGGGCATGATGAAGCCGGCGGGGTCATCCTTGACGATCTCGCCTCGCTGGGAGGTAAAACAGGTAATGGCTCGAATCTTGTGCTCCTGTACGTCTGCTATGTTCAGAGACCAGCGTGCGCCGCGGGCTATGACACCACGCGGAGGCCATACTGCGTATAGCATTGTGCGTAGCGCTGCCATATGCGTCAGAGCAAGTCGCACAAGAGCGTAGCTCGCCTGATGATCCGGGTGGTCGTCATCAGGTGCGGTTACAAGCAGTGTTTGTACACAATCGCGACGCAGGATACCCACGAGTTGCCGAACACAGTACTGTCTGGCCGCGACGCTCAAGTCACGCATGCCGCCATCTGGAAGACGAAGGCGCTCGATCCGCGCCTCCTGAGCGCCCAACTCGGTCAGTGCCCGCGCGCGTTCCTCGGCGCGCCATCTGATCAGTTGCTCGGGCGTGGTTTGAAGCGATCCAGGATGCGATCCCTCTCCGTCTGTCATGGCAATAACGGTAACCGGCACGTGAAGGCGTGCGCATAGCGCCATCAGCCCGCCGCAGCCCAGCGTCTCGTCGTCAGGGTGTGGCGCGATGATGGCGATCGGGCCGATTGTCGCCAGCGGCAGATCGGGCTGGTCCAGTGCATCCAACGCCCGCAGTACAGGCGGCTCGATTGTAGGCATCAGTCGTTCAACGGGCTGCTGGCGATGACGGTAGCTGCCAGTTCTGCGAGATCGTGGTCGGCGTGACTCTGACGCTGATAGATCTGTAGTTCTTGTATGCGACGTGCGATCGATGGCACAGCAATCAAAGGTCGTGGGCCGAGAAGACGGCTGAACTCATCGATGATCTGTGTGCTGGCACGCTCGGCGAGATGGCGTGCTGCCAGCGCGCGTGTGTGCGCACTTCGTAAACCCGCCAGTTCGGGCAAAACAGGCGTGGCGGCCGCCAGAAGCGCGCTCTCCATGCCAAATGCAGCCGATAGCATCCGGCCGAGATGCGCCTGTGAAATCGGATGATCTCGCGCGACGCTGATCGCGTAATCCAGCAGACCCAGCGCGCCACCGGCCCAGCAGGCGGCCGGACACAACGCCCCGAGCCAGAAGCCGGCGCGCTCGAAGTACCAGTCTCGGTCGCCGTTGCCTATGCGGCGTTCGGTCGGCAACGCGTTGAATATACCCGTCCAGGTCTGAACACCCGCAAGAGCATCAACGCACCAGCCGCTACCATCCCAATGGTGGTGCCGGGCATGGGATGCGAGATCGACCTCTACCAATGCGTGCGCGCTGCCGACCCAGATCAACGCACGATCAACCAATCCCGCACCACTACAAAAAGGCTTGCTGCCGGTCAGTGTCTGCACGGCCAAACCGCCCAGAACCGTGGTATCCGCCGGCCCGCCGGATGCCCAGATACCGTACAACGCGCCGGCGTGCGGTTTCATGCCCGCCTCGTCCAGAATCGAAAGCGCGTCGAGATGACCTTCGGCCAGACGGGCCAGACCGAGATCGTGCCGCGCGATATGCATCAGCGCCTCAAGCCGTCGCTGCAGGCGTGTCGGCTCGAAACCGGCCCATTCGATCATCTGACCCTGGATATCCAGCAGAGCCTCACGGTACTCGTCTGCCCGAGGCGGCTCAGAGAACTCCGTCAACGTTGGCAACCTGCTGTTCACCGGTCCGCTGTCCATATATCGAGCTGATAGCCGTCGTCTGAAGCGGGACGGGGCAGCCTGGGAATGAATCCGCTCTGTTGCACTACGGCGTGGACCTGCGCGCCGTGGAGCACATGATCAGCGGACTCGCCTAGCCAGTGACAGCCCAGCATTATCCCGCCCGGTCGTAAGCGCGCTGCGAGTTCACGCGCCAGGTTCTCCAACACCGGGACCTCGAAGTAGTAGCCCATTTCGGCCAGAACAATCAGATCGAACGACCGCTGACTCAGCCCGTCTGGCAGTGCCGCATGAGTGACCGTCACGTGAGGAAAGTGCTGCAGCCGTTTGCGAGCACGGTCTGCCGCGGTTATCGAGGCGTCACAGGCCAGCAGTTCACCGCAATAAGGTGCCAGCCGTTCGGTAAAAGCGCCGATGGAACAGCCGGGTTCATAAGCACAGTCAAATGACCGGCCGTCGAGCGCGTTCAGCATTCGCTGGTAACGGGCGGTTTCATACGGGCTGCACTGGAAATCCCAGGGGTCAGCGGCGCTCTGGTAGAGCCGTTCAAAAAACGCGGGTGAGGTGTCGGGCGGCGCCTTCATGTGCTCGAACTCGTAAGATGACGGCTACTTGCCGCAGCGCGCCCAGCTCTGCCCCACGGCTGTTCGGCACATGTGGCGTCATCCTCCGCCCAGAGGGTGTTCGCCAGCTGATCAAGAAAACGCGCGCCGTCAACGGCCGCATGCTCACACGTCAGACTCCGCTGAACATCAAGATCACAGGCTTGTGCCTGCTCTACAAGCGCACGCCAGCCGGCAAAATCGGCAGGCCAGGTGGGCGAGTACACCGCAACTCCCAGGCGCGCCAACGCCTGCGCCTTACACTCCTGTTCAGCGTAGTAACACCACTCGGGTATGCAAATGAAAGGCCGCCCTACCTGTGCTATCTCGTGCACGGTATTGTCGCCCCCCGGCGCTACCACTACGTCTGCCGCGCAAATATAGTCCAGGGTGTCGTCGACCCAACCTATAAGCTGCAGATTCCGAAAGTCGGTCTCATGTCCTCGACGAGCCGACAGCCCGATGAGCAACCAAAGCGCGTCAGGATAGGCGCGCGCTGCGACCGTCAAAGAGCCAATATTGGCACCAAGGCCACCGCCCCCGGACAATGTCACAACAATCATTCGATCCTGCGGCAGGCCCAGACGCTGGCGCGCAGCTGCACGATCGCGCGGCGGTTTGCGTTGCCCTACCAAGCCCCCGATATAGTGTGTCTTTGCTCGGTACGCCGACGGAAACTCCGGCTGTTCCAGGCGTTCGTCGAACGGCGCCAGCATGGCGACCGACGCACTATAGGCGGCGTCGTGTGCGAGGTCGCCGCGATTGCCGTGCATACGAATCTTGACCGTGGGAACGCTGCATATCCGAGCCAGCAGAGCGACCTCGGCAGAGACGTCGACCACAAACAGTGCTGGGTCAGCCTCGCGAAACCACTGCGCGAGGATGCCCATGCTGTTGCGCAGGGCATCCACCCCCAAGGGCGCACAGTCAAGCGCGGTAGAACTGGGCTGATTAAGCAGTTGGCTGGTCGCCGGTGGCTGACAGTGAAAATCCGGCAGCGCCACAATCGACACATCGGAGCGCTCAATCGCAAACAGATCCGGCCTGGCACAGAATACTGTCACGGGTCGCGCCGGCATCTGCTCGATGAGTGCACTGGCGCGTCGCACATGGCCGTGGCCCTGGTGATGCACGAAAAAGCCGATGGGACGTATTGGAATAGTGATAGCCACGCCTCGCATATGATGTGCGCCGTATCCCTTGATACCACCGGCCTGCAGTTCAGCCGGTAGCGGATCGATTTACATTACGCCCTCTTTCCTTCCGGCTGCCTTAACTTCAAGCAAACTCTGGAATCGGCGTCGCGAGCCGCGGATGCAGCCATCATGCCCGGCCAGCGTTTGATACAGGTGCAACAGCGTTCCGGCGATCATCAAGCAGCTATGGGCCCTGACTGGATCACCGTAGAGCCCCGTGCGACGGTCGTCACGCGCCGATACTCAGGACCATCAGCGAATTCAGGGCTTTCCGACACCCCTCAGACCGACTCTTCAAGCCAGCGCCGCATCTTTCTCCGCGCCTGTCTGTTCACCAGCCGCCGGCTATCGATTGACGAAGGGACCATCTGGTCGCGATTTTCGCCAGACACCATAAACTCTCGCTGCGTGCCGATGACCCCGCCTTCGGGGCCATAGCTACTGATTACGGTGACGGTGACAGCCTGCAGCCCGATTTCGCTACCCGGATTGTCATCGCAGGTCAGGTCATGGTGGCGTGCGGCTTGTCGAATCAGGGCCTGAAACGTACCCAGGTTCATCTGGCTGCCGGAAAGGAGTGGACCCTGTCGAGTAATATCGCCGGTTCTCTTCCTTTCATCGGGGGTATTTGCGCTCTCGAGATCCGTGACGGAACTGCGATATTCACCCTGCTCCGATCGCAGAATAACGATTATGCACTGAATATATATAGGCTCATGGCTCATATTGGCGATGAGACACACCGAGTTGAGTTCACGACCCCAGCCCTGGTTGATCAGAATGCGTGCCTGCCGCTGTCTTTTGAAACCCGCAAACAATAACTGCGCGTAGAAAAGCCAGACAAACAAAGTTCCCAGGCTTATAAATGTAGATAACGCCTTGGAGTTGCTCCCTATCCAATTCCAGGCACTCGCCAACCACTGCTCCATCGTAATACTCTTGACTGTTGAATAAACCAGCCTGCCAGCCATATTGAAGGCATGGCGGGTCATGGTAAAAATAAAAATTGGACAGACCTTTCGTGCGCGAGGCCTGTCATGTTGGTCTAACCTGGCATGACCCTGGCGGCGTTGAATTTTTTTGTTCTAGAAAACATCCAGATCCTAACAAGATCGGGCAACGATTCTGCACCGAGTTTCTGCATTATATTGCTCCGATGCGCCTCCACCGTGCGCGGACTGATGGTGAGCATCTCGGCCATCTTTCTGGTTCGCAAGCCATCGACAATCAACCGAAGCACCTGCTCTTCTCGAGGGGTCAGCGTATCGACAAGTCCAATACGTTTGGCTCGAGTACGGCGAATAGCATCTGCATCCTGATCGGCGTTCAAAAGACCTAAAGTGCGGGCGCGTAACTGTTCGGGATCAAAGGGCTTTGTAAAAAAATCAGCGGCGCCCAGGCGCATCGCTGAAACAGCGTGATCTACGCTCCCGGAACTACTCAGCATGATCACCGTGATAGCGCTGCCCAGTTTGATTAACTCTTTTTGAAGTGCGATTCCGTCCATGCCGTCCAGACTGAGTTCCACTAGCGCGCAACCCATGCGTGTCGCACCTCTGTTTAGAAACTCTTCCGCGCTCGCATAGCTATAAAACTCAATAGCTGTGCCACGGAAAAGACTCTTGAGCGATTTGCGAACTTCAATATCGGCATCAACAACTTGAATGCATAAACTAGTTTTCCCGGAAGTCACTGCCACTTGCGTTTGGATTCGTACAGGCAGAGACCTTAGCCTCCCATTAGGCTGTTTTGCTTTAAACCTGGTTAAAGAACAGTTAATCCCCGAGCATGCCCCGGTGTTAGTAGCGTTTCGATCCAGAGTCCGAGGGCAATGTGACCCTATCCCCGATGACAAGGGCATTGCAGAGACGCTTCATGACAGAGCCAAGAAGGCCGTCACAATGGTTGTATACAAATCGGTTCTGTCGACGAGCCGGTGGTGCTGCACTCCGATCTCAGTACGCAGTTCACCAGCGGCGAGGATCAGGCGTTTGTGGAAGATCACGGGCTCATCTGCAGCATGACCGCCCTCGACCACGGTGCCGACAATGCGGCTGCCGAGGGATTTTTTGGCATGCGCTAGCGAGACCGCGTACGCCGCCGTCGATATCAGGCCGTCGCCGAAGCCCTAATTGCTGTGTCCGATTGCACCGAGCGCTTCTACAATCTGCGGACCGATCAACGGATCGAAACAGAGGATCAGCGGCATCAGCTAGGCTCTACCTGATCGTCCGCGAATACGGAAAAAACCACTAGTGTCCTGTAACGGAAGTTCGCAAACGTGAATTCCGAGTGATTTTTTGTGTCAGGCAAGGCGCGACAACGAGTCATGGCTGGCGTCATGGCGAGGCGTCGCAACGCAGCATGGCGCAAAAAAGCGCCGGAATTGTGCAGTGTATTTGCGTTACAGGACACTAGCTGTTGCGGGACTTGGACAGCTAGGCCGTGAAACGCCGGTCGAAGCAGAAGAAACTCGTTGAGCTTTGGCTTAATTGCCCTATTTATGAGAGTGGCCTAGCTTAGTTTCGCTCGTCTCTCTTCCTTTCGATGGATTAAGAACAAGCGCACCAGACTTAGCATGATCTACCGATAAAAAACGCCGCCCCTAGGGGCGGCGTTTGTCTTCACTACAATCGTGCGATCAATACGTCACTATCAGCCGTGGCTACGACGACGATAGGCCACCCCGGACCCAACCAGCACTAGGCCCAAGCCCAACACGGCGAGTTCACTCGGCTCCGGAACATCAGCCGCCGATCTGTAGGTCGCATCCACCGAACCGCTGAAGATCGCGTCGCTGATCTTCGACAGACTGGCGTTGAATTCCAGATCGCTCAATCCCCCTAAGCCGTTGATAAAGCCGTTGGTATCGAGAAACTGTGCGGCCGCGCCACCGGTAACACTCAGCAGCCCTTCTGTTGCCGTATTACGAGCCTGATCCGTTGTGCCGTCGAACAACGTCCCTCTTAGTGTGTATGCGCTGTTACTTGCGAGCGGATCTGCAACCGTGGTCAGGAACGGGTTCGCCGTATCGCCGTTGACGAAGAAGTCGACAAAACCGCCTGTGAACAACGCCGTCGCAGGATTAGTGGTCGGCGGCTCGATGACGGCGACCTTAAAGCCACCGAAGGTATAAGTCAGGTCGCAAGTGCTGGGCATGCTGCACAGCGGATTGCCGTCGATCAACGCAATCCGGCCACTGCCTGTGAGGATGTCACCGACGTTTGGTGCAATGTTTTCCGACGCCGAACCCGAGAACGTATGAATACCAAATTCCGGAAATGTCACGTTCTGGATCGTGACGGCGAAGCTCGGTGACGCCGCGAGCAGTAGGCCGGCGCCGACAACTAGCGATTTACTCGTCATGTTTTTCATCGATATCCCCTGGCCGCTTGCGGCCGTGGTAGGTGCCATTCTAGCCACGGTATAACTTCCACGATTCGTTCCAAACCGCGCTACGGCGACGGATATTTTTTTAAGCTTATGTTTTAAATTGAGTTAAAAATAGCAAGCAATGCATAGCCTGCGGTTATCAAAAGACAGGAAGGTCAAGTTGTAACAAAATCCGACATGCCATTAGTCTCTCGAGCGAACCGATACGGGCGCGCCCTATCTCCCGGCTCAAAGGCCGACCAAGTTGTGAGAGCGAAAAACCAGCAGGTCGCTCCCTATCCGATACAACGAATGGACAGGCCCGTATTCGTATTGTCTGGCGACGGATACGACGAATAGATGTCGTCGGTCACTCGACCGGCAAGCGACACGGCAAGGGTTGTCGCGCCCATTGGCGGTGGGCTGTCGATGGTTTCAGATCGGCGCAGCACGTTAGGTGGAAAAACCTGAAGAAGCCCAGAGGCCGAAGTCAGCAGGCCATCGATTGCGTAAGAAATTCCGACACCTTTGTGGCTGCCCTCAGATGGTTGTTTGATGTTCGCGGCCCCTCGTCGTTGTTCGCACACCAATTTTCACGGTCTGCTGCACACGGCGCCGCGGTTGGCATTCGCGGCATGAGCCGGGTACCAGGCTTTACTCCGGGCCGCCGCAGCGACTTCAGACGTATTACAGATACCGTTTAGGGCTAAATTTCCATTAATGCCTCGCTCTTAGCGCACCAAGAGGCTTTAATCGCTGCCTAAATTCGGACATCGTAAATTTTCGAATTAATTGGAAACACAGCCCGGCGAATGGCTAGGCCTGGGCAGCGGCGGCTGGTGCGCGCCGACAAGGCTCATTGGTAGTTGTCGCCAGCGGTTAGACGGTGTTTATAATCGCGCGCAGTCTCGGACCGGAGGCGCAGACGATTCGGTATTTCCCGCACACAGGTTAGAGAATACCGAGGACCTACGGCGATTCCGCGACAGATTGCTGCAATAGACAACTAAAATGGCTGTGCTATGTCGCGCATCCGTTGTCGCATTAGGGGACATTAAGGCAGATAGGCAATGGTGGCGGTCGCACTCGTGAATCACGAACAGGCGGACGAGCCCAATGGTAAATTTTTCATTTTTTTTCAACCACCACCTTGAGGTTATCACTGAGTCGAAAGAAGAAATTCTGGATGAATCTTTCAAACTTCGTTATCAGGTTTATTGCCTGGAGAAAGGGTTTGAAAAACACGAAACCTGTGTAGCTCGAAAAGAGCAGGATGAATTCGATGCGCACTCGTTGCACGGCATCGTAAAACATCGCGATACCGCAACAACCATGGCGACAGTGCGATTGGTGCGGCCACAGCCCGGCGACAGCGGGTTTGATTTTCCCTTGGAACAACCGTATCCCGATCTGCTGATCGATCACGGCATTACGGACGACGTGCTGCCGCGCGCGACAACCGGCGAAATCTCTCGTTTCGCTATTTCCAAGCGCTGCCAGCGGCTCATCCGCAAGAAACCAAGGGCCGGGGATAGCGAGCGCGTTACCGGCGCCGGCTGGCAGTTCAATGGTCGACGTTATCCACTCGTGACGTTCGGCTTGTTTATAGCGTTGATGCGTCTGAGCGCTTCCCACGGCATCACCCATTGGCTCGCGATTATGGAACCGTCACTATTGCGCCTGCTCGCGCGGTTCGGCATCTCGTTCACCCCAATCGGCGGTGTGATCGAGTACCACGGTCTACGCCAACCCTGTTACGGCGCAGTCGATCAGATCGGTCGCCAAGTGGGCGGCGCTGATCTCGATCTGTTTGAGCTGGTAAAACGGGATATCGAAGATGGCGGACAAGAATTTTCAGCCGGCACCTACTACGATGCTCAGCGTGAACGTAGCGCACTGGGTTTTGGACAACGCTAATCGGACAGAATCAAGACGGTCATACGTGTTTTGCGCGACAACACTAGGCCTTGCTAAGTCGTTCGATACATGGAAAACGCGGGAAACGTATCCAACCCCGCTTTGTGTTGAATCCAACCATGCGCCGGGCTATTCAAAGGCACCATAGGCATAAACACTGTCGGTAATGTTGCAGCTCGCGCCGCTGGCCGACCTGAGAACCCGGGGGCGGCGGCCGAGCACGTGGCCGTCGTCGCCGCGAAGACTCAGCGGCCGATAATCAGCCGCGCTTCGCTTTTGAATCAGTTTCAAGCGTCGGTTCGGACGATATTGAGTGGATCCCCGCGCCGTATCCGATGACCGCTTGTTGGGCGGAATCATCCCGGTGCGATCGTAGATACGCGCGACGTCTTACGCGAATACAACGCCGGCATGATGACAATCGCATGCCCAGCTTAAGCACGAACGCGCGAGACGATGGCACGAACAATTTCGAACCCTGGCCGGCCTAATAACAGGTCATTGCACGATGGCTGGAACAAGGTGGCCGAAGTCACCCTGTGGTTCTGGGTTCTCAAGGTCCTCGCGACTACGCTCGGCGAGACCGGCGGTGATCTGCTGGCTATAACGCTGGATTTTGGCTATGTCGCAGGACTGTGCATCACGATGATTTTCCTGCTGATCACGCTCGGGATCCAGCTCCGACTGACTCGTTTTCATGCGTTCGCTTTCTGGGCCGCGATTGTGGGCACGACCACGGTGGGTACCGAAATTTCTGACCTGATGGATCGGACGCTCCATCTGGGTTATCCCATGGGGTCGCTGATTCTGGCCACGTGCCTGGCGCTGGTACTGCTGTGCTGGCACTGGCATCAGAGCCGTATTCGAGTTCATCCGATCGTGGCTCGATCTGAAGAGCTTTTCTACTGGGCCGCTATTCTGCTCTCGAACAGTCTGGGTACAGCGTTCGGCGATTTTCTCAGCGATAGCGCGGGCATGGGCTATCTCGCCGGTGCGGCAGTATCAGCGAGCGTGATCGCTTTCGTACTGTTGCTCCATTATGCAACGCGTCTCAATCGCGTGCTGCTGTTCTGGATCGCGTTTGTGTTTACACGGCCGTTCGGCGCCACTTTCGGGGATCTGCTGACCAAGCCCGTGGCGTCCGGCGGACTTGATCTCGGGACGCTGAGTGCCTCTATTGTGACCCTGGCTCTTGGCCTTTGCGTGATTCTGGTATCGCAGCGCTATGGGCGTCGGCCCGAGGCCTGAATTGGCGTTCCTCGCAGCCCTCTGTCTCGAACGCTTCGCTAACGCGCCCAAGGCTACCCTTCTGGCGACACTGGACGGCGTTCTCAACTCGCTGTCTGCGCCGTCTTTTCCCACCAGGAAGCCCCGTCGAATGAGCGTACCGTTTGCCGAGAATCTATCGATTTCACCTTCCGTGCAGCGCAACGGCCCGATTCACGCTGATCTTGTCTTTCTGTTGCCGATTGTCGTGCTCGTGGCTGCGCTGGTCGTTGTGCGCTTGCTGAACGTGGATACGATGCTGGCGGATTTCATCTATCAGGCAGGCGGTCATCGCTGGATGTGGCGTGGCAAGTGGCTGACCGCTGAGCTATTGCACAAAGACGCTCAGAAATTCTCTATCTTCATCGGTGTGGCGACACTGGGCGTAATCATCGCGAGCGGCTGGTCGAAGCGGCTCAAGCCCTACAGGCGTGGACTGGTCGCGACTTTTAGCGCGGCCATCATTGCCCTGCTGCTGGTATCGCTTTCCAAGCACGAGATTCCGCTGGCCTGCCCTTGGGATCTACAGCGTTACGGTGGTGATCTGATCGGCGGCTCGCCATTCCATCTGTTCTGGAATCAGGATATCAGCGGCTGTTTTCCGGCGGGCCATGCAGCGGGCGGCTACTGTCTGCTGGTGTGGTTCTTCTTCGCGCGCCACTATCGCTTCAAATATTATCCGCTCGCTCTGCTGCCTGGCATTCTGCTGGGCCTAACCTACGCAGTAACCCAGGAGCTGCGCGGCGCGCATTTTCTGTCGCATGATCTCAGTGCGATCCTGCTGTGCTGGGTAGTCGGCTATGTCGTGTTTCGTCTTATCGTCGGCAACCAGAGGTGCTTGCAAACGCGCCACGAGGCAGATGATCGATAAACCCGACGCACTGACGGGCCCTGTCTTGCAGCCGATGGCGTAGGCACCCTGGAGGATTCCGGAACGATCCGACGTCTTCCCCGCCTGGACCTGTCGATACCACCAGGTGCCTGGCGCATTGGCACGCCCCTCCCCTGATTGTGCCATTCCTGATTGTGCCATTGATAATCGTCGATCAAATCCCCGCCTGGCGTACGCCCGGCGGGGGTATTCACTCTGGATAAAAGAGCGATCACGATGCCTGCCGCGGGGGCGCGAACCAGCGATAGATACTGGGCAGGACGAGCAGCGTGAGCAGCGTCGACGTAACGAGACCGCCGACTACCACCGCTGCCAACGGGCGCTGCACGTTGGAGCCGATGCCGTTGGCCATGAGTAGAGGAATCAGCCCCAGTATGGCAGTGAGCGCGGTCATCAATACCGGGCGCAGCCGCTGTTCGGCGCCGATACGCACGGCGTCTGCCACGTCCATGCCATCGTCCCGCAGCTGGTTGATATACGACACCATAACCACGCCGTTCTGGACCGCCACACCGAATACGGCAATGAAGCCGACCGCCGCCGGTACCGACACATAAAGCCCCGATAGCCATAGACTGAAGATGCCGCCGGTTATCGCAAACGGAACGTTCAGAAAGATCAGTGCTGCATCGCGAACGCTGGCAAAGGCGATATAAAGCAGCAGAAAGATCAGGCTCAGGGTAACCGGTACGACCAGATAAAGCCGCTGCATGGCCCGCTGCTGGTTTTCGAACTGGCCGCCGAATTCCACGAAGTAGCCCGGCGGCATATCGACATCGCGATCGATAGCGGCTTGCAGATCTGCCACCACGCTGCCCATATCCCTTCCACGAACATTCATCTGTACATAGAGCCGGCGGCTGGCGTTCGATCGCGAGATCTGCTTCGGGCCGCTATAGATTTCGATATCTGCCACCCGCGACAACGGCACGCGTTCGCCGGTCTCGCTACGCAGGGTCAGATCGCGGATCAGATCGATCCGGTCGCGCTGGGTTTCCTGCAGACGCATGAAGATATCGAAACGCTGGACGCCGTCGAAAACCTGGCCGACGGATTGTCCGCCCACGCCAAAAGACAACGTATCGAGCAGCGTATAGACAGGAATGCCGTAGCGTGCCAGTGCGGCACGATAATGCGCATCGTCCGCTGGCCCGGCGGCTCGCCAAGCGCATGGATAACAGCGCTAGCCCAAGGGTGAGTATATGACCAGTGTCCGCGGTCAATGCCGGCGGACTGACGACAAGGCGACTAATAGCCGGAGGGCGGCATACGGCTAGCATCGATCCGAGCCGGCGGATTTGGCATGGGTTTGATGATGTCCGTCGTGACTATGATCGTGGCTCGGAAGTAGCTCCGTTTTCGCACCGCTCGAACGACGGAAACGCGGGAGGATATTCGAATGCCAATTCCGGAGTTGTCACACCTGAATATACATGCGTAAGGGCGCTAGGCAATTACGGGCTCGGCCAACAAAGCGAGGGTCAGTGACGCACTAATCTAGTAGCCGTCTCAGAAAAGCTGGCACGCGCATCACGCAAGACACCTACCGATGAGTGCAGGAATAGCCCGGCGATGATCGTGCCCACTGCGACGTCGGGCCATACGCTGTTCGTGAACGCGACTAGAGCTGCGGCGACCAATACGCCGCCATTCGCGAACAGATCGTTGCGCGAGCAGATCCAGGAGGAACGCATATTCACGTCGTCGCTGCGGTGGCGCGTGAGGAGCATAAGACAGGCCACGTTCGCGACGAGCGCAATCAGGCCTACGATGGCCATGATCGTCGGCTCCGGCGTCTGTCCAGCCACGGCTTTTGTAGCTGCTTCACCGAGCACGAGCAAGCCGAAGGCAAGCATGATTACACCTTTGAATCCGGCTGATAACGCCTTCCAGCGCATGCTTTTCGCAACCACGAAAAGGCTCAGGCCATAGACCATCGCATCACCCAGCATGTCGAGCGAATCACCCATGAGCGCTGTTGACGAGGCCAGCCAGCCAGCGGTGAACTCGAACAGGAACATAACGGTGTTAATCGCAAGCACAGCCCAGAGCATGCGCGCCTGTTGACTGCGCATGTGCTGAAGATGGATATCATTTTCACTGCAACAACCAGCCATGGCTTTCTCCAATTTCGATTGACTGCGCCAGCATCAACGTTAAAGTCACTTGAAGGTCAACCAATAGGAAAGCAATGTTTACGATAGCGGAAGCGGCGCGGCAAGCCGGGTGTCGGGCATCCACGATCCGTTACTACGAGCGGGTGGGATTATTGCCGCCCGCGCGACGTGGCGACAACGGCTATCGCTACTACCAGTCGGTGGATATAACGCGCCTCGCATTCGTAAATCGTGCGCGAGAGCTGGGGTTCTCCATTGCGTCGATCGTCGACTTGCTCCGCTTGGCAGATCACCCGCAGCAGCCTTGTGAAGCCGTGGATACGCTGCTCGCGGAGCAGCTTGGTTCGGTTGAAACTCGTATCGGGCAACTGCGTGAGCTCGCAGCCCGGCTGTTGCGCCTCCAAGCCGCCTGTAGCGGGCATCATCGGATGCAGGATTGCGGCATTCTTGCCGCGCTGTCGGAATTCGAAAGCCACGGCGAAGATGCGGTTTGAATGTCCTGATGGGAGCGCTATTTGAACGCAACTCTTAAAGCTGGAGTTAAGCGCCTAAGCTGAGCTTTAGCAAGGGCGCGATGCCGCTGAGCGCCATATCTCTGGCCGCTCGCTACTGTAAGTTCATGGTTATCGAGTAGTCGCGGTCTGGGCCTGAGCGATCGACTCGAGTATATATTGATTGAGCCGGTTGTTAGCGGAGATCCTGTTTCGACAATGTTGGCCGGTGGCAATAGAAGATCCGCCCGGTTGAAAAGGCTATGCAGGCCGGTTAAATGCGCGTTTAGCGCTAACGGCGACGAAGAACAAAAACAGACTCTTAATACGAGCGCATACGTCACTAAAAGCGAATCGGACCTTAGAGGCTGCAAGAGATCATAGGAGAGTCTCTTAGCTTGTGTTCGTATCACAATGGGCGAGGTTTGTTGGCGCTTCAGGCTGCAAAGTAGTATGCATAATCTCGAACCGCTCGTTGAGCATCGCTTGCAGGTTCGGCAGGAGCGTTTCCCACCGCGTCATTTCAACCGGCTGAACATGGGCCGATAGCGCATGTCGAGTTGATGATAGTGACCAGATGTGGACGTGATGAACGCCTATAACCCCGTCCATTTCGACCATCGCCTGCTCTACGTCTCTTACGTCGATTCCCTTGGGAACGCCCTCCATCAGCACTCTCAACACGTCGCGTAGAACGCCAATGCTGCCGATGGCAATCAACACGCTAATCAACAGCGACAACAGCGGATCGATCGGCAGCCAGCCGGTCAAATAGATAATCAAGCCGGCCGCAAGCGCGGCCACCGAGCCTGCCAAATCGCCCATGACGTGCAGCAGTGCCGCCCGCACATTCATGCTTTTTTCGCCGCGCATCAAAATCCAGGCGACGGCGATATTCACGAGCAGTCCAACGAACGCCACGACCATTACTATGGCACCGCCAACCGGTTGCGGATTCGCCAGCCGCTCAATCGCTGCAATGACGATCCAGATCACAATTCCGAACATGAACAGAACATTAACCAGTGCACCGATCACTTCGGCACGGGGCAATCCGTAAGTGTGATTTTTGGAAGCGGGACGCTGGCTGAGCCAAGCCGCAAATGCACCGATTCCAAGTGACATGGAGTCCGTGATCATATGGCCGGCATCGGCCACTAGGGCGAGCGAGTTGGCCCACAGCCCACCTACTACTTCGACGCCCGCGTAGGCGGTCGTGAATACCAAGCCCACCATCAGCAGCTTAGTGCTGCCGTGACTATGGCTGTGATCATTTCCTGACATAACTATCTCCTGGCTGGCGCCGAGCCACTACATATATAAGCGGCTCCGAAATAAACATTCCTGGTCTCCACATCTTCAAAACAGCGCTCGATCGCAGTGGCTGGCCGACGGCGAACAATATCCGGCGTTACGCCCGTCGGGCGATTGAGTAGTGCTGCGGAACGGGCTAGCCAAACCGGCCACGAATCGGGCCATTGCAGTTCGACGTTCGCTATGCGTGCACCGGCTTCCAAAGAAGCAGCGATCTTGGCGATCACGTCGCCGTAATCGGGAACGGTGGCGAAGGCTAACGTTGCTATAACGCCGCGCGCATTGGATGGCAGATCGAAGGCCGCCATATCGGATTCAACCAATACGACGTTAGCCCACCCCAATCTATCTACACGTTGTCTTGCCTGCGCCAGCATCGGCGGGGTGAGATCAACACCGACGATCTGCCCACGCGAGCCGACCGCATCTTGCAAATAAGGGAAATTCAAGCCAGTCCCACAGCCCAGGTCGACAGCAGTGTCACCAGGCTTTAGGTCGAGAGTGGCCACCGCAGCTTTCCGGTATGCGCTCATGCGTAGACCTGCGGCGCGATAGAGCAACATGCCGGGATCATAGATACCGGCGAGCTGGCTGTATCGTTTGCGAAACGCGCGTCTATCCAAGGCCATTGACCATCTCCATTATTGCCAGCGTGGCCACGACTGATCGAATCCCGTGCAGTCGCTTTCTACTGTTTCCCAATATCGGGACCCCAAGTTGAGTTCTCGTAGACGTGGCTGTCCACCGCTAGCCGAACCTCCATCGATAGTCCAAAGATAACTGTTTCCTCCGCGTTCAGTTCCTATCGAGCATACGAGATCACGGTGTTAATGCTTCCAAGCCCGAAATTGGCGCCGAGCTTCCGTTATCGAAATAGCTGTTTTCCCGATGTCCGTGCGATTCAACGGGTGGCAGCTCGGCGGCCCATCTCTTTGTAAGCGCTTTAGCCTGCCCAAGCCTCTCAGGACCAAGTAAATTCGTGAAGGCTTCGCGATTCTTGATGGCGGCCGGGAGCCCCTGCTTGGCCGCTAGCTCAGACCAGGCATACGCTTTGACAAGGTTTTTATCCACTCCTTTTCCGAGCGCGTACAGGGCACTAAGGGAGTATTGAGCGGCGGGCGAATTGCGGACAGCTGCACGCTTGAACCAGCGAGCCGCTTTTTCATCATCTTCTGCAACACCGGCGCCCGATTCATATTTCGTGCCGACCTCTAATTGAGCGTCGACCACGCCGCGCCTAGCCGCTGCGAGAAACCAGAAGAAAGCCCTAGTATCATCCTTCGCAACGCCTAGCCCATCTTCGTAAAGCCGTCCGATATTGTATTGAGCCGGCGCATACCCCCGCTCGGCGGCCGACCTATACAAGGCCGCAGCACGCGCCAGATCCTGGGGTTCGTTGGCCTCGCCTTTTCGATAAAGTTCGGCCAAACGGAACTGTGCACGTACCGAATAGCGATCAGCGGCAGCGTGTAGCCATTTCAACGCCTGCTCGCTATCTTTCATACTCGTATTGTCACCTCCAGTCAGCAACAGATATAAATTGTATTGGGCGAGGGAATCACCCTGCTCCGCAGCGCGTTCGAACCATTCACGGGCCTTTCTCTTATCCTTTCTTACGCTATCGCCGAGAGCATAGGCTCTTCCAATCGAATTCTGAGCCTCTGCTTCGCCGTCCTGTGCGCGTTCGTAGGTCTTGAGGATGCGCGCGCGAACTGCCTCGTCTTCGACCGTTATATCGAGCGGTTGATCGGCCAGGCAACCGCTGAGCGGAATAAGGCATAGCAATGCCAGGCTCATCTGTTTGAGGGTGTCGCCACGGCTCATGGTGCCCCCATATCAGAGTCATGCTCGCCATCAGCAATGCGAACGGCCCGACCGAGATCGGACACAAAAATCCGGCCGTCGCCGGGGTGTCCGCTCCCGGTACGGGCATGAGCGACAATTGTATTTACAACCCTCTCGACCAAAATGTCGTTGACATCTATCTCCAGTTTCGCCATGTCAATTCGTACCAGTCCACCCTCATCCATGGCGTGACCGTATTCGCGCAGCCGCACGACGGCGATCCCGGGCATTCCCGGAATCGCCGCCAGGGCGTTGATAACCTTGTCGAGCATGTACTCGCGCACATATGCTTTGACTTCTTTCATGCCTCTCCTCCCGTTTACACGTCAACGTCACGTCGCGGCTCGGCGAACCAGCGATAGATACTGGGCAACACTAGAAGCGTAAGCAGCGTCGAAGTAATCAACCCGCCGACCACGACTGCCGCCAGAGGCCGTTGCACGTTCGAGCCAATTCCGTTGGCGAGTAGCAATGGAATCAGACCGAGGATGCTGGTCAATGCCGTCATCAATACAGGACGCATGCGATGCTCTGCACCGGTACGAACGGCTTCGTCCATGTCCATGCCCTGATCACGCAGTTGGTTTATATAACTCACCAATACGACGCCGTTGAGTACGGCCACACCGAACACGGCGATAAAGCCCACCGCCGCAGGCACCGAAACGTACAACCCGGAAATCCATAGGGCGAAAATACCGCCGGTAATAGCAAAGGGCACGTTAAGGAAAATAAGCGCGGCATAACGCAGGCTGCTGAAGGCACTGAACAACAGCAGGAATATCAGACCCAAGGTGATCGGCACGACAAGAAACAGGCGCGCCATGGCCCGCTGCTGATTCTCAAACTGGCCACCAAAGTCGACAAAATAACCCGGCGGCATATCGACCTCCTCTTTGATGCGCTGCCGGAGCTCCTCTACGACACCGCCCATATCACGTCCACGCACATTCATCTGCACATAGATTCGTCGGCTGGCATTAGAGCGCGATATCTGCTTCGGCCCGGTTTCCACACGCACATCTGCTACGCGGGTCAACGGCACGATCTCGCCTTCAGGCGTGCGAATCGGCAACTGCTTGATCACATCGAGGCGGTCGCGCTGGTTTTCCTGAAGTCGCAAGAAAATGTCGTAGCGGCGGATGCCGTCAAACACTACGCCCGCGGTAGATCCGCCGATACCCGTTTCCACGGTTCCCAGAATGGCGTCGTTGGACAGGCCGTAGCGGGCTAAAGCTTCTCGGTCTGGCGTGATTACTATCTGCTGTTTACCACCCTGCTGCTGTGCCTTGACATCCACGGCGCCACGCACGTCTCGGGCTAGTGCTGCGACTTCGCCGGCCACTCGCTCCAAATCATCGAAATCTTCGCCGTAGATACTGGCGACGAGCTGCGCCTGCACGCCAGACAGGAGTTCATCGGTACGCAACTGAATCGGCTGCGAGAAATTATTTGCCAAACCTGGTAATTCTTCCGTCGCCTTTTCCGCCATCGCTTCTTGCAGTTGCTCGTAGTTGCGTCCCGACTGCCATTGGTCCAGCGGTTTAAGAGTGACGACGGTGGAGATGACATTGATCGGCTCGGGATCGCCGCCTACCTCTGCGCGGCCGACACGTGAATAGGTGCCGGTGACTTCGGGAAACGTGTCCAGAGATGCTTGAATGCGCTTGGCGTAGCTAATCGCCGAATCCAGACTGGCGCCTGGCGGTAGGGTTGAGCGCACTTGGACGGTGCCTTCGCGCAGGGTCGGCACGAACTCGCTACCCAGTGTGGGAAACAGCGCTAGGCTGCCAGCAAACAGCACCACGGCTATCCCAAGAACCCACGCCGGCGCTTTCAGAGCGGCATCACGTAGCGGCCTGTAACCACTTTTGAGCCAACCCACCAGTCGAGGTTCGCCCTGCACACTGCCCTTTTTAAAAGAAAGCGTCACCAGCACCGGGACCAGAGTTAGCGCTGTAAACAGACCACCAACGAGCGCAAAGCTAATGCTATAGGCCATCGGCGAGAACAACTTACCTTCCACGCCCTGAAGGGTAAAAATAGGTAGGAACACTGCGATGACGATGGCACTCGCAAAGACAATGGGACGTGCGACTTCGCGCGCGGCGACGCCGACCAGACGCGTCATCGTCAGGTCTTCACCCTCGTTTTCTTCCATGTGGCGGAAGCTGTTTTCGATCATGACCACCGAGCCATCGACGACCATACCGATCGCGATGGCCAGGCCACCAAGGCTCATCAGGTTGGCGGAGAGGCCCGCGAGATTCATTCCGATGAAGGCAACCAGCACCGAAAACGGCAGGCTCGCAACCACGATCAAGGTCGAGCGAAGATTGCCCATGAACAGATAAAGGACGATCAGTACCAGCACCGCACCCTGAAGCAAGGCCGAAGTCACGGTACCGATGGCTTTATTCACCAACTCGCCCTGGGTGTAGTAGGGGTTGATGACCATGCCTTCGGGCAGCGCGTCGTTAAGCTCTTCGACCTTGGCGCCAACATCTTCCAGCACCTGTTGAGTATTTGTACCGATCAGCTTGAAAACATAGCCGCCGACGGATTCCTTGCCGTTGGAAACTTCTGCGCCCCGCCGGATCGCCGCCCCGTATTCGACCTGGGCGATATCGCCGACGGTCACTGGGACACCGGCGTTTTCGGTGACCACGATGTTACGGATGTCTTGCAAGCCCTGTTCGTCGGGATTGATCCAACCGTAACCGCGGATCACGTACTCCTCCCCCCCACGGTTAATAAACGAGGCACCCACATTGCGGTTGTTGCCCGCCAGCGCGCCGCGGACCTCAGCGATGGTGATTCCACGAGCGAGTAATGTCTCGCTGTCTAAATTAACCTGGTATTGGCGTTCAAAACCGCCGATGGAAAGCACGCCGGTTACGTCTGGCACCGTGCGCAACTGTGGTTTCACGATCCAATCCTGGGCCAAACGTCGATCCATCAGACTGTGGTTGAAACCTTCCTTGTTTTCGACGCTATAAAGCATGATTCTGCCGAGGCCACTCGTGATCGGCCCCAACTCTGGCTCGCCCAGCCCTGCCGGCACATTTCGTCGGGCATCGGCCAGGCGTTCCAAAACTAAACGGCGCGCGAAGTAAATATCGGTGCCATCCTCGAAATACACATCGACCCGCGAAAGTCCGAAGATCGAAGTCGACTGCACTTTCTCGATCCCTGGCAGGCCGTACATTGCAATTTCGACCGGATAGGAAATCTGTGTTTCAACGTCCTCGGTAGACAAGCCTTCACTGACAGTGAATATCTGTACTAACGCAGGCGTGGCATCCGGAAACGCGTCAACCGGTAACTGTTTTAGAGATAGATAGCCGCCAAGGGCTAGGCCGACGATTGCAACAAGCACCATTAGCCGATTCGCTAACGCGTAGCGAACAATTACATCAATCATGATCCGCTCCGTTTAGTGGCCATGTGCTGCGCTACGGCCGCCGGCCGTCAGCACTGACGCGAGGTCAAAAGAACCCGTTGCGACGATGGCGTCGCCCGCGCTCAAGCCCTGTCGGACTTCAATCTGCCCACCGCCCTCTGCACCGAGCACCACCGGTACCGCCCGGAACGCCCCGGGTTCGTCGCCGGGCACAAACACAATGCTGCGCTCACCCATGCTCTGCACGGCATCGATGGGTATCAGCGCGAACTGGCGTTCGGATTGGGTCTGTATGCGGGCTGTCCCGAACATGCCGGTCTTAAGCACGCCGTCCGGATTGTCGACCGTGGCACGCACACGTACCGTCCGGCTCTGTGCATCGAGCTCTGCAGAAATCCAGTTGACCTCGCCGGTGAAAGTCTGGTCGGGCAGTGGCCGGACGTTCAGCTTGACCGTCAAGCCCGTTTGCAGACGCCCCAGCGACTGCTCGTCGGCTTCAATAATCACCCACATACGGCTGTTATCGACCACGTGAATCGGCGTCTCGTTGGCACCAACCGACTGTCCCGGCACGAGATCCCGCCGCTGGACAACGCCAGCCATCGGTGTCGTTAGTGGGTAGCGGGACAGGGGGGGGCCATTGTTTGTACCGATATCGTCGATTGCGGCTTCATTTATGCCGTACAGCTTGAGTTCGGCGCGCGCGGCTTCGCGCTCGGCCCGTGCTTGGGAATACTCTGCCCGCGACTCAAGCAAGGTGGCGTCGCTGATTATCTTGTCGTCGGCAAGCTTCTTGTTGCGGCGATAAGCCGCCAGACGGGTCTGGTAGCGTGCGGCTGCGGTCAGATACGCCGCCTTCGACTGGCCTAGGGCGACGCTATCAAGGATCGCGACGGTATCGCCGGCTTTGACCCGAGCGCCCAAGTCAGCGGTAACCTTGAGCACCTTGGCGCTCAAGCGCGGACCGATACGCGCCACTCGATCGCTGTCGAAGGCAACCGTAGCTGGCGCACTGACCACTGCAGTCGCGCTGCCTGATTCGGCTTCTCTGATTCTTATATCGAGCCGATCTCGCTGTGCAGGCGTCAGATGGACGCTGTCCGGCGACTTTTCGCCCTCGCCCTCGTGCTCGTTTTGACCAGCCGTGCTTTCGTTGACCTTGGCCTGCTCTGAATCGTTCTCGTTGTGCTTGTCGGCACCATGTTGCGCCGCCTTCTCCGAGGTCTGGTTATTGGGCGGCGGCGCGGGCTGTCCACTGGTGTCGCTGCAACCAGCTACGGTCAACGTCGCTGCGATGAAAAACAGAGAAAAACTACTGCGGAAAATCATCGATTGGACTCCAAGAAGTTGTCTGCGCTCTGCATCACGACCAACCCGCCTGTAGCGCGTTCGAGGTCGGTTCCAGCGGCGATCAGGGCGTCGAGCGCATCCAGATAGTCCTGGCGAACGGCGATGAGGTTGTTCTGGGCCGTGGTAATCGCTGGTGCAGCGACCTGACCAGCTGCAAATGAGCGGCGCGTGAGATCGAGCGTCTGCTGGGCGGCGTTGAGGATCGCGTCGTTGAGCGCCTCCACCTGCTCGCTGGCAGAGTCATAGTCGGAAATAGCGGCAAGGATCTGTAGCTGCACATCGCGCTGCAGATTGTCCTGTTCGAGCAGCGCTTGACTTAATTCGGCGTTGGCGACCTGCCGCTCGCCTGCGTAGCGATGAAGAATCGGCACATCGAAACCAATACCGCCCCCAGTGATGTCTTCACCACCGCTGCTTTTGCCATCGCCTTCCTGGCGATAAAAACCAAAAATCGTGAGGTTCGGTATGATCTGGCGCCGTGACAGAGAGAGCCTCTTCTGCGCCGCGACCACGCGCTGCGCAGCGCCATTGAGATCGGTGCGTCTTTCCACCGAACGACTAAGCAAACTGTCGTTGGACGGGAGGTTTAGCGGAGCGAATCCAAGCTCACCGCGTACAGCGAGCCGTCGCTGTGGATCGATCGCCAAGAGGTCATTGAGAGTGAGTCCAGCCTGGCGGGCACGATTGCGTGCCCGTGCAAAGAGCGCCTGAGCCCGGCTCTGCCCCAGCGTGGCCGCATTCGCTTCCAGCTGAGTCCCGGCGCCTGCATTCAACCTTTTCTCAGCGTAGCTTGCGAGTTTGTCGTTGGCTTCTACAACCTGCTGTGCCGTGTCCACCGCGCGCTGTGCCGCGAGCCTAGACAGAAAGGCGGCTCGCGTGCGTGCCTGTATGGAGGCAAGGAGAAAGACATAGTCAGAGCGAGCGGCCCCTGCTTCGCCTTCGGCCGCAGCCTGGCGTAGGCCGCCCTGCCCGGCAATCCATAATTCCTGACTTACACGCACACCGATATCAGTCGTATTTGCAACGCGACTGCTGCGCTGGCCGGCTTCTAACTCGACGCGCGGATTCGACGGCACTGCTACGTCAGCGTGTATCGCTTCGCCGGTTAAACGCTCGACGCGAAGACGTGCGGCACGTACGGCAGGATTATATTGCCGAGCCCACTCGAGTGCAGCGTCGAGTGTAAGCGGCTGGGTGATTTGGGTAACAGCGGAAGCCGGGATGGCGAACACCGCTAAACATAGGCCAAACGCAACAGCGCTTGCCCGAAAGCAATAAATAGGCATTGAGAATCCTCATCGCAAGAGATAGGCGGCAGAACCCGCCTTGGGAAAAGCGCGAAGGGATTCAGGCGATAGGAGGGTCCAGCGGCGGCTCGAGCGCTAAGCTGATGTACGAGGGGGCAACGGGAGTAGCCACATCACCAGCTTGCATCGTCGTTAGGTGGTCTGCCAACCCGACAAGCCCGGCATGGTGAGCATGAGCGTGGCCGCAATGGTCGTTGACCGAGACAGCCAGATCGCCACCATCAGTCGGTAAGTCCGCCGGCTGAGCGTAGGCGAGGGTGTGCGCATGAGTGGACAACGCGTGATCGCCCTGCACCGGCACGTCCACATGCGAGGCCCAGCCGAGCGCGTTAAGCGCCAGCACCAAAGCTAGGATGCTTTTTATTACTGACGCACAAGATCGTAACGAGGTCTGCATACCAGGATGATAACACAAACTTAGCTTGGACATACTTCACTTGACATATCGCTGACCGGCAGTGCGCAGAGCAGTCGCGCGCTGGCCGTGAAAGGGAATGACTTTTTTTGACCGGTCCATTCGCGCAGCACCTTTTTTACAAGTGTCGGTGCCGGCCTGGACGCGGGACTACTATCGAGATCGGCATTTTTCGGTTGGCCGATGCTAGTTATGGGTGGCATCGGTGCTTTATTTCTGCATCTCCTGATTCAGACTATGGATTAAATAATTTTATTCGTTTAAGAATAAAGATTTATTTTTACTTATCAATTTGCTGACGCATATTGGATTCGACGGCCGCACCCGACGGCCGGGACCGACGTGTTGCCCGAACACGCGACCGCGAGCTCAGATGGAGAACCCAATGCAGGCGACCGACACAACGGCCCGCGATTTCGCGGCGGCGGCCTACACACGCCCGGCACGGCGCACGCTCGCCAACGCCATTCGTATACTGGCGATGGACGCGGTGCAGCAAGCCAATTCCGGGCATCCGGGCATGCCGATGGGCATGGCCGATATTGCCGAGGTGCTGGTCAACGACTATATGCGATTCAATCCTGCCAATCCGGCCTGGCCGGATCGTGATCGGTTGGTCGTATCGAACGGGCACGGCTGCATGCTCCAGTATGCGCTGCTGCACCTGTCCGGCTATGACCTGTCGCTGGACGATCTGCGCAGTTTTCGCCAGCTGCATTCGAAGACGCCTGGCCATCCGGAATACGGGATTACGCCCGGCGTGGAAACAACCACCGGCCCGCTTGGGCAGGGTATGGCCAACGCGGCGGGCATGGCGCTTGCCGAAGCCGCGCTCGCGGCTGAGTTCAATGCTGATGATGCCAAGGTCGTGGATCATTGGACCTATTGTCTGATCGGTGACGGCTGCCTGATGGAGGGCATCTCTCACGAGGTCGGCTCGTTGGCCGGCCACCTGGGCCTTGGCAAGCTCGTTGTGTTCTACGACGACAACGGCATATCGATCGACGGTGAAGTGGGCGGCTGGTTCTCGGATGACACCCCCGCCCGTTTCGAGGCATACGGGTGGCAGGTCGTGCCGGACGTAGACGGCCACGATGCGGATGCTATTACCAGAGCAATTGACACGGCCCGTGCCAATACAGACCAGCCGACGCTGATCTGCTGCAAGACGATCATCGGCTGGGGTTCGCCCGGCAAGCAGGGCACCGAGGGCGTGCACGGCGCAGCCCTAGGTGCCGAAGAGATTGCGGCCACCCGTCGACAACTGGATTGGCAAGACAATACGCCGTTCGCCATCCCTGACGATATATACGCGGCCTGGGACAAGCGCGATGTCGGCGCGAGCCACGAGAGCGAATGGCAGGACCGCTGGAACCGCTACGAAGCCGAATATCCCGAGCGCGCAGGCGAGCTCTCGCGGCGCACGGCCGGCGCGTTGCCCGAGTCGTTTCGCAAGTTGACGATGCGCCACATGCATCATACCCAGAGCGAAGGTACGGATACTGCGACCCGCAAGTCCTCCAAGGCGATGATCGAGAACGCCGCGGCCAATCTGCCGGAGCTGTTCGGCGGCTCGGCTGATCTATCCGGCTCCAACGGCACCGACTGGAAAGGCTACGCCGCCCTCTCGCGCCCTGCCTACCGCGGCAATTATCTGCACTACGGCGTGCGTGAATTCGGCATGACGGCCATGGCCAACGGCATGAGCCTGCATGGAGGCTTCATACCGTTCGTGGCCACTTTCCTGACGTTCTCGGATTATTCACGCAACGCTATTCGCATGGCCGCGCTGATGAATCTGCGCAACATTCTGGTGTTTACGCACGATTCGATCGGGCTCGGCGAAGACGGACCCACACACCAGTCGGTGGAACATGTGGCAAGTCTGCGCCTGATTCCCAATCTGCATGTGTGGCGCCCGGCCGACGATATCGAGACGATCGGCGCCTGGATGTCGGCGATCGAACGACGTGACGGCCCGAGCGCGTTGGTGCTCAGCCGTCAGGACCTGCCGCATCTCGAACGCGAGATTCCGGCCGTGGAAGGCATTCTGCGTGGCGGCTACATATTGCACGAGCCCGCGGCAACGCCCGAGGCGATCATCATGGCGACCGGTTCGGAAGTGGCGATGGCTGTGGCCGCTGCACATCAGATCGCTGTTCAACACGGTCACGCTGTGCGTGTCGTGTCGATGCCCTGCGTGGAAGCATTCGAAGCACAGGACCAGCGCTACCGCGACAGCGTGCTCAGGCCAGATATCACGGCGCGCGTCGCGGTCGAGGCCGGCGTGACGCGGCTCTGGCGCGAATATGTCGGCCTGAACGGGCGGGTGCTGGGGGTCGATCGCTTTGGCGAGTCGGCACCGGCCGACGATCTGTTCGAGCATTTCGGCCTGACCGTCACCCATGTGACGGCGGCGCTGCGCGACGTGCTCGACCTCAGTGCCGACCACTGAATCCAATAACACCAAATACGCCCAAAGCTGCGAAAGAGAGGACGCTCATGAACAAATCGACCCTGGAAGATATCGCTCGGAATCTGCTGGCTGACGGCAAGGGACTGCTCGCAATCGACGAAAGCACCCCGACCTGTGGCAAGCGCTTTGACGATTACGGCATCGACAACAGCGAAGAAAATCGGCGTGATTATCGCGCTCTGTTGCTCTCCACCCCGGATCTTGGCCGCTGTGTCAGCGGCGCTATTCTCTATGACGAGACGCTGCGCATGAAAACGGCCGACGGCACACCGTTTGCGAAGATGATGACCGACAACGGCATTACGCCGGGCATCAAGGTCGATACCGGCGCCAAGGATCTGGCCGGCCATCCGGACGAAAAAGTCACCGAGGGGCTGGACGGTCTGCGTGAGCGTCTGGCCGAATACCATGAGATGGGTGCCCGGTTTGCCAAGTGGCGCGCGGTCATCACCATTGGCGATGATATCCCGAGCACCGGCTGCTATGACGCCAACGCGCATGCGCTCGCCCGTTATGCTGCACTCTGCCAGGAAGCGGGTATCGTGCCGATCGTGGAACCCGAAGTGCTGCTCGACGGTGATCACGATATCGACCGCTGTTATGAGGTCACCGAAGCCACGTTGACGAAGCTCTTTGCCGCGCTTCGCGAGCAACGGGTTCATCTGCCGGGGCTTATCCTCAAGGCCAGCATGGTGCTGCCCGGGGCCAGAGCCAGTCAGCAAGCCGACATTCGCGAAGTCGCTGCGGCCACACTGCGCTGCCTGTATGCGACCGTGCCGGCGGCCGTGCCGGGCGTTGCGTTCCTGTCGGGCGGTCAGAGCAATAAGGACGCCACCGCGCATCTCAACGAGATGAATAAACAGGACGGCGGCAATGCGCCCTGGAAGCTGACCTTCTCCTACGCGCGTGCGCTCCAGCAACCGGCCCTCCACGCCTGGCGCGGCAAAACCGCCAACGTCGATGCCGCACAGGCGGCGCTTGCGCATCGGGCGCGCTGCAACCGTGCGGCATCCCAGGGCCAATACGATTCGTCGCAGGAAAAAGAGGTGGCCTGATCGACTTGGGCACCCTGTCTGTACTCGGTATATTCGCAAACGTCCGCGAGGACCGCGGCGGCGGGGTTTCCAGAGCCAGACAGTGTGAGCGCTCTCATCGGCCGGTTATTGCGACGTCATGCCGCGTTAACCGTCGATATCCGATTTTTCCCCGAGGCTTGAGTGCGCGTTTGCGCACGAGGAGTACACCATGTCGATCAAGCATCCTGTTTTTGCGGTGACCGGATCATCCGGCGCCGGCACATCGACGGTCCGCGAGGCGATGGAGCATATTTTTCGTCGTGATGGTTTCAAACCTGCCGTGGTCGAAGGCGATTGCTTTCATCGTTATGAACGCACGGACATGAAGGAGCAGGTACGCCTTGCCGAGAAGGAAGGCCGCCACTTCAGCCATTTCGGGCCCGAGGCCAATCATTTCGACAAGCTCGAGGCCCTGTTCAAGGAACACGGCGCAGATGGGGGTGGCAAGCGCCGCTACTATCTTCACAACGACGAGGAAGCCGAACCCTGGGGCCAGGAACCCGGCACATTCACCCCCTGGGAGCAGATTCCCGATGATGTGGACCTGCTGTTCTACGAAGGACTGCATGGCGGCGTGACCAGCGGTGACGTCGACGTGGGCCGCTATGTGGACCTGTTGGTGGGCGTGGTGCCGATCATCAATCTCGAGTGGATACAGAAACTGCATCGCGACAAGGCCAAGCGCGGCTACAGCACCGAGGCTGTCACCGAGGTCATCCTGCGGCGCATGCATGACTATGTGAACTACATCACGCCGCAATTTTCCCGCACGCATATCAATTTTCAGCGTGTGCCGACGGTCGATACGTCCAACCCGTTCGTCAGCCGCTATATCCCGACGCTGGATGAAAGCATGATCGTTGTCCGCTTTCGGGATCCGAAGAAGATCAACGTCGATTTCCAGTACCTGCTGTCGATGATCGATGGCTCGTTCATGTCACGGCGCAACAGCATTGTCGTGCCCGGCGGCAAGATGGGCTTCGCGATGGAGATCATCATGCAGCCGCTGATCGAATCGATGGTGACCACGGGGGTTGTGCGTTATCGCTGATCGCTATTCTGCTGGTGTTGAGCAAAAAAGCTGCCGGATCCATCTTCGGCAGCTTTTTTGCTCCTACGCCTGGTGCCGCCGTATGCATGATGAGCGCCGAGGGGGCCGCAGCTCGATTATCGTGTCTCCTGCCACTATCGGGCGTGACGAACCGCCGAAAGGTCACGCGATCGCCGTCAGGGCATGCGGTTGCTAAGACGTGACAGAGGGCTTGGCGGCAAGGTGAAACACGGCAGGTAGCCCAACGCGTCGAGGCTTGTCGTCGTCCATCTGGTCCTCAGCTGACTTATAAAAAGCGTCAGCGCCCAATAATCGTCATCAATCGGCATACCCGGAGCGCCTGCCGATGACAAACCGCCTGCTGTGGGCGCTCTGACTGCCATTCATGGCTTAGCGGGGCGACCATTTTTATCTCCCCGTTCGATTTCCCGCTCGCCGGCAGAGCCCGATCGGCCGAAAAAAGTTCCGAGTGAAATAGCGCCTCACCCGCCTTTCATGGCCGCTTCGATACCCGTCGATGGCCACACCGAGTTGGCGTGCTCCACCAGGAAGGTGCGGAAAGCATCCGCTGCCGGCGACAGGCGTTTGCCTTGCCGATGAACGATATGCCAGTGCCGGACAATCGGAAAATGGGCCACGTCGAGAATCTGCAGTCGTTTTGCGAACAGATCCAGCTCCAGCGTATGTGCAGAGACAAGCCCGAGCCCGAGTCCAGCGCTCACGGCCTGTTTGATCGCCTCGTTGCTGGTCATGACCATCGCCGGCGTGATGGTGATCTGATGACGGCGTGCAAAGCGATTCATCGCGGCACGCGTGCCCGAGTCTTCCTCACGAACCACGAACGCCTCACCGGCGATTGTCTTCAAAGGTATGCGTTTGCGAGCGCTGAGCGCATGGTCTATCGGCGCGATCACAACGAGCGGATTGTCCATGAACGCCTGGCCTACCAGGTCGCGCTCGGCAGGCGGTTCGCCCATGACCACCATGTCGACACGATTTTCCGAGAGCTGCTTGAGCAGTCCCTGGCGGTTGGTGACCGACAGATGAATCGCGACATCCGGATAGCCGCGATGGAACGCGGCCAGCAAATGGGTGATGAAGTAATTGGCCGTGGTAGCCACCGCCAGATTCAGGCTCCCGCGGGACACGCCCTTGAGACGCGCGACCACGTCGCCGATCTCATCGACCTGAGCGGCGATGCTGCGGGCATACAGAAGGATCTCCTCCCCGGCCGTGGTGAGATAGATCTGCTTGCCGAACTGCTCAAAAAGAGCCAGCCCTACCGACTCTTCCAGACTCTTGACCTGTATCGACACGGCCGGCTGCGTGAGATGCAGCTCCTCAGCTGCCCGCGTGTAGCTGGAGTGCCTGGCAACAGCCTCGAAAACCTTTAGTTGACGAAGGGTTATGTTCATCTAGCACGCTCGCTTCTTCGGTGTTCCAAGGGCCTGTCTGATGCTGCAATCGAACATGGCAGTTACTTATTAAAACAATAATAACTATTTACTTTTATTTATCAATGCCGGGTTCTAATCTGACCCTGTCGCGAGATTGACCTGACTCTTAAAGAACGACCCGTTACGACGGACTTGCAAGACGACCCGAAGGAGACTCGACATGGCTCAGACCATACAGAATGACAAGCGTTACGAAGCCGGGGTTATTCCCTACAAGAAAATGGGCTATTGGGAGCCGGACTACCAGCCCCTCGATACCGATATCATCGCCTTGTTTCGTATCACGCCGCAGGACGGCGTGGATCCGGAAGAAGCTGCTGCAGCCGTGGCCGGTGAATCATCCACTGCAACGTGGACCGTGGTCTGGACCGATCGTCTGACTGCCTGCGACAAGTATCGCGCCAAGGCCTATCGCGTTGATCAGGTGCCGGGCAGCGATAACCAGTATTTCGCTTATATTGCCTACGACATTCAGCTGTTCGAGCCGGGTTCCATCGCAAACCTGACCGCCTCGATCATCGGTAACGTATTCGGCTTCAAGGCGATCAGCGCGCTGCGCCTGGAAGACATGCGTATCCCGACCGCCTATATGACGACCTACAAGGGTCCGCCGACCGGTATCGTGGTCGAGCGCGAACGTCTGGACAAGTTCGGCCGTCCGCTGCTGGGTGCGACCACCAAGCCAAAGCTGGGCCTGTCGGGCCGCAACTATGGCCGTGTGGTCTACGAAGCGCTCAAGGGCGGCCTGGATTTCGTCAAGGACGACGAGAACATCAACTCGCAGCCCTTCATGCACTGGCGTGACCGCTTTCTCTATGTGATGGAAGCCGTGAACAAGGCCAGTGCCGCCACCGGCGAGGTCAAGGGGCATTACCTGAACGTCACCGCCGCGACCATGGAAGACATGTACGAGCGTGCTGAATTCGCCAAGGATCTGGGCTCGTCGATCGTCATGATCGATCTGGTCATCGGTTATACGGCCATTCAGTCCATGTCCAACTGGGCCCGCAAGAACGACATGATTCTGCATCTGCATCGTGCCGGTCACTCGACCTACACGCGTCAGAAGAATCACGGTGTGTCGTTCCGCGTGATCTCCAAGTGGATGCGTATGGCCGGTGTGGATCATATCCATGCCGGTACGGTCGTCGGCAAGCTGGAAGGCGATCCGAACCAGATCGCAGGTTTCTACGACGTGCTGCGTGAGCCGTTCAATCCGCAGAACCTCGAGCACGGCGTGTTCTTCGATCAGGACTGGGCAGGGCTGAACAAGTGCATGCCGGTCGCCTCGGGCGGTATTCACGTCGGCCAGATGCACCAGCTGCTGCACTATCTCGGTGAAGACACGGTGCTGCAGTTCGGTGGCGGCACCATCGGCCATCCGGACGGGATCCAGGCCGGTGCCATCGCCAACCGCGTGGCGCTCGAAGCGATGATCCTTGCCCGCAACGAAGGCCGCGACTACATCAACGAAGGCCCGGATATCCTCAAGAAGGCGGCCAAGGACTGCAGTCCGCTGCAGCATGCCCTGGACACCTGGAAGGACATCACCTTCGACTACACCTCGACCGACACGCCTGACTTCGTGCCGTCCAACACACCGTCCAGCTGATCACGGCCTGAAAGGAGAAACCAATGCGTCTTACCCAAGGTACCTTTTCGTTCCTGCCGGATCTGACCGACGAGCAGATCAAGAAGCAGGTCAAGTACTGCCTGGACAACGGCTGGGCAGTGAGCCTGGAATACACCGATGACCCGCATCCCCGCAATACCTACTGGGAGATGTTCGGCCACCCGATGTTCGACCTGAAGGATCCCGCCGGGATGATGATGGATCTCGAGGAATGTCGCGAGACCTTCCCAAACCATTACATCCGTCTGATGGCCTTCGACAGCACGCACCAATGGGAGACCCCGCGTCTGTCGTTCATCGTCAACCGGCCGCCGGAGGAACCCGGCTTCCATATCACGCGTCAGGAGCGTGAAGGCCGCAGCGTTCGTTACACGATCTCGAGCTATGCGACCGACAAGCCGGAAGGGCAGCGTTACTAGATAACGCTGCTGGAAATAATCAATCCGTCCCGCTAGGCGGATTGGATCCGGGCCCGGTCATCCTCAGTTCCTGTGATGGCCGGGCCTGTTTTGTTCTGCAACATCTATAGACGGCAAATCGAGCCGACAGGAGTCCGCGATGAGCGACGAATCGAGTAGCAACAGCACGCAGGCCGACAAACTGGACCCGAATGCGAGCGTCAATCTGAACGATGTCTTTGAGCAGTCCCAGATACAGGAAGTTTTCGACAAGCTTGATCGTGAGCTTATTGGGCTGACCCCGGTCAAGACCCGGATCCGCGAAATCGCTGCCCTGCTGCTGATCGATCGGATCCGTCGTCAGTTCGATCTGCCGGCGGGCACCCCTACCCTGCACATGTGTTTTACCGGCAACCCCGGCACCGGCAAGACGACGGTCGCCGAGCGTATGGCTCAGATTCTGCACAAGCTCGAATACGTGCGTGAAGGCCATCTGGTGTCGGTGACGCGTGACGACCTGGTGGGCCAGTACATCGGCCATACCGCGCCGAAGACCAAGGACGTCGTCAAGCGCGCCATGGGCGGTGTCTTGTTCATCGACGAGGCCTATTATCTGTATCGCCCCGAGAACGAACGCGATTATGGCCAGGAGTCGATTGAGATCCTGCTGCAGGTCATGGAAAACAACCGCGACGATCTGGTCGTGATCATGGCGGGCTACAAGGACCGCATGGATCGCTTTTTCGAATCCAACCCGGGCTTTCGTTCACGTATTGCCCACCACGTGGACTTCCCGGACTACTCGGGCGGGGAATTGGCATCCATCAGTGAACTGATGCTGCAGGAACAGAATTATCATTTCAGCGCAGAGGCCAAGACTGCGTTCGATGAATATATCGAGCGCCGCATGCAGCAGCCGCATTTTGCCAACGCCCGCTCTATTCGTAATGCCCTGGATCGCATGCGTCTGCGTCAGGCCAAGCGTCTGTTCGAGGCACGTGGCGATATCACCCGCGACGACCTCATGCGGATCGAAGCTGAGGATGTCCGCGCAAGCCGGGTATTCGTGGAAGAAATAGGTAATCCCAGCAGCGGCGGCTGATGCATTCGGCGACGCTTGCATAAGTCGACAAATGCGCACATGTGCGCATTATTGTCTTGATTTTCGATTTAGAGCCACTAGACAGCTTTCCCCTATAGCATGGGCTATCCAAGTGGCCGCGGTGCCTGTCTACAGGGCTGTGGCCGGCTTATATATTGCGCGCAATATAAACGGTAGCCAATCGATTCTTCTTCGGTTATCGTTCGTCGAATAGATGAAAAGCAAAATCACCCCTTTTTCGAGGCCCGCAGCAGTTGATTCAACCGCGGCAGGTTCTACGTCCACTGCTCACGTAGATTGGCCCGCGTGGCCGACATACGGGCTGATTGACGATCTGTTGCCAGTGCTTGAGCGCTGGCACGGCGAGGGGCGACGTGCGGCTATCGCAACACTGGTCGATGTACGTGGCTCATCGCCTCGTCCGCTTGGCAGCGAGATGGCCATCAACGATCTCGGTGAGATTGCCGGCTATGTCTCCGGGGGCTGCGTGGAGGCCGCCGTGGCCGCAGAGGCCGCCCAGGTCATTGCCAGCGGCGAGGCGGTCATGCTCGACTACGGTGCCGGCAGCCCCGTGCTGGATGTTCAGCTGACCTGTGGGGGTCGTATCGGCATCCTGGTGCGGGCTGTCACGGATCTTGACGCATTTGTCGGCACGCTCGCACAGGCGCGCGCCGATCGACGCACGGTCGACCTGGCGATTGATCTGTCCGGCGGGACTCACCGGTTCGTCGAGCCCGGCGCACAATCGCAACCGCATGGCTTCATCAAACGCTACCGCCCGGCACCGCGGCTGGTGGTAGTGGGTAGCGATCCGGTCACACTCGCTCTGACGCGGCTTGCACCGTTGTTCGGCTACGAAGTCGCCTTGCTGCGTCCATACGGCCCCGCCGCGCCGCCGACCGATGCGAATGTCGCGTCCTACGATATTCGTCCGCTGGCCCAGGCGCTGCCGAATCTGACGCTCGACGCCTCGACCGCCGTGTTTACCCTCACCCACGACATGGACGACGATCACACCGTGCTGGTTGCGGCACTCGCTTCGCCGGCATTCTGTGTGGGCGCGCTCGGCAGTCGCATGAAGACGGCAGAGCGCGAACAGCGTTTGCGTGACGCGGGGTTCTCCCCTGCGACGCTGGCGCGCCTGAATACGCCCGCCGGCCTGGATATCGGCGCGCGCGAGCCGCAGGAAATCGCGCTGTCGATGATTGCAGCGCTCGTGGAGCGCCGTCCTCGTGACGCAGCGCTGGCGCCATGATCGGCGCCGTGGTGCTTGCCGCCGGGCGCGGCCGACGTTTTGGCTATGCGCCGAAGCTTCTGTCGCCGATCGGCAGACGAACAGCCATCGAGCACACGCTGGACGCCGTGTCGCACGGACCAGCGCGCCCGGTTATCGTCGTGACCGGCCGTCGTCATGCCGCCGTACGTTCGGCTGTAAGTCGGCAGCGTGTGCGCACGCTGCGTCATGTCAGGGTTGTCCGAAATCGCGACTATAAAACCGGCATGGCCGGTTCATTGCGTACCGGCCTGGGCGCGTTGCCACGCCACTGCGATGCAGCACTCGTCTGCCTGGGCGATATGCCGCTCCTGACTCGCGAAGACGTGCACAAACTCTGTCGTGCGTGGCGTCCTGGGCTGGATTATGTACGCGCTGGAAGCGTGCAGCGCCCGGGCCACCCGGTTGTCATCGGCCGCTCGCTGTTCCCGGCCCTGGCCGCTCTGAGCGGCGATCGTGGCGCGCAACCCGTGCTCGACACGGTGCCTGGGGGCCGCGCAGCCTGGCTGGCGGGCTCCGGGAGCACACTCGACATAGATACCCCGCGAGCACTTAGAGCACTGCTGCAACGACAGCGGCGTAAAAATGTCAGACGAGCGAACGCTTGAAGATTGTAGTTCGCTGCCGACACCGTCAAAGCAGTCAATAAAACCGAACAATACGACCGTGACAACACGGCATGTCTACCGACACCCGTTATGGAGTACCCAATGAAAGACAACGACAAGGATCGTATCGACGGCAATACCCATTCGCCTTCGCGCCGACGCTTCATGAAGAGCGTCGGCATGTCCAGCGTGGCCGCTGCGGCCAGCGGCGCCGGCATGGGCAATGCCTGGGCCGACGACGGCAGCGCCAAACAGTCGAATGCTGCAGCCGATGCGCCGGCCGAAGGCACCACGCGTGTCTCGTTCAAGATCAACGGCCAGATGAAGCAGGTCGACGTCGCCCCGAACGTGATCCTGCTGGACGTCATCCGTGACGACCTGCAACTCACCGGCACAAAGAAAGGCTGTGATCACGGTCAGTGCGGCGCCTGCAACGTGCACGTCAACGGCACGGTCATCAACTCCTGCCTGAGCCTGGCCGTCATGCACGACGGTGACGAGATCACCACGGTCGAAGGGCTGTCCGACGGCGAGAACCTGCATCCGATCCAGCAGGCGTTTCTCGAAGAAGACGCCTACCAGTGCGGCTACTGCACTTCCGGTCAGATGATGACCGCGACCTATGTGCTGGGCAGCAAGCATATCGGTGACAGCGACGATGCCGTGCGTGAAGCCATGAGCGGCAATATCTGCCGCTGTGGCGCCTACAAGAACATTCTTGCCGCGGTCCAGTCGACGCGCGGCAAGGTCTAGGGGATACCGATGAGAAATTTCCAGTATCAGAAAGCCGATAGCGTAAGCGCGGCGGTCGCCGCCCACAGCGGCCAGGAATCGTCCTTCGTGGCCGGCGGCACCACCCTGCTCGATCTCGTCAAGATCGATATCATGCGGCCCGAGCGTGTGGTCGACGTCAACGCCCTGCCTTTATACGACGTCGAGGAACTCGACGACGGCCGGCTCAAGATCGGCGCGATGGTCTCCAACACGGATCTGGCCTATCACCCGACCGTGGTCAAGCAATACAACGTATTGTCGGAAGCACTGCTGGCGGGGGCATCCACTTCGCTGCGTAATAAGGCCACCACCGGCGGCAACGTCATGCAGCGTGTGCGCTGCCCGTATTTCCGCGACGGCGTGTCGAACTGCAACAAGCGCGAGCCGGGTTCCGGCTGTGCCGCCATCGGCGGGCACAACCGCAGCGTGCATGCGGTACTCGGCACGAGTGATCAGTGCATTGCCAGTCATCCATCGGATATGTGTGTGGCCATGGCTGCGATCGGTGCGACTGTGCTCGTCACCGGCCCGAACGGCGATCGTGAGATCGACTTCCTCGACTTCCACTTGCTGCCGGGCGACTCACCGGACAAAGAGCATGCGCTGGAAGCCGACGAGCTGATCACGCATGTAGTGCTGGATGCGCCGGTCCAGGGCAACAACTCGCACTACCTGAAACTGCGCGATCGCGCCTCCTACCAGTTCGCGCTCGCATCAAGCGGCGTCATCGTCGGCATGGAAGGCAATACGATCCGCGAGGCCCGTATTGCTCTGGGCGGTGTCGGCACCAAGCCATGGCGCGCCAAGAAGGCCGAACAGGCGCTGATTGGCCAGCCGGCTAGCGAGGAGGCGTTCAAAAAAGCCGCCGAGATCGCGTTTGAGAGCGCCAAGGCCTTTAGTCAGAACGCGTTCAAGATTCCGCTCGGTCAGCAGGCCATTGTGCGCAGCCTGACCAACGCCACTACGGCCTGAGCCCAAGGACAAGCTAATCATGACTGACAAGATTCAAGCCAAGATCATCGGCGCGGCCAAGCCGCGTATTGATGGCCCGAAAAAACTCAGCGGTCAGGCGATGTACGCCGCCGACCATCATCTGCCCAATATGGCCTATGCCTACGGCGTGTTCAGCACCGTGGCCAGCGGCACGATTGACAATATCGATCTGTCGGCTGCGAAGAAGATGGCGGGCGTGATCGATATCTTCCACCACGATCATTTCCCGGATCTGTATCGCACGCCGAGCAGCTTTGCCCACCAGAACAAGGTCGACGAAACCCGTCTGCCGTTCGAAGACAACAAGGTCTACTACCCGGGCCAGTTCGTCGCACTCGTCGTAGCCGACACGTTCGCCAATGCGCGGGCGGCCGCCTATCGGGTTAAGGTCGACTACAGCGCCGACGCCGAACCGATTGCCACGCTGGAACAGGCCATGGCGCGCGGCGACAAGCCCAAGCCGGCCGAGTCCGCCAATCATAGTCGCGGTAACCCGGACAGCGCGTATGAATCGTCGGCCAACAAGCTCGATGCGACCTACGTCACGCCGATGGAAACCCACAACCCGATGGAGATGCACGCCAGCACCGCGCATTGGGAAAACGGCGATCTGGTGTTGTACGAGGCCTCTCAGGGCGTGATCTTTGCGCGCAATGTCATGGCCAAGGTGTTTGGCCTGGCCCCCGAGCGCGTTGATGTGCGTGCGCCGTTCATCGGGTCCGGGTTTGGCAGCAAGCTGTGGATCTGGCCGCATGCGATTGCTGCAGCGGCGGCTTCGCGCGAGATCGGCCGGCCGGTACAACTGGTCGTGCCCCGCAAGGAGATGTTCACAACGGTCGGCCATCGCCCGCCCACGCATCAGCATATTCGTATCGGCGCCGACGACAACGGCAAGCTCACCGCGCTCACGCAGGATTCGATCAACACGACGTCGATGATCAACACCTACGTCGAGAACACCGGCAGCTGCACCAAAAGCCTGTACGACTGCGAAAACCTGCGCGTATCGCATGCGACCATCGGTGCCAACCACGGCACGCCCACGTCCATGCGTGCGCCCGGTGCAGCCCCCGGTCTGTTCGCGCTTGAATCCGCCATGGATGAGATGGCCGAGCAGCTGAACATGGATCCGCTTGAATTCCGCAAGGTGAACTACACCGAGCGCGACCAGAGCATGGATCTGCCGTTCTCCAGCATCCACCTCAAGGAAGCCTTTGATCAGGGCGCTGAGAAGTTCGGCTGGGCCAAGCGCAACCACGAAGTCGGCTCCATGCGTGACGGCAACGACGTCATCGGCTGGGGCATGGCGGCCTGCAACTGGGAAGCGCTCAAGATGGCCTGCGACGCACGCGTATCCCTGCGTGCTGACGGCACCGCGTTTGCCTCCAGCGCCACACAGGACATCGGCACCGGCACCTATACGATCGTGGCGCAAGCCGTGTCTGCCATTACCGGCATTCCGCTGGACAAGATCGAAGTCGAACTGGGCGATTCGAGCTATCCCAGTGGCTCGCTGTCCGGCGGCTCCTGGGCCACCGCAACGACGCTACCGGCGATTGCCGGTGCCGCACGTGCGGCCATCGAGGAGCTCAAGGGCTATGCCGTCGCCGAGGGCGCGGCGTTTGCCGGTGCAAAAGCCGAGGATCTGACCTTCGAGGATGGCAAGCTCAGCAGCGCCGACGGTAAATCGGTCGACTACACCGAAATCCTCAAGAGCCAGAAGCTTGCCAATGCCGACGGCGAGGCGCATACGCCGGGCGCGCCCACGGGCGAATACTCGTTCCGCTCCTTCGGGGCGCATTTCGTGGAAGTACGTTGGGATGCCGGCATTTCCCGTCTGCGCGTCTCGCGTGTGGTCAGCGCCATCGATGTCGGCCAGATCATCAACGCCAAGACTTCTGCCAACCAGGTCGAAGGCGCGGTGGCCATGGGTATTGGCATGGCGCTGTTCGAGGCCACCGAGTACGACGAAGGCTCGGGCCTGCCGGTAAACAACAACTATGCCGAGTATCTGGTACCGGTTCACGCTGATCAGCCGCCGGATGTGGATGTCGTACTGCTGGACTATCCGGACTACAAGTTCAACGAGTTCGGCGCCCGTGGCATCGGCGAGATCGGCGTAACCGGCCTGGCCGCTGCTGTCGCCAACGCGGTGCATCACGCCACCGGCAAGCGGATCCGGGAATTGCCGATCCGGCTGGAAGACCTGATGAGCGCGTAACCGGTGCCTCGGCCGAGCCACGCGATACGGGTTGCGTGACGACGCATCAGGAGCGGTCCATCGGGCCGCTCCTGTTTCGTTCATGGCCTGATGCGCCCGTAATGGCCGTCATATCCGACGGGCGTTGCCGATTCACTATCCGCAGAACCGATCGAACCTACGGTGGATGCGATGCATGTGCTGATCATCGAAGACAACGACATCCTCGCCACCAATATCGGCGAGTATCTCGAAGAGTGCGGCGACGAGCCCGATTTCGCCAGCGACGGCGCGATCGGACTGCGCCTGTGCGAAGCCAATCGCTATGATGCGATCATCCTCGATCTCCAACTGCCCCGCCTGGGCGGTATTGCACTGTGCCAGCGTCTGCGTCAGCAGATGAATAACCTGACCCCGATCCTGATGCTGACCGCACGTGACACAGTCGACGATCGCATCGAGGGTTTCGAGGCCGGCGCTGACGACTATCTCACCAAACCGTTCTCGCTGCGTGAACTGTACCTGCGGTTGCGCGCCATCGTCAGACGTGGCGCTGAGTCATCCACGGCCCTGCAGATCGGAAAGCTGCGTATGGATTTTGACCAGCGCCTGGTGCACTACGAACAAAGCAAGCTGGAGTTGTCGCCGATGACATACAGCATTCTGGAACTGCTGGTCCGTGCCTATCCCGCGGTAGTCACGCGCCAGGATATTGAACGGGTGATCTGGGACGACGAACCCCCCGCTTCCGAAGCGGCCCTGCGCGGGCATGTCCACCGGCTGCGCCACCTGCTGATCGAGCACAGCGGGCAAGTGCTGATCCGCACGGTGCACGGCGTGGGCTATCAGCTGATGGCTACCTCCCCCTGAAATGCGGACCCCGTGGCGTATCATCGGCGCGCGTATCAGCCTTCGCACACGGCTGTTTCTGGGCATGCTTGCGGTAACCCTGACTGCCACCGCGGGCTTCGCCGTGGCAATGCACGAATTCGTGGAAGTACTCGAAGACGAATTGCTCAACCAGACGCTCAGTCGCGAACTCGACAGTCTGGTTCTGGATTACAAGGCGGACTCTCGCATCGAGGGCAAGCGCGGCCACTCTGGACGCGTGTACGTGGTGGCTACGGGTGGCACTACGACAAGCACCCTGCCACGGGAACTGCAGGCGCTGCCTGCCCGCACGCACCGCGAGATCCATATTCAAGGGCGTGAATATTTTGCTGCGCGCCGCGACGTTGGCGACGCGCGGATCTACCTTACGCTTGACGTCGAATCGATCGAGGCCCTGGAAGACCGGCTCGCCACCATTGGCTGGCTGACCCTTGCAGGAGCGATAGCGCTATCACTGCTGCTGGCCGTCGTCTTTTCCTATCTGATACTTCGTCCGGTGCGAACCCTGTCGGCACGCCTGGCCGCAGTCGAACCGGGTAACCGTGGCGCGCCCATCGCCGCTGATTACAGTGACCGCGAAATGCGGCTTATCGCCGAAAGCTTCGATTCATTGATCGCACGCTTCGATACTTTCATCGAGCGCGAACGCAGTTTTACCGAGGACGCGAGTCACGAGTTGCGCATCCCGCTGGCAATTGCTCTGAGCGCCAACGAACTGCTGCTTAGACAGACCGACTTGTCGCCACGTGCACGCGAGCGCGCCAACCGATCACAAAACGCCTGCCTGCGCATGCAACGGCTGGTGGCTGCACTGTTGTTTCTGGCACGCGATCAGCCCTGCGCAAGTGTCGAGCAATGCGATGTCGCCGTGATACTCGCCGATATGCAAGAGACCTACGACACTGACGCTGCACGAAAATCGATCACCCTGAGCTTCGATGCGGTATCGACGCCTATCGCGGCGCCCCCCGGAATCGTGGACTGCGTACTGCATAATCTTCTCGAGAACGCCGTCGAGCATACGACGGGCGGGCGTATTGATGTCACCCTCAACAATCGCACGCTCGTTGTGGCCGACAGCGGCAACGGTATCGATGACGCCGCGTTGGATCATATATTCGACCGTCGCTACCGGTCGGAAAACAGTCGCGGATTCGGTATTGGCCTCTATCTGGTCAAACGCATCTGCACTCGCCTGGGCTGGACAATCACGGTAACCAGCCACGCGGATGCCGGCACTATTTTTCGCATCGAGTTGAACTGAGTAATTCTAGATCGTGGCACACCGGCAATCCAGCCCGGACCTAATGTATTGCCTGCGAAAAACTGAGTAAAACACTGTTTTTTCTGTGTTAAACCGGAATTTTTCGCTCACCGAAAAAGTGATAGGGCAGTCTTCAGAACGGGCTGCGGCTCGAAGCCGGAATGCATCCTGCTTTACAAAGCGCCAACTGTTCGGGTCGACTGTCGCGGACGCGCCCGTGCGTGCGATGACCACAATTCGAGGAGATCCAATGAATAATATCCGTTCGACGCTGCTGCTACTCGGCGTAGCCCTGGCCCCCGGCATGACGCTCGCAGCACAGCTGCCCACGAACAATTACCCCACCGAAGCACGGGCCGAGTATGTGTTCGAGTGCATGAACAACCTGGGCGCCGAGAACTACGACACGCTCTACAAATGTTCTTGCAGCATCGATTATATTGCCGACCAGCTGACCTACGACCAGTACGTCACGCTCGATACCTACACCAGGGGCCAGCATGCCGGCGGTGAGCGACCTGAAGTGTTGCGCGAAGGCTCGATCGCTCGCGACAGTCGCAGCGAACTCGCGAAGATCAAGACGCAGGCCGCGGACCGCTGCCTGATTCCGAGCCAAGCCACCAGTGAATCGAAAGCCAAGCCGGCACCGGGTAGTGGCCAGTCTTTGGAAGACAGAAGCTAAGCGAACACAGCCCGGGTAATGCCCCTTTTTGTGTTGCACTGCAGCGCGCATTTGGCGGAATGTAGATCGGCCCTATCATAAGTGAAAATTATCATTGCTATAATTTTCCCTAGTCTATTTCGGCACCTGGCCCCGGCCATGGTGTCGGGAAAAACGCCCAAGAGCCCGGCGAACAAGGAATCGGGAAGATTTCCCATTGCGCTTGAGTGCATAGTCAGTTGACGATGATGGAAAGTCGGTGGCATACACCGGCAAATCTCATTGACTGAAATTCTAGCTGCGTGATATCGAAGGACTCGAGGGGTCGGCCGGGCTACCGGTTCTGTTACCCATTAAAGCGCCGGCTGGGCAAGCACTCTCGCGTACCCAAAAGCCGGTTGAACTATCACGAGACGGAGGAGACACGTCGTGAGAATGACACCAACCAAGCGGGCAGTCCGCATGGCGACGGCAACAATCGCCGCCACCACGCTGATGGCGTCCGGTCTTGCCTTTGCGCAGGACAGCAATGCCAAGAGTTCCGATTCGAAGATGGATAAGTCCTCGTCGAGCGGCGAAAGCAGTTCGAGCGGCAACGATCTGGCCAGCATGCGGAAGGATTCCAGCAACTGGATGATGTGGGGCGGCCAGTACAATGGCCAGCGCTACAGTGATCTGGACCAGATCAACGCCGAGAACGCGGGCCAGATGGTTCCGGCCTGGACGTTTTCGACCGGTGTGCTTCGCGGTCACGAAGGTGGTCCGCTGGTGATGGGCGACACCATGTATATCTCGACGCCCTTCCCCAACAAGGTCTTCGCGATTGACCTGAAGACCCACGCCATCAAGTGGAAGTACGAGCCGACGCAGAACCCACAGGTCATTCCGATCATGTGCTGCGATACGGTCAACCGTGGCCTGGCTTACGGCGACGGCAAGATCTTCCTGCAGCAGGCCGACACCACGCTCGTGGCGCTGGACGCCAAGTCGGGCAAGGTCGCATGGAAGAGCGTCAACGGCGATCCGACCAAGGGTGAAAGCGCGACCAACGCTCCGCTTGTCGTTAACGACAAGGTTCTGACAGGCATCTCGGGCGGCGAGTTCGGCGTCCGTGGTCACCTGACTGCCTATAACGTCAGCGACGGCAAGCTTGCCTGGCGGGCCTACAGTACCGGTCCCGACGACACGATGCTGATCGACCCGGAAAAGACCATCAACGCCGTCACCCAGAAGCCGGTCGGTGCCGATACCAGTATCAAGAGCTGGGAAGGCGATCAGTGGAAGATCGGTGGTGGTACGACCTGGGGCTGGTATAGCTATGATCCGGACTCGAACCTGATCTATTACGGCACGGGCAACCCCGGCACATGGAATCCGACCCAGCGTCCGGGTGATAACAAGTACTCGATGACGATCTTCGCTCGCGACGCCGACACCGGTGAAGCCAAGTGGCTCTACCAGATGACGCCCCATGACGAATGGGATTACGACGGCGTTAACGAAAAGATCCTCGTGGATCAGAAGATCGACGGCGAGATGCGCAAGCTGGTCGTGCATTTCGATCGTAATGGCTTTGCCTATACCCACGATCGCACCAACGGCGAACTGCTGGTTGCCGAGAAGTACGACCCATCGGTCAACTGGGCAAGCAAGATCGACATGAAGACCGGCCGTCCCCAGTTGGTCGCCAAGTACGGCACCGACGACAAGGTCGACCAGAACGTGACCGGTATCTGTCCGGCAGCGCTCGGCTCGAAGGATCAGCAGCCCGCGTCGTATTCGCCCAAGACCGGTATGTTCTACGTGCCGACGAACCACGTCTGCATGGATTACGAGCCGTCCAAGGTCGACTACACCGCTGGTCAGCCGTATGTCGGTTCCACGGTCGCCATGTATCCCGGTCCGCAGGAAATCACCAACCCGACCAAGAAGTTCGAAGGCAAGCGCATGGGCACATTCATCGCCTATGACGCGACCACTGGCAAGATCAAGTGGTCGATTCCGGAGCGTTTCTCGGTATGGAGTGGTGCCCTGGCAACTGCTGGCGACGTCGTGTTCTACGGCACGCTGGAAGGCTATCTGAAGGCGGTCGACGCCAAGACGGGCAAGGAGCTGTATAGCTTCAAGACACCGTCCGGCATCATCGGCAACGTCAATACTTGGAAGTTCGAAGGCAAGCAGTATGTCGGCGTGCTTTCGGGTATCGGTGGTTGGGCCGGCATCGGCATGGCCGCAGGCCTGACTGATCCGAACGCTGGCCTGGGTGCTGTGGGTGGCTACAAGGACCTCAAGAACTACACCCAGCTGGGCGGCGTTCTGACAGTATTCGCCCTGCCCGATTCGGTCGCCAAGAAGGCTGATGAGAGCGAGAAGGTTGCATCCAAGTAACCGAAGATAGCGTATGACTGTATAGTGAAGTCATACCCGGCCCGTATTCGATTCGGTCAAAGTATGCCGGGCGAATACGGGTTTTTTTTAAACCGCTGTAATCGGCGGTTTCATGTGCATCTGAGGAGATAGAGATGATGAAGACCCGTCAGACCGTCGCAACCCTGATTCTCGCTATGACAGTGGCGCCATGGGCAGGATCTGTTCTCGCTGCCGACGACGGCCCGGTCGTGAACGACTACAGCAACATGGGTGCCGAGTACAACGCGTCGCCCGATGACAAGTCCAGCGACAGTAAGAACAAGAGCGATAGCGAATCGGCATCCTCTGACAGCGATTCTGCCAAGCAGACTGCGGAAAGCGGCGGCGCCGACGGCAAGCCCTACGAAGTCAACTGCGAAGGCAACGATTGCAAGGTCAACGGCGATGTAATGGTCGGCTACGAGAAATTCGGCAGTCATTGCTCGCAGTGTCATGCACAGAACGCCGAGGGCAGTACGTTTGCTCCTAGTCTTGTGCAACGCCTCAAAGGCATGGATCAGGGACGATTCACCGCCGCTGTGGCGGGCGGTGTCACGCGTCTGGACTCGACCACCGGTCAGTACAGCGTCATGCCGGCCTGGTCCAATAATGAAGACGTGATGAACCACGTGCAGCAGATCTGGGCGTTTCTCAAAGCCCGCTCTGATGGTGCGTTGCCAGCTGGCCGTCCCGAGCCCATGGACAGCAAGAGCTAGGCATCAAAAGCTGATGTGATGTGCAGGGTCGATTACCGTGCGTATCAAGCAATTCTACGGTGCTCTTTCACTGGTGCTCGCATCGTCGGCTATCGCCGGCGGTGCGCAGCTCTCTCATGCCGCCGCAAGCGACAATGAGGCTTTTTCGGTGGTCTCGATTGCACCCGGGGTGTTTTATCACGCCGGTGCGCAGGCTGAGGCCAATAAGCTCAACCATGGCGATATTGCCAATATCGGCTTCATCGTGGGTGAACGGTGCGTTGCCGTAATCGATACCGGCGGCAGCCCCGCGGTGGGCCACGCGCTCCAGAAGGCGATTCTCGGCACCACTGCCAAGCCGGTGTGCTATGTCATTAATACGCACATGCATCCGGATCACGTCTTCGGTAACTCGGCCTTCAAGCGCCCCGGCACGACATTCGTTGCAGCTGAGCATTATTCCGAAGGGCTTGCGGCACGTGCGCGGACCTATCTCGATCGCATGCGGTCAGTACTCGACTTGCCCGCAAGTATTGATTGGATCGTGATGCCCGACGAGACAGTGGAAGAAACCCTGGAACTGGATCTGGGCAATCGAAAGATTCGGCTGCATGCATGGCCTACCTCGCATACCAACAACGATTTGACGGTCTTCGACGAGAAGACCGGCACGCTCTGGCTCGGCGACCTGCTTTTTGTTGATCGCGTGCCTGCGCTTGACGGCAGTATCACTGGCTGGCTGGGCAGCGTTGAGCGATTGCATGACCGTACAGACGTGCGCTATGCGGTTCCAGGGCACGGTCCACCGGGCTCGGATTGGCCGCGTATGCTCGACCCGGAAATCGCATATCTCACCGATATCAGGGGCGGCGTGGAAAACGCGCTTGACGAGGGTCGAAGCCTGAAATGGGCTGAGCAGCATGTGGCACTTGATGGCCGCGAAGACTGGTTGTTGTTCGACGATTACCACGCCCGCAACGTGAGTGGCGCTTATACCGAACTGGAGTGGCAATGATGAGGCTTGGAAAACGTCGGAGCGCTCGCTTCTATATTGCAGGGCTTCTGGCACTCAGCGTGCTGTCGTCCGGCGGCACGGCATTGGCTCAATCAGGTGACAACGATCACGGCAACGGTCGCGATGAGACCGTTTGGCATAGCTTGAGAAAAGCCTATTTTGGCGATCGAGAGATCACTGACGGCGACGATGTACTCAGCCTGGATGCGCCCTACCGCGCCGAGGACCCGGCGGTCGTGCCCATTACCATCACCGACAAACTCGGCGGCACCAACAATCGCCGTATCGACAAGCTGTGGCTGGTCATCGATAACAATCCCGACCCGATGTCGGCCGTTGTCGAGATGGGTCCCGCGGCTGAGAACGCCACGCTTTCGACGCGCGTGCGTGTTAATTCGTATACCTATATGCGTGTGATCGCCGAGTCGAGCGAGGGCGACCTGTATATGGTCAAGCGTTTCGTCAAGGCCAGCGGAGGCTGCTCCGCTCCGGTCGGTCGTGATCCGGAGAAGGCTCTCGAGCACATGGGAGAAATGCGCCTGCGTGAAGTTCGTGCCGATCAAGGCGATGGCGAGCGTACGCAACTGATGATTCGTCATCCCAATATCACCGGTCTGCAGATGGACCAACTCACGCGCCTGGTCTACCCCGCGCATTTCGTCAATGCCATCACCGTGATGAAAGGCGACAAGCGCGTGTTCGACTCACAGATGACATTCTCGCTGAGCGAGAATCCGAGCATACAGTTCAATGTGCGTGAAGGCGCGCCTGGCAATCTCACAGCCCGCGTACACGATAATAAAGACAATGTATTCGAGCAGAACTGGCCGATGCCGGCCAGTCAGACATCGGTTTCCGACAACAAGAAGACGTCCTCATGATCGATCGACTCAAGCAACTAGCGTTTTCCGGCCCCGGTTTCATGACGCTGATCGGCGCGACAATGCTGGTCGCGGGCCTTCAGGGCACAGCGCTCGCGCAATCAGAAGACGCCGATGCAACCAGTCCCGCCGAGAAGACACTTTATGTCTGCGCTGACCCGAGCAATATGCCGTTCTCCAACGACAAGCGCGAAGGCTTTGAAAACAAGATCGCTGCCCTGTTCGCCGACAAACTCGGCGTGCCGGTCGAATATTATTGGCGCCCCGAGCAGATGGGCTTTGGTCGCAGCACGCTCAAGCGGTGGATTGCGGATGAGAACCGCTATGCCTGCGATCTGGTTATCAGCGTGGGTAGCGGTTTCGAAGTAGGCAAGACCACACTGCCCTACTATCGCTCGACCTATGCTTTTGCTTTTGTGAAGGGTCACGGGCTCGACGGCATTGATACACCGCAGGATCTGGCCGATCTGCCGGAGGACAAGCGCAGCAAGCTGCGTATTGGTGTGTTCACCGGCTCACCGGTAGGTGACTGGGTTGTTCAGAACGGCATGATTACGCAGATCGTGAGCTACCGTGCCCAGTCTGGTGGCTTCGATGTCGATCCATCTGACATGGTGTCGAAAGACCTGGTCAACGGCGATATCGATATCGCCATGATCTGGGGCCCTATTGCCGGCTACTACGCAAAACAGGAAGCCGACGCCGATATCAAGGTCGTGCCCTTCTCGCGAGAAGACGGCGCGGCGTTCGATTTTCCGGTATCGATGGCGGTGCGCTATGGCAACGACGCATGGCTCGCCCGAGTACAGAAACTGATAGACGACAACCGCGACGCGATCGTGGATATTCTCGAGGACTACGGTGTTCCGCTCGTGCCGCTGCGCGAAGAAGACCGTCAGGTACAGGAAGACGATGATGATTGAATCCATGAACGACCATAAGATGACAGGCATCAGCCGGTCGCGCGCGCTAATGATGGCTCTGATGATTGCCGGCACTGTTGTAGCCGCGCCGAGCTTCGCAGCGGACACGTCACCCGCTCAAGCGGACCAGTCCGAAGCCGATGCGAACGCCCAGAGCCAATCGTCCCAGACCAGCGGCAGCTACCAGTTGTCACCGGCCAATCGGCTGCTGTTTGACACGAACCATCTGGCCAACGTCACCCCGCCTACCGGTCTGAGCTATACGTTTGTGCGAAGCGGCGACAGCGTTAACAACTACGACGATCACGTGGATTTGAAGGTTACGAACGGGCGCGACAATGCAAAGAGCGTTGCGATGGATTTCCTCAGCGGTGACCGCCATCGTTTTGTGCCGGAAGTCAGCCATGCCGAGGGCAACCCGGCGATCATGATGTTTCTTCAGAACGACGTGATCGAAATGGCTGACCGAACCGGCGGAAACTGGCGCTACTTTCAGCGTCGCATCAAGACCGCACTCGAGGATTCGGCCAAGGTGGAAACAGAAACCGCCGACTTCAATGGCAAGTCGGTGGAGGCGCAGCGAATCACGATACGGCCATACGCACGAGACCAGGCCCACGAAGACGATATGGGCGGAGAACTGAACAAGCGCTATATCTTCACGCTGTCCGACGCCGTGCCAGGCCAGGTCCTCGAGATCCGGAGCGAAGTGCCAGGTGATGAAAATCGCAGTGAGCCGATCGTCGAGCGGCTGACGCTCGACTCTGCAAAGCAGATCGACAGCAGCTCCAAACCTGTCGCTGAAAAATCGAGTGCGTGAATCGGCACGGCATATCGTCCGTTCAGCCGTCGTGGTCGCTGTCGTTGCGGCCGCGGTGGTCACGGTTGATGCGAGCAGGCTCGCGCCGATTGGGAGCGCTCAGGCTGCAACCGATACGTCTGAGCCTGAAGCGCAAACTGCATCGCGCACGCTGCTCGTGCTGCCTTTCGATATGGTGGACACCAGCCTGCAGGGCGAGATCAACGGCGGGCCGCTCGCAAGCGATACCGCCCGGCTGCAGCGCACCGAAGCGATTGTGCGTCGCAGCCTGGATCATCTCGATGCGTTCGAGCTGGTTTCGAGCGAGGCTGTTAAGGGCCGTATCCAGCAGGCGCAGGGCACGTACCGTTACCTGTATAACTGCAATGGATGTGATGTCGATATCGGACGCGCCGCTGGGGCAGATCTGGTCATGACCGGCTGGGTGCAGAAAGTCAGCAACCTGATCCTCAATATCAACGCGACCGTGAGGCGTACCGACACGGGGGCAGAAGTCGGCGGCGGGTCGGTCGATATGCGCAATGATACCGATGACTCGTGGCGCAGCGCTGCGTTATATCTGGTCGAACACGCGCTGCTCGACAATTACCGCTCGCGTGCCGGGGACAATCCCGAGGAGGCACCATCCCCCGAGCCCGGCCCGGCGCCCGCTGAAGTGCCTATTCATCATTATCCGGGCTGATGGTATCGCTCACTGCGTAATCTATGATCTCGCGAATCTGACGGTTGACGTCCACCGCAAGCGCGTTGAATGATGCCTCGTCGGTATCTTCCGGCAGCAGAAGGCTGGCTGCGTGAACCCGATCGTCGGCTTCAAAAACAGCAATTCGACACGGCATATAGAGAATATAGGCCGGGTTGATATCCAGCGCCTGGCGCGCATATTCAAGATTGCAGAAATGCACGATCGCTGCGTCCCTGAAGTCCGGATGGCCACGACGCCGCACCGCTTCGCCGATCTCGTTATGGCCGACCACGGCAAAATTGTGATTGCCGATACTCTGTTCCAGGTCCAGCACGACATCAACAAACTGTTTGCCATTCGGCGCGACCTGATCGTAGCGTGCGCGCTCGGTGGCGTGCGCGACGCCGGCGATCAGCAGTAGCCCCAGCACCAGCAAGTGTTTCATGTATACAGGCATTACATGAATCTAGCAGAATCGTGCAGACCTTTCTGCTCGCCGAGACGCCGCGCGCACCACAGCCGGCGCAACTCTCGGCCCGCTCCGGCGCGCCACGGCTTGGCCTATGCGCAATGCGATCGTCCCTTCGGCCCCACCCGGGCGCGACTGCGATCGGATGCCAGGGACGCGCTAGCGATTATCGCCGTAGCATGGCGTCGACGATCTTCGATATAGGACGAATGCGAAGAGCCAGCACGACACGAACAGCATCAACACCGCCGCGCCCCAGTATTCGAAGTGTTGAGCGGCTAACCAGCGGGCGACCGTGCCGCCGGGCACGTAGATTTCCGTGGCGAGCGATAGCCATTGCAGGCCGGCGACCGCCAAAGCCAACGCCACCGACAAACCCGTCATCACAATATTGAAGCTCAGGCGCGGCTGGCCATCGGTGTCTGCCCATCGGTAGGCCCGGCGCATGATCAGGCCGTTTATGGAATCCATCAGCGTCATGCCGGCCGCAAAGAGCATCGGCAACGCCAGGATTGTCCAGGTGGCAGCAATGCCCTGCTGGATCGCAACTACCGACAAGCCGAGCACGGCGATCTCGGTGGCGGTATCAAAACCCAGCCCGAACAACAGGCCCACCGGATAGAGTTTCCACGGCGCATCCAGATGTCGCGCCGGCCGCATGTTCATAAAACGCGCCAACGCACTGCCTTGACGGACGGGCGGGCTCGCAGCGAGACAGGGGTTGCGGCTGCGTCGGGATGAACGCCTGGCCAATAGGCGCGCGAGTATGAGGCCGTTCACGATAGCCATCAGCGACAGGAAGATCGCCGAAATCGTGGTGCCGAACAGGCCGCCGATCGCCGCCATCATGCCCATGCCCTGCTCCGCCTGGCCAAGCGTCATGATCAGCGCGACACACAAGCCCAGCACCACGGTCGAGTGGCCAAGCGAGAACCAGAAACCGACGAACACCGACGGCCTGTCCTCGTGGCTGAGCTTGCGGGTCATATTATCGATCGCAGCGATATGATCGACATCGAACGCATGCCGGAGCCCCAGGAGATACGCCAGACCGCCGATCCCGAATAAAAGATGTCCTTCCACGGCCGCCGCGAATATCAGCCCGATGCCGGCCACATGCAGCAGTGCGACCAGCGACCACAGACGGGTCAACTGTGTTTTGTTTGAGTGGTTCACGGGTGACTGGGCAAGAGATGGGCTCGACGGCAGACGCGCAGTGATTGGCTAGCTGCGCCCGTCATATCAGATGCGGCAACAGCCCGTAGCGTGTGCCCGTCATGAGGACGACTCGCGATGCAGGATCGCCTGGCTTTCTCGACGACCCGGCCCGCTTTGGCACTTCGTGTTTCCCCGTGAGCCGCCGTGGTCATCGCAAAACGCCCTCTTTTTCAATGAACGCCATGATCGCGTCCGTACCGTCGCCGGCACGCAGATTGGTGAATAGCGTCGGCCGCTCACCGCGCATCATCTTCGCGTCACGATCCATGACGTCCAGAGACGCGCCGACATGCGGCGCCAGATCGATCTTGTTGATGACCAGCAGATCCGAGCGGGTGATGCCGGGCCCGCCCTTGCGTGGAATCTTGTCGCCGGCAGAAACGTCGATTACATACAAGGTGAGGTCCGACAGTTCCGGCGAGAACGTCGCCGCCAGATTGTCGCCGCCGCTCTCGATGAACACGATATCCAGATCGCCGAATTCGGCCGTCAGCTGCTCGACGGCCGCCATGTTCGCCGAGGCGTCCTCACGGATTGCGGTATGCGGACAGCCGCCGGTTTCGACGCCGCGAATACGCTCGGCGGGCAGCGCGCTGCTACGAATCAGAAAATCCGCGTCTTCACGTGTATAGATATCGTTGGTCACGACCGCGATCGAATAGGTCTCACGCATGGCCTTGCAGAGCGCATCAACCAGTGCGGTCTTGCCCGAGCCGACGGGCCCGCCGATACCAACACGTAGGGGCGTGGGGTTGCTCATGGTTCGTCCTTGTTACCGTTCATTTGCAGACGGCTTTCAATTGTCATGATCGGTAAAGCCGTGAATACATCGTTTCGTGCGCCGTACAGGCGAGCGTGATGCCGGGCAGTGAGCCGCCGAGGTCATCGTCGTCCAGCGTTGCGGCTACAGCCAGTGCCGGGGCCACCTGGTCGGCGAGCGCAAAAAGCAGCCGCTGACCCTGGGTCTGACCCAGCGGCACCAGCTTGACTGCAGCCAGCACCTGGTTTTCAAGCCACGCCCAGGCGAGCGCGGCGGCGGCATCCTCGGCGCCTATGTGCCAGCGCACGGCCGCCAGACCAAACAACGCGGCGAAGGACACGTCATCCACATAGGCTCCACCGATGCGCCAGTCGGCGGCCTCGGCGATATCCATGCCCTGGAGCAGACTGGCAAGCGCGGTGCCCAGATGACGCTCCTGCGCACGGCGCTCGGATGTCTCGCGCGCCGCGAGATTGAACCGGCTCCAACAACGCACGCTGTCGATATCGCCCGCGAGCCAGGCCGAATGCAACCGCAGGCATAGCGCCAGATCGAGCCTTGCCATGCATTCATGGAGCGCTGCGCCCAGCCAGTCGTGCACGTCGTCTGTGCTGGCCAGCCACCCGGCCTCGACGGCAGCCTCCATCCCCTCGGAGTAGGCGAAAGCCCCAACCGGCAGTGATGGACTGGCGAGTTGGAACAGCCGCTGGAGTTGAAGCGTACGGCCAGCTTCAGTCATGACTGTGATGCTCATGGCCATGGCCGTGCTCGTGATCCTGCGCCGATTGGGCACGTTCGTGCCCGGCGTCGTGGCCATCGTAGGCACCGGGCTCGGGCTGGAACATGGCGCGGCGCGCGACCGGCGTCACGCCTAGCCCCACCACCATCGCATCGAGCACGTGATCGTGTCGGTAAGCGACTGCACTCTGTGCGACCTGCAGGGGCACGTGTCGATTGCCCAGGTGATAACAGACCCGATTGAGCAGCAGTCGGTCGGCGCATTCGACTACCGACAGCGTTTCTTGGGCCGCCACGACCTGCACGATATGCTCAGCGGCTGCGTCGAGCAGCACATTGCCATGTCGCAACGTCGTACCCCGCTCCAGTACCAGTCCGGCATCGGCCCCGCTTGCCAACATCAGCCGCTGACGTGATTTCTGGCGTGCATCGAAATCCAGCGTCACGGTATCGGTCGGTATTTCGCTATCGCCCAGTGCGCGTTGTTGTTCAAGTCGAATCATTCAGCGTATTCCGTTAGCGCATGGCGCCGTTCTTTGAAAAGGTCTGCCCGCGAATCAACACGGATAATGAAAACTTGTGCGGCCACAACGTGCTCTAGAACAGGAAATACCGCTGTGTAAGCGGCAGCGTGATCGCCGGTTCGCAGACCAGCAGTTCGCCGTCGGCGCGTACCTCGTAGGTCTGCGGGTCGACCTCCATTTTCGGCAAGGCATCGTTCATACGCATGTCGGCCTTGGTGAGCGTGCGCGTGCCGCGGACCCCCGAGAGTGTCTTCATCAGGCCCAGCTTCTGCGCCACATCGGACGCGGCTGCGGCCTGGGATACAAACGTCAGCGACGTCGCGCCCACAGCGCCGCCGTAGGCGCCGAACATATAACGATAATGCACCGGCTGCGGCGTCGGAATCGAAGCGTTGGGGTCGCCCATCGGGGCCATGGCAATCATGCCGCCCTTGATGATCAGCGCCGGTTTGGTGGCAAAGAAAGCCGGCTTCCACAGCACCAGATCCGCGAGCTTGCCCACTTCCACCGAGCCGACTTCGTGGCCGATGCCGTGGGTGATCGCCGGGTTGATGGTGTACTTGGCGATATAACGACGGGCGCGATAGTTGTCCGCGCGGTCGGAATCTTCCGGCAAAGGCCCACGCTGGACACGCATCTTGTGCGC
>Ga0207889_1000092_pt1 | contig 55342 bp, 56 predicted proteins | sample LinPmetageLP47_FD_184058 | JGI IMG/M metagenome (GOLD analysis project Ga0207889, IMG submission 184058) | Marine viral communities from the Pacific Ocean - LP-47 (SPAdes) | ecosystem: Environmental > Aquatic > Marine > Oceanic | place: Pacific Ocean | collected 2011-06-12 | reverse complement strand
AGCACGATCCTGGACGATTACAGCCGCTACATCATCGCCTGGAAGCTCTGCACAAATATGCGGGCCGAAGATGTGACAGACACGATTGAACTGGCTCTGACAGCATCAGGCTGCGACCAGGCCGTTGTGCGGCACAAGCCACGTCTGCTCAGCGACAACGGCTCATGCTACATCTCAGCCGATCTGGCCAAGTGGTTGGAGGATCAGAAAATGACGCATGTCCGCGGCGCGCCATTCCACCCGCAGACCCAAGGCAAGATCGAACGCTGGCACCAGACCATGAAAAACAGGGTTCTGCTCGAGAACTACTACCTACCCGGTGATCTCGAACGCCAAATCGGGGCCTTCGTCGATTACTACAACAACCAACGCTACCACGAGAGCCTGAACAACGTCACACCGGCCGACGTCTACTTCGGGCGAGACAAAGCCATTCTAAGGGAAAGGGCAAAGATCAAGAAACAGACAATCCGACAACGCCGCTTGCAACATCAAAAACAAGCAGCATAATCAATCATACAAACGAGCCAGAGCCTCCAATGCTCAAGCCGCTCTGATGTCCCATTTTATATGACGACGGACACGGGGCGTACAGCAGGGATAGATTTCGTAGCAAGAAGCGCTGGTTGTGCTCCTATTTCTCATAATGCCTGTATAGAATTGACCTTGCGATACGCTTACAAGCATATCGGACCGCAATAGGCCGAGAGGATAAAGTCAGTCCAAACCCTCGCTCCACGGTGAGCTGCCATCGTCAACTTCAACCCGATCGAGCTCGATTAAAGCAAAGCCAAGCCATTCGGTCAGCCCCTCTGCGAACAGCCGGTAGCTGTCGACAGAAATCTGCCCTGCCCCGTTCACCTGTCGCTCGCGGGAGAGCGTGATCTCCCAGTCTGGTCCGGTGAGCTTGAAACCACCCTGATCCCCCATGCTGATCTCGACTTTAGACCTTGGGAAAACATCATGGGCGATATTGGACAATGCCGTTATGACATCTACGACGCGAACGGTTTCTGGTACAGCTGCGCCCTCATCCAAGCGATATCGCGGGAAATCAACTTCATCTCTTCGAACAGCGCTTCCTGGTTTTGTGCCTGAACGCGCGCCGTTTTGATCTCCGCTGCTGCTTGGGTCAACACCTCCGCGTGCCGCTCCATTGCCAACCTGATCCCCGTCATCTCTGAGATGAGTTCTTCCATCTTGAGCGCAATATCTGTCCCGGCCTCGCTCCCCAAAACGCGATGAAGCAGTACGCAAAGCTCCTCCATCAACAGCTCCAGACTCTTTGATTTGCTCGACTTTGGTGTCATAGTTTATCGTCTCCAGTTTGTTCTTGATGTTGCGGAATGGGGCCAAGTCGATGTCGCCTATAACGGAACCGATCAGATGGTTTCCGGCCAAGACCGAGAACCTTGTGCGCAGACGGCGCAATCCGGCCACGAGCCTGTCAGCAAGCCGCGCAAAACGGCGAGGTTCGGCGACCGGTTTTGCAGTGTCAGGGTGGCAAGATGGAATGGCCAACTCTGGAGCTTCCACCCGGCGTACCCAGTCGGGTTCAGGTTCCGCCCAAGTGCCGCTCGAATATTTCGCGGTGTTCCATGCCGCGCGGCGACGCCAGCTTTCCGAAAGGGTACATTGAGCGGGAGGCTGCAGCTCGCTTCTCGACGAGACTTCATCGACTTGATCAAAAAGGGTGCCACGCAGAACAAGGGGATGTAGGTCTGTTTGAGAGACCAGAGTAATCCTTCTCCCCTGCCCCAGGCTCAACTTGAAATCGGTAGCTGCGACCACGTCTCGAAAAATCTCCAGAAACCCGACGCGATCACGGACATGAGCACTCGCCGCGATGATTTTTGCAGCCTGCAGAAGAAACAGCTTCGGTGCCGTTTCCGGGCTGAAGTTGACCCCATGACGCGCTGCCGCCGCCACTCGTTTTTCGGCCCAGTCCGGTCCCTTCACCCCCGCGGCACGGTCCGGCCCACGGGGGTTAGACCAGCCAAACTGTGCGATCAAAAAATCACCCAAGGCGTCAAACGCATTGCGACTGCCGCGCATCGGGGGATGCGGATTGTAGCTCCGTAGTTTCCCCGTATCTGTCCGGACAAAGCGCGGTATGGCGATGTTGATCTCGAAGCGGCCCGTATGTGTATGCGTCCCGACAAAAACGGGCGGGCGGCACCTCGATGGAACGCCAGCAAATGCCAGCTCGAAGAACAAATCGATTGCCACCGCGATCGACCCACGCGTCATCTTATCGCCGGCGTTGAACAGAACCACGTCAACTTCTGTCGGATCAAATGACAAAAGTGCCACTCGATATGTAGCTTCGAACTTCAGCGCTGCAATCGCATTTTGCACCACGCTCGGAAACCCGAGCAGCAGCTCCGGAGCGGGTGTTCTTGTTTCCCGGACACGCTGCATTCCGACGTGCTTAAGGACCTCTGTGTCAAGAAGATAAGCCGCGGGCTGCGCCGGATCTGCAGCGGCTTGATGGGGAGACCAACCGATCAGCATGAGGCGAACCGTACGGAACAGTCGACCGGCGCGAGCATCAGGATCAAGCGCTCGATCCGTTGCAGCCGCATAAGAACAAGCATCATGTCAATTTCATTATCACCACGCTCATCAGCAATCTGCTGGAGCATGTCGAGCACCTGCTCCAACACCGAAGTGGTCTGCATGACCTGCTCAGCCGATGCTCCAAGGCGGTGGCCCAGTCCAGCGTGACGCAGGTATTCTGACAGGCTCCGACCAGCTTCATCAGCGCGCTTTGTCAGCACGTCCTTTTCGCCTGCGGTGACATTCACTTTAAGTCGTTCTTGCCGTTTTGCGTTGGTTGGGTTTGCCATCTCATCACTCCTCAGTTTTTGGGCCCACCGAGGGGGCCTTGATCCACGCCTTCCCTAAAACGTTATGTTTCGGCAAAACTGATCGACATAGAAAGAGCGGCTGAGCCGTCTATGAGATGTGGATAACCCGCTGTCGGTAAGGGTCTAACGTCACCGGTACGGCTCTTCGGAACGTTGCGTGGTGTTCTGTCTTAGCGATAGAAGTGGATGGCATATTGCCCGGACAGGAAGCCGCCTACCCTAGTGCCTATACAAGGTCAGGCAACGACTTCAAACCTTGTAAAAGCCCCTATTCACAGGCCTTTTCGGTAAATCCCGGACTCGTGGGCGATCGCGGCAACGTGGTCCGATTTCCCATTCGGTAGCCCTGCAACACAGTTTAGCTTCAGCTGTGAGAATAGGCCTCCGATCGGTTTGAAACCGCTTGTTGAATTGGAGGTTAGCTGAGCTTGCCGAGCGCCTCCATTTTCTGCGGTTTAAGCATAGGTAGTGCGGGTATTCATAAAGAATTTGGCGGGAAAATGTATAACCGGGGCACCTTTGCACGATACAAACCACGTCGCGATCTCGGATTGAGATACCGCTAAATTGTTCTGAACTTCTAAGATTTTGGCACCGCCGCAGAAAGGATGGACTACATCGTCGAGATCAAGGTCCGGTTAGGTTGTGACACCGTTGATATGGTGGCCCGCCTCTCAGCGAATGGAGATTGGTGCTGGATACCAGCTCCGGGCCAACCGCCGATGTTGATCATATCGCACTAACCTCTCTCTAGCTCAAACTGATTTCATGATATCATTATGTGGGTGATCAGCTCAATCACGGACAAGGCCAAGGTACGAAGTGCGGGCTGTTCGGTGCTGTCCATCGTCAGGGTTTTTGGGCCCATAGGTACCGACGTCAGACAGTGCCTCACACCTTATGTAATGCTGAAGCGATAGAGACAGCCTTTTTGTTGACAGCGAATATCCAGGCGCCCGTCGCGGGCATGCGCTGACACGTGGATCAGCTCTAGTACAGTCACCCGTATAGGCTTCAGCGAATACCAAATTTGCGTTTCCATCGTTCATCTTCAGTAGTGGGCTGTTGCATGCGACAGCCCACTTCGCGGTTCATCAGCACACCAAAAAAGTTATCCACATAAGAGACGGCCTTCAAACCTATCCAACGCAAAACCAGCGCGCACCTGCTTCTTAGACACAACAAAAAGGAGCCGGCGCAAGATGCCGAAGACGCTTATGCCCGACAATACCAAGCCTAAACGCCGCCGGTCGAAAGCCGAGCGCAAGGAAAGCGCGGAAACCTCGCGTGCCTATGATGCGAGGAAACGCGAAGCAGGGTTTGTACGTTCAAATCTCTGGGTGCCCAAAGAGGACCTCGCAGACATTAAATGGCTCGTAGAAACCGGCGCATATAAGCTCTGCGACCGCCGCGCGCAGACACGAGCTCATGAGCCCCTTAGCGCCACCCGGCCTCCCAAGAAACGCAAACGTATCTCAAAATCCGACCCGAGGCAGACGGGTTTCGACTTTGGGTAAATCTTGATCTTTGTTACCTGCGTTGGCCAACACACGCACATCGTCTCGGATGATGATGTGGGCCAGGCAAGCTACTCACCTCAACGTCCGGGATAGTAAACCGAAGTCCTATCAGGATTTGCAAATGTCACTTAGGTCGGCACTGACCTCGATATTGGTGTAGGTGGCCTTACCCGTAATGACGGTTCTGCGCACATGATATGGATACTGCCAGCATATCATCCTCTTTGCGCACAAGAACAAAAATCCACCCTCGATTGCGATTGACCGATCAGTTCAACTTTGGCAAAGTTCATAGCATGACCACTGCATGAAAAATCACATTCCGTTTCCGAATATCGAGCTGATCTCAGCTTCGGTTACTCGGGAGTGGCATGGTGCGCAACGGGACTTATACACTCTTTTTAGATGCCAGATTAGCGTCAGCGCGGCGGTTCGAATCCGCCCGCTCCTACCAAACTTACCCTTGATCATTTGTTGATTTCGGCTGAGCGTTCGCTACGATCAGAATGCCTCTGAGCACCATTCCGGAACACCCTAATGCCTGGATTCCCGCGTAGCTGTATCAGCTTCCGATGCGCTTGCTAGCCTTGACCTCCGTGATTTCGAAGTTTGCATCACCGATATGGAAACGTGCGTCCTCCGCGGTGCCATTTGACTATCTTTCTAAATGCGGTCCATACGATCGCGACCTAATTGCAGTGAGGCACTGCTTCCATCGCTCACGTCGCATCCTGGCAAGCATTTCTTCACAACTGATTCCTACTACGGCTTTAGGCTCGGTTTTGAGCCGCTCGTACCATCGAAGTATTCCCTCAACCCTAGGGCTTGAGATCCCGGTGGCTGGAAGAGCCCCCGCGAACGTGAAGTATTAAATTTCTGTCAGTGCTGACGTCAGAACTCAGGTCAGCGCTCATGTCAGAACTGACTATTCGAAGCCATCTGCAGGGGATGTTCCGACCGGGTCTTGCGTGTTTCACCATCGTACGCCTTGAGGGATAGGCATTTGAATTTTACGGGCAATATGATCATCATTTGAGTTTATCCCGCATATCAGCTGCAAGTATCGTAGCAACATCGTGAAGAGCGATCACACCACCATAGACAAGGTATGGGTACCTGCAGAAGTTCCGATCGTTGGGATTTGTAAACGGCTACGCTACTGGAGGTAATGACGATGAGATTAATTGAGAACAGGCATCTTTCAAACAGGCCGCATAGCGCCTTGGGCTATCAACCGCCAGCGGCCAAAAACATCGTGCCGATAGACCGAATGCCGACCATGCACTGACGTCCGACCTGGAACACCCAATGGGGGCACACCAACGCTTGAGTTGTGAACGGGGTTTTTGGAACCATTAAACGAGGACGTTTAAGGGCATGCCAAAAACGAGGTTTCGTGAATGCCCGTCAAGTGTCTGGTATGCGGACTAAACTTCCGCTCCGCGCATTCTGATTAAACGTGCGGGAACACCTCCATAGATTCCAAAGGGTTCAGTAGATTTACCAACTACTGAGCCAGCGCCGATTACACATCCTTTTGCGATACGAACACCATCTAGAATCGTGCAATTAGCACCAATCCAAACATCATCCTCGATCACGATTCCCTTGCTACGTGACTTTTGTCGAAAAATTGGCTGCGTCAGGTCGTCGAAGCCGTGGTTCGAAGGTATAATAACTGTATGAGCAGCAATTCGAACTCCATTACCGATCTTAAGTCCACCATGACCATAGAGGATCGAATAAGGGTTCAGGCTACAGTCATCCCCCAATTCAATAAACCCGCCACTAGGAGCGAGCATAGAGCCATTATACAACCTACACCGTGCGCCGAGCATGATAGCACCACCATATTTGAGATTAAAACGGGCACCTCGTTCAATTTTCGGATCCACTCCGATTTTTATCTTTCCGCGACCGATTAATGTATGCCAAGCAGCGCGCATATCGCGTGTTGTTCTGATCATTGCGTAAAACTCTCTTTTTCAAAACGTATGTGCAGCAATATTGGTCAGCCTGAGTCTTTTTAGATGAAATGCCAGCAGAACCGATGGAGGTATCCCACTTGGGGAATGTAAATATTCCATTGGCTTCAAAAGCATTTCAACATAACCGTTGAATGGCAGCCTTCAAATTCATTGTGCAGTACTTGACCTTAAAAATGTTAGGTTGGGTGCCTTTTATAGAAAGTTATTTAAGATGACAGACCCATTGCGAGAATACCCCATCACCTGCGGGATAGAAGCGATCAGCTACACCGCCACACGTGGCCAGCATACCCATGGCTCCGCTCACTACCGAACCATGGACAAGTCTAATTCGATTGGCGCCCTGAACCCAGTCTATAGCAGCACATCCCGCCTCACCGACCTCTCGGCCCTGGCCCCATTTTTCGGAGACCCGGCCCAATGAAACCCCGCTTCCGTAGCCTCCGAGAGCGGTGGCATCGCATGACCGGCAGTCGCCGTGTCACCCTTGATGGCATCCGCATCCATACCGCCGGCGACAGCATCCCGCCCGAGATTACCCGCCTCCTGTGGCGCGGCGATTATGAGTTCGCCGAACGCAAACTTCTGCTACAAGTCGCCCGCCCCGGCGACCGCGTATTGGAAGTCGGGGCAGGCATCGGCGTGCTGGGCCTTGTCGCTGCCCGCATCTGCGGTCCCGAAAATGTCCTCAGCTACGAGCCGAACCCCACAACCCTGCCCCTGATCAAAGCCAATCACGCCCTCAATGCGCTGTATCCCGGAATCCGGTCCAGAGCTATCACCGCCGGTGGCGGGCCGATCACCTTCTTCCGCACCGGCAACATCATATCGTCCTCGCTGATTGAGCGGGACGCAAGCGAGGCCATCACCGTTGAAAGCGATCGCCTCGACGACACCATCGCCGAATTCGCGCCCACTATCCTTCTGATGGACGCCGAAGGTGCCGAGGTGGAGCTTCTGCCTCTAGCCGACCTGTCTTCCATCCGCGCTATCGTCGTCGAAACCCATGCCAAAATCACTGGTGCGGCCTCAGTGGCGCGTCTGCGCACGCATATTACTGAAAAGGGCTTCCGCATCGCGGCCGATGTGAACAACAACATGCTTTGCCTGCGCTAAACACAGCTATTTTGGTCACATCCTGTGTCAGAGAACTATGAGTTCGCATATGCGTGATGTTCGCAGCGGTCATTCATCGCCTGCCAAAAGCGACCGTCTGAGATAAGGCGGCATTTCGGAGAAAAAGGGTGTTTTGGGCTACTATCAGTGGGTGCCCGTTGGCGTGCAGACGTCGTGAAAAGAGACGTTCGGAAATAGTTTTTCAGAAACTTGTAGAGAAAACCCAAAGCATTTACGTCGCGGGCCTGTATGCAGGGCGCGCCGAACGTCCGCAATCAGCGGCGGATTCAACCGGTCGTCGCAACACCCCATTTTAGGAGGTGTAAATGACAAAAACAGGCAGACGAAAATCCGAACGGTCCACGCGGACCAAATTATTCTCGCCAGGGCGACCCCCTGTCTGGCAGCGTGAAACTCTGTGTCGGTTTTGGCGGGGTATTGCGATGGGGATTTCCAGTGAGGACGCTGCAGTTGAGGCAGGTGTTTCTGCGCCTGTTGGGAGCCGGTGGTTTAGGCGTTTTGGTGGAATGCCTCCCACACATCTCTCGCCCTCGGCTGCTTTGCTTAAAAGCCGCAACCTGACCTTTGCGGACCGCGAGGAAATAGCCTTAGAATGTGCTCGTGGCACCGGCGTGCGTACAATTGCGCGCAAACTTGGGCGGTCGCCCAGTACAATCTCACGTGAGATTAGGCGTAACTCGGTGACCTGAGGCGGAGACTTTGACTATCGTGCTCTGACAGCGCAGTGGCATGCAGATCGTGCCGCCCGCCGGCCAAAGATCAGCAAACTGACGAGCAATCCAACCTTACACGACTATGTGCGGGACCGGCTCTATGTGCAGGACCGGCTCGCAGGTCTAATAACTACGCCCAAGGGCGTCGCTTTTGATGGGCCCATCGTGGTATGGAAAAAACGGCGGGCTGTGCATCGACAGAGCCGACGGTGGTCCTTGGCGTGGAGCCCGGAACAGATCGCGCAGCGCCTGAAGGTGGACTTTCCCGAGGATCCGACCATGCGCATCAGTCATGAAGCCATCTATCAGGCACTATACATCCAAGGTCGCGGAGCCCTGAAACGAGAACTCTCAGCATGCCTTCGTTCAGGACGGGCACTGCGCTTACCCCGAGAACGAGCTCGCAACCGAGGTAAGTCCTTCCTCTCAAATGCGTTAATGATCAGCGACCGCCCGGCTGAAATTGATGACAGGGCGGTGCCGGGTCATTGATGGTGTGGATGCCCCACCCCGAAACCGGCATCAAACTGTGCCATAGTGGTGATGTTGAAAGCACCAAACCGGAGGAGGCATCCATGAACGAAGTTACTGAAGTAATCCGGCAAAATTGGACAGCGTGCTAAGATGTATCCAACACTGATGAATGGATACGAGAATGACGAAGCGACGGAACTTTTCAGACAAGTTTAAGGCTGCTGTGGCGCTTGAGGCGCTACGTGGCGACAAGACAGTTCAGGAGATTGCAGCCAAGCGCCAGCTTCACCCGACGCAGGTGAGCACATGGAAGCGGCAGGCGATTGAAGGCATGGCCGAGGTGTTTTCGGACAAAATCAAGAAGGCTGAGAACAAGGACGGCGAGATCAAAGATCTGCACGCCAAGATCGGCCAGCTTGCGGTGGAGAACGATTTTTTGTCACAAGGGCTGAAGCGATGAGCCCGTCTGAACGTCGCGAGATGATCAGTAAGAAGAACACGAAGCTGAGCCTGACCCGCCAATGCAAGTTGTTGAGGATCAGCCGGTCGTCGCTGTATTATACGCCCGTTGGTGTGAATACTGAAACGTTAGAGCTGATGAATGAGATTGATCGGGTCTTCACGAAATACCCGTTCTTCCCCTTTCGGGATCATGCTGCGCATAACCCTGTCGGGCAGTGGGCAGCCGCCAGATTGCAGCTTACCTTCCCCAATCTGGTTTCTCGGCTGGGCGGCATCGTGTGCGCCGTCTGATGGGCATTATGGGATTGCAGGCCGTATACAAGGGGCCAAACACCAGCAAGAAGCATCCACAGCACCGCATTTACCCGTACCTGCTGAGAAAGCTGGCAATCACGCGACCCAATCAGGTTTGGTGTAGCGACATCACCTACATCCCGGTAAAGCGCGGCTTTTTGTATCTGGTGGCAATCATGGATTGGGCAACGCGCAAGGTACTGTCCTGGCGGCTCTCAAGCAAAACGCATCATCGATAACTGGATCGGGTTCTACAACTCAGAGCGCCCTCACACCGCCCTTGATAAGCGCACGCCGGACACCGCATACTTCACCCAAGCAGAAATACGAAAAGCGGCATGAACATAAACCAGATGCATCTTAGCAGAGCCGCAAAACTGTCCTAAAAAGCAGGACCACTTCACCCTGAGTGACACCACTTCAACGCTAAACTCGAAATGAATGGTCGCTGTATAGAGGTTTATGGCCTTCGATTGAAAACTTTGCTCCCCCATGGGAAATAGTTCGTTCAAACAGTTGTGGGGCATGACAATGCGGTTAATCATATGGGGTCTACAAGCACTCCAATGTGTTGTTGAATGGATCACGTCTTCTCCACGGGAATCTCCTCCGTAATTCTGCCGTCGTAATGTAGCTGTCAGGTACCCTTAAAATCGGAGCGACTAAGCCGAACATTCAGCACCAATTGGAGTAAAAGGACAAACTAGAAAATGAACACCACCGCAGACTCACATTTCAAATTCGAGCAAACCCCGCTCCCCGGCGTCGTCATTATCACCCCCGCCCGCTTTGGCGATCACCGTGGTTTCTTCTCTGAAAGCTACAGCTCCAAGGCCCTCGCCGAGCACGGGATTACCACGCAATTCGTCCAAGACAATCACTCTCTATCGATGACCCAGGGCACCATTCGCGGGTTGCACTTTCAGGCTCCACCCCATGCGCAGGACAAGCTGGTGCGCTGCGGGCGCGGTATGCTTTTTGACGTGGCGGTTGATATACGCAAAGGCTCGCCGACCTATGGGCAGTGGTTGGGTGTCGAGCTGGGTTTCGAGAACGGCAAACAATTGCTGGTGCCCGCGGGCTTCGCGCATGGGTTTGTGACACGCGCGCCAGAGACGGAAATTATCTATAAATGTTCAAATTATTATGCTCAGGAGGCCGAAGGTGCGGTCGCCTGGGACGATCCTCAGGTCGGAATTGACTGGCGTTTGGGTGATATGACACCGGTTTTGTCGGACAAGGACGCAAACGCGCCCTCTCTGGCTGATCTTAACAGTCCATTCACATTTGAGGGTGTATAGATGAAGCTATTGGTGACAGGCGGCGCGGGGTTTGTTGGCGCTGCAGTGGTTCGGCTGGCGATTGCGCGGGGGCATAGTGTGGTGAACCTTGACGCGCTAACCTATGCGGCGTGTCTTGAGAATGTGGCGAGTGTAGCGGACAGCCCGCGTTACGCGTTTGAGCGGGCAGATATTTGTGATCGGGAGGCATTGAACACGATATTCGCAACACATAATCCCGATGCGGTTATGCATCTGGCGGCCGAGAGCCATGTTGACCGCTCCATCGACAGGCCGGGGGCGTTTATTCAAACGAATGTCACCGGGACCTATACTTTGCTGGAGGTTGCCCGCGACTACTGGCAAGGAGCCGGTAAGCCGGAAGGTTTCCGCTTTCACCATGTCTCAACTGACGAAGTCTATGGCTCCCTTGGCCCAACAGGACAGTTCACCGAAGATACGCCCTATGATCCGCGCAGCCCCTACTCCGCCTCAAAAGCCGCCAGTGACCATCTCGTCCGCGCCTGGGGAGAGACCTACGGCCTGCCAATAGTGCTTACAAATTGCAGCAATAATTACGGGTCTTACCAATTTCCCGAAAAACTGGTGCCTGTGGTCATCCTCAAAGCGCTCGCCAAAGAGCCGGTTCCGGTTTACGGCGACGGTGCCAATGTGCGCGACTGGCTGTTTGTCGATGACCACGCCGACGCGCTGCTCACCGTGCTCACCAAAGGCGCGTTGGGTCGCAGCTATAATATTGGTGGTGAGAATGAAGTCAGCAACCTAGAGCTTGTCAAGATGATCTGTGCCCTGCTGGACGATCGCCACCCCGAAGGCGCGCCCCATGCCGATCTTATCACCTTTGTCGCCGACCGCCCCGGCCACGACCAACGCTATGCCATTGATCCGAAACGTATCCGTACGGAGCTTGGTTGGCGGCCCTCGGTCACGGTCGAGGAAGGGCTGGCGCGGACTGTCGATTGGTACCTCGAGAATGAGGACTGGTGGCGCGCGCTGCAAAACCGTCAGGGCGTTGGTGAACGTTTGGGAAAGGCATGAAGATCCTCGTCTTTGGCCACAGCGGACAGGTTGCAACGGAACTCCGAGCGCTTCACAGCGATGCCATCCAAATCACCACCCTCGCCCGTTCTGATGCGGATTTGACCGATCCCGCCGGCTGCGCCGCCTCGATCAATGCATATGCGCCTGACGCCGTGATTAATGCCGCCGCATACACCGCCGTAGATCACGCCGAGAGCGATGCGGAAACGGCCCATCTAATTAATGCCGATGCCCCAGCGGCCATGGCCAGTGCCTGCGCCGCGCGCGACATCCCTTTCGTCTCTATCTCGACCGATTACGTGTTCTCTGGTGCGGGCGATACGCCGTGGAAACCTGCCGACGACACCCATCCGCAAAGTGTCTATGGCCGCAGCAAGCGAGATGGCGAGGTAGCGATCGTTAAAGCTGATGGGCGCTATGCTGTCTTGCGCACCTCTTGGGTCGTTTCAGCTTATGGTAATAACTTCGTCAAAACCATGCTGTGCCTCGGCTCTGACCGCGAGGCGTTAACCATCGTTGCCGATCAGATCGGAAGCCCCACCGGCGCGGCAGAGATTGCGCAGGCCTGTGTTACGATCGCCAAAACTCTCGTGTCAGAGCCTGAAAAGTCCGGTATCTACCATTTCTCCGGCGCGCCCGACACCAGCTGGGCTGATTTCGCCCGCGCAATTTTCGACGCAGCCAATATCCCCTGCGCTGTCACCGATATCACGTCGTCCGACTACCCTACCCCCGCAAAACGCCCGCTGAACTCTCGGCTGGATTGCACAACGACCGGGGCCGCCTTTGGCATTTCCCACACAGATTGGCGGGAGAGCCTCACCCATATTTTGGCCCAACTTGATTTTCCCAAGGACTGATTTCCCATGACCCAGACGCCCAAACGCAAAGGTATTATCCTCGCCGGCGGCTCCGGCACGCGGCTTTATCCGATCACGATTGCCGTGTCGAAACAACTGCTGCCAATCTATGATAAGCCGATGATTTACTATCCGTTAAGCGTGCTGATGCTGGGCGGAATTCGCGACATCTTGATCATCACCACGCCCCAGGACGCCGACCAATTTGAACGCGCCTTGGGCGACGGCAGCCAGTGGGGCATTTCGCTGAGCTACGTCACGCAGCCAAGCCCCGACGGACTGGCCCAGGCCTATCTACTGGCCGAAGATTTCCTCGACGGCGCGCCCTCGGCAATGGTGCTTGGAGACAACATCTTCTTTGGCCACGGCTTGCCCGAGATTCTCGCCCAAGCCGACGCCCAAACCACTGGAGGCACCGTGTTCGGCTACCGCGTCTCTGACCCCGAACGCTATGGTGTGGTGGACTTCGACGAGAGCGGCCAGGCGCGCCAGATTGTTGAGAAGCCGGTGAAGCCGCCATCGAATTATGCGGTAACCGGGCTGTATTTTCTGGATAACACCGCATCCGAGCGCGCCAAGACAGTCAAGCCATCAGCGCGAGGAGAGTTGGAGATCACAACGCTACTTGAGACATATTTGAGTGATGGGTTGCTAAACGTTCAACGTATGGGGCGCGGGTATGCGTGGCTGGATACCGGGACGCATGGGAGCTTATTGGATGCGGGAAATTTTGTGCGGACGTTAGAGACTAGGCAGGGGCTGCAAACAGGGAGTCCTGAAGAAATCGCATTTGACCAAGGGTGGATCAGCGCCGCGGCATTGGAAGAGCAGGCCAAACTATTTGAAAAAAACGAATATGGCGTCTATCTGAGTAACCTAGATCGATCGTTGAGATAGCGATCAAACCCGAAATGTTTCGCGCGCGAAACAAAATTTATCGTATTGGACCCCACCGTGAGAAAAGTCTTCATCACCGGCACCGCCGGCTTCATCGGTTTTCACCTTGCAAAACTTCTGCTCGACGAAGGGTTCCGCGTTCACGGCTTTGACGGCATGACCGACTACTATGACGTCACGCTGAAGCAGCGCCGGCATCAGATATTGCTGCAGAACCCGCATTTTTCGGTGACCGAAGGGATGCTCGAGGACGATGCGCTGATCACACAGGTCACGGATGATTTCGTGCCCGATGTGATTGTCCACCTCGCGGGTCAGGCGGGCGTTCGCTATTCTTTGGAAAACCCGCGCGCCTATCTCGATAGTAACCTTGTTGGCACGTTTAACGTGATGGAGGCCGCGCGGCGGTTGAAGGTTGAGCATTTACTGATGGCCTCAACTTCTTCGGTCTACGGGGCCAACGAAGACATGCCTTTTGCCGAGACGGATAAGGCCGATACCGCCCTCACCTTCTATGCCGCGACAAAAAAGGCGAATGAAGCAATGGCGCATTCCTATGCGCATCTGTGGGATCTGCCGACGACGATGTTCCGCTTCTTCACCGTCTACGGACCTTACGGGCGCCCGGACTTGGCGCTGTTCAAATTCGTCGACGCGATCCTCGATGGGCGGCCGATTGATATCTACAACCACGGAGACATGCACCGCGATTTCACGTATGTCACCGATCTCGTGCGCGGCATCCGTCTGTTGATCGACACGCCCCCTGTCCGCCCGAATAACCGCGAGGTGCCCGAGGGCGACAGCCTCTCCCCCGTGGCCCCCTACCGCATCGTCAACATCGGCAATTCCGACAAGGTGCGCCTGCTCGATTTCGTAGAAGCAATCGAGGAAGAGCTTGGTCAAAAGGCAATCCGTAACTACATGCCTATGCAGATGGGCGATGTGCCCGCCACTTGGGCGAATGCGGAACTGCTAAAGACCCTTACGGGTTACAAACCACAAACGGATATCAAGGATGGTATCCGGGAATTTGTAGCTTGGTTCCGCGACTATTACGCCAAGTAATTTTTTGGACGAGGAGCTTGCGATGCCGACCTTGAATGATGCCCCCATTGCCGTGATCGGCTTGGGGTATGTTGGCCTGCCCTTGGCGGTCGAATTTGGCAAGAAACGCAAAGTTGTCGGCTTTGACATTAACACTGCCCGCATCGCCGACCTGCGAGCGGGCAAGGATAATACGCTTGAGGTAGATACTGCGGAAATGGCCGAGGCCGCACATCTGTCGTTTACCGACCAGCTAGATGATCTTGCCGAATGTACCACCTTTATCGTCACCGTACCGACACCAATTGATGAACACAAACGTCCCGATCTTACTCCCCTACTCAAGGCGTCAGAAACGATAGGTAAAGTCCTAAAGCGTGGCGATATCGTGATTTATGAATCCACGGTCTACCCCGGTGCGACCGAGGAAGACTGTGTGCCAGTGCTGGAGAAGACCTCCGGCCTGACCTTCAACCAAGACTTCTTCGCCGGCTATTCACCCGAGCGGATCAACCCAGCGGACAAAACCCACCGACTGCCCAATATTGTCAAAGTTACCTCCGGATCCACGCCTGAAATCGCCGATAAGGTTGATGCGCTGTATGCGTCGATCATCACCGCTGGAACGCACAAAGCGCCGTCGATCAAGGTCGCAGAGGCAGCGAAGGTAATCGAAAACACTCAACGCGACGTAAACATCGCGTTAGTGAACGAGCTCGCCCTGATCTTTAACAAGCTCGACATCGACACCCAAGATGTGCTCGACGCGGCAGGCACCAAATGGAACTTTCTTCCCTTCCGGCCCGGCCTCGTCGGTGGTCACTGCATCGGCGTTGATCCATACTACCTAACCCAAAAAGCCCAATCCGTTGGCTACCACCCCGAAGTCGTCCTCGCTGGGCGCCGCATCAATGACGGCATGGGTTGCTTCATCGTCGGTCGCACCGTCCGCGAAATGATCGCGCGCGACATCCCGATAAAAGGCTCGCGAGCGTTGGTTATGGGACTGGCGTTCAAAGAGAACTGCCCGGACCTACGAAATACGCGCGTGGTTGATATAATCCGTGAGCTTGAGAGCTATGGGATTGATGTGGATGTATATGATCCGTGGGTGGATGCAGCGGAAGCTAAGCTCGAGTATGGGGTGGAAATGACTGAAGCGCCTAAGTTTCAGGGGTATGAGTCAGTGGTTGTTGCCGTGGCACATGAGGTTTTTTGTGATTACAATGTCGTTGAAAAGTATTTTCAACCCCATAGCGTAATATTCGACGTCAAAGGCGTACTACCCCGAACGACAAAGGCCCTCAGGTTGTAGGAATTTGCAATCGAGGGAAATGTCCTTTTGATTCCATGCTGCCTTGGTGGGTTTATTGAAAGAGCCTACGATCTCACTGCGATCATTCCGCGCACATAAAGAGTGTCCGATCTTCTTCTGTGGTTGCCGTCCTTGATGCAAGAAGCTTCTGACCCTTTGAGCATGTGATCGAGCGCGTTCTTCTGTCAGGCCTTTGAATGCGGCGTTCCAGAAGCCGCTGGCCGGGATGGTGATCCGCGGATTGGGTCCATATCTGTGTAAGGGCAGCTTAGACCGCACCTTCCTGTTGGCGGTTTGATCTGCAAGTCCTTTCCTAATGGATCTGAGGTAAGCGATGCGCCGCCCCCACCTTCCTCGTGATCGCCTGATCTGAGATTCAGCCCTAATGGATGGATTATCAAGGAGGTTCTCCATGGAGTGCTCAACGGAGTTTCTCAGTAACATTGATATGGTTGTTGGGCCGCGTGGTCATCGCCGGTGGTCAGATGCGGTGAAGGCGCGGATCGTGGCCGAGACATTGGTGGAAGGTGCCTCGGTGGGCGCGGTTGCACGACGGTATGACATGCGGGCCAATCATTTGTCGAAATGGCGGCGCATGGCGCGCGAGAGAAAACTGGTTCTGCCTGCTGTGACGGAGAAGCCGAGCTTTGCGGCGCTGGTTGTGCGCGACGATGTTGAGATGGCACCTGAACCTACGCCGCCGTCGCCGTTGGATCTGATTTGTGGTGGCGTCACTGTGCGATTAGATGCAGGCACATCAGCGGCACGCATTGCCGAGATTGCCCACGCCTTGAATGCGCCCTTATGATGTTCCCTTCGAACCGGGTGCGGATCGTTGTGGCGACCAAGCCTGTCGATTTCCGCAAAAGGGCATGACGGGCTCGCAGCGTTGGTCAAAAACGAGCTGCGCAAGGACCCATTCACCGGGACAGTTTTTGTGTTCAGATCAAAGCGGGCAGATCGGCTGAAGTTGCTGTATTGGGACGGCACTAGTTTGGTCATGGCTTACAAAAGATTGGAAGAACACACCTTCACTTGGCCTGCCATCAAGGATGGCCTGATGGCACTGAACCATGCGCAGTTTGAAGCACTGTTCTCGGGTTTAGACTGGCGCAAAATAAAGGCCTTATCAGTGCGTCCGCCGACTGCGGCAGAGTGAATCAGGCCGTCTTTTGCAGGGGTGTTGAGGTGCAGGAAATTGTAGTCATTCCCCATGTCAAAACCAGTTGATCTCCCTAATGATGTTGAGACCCTGAAGGCGTTGCTTGTTGCCTCAGAGGATCGCAATCTGCGCAAGCAGGATCGTATTGATCAGTTGGAGAAACTGGTATCTGACTTCAAGCGCGCCCTATTTGGCGCACGGTCCGAGAAGGCCGATCCCGAGCAATTTGAGCTGTCACTTGAAGATATCGAAACGGCGATGGCTGCGGTCCACGCGGAGGACGAAGCGGTAGATGCGCCTGCATCGCGCTCGGCAAAACCGCGCAACACCAATCGTGGGTCACTGCCAAAGCATCTGCTCCGTATTGAAGAGGTAATAGCGCCCGTTAATATGACCTGCGGCTGCGGTGGTGAGCGCCATGTAATTGGTGAGGATATGTCTGGGCGCCTCGACATCATGCCCGCCCAGTTCCGTGTGATCGTCACGCGTCGCCCAAAGTATGCTTGCTGATCCTGCACCAATGGTGTGGTGCAAGCGCCTGCACCAGCGCGCCTGATCCCAGGCGGCATGCCAACTGAGGCAACAGTGGCGCATGTGTTGGTGTCCAAATATGCAGATCATCTGCCCCTGTATCGTCAGGCGCAGATTTACAGCCGTCAGGGCATCGACCTTGATCGATCCACCCTCGCAGGGTGGGTTGGCAAAGCAGCCTATGAGCTGCGGCCCGTGTTTGATGCGCTCGTCACCGATCTAAAGCAGTCCACCAAGTTATTTATGGATGAGACCCGCGCACCAGTGCTGGATCCCGGTAAGCGTAAAACCAAAACCGGATACGTCTGGGCGCTGGCCCGCGACGATCGACCGTGGGGTGGACCTGCCCCACCGGGCGTCGCCTTTACATATGCACCGGGGCGTTCCGGCCAATATGCAGATGACATTTTGAAAGGCTTCTCCGGCATCCTCCAAGTGGACCGGTATGCGGGATACAATCGCCTGCTCAAACGTGTCGATGATAGGGTTGCGCTGGCCTACTGTTCGGCTCACGCACGCCGAAAACTACACGAGGTTGCACAATCTGGCACTGCCCCCATCGCCGAAGATGGGTTGAAACAGATCTCTACGCTTTATCGGATCGAAAAGGGTATCCGAGGTATGACCTCCGAGGTGCGATTGGCAGCAAGGCAAGAAAGATCAGCACCGTTGATTGCCTCGTTTGAAGCGTGGCTCACAACCAATCGCGCCCGGCTCTCTGCAAAAGCCCCTTTGGGCGAAGCGCTCAAATACATCGCAAAATACTGGGATGGGCTGTGCCTGTTTCTGACTGACGGCCGCATCGAAATGGACAACAATGCCGTCGAACGCACCATCCGTCCCATCGCTCTGAACCGCAAGAACGCGCTGTTCGCTGGCCACGACGCCGGAGCCTCAAACTGGGGCGTCATCGCTTCCTTGATCGAGACCTGCAAATTGAACAGTGTCGATCCGCATACCTATCTGGCAGATACGGTCACTGCCATCGTCGCAGGCCACAAACAAAGCCAGATCAACGATCTGCTACCATGGAATTATGCTAAATAGGTGGGATCGGCGCACCGCTTACGTTCATCTCGGGATCGAACCAGATCGTCGTAAGCGGTGCCTGAACCCCGTTGTTAGTTCAGCTTGACGGTTTTTGGAATGCCCACGGCATGAGATCGTCGATGCATGACGCGGGGTGGCCGCCCGCAATGGCGGTCAGTGTTTCGCGCAAGTAGGCGTAGGGGTCGACGGCATTCAGCTTACAGGTTTCGATGAGCGAGGCCATGCGCGCCCAAGTCCGGCCGCCTTCGTCGTGACCTGCGAAGAGCGCGTTCTTACGATTGAGAGTTATGGGTCGAATGGTATTTTCGACCGGGTTGGTGTCCATCTCGACGCGGCCATCCGTCAGGAATAGTTGCAAGCCGTCCCAATGCCGATGGATATAACCAAGCTTCTCGCCGAGGCGGGACTTGGCGGAGATGCAGCTGCGCTGATGGGTCAGCCAAAGACGGAAGTCGGTGACCAAGGGTGCAGATTGCGCCTGGCGTGCGGCAAGGCGTTCTTCCGGCGATCGCCCTCGGACGTTGGCTTCGATCTTGTAGATCTGGGCGATGCGGCGCAAACGTTCGGCTGCAATCGCGGAGCCGTCCTTCTGATGGATATCATGCAGCTTGCGCCGGGAATGCGCCCACCAATAGGCAAGCTGGAGGGGCTCTCCACCTACGCGCTTGGGTTCGGCCAATGCATTATAGCCGGTATAGCCATCAACCTGCAGGATGCCGTCAAAGCCAGTCAGAACGTCCATCGCATGGCTGCCATGGCGCCCGGGGGCATAGGTGAAGACGACGGCGGGCGGATCGGCACTACCCCAGCCGCGATCATCGCGGGTCAGCGCCCAGAGGTAACCAGTCTTGGTCTTGCCGGTCTTGGGGGCAAGCACCGGTGCCGGGGTTTCATCCATGAACAGGCGACCTGATCGCTTAAGGTGGGTGAGCATCCGGTCAACAACCAGAGCCAGATGATAGGCTGCTGTGCCACACCAGCTTGCGAGGGGGGACCGATCGAGATCCACACCACCCCGGCTATAAATCTGGCACTGGCGGTAAAGCGGCAAGTGGTCTGCGTATTTGGAGACAGCAACATGGGCGAGTGTTCCCTCGGTTGGCAGACCGCCTTCGATCAGCCAGTTTGGCGTCGCAGCCTGTGTGATGCCTGCATCGCAACGGCGGCAGGCATAGCGGGGGCGGACGGTGACGATGACTTGAGAGCGGGCGGGAATGATATCCAACCGTTCAGCACGATCCTCGCCGATTTTCACCATCTCGGCGCAGCCGCAGGGGCAAACTTTTTGTACAGGTTCGATCACCTGCTCGATGCGCGGCAGATGGTCTGGCAGATGGCCAAGATTACGTTTGGCGGCCGGGCGTCGGGGCTTGCCATCGGCATTGCGTTCGACCAGCGCATTCCGGGTGGCATCGGCCTCGGCGACAGCCGTTTCCAGATCTTCGAAAGCCAATTGACGCTCGTCGGGATCCAATTGCTCGGACCGCTTGCCATAAAGCGCCTGTCGCAGTTCGGCGATCAGATAATCCTGGCGTTCAGTCTGGGCCTCCAAGCCCGCGACCCTGGCCTGCATGGCCTCAAACGCCTCGCGCACAGCGGGCGGGAGAGCATCCAGATCAATGGGTTGTGAGGCGGGCGCAGACATGGCTGTTCATACCGCGTGCCCCTACAATTGCCCATATTTACAAAGCAACCCGAGTCATTCTGTCGCGGTGAGCTGCAGCGGGCGCGGGGCCCGGATACGACGCCAGTCAAGGCCTGCGAACAGTGCCTCAAACTGCACGCGTGACAGGCGCATAACCCCGTCGCTGACCTTGGGCCAGGCAAAGCCGCCTTGTTCTAACCGCTTATAGATCATCACGACTCCGCTGCCATCCCAGAAGAGAACTTTGATCCGATCACCACGTTTAGAACGGAACACCACCATCACCCCCGCCTTGTGCGCAAAGCCCAACTCGGTATGCGCCACGGCTGCAAGTCCGTCGTGCCCCTTACGGAAGTCCACCGGCTTAGTCGCGATCACGATCCGAACCGCTTGATCCGGAAAGATCACAGCACCTTCCTCAATGCTGCCACCAAAGCGGCCGCACGCTCCGCGTTGCAGTCCGGTGTCACATGCAAAACGGCACCGCAAATATCGACCCTGATCACGCCTGTGTCCGCGGGTGCGGCAGCGGCTGGGTCTGGAGGTGACGGCTCAATCACCAGCGGCACGAAAGTCGGGGCCGCATCACTTGGCAGAACAAGTTCGCCTTTGCGTGCAAGGCCACGCCATCTGGAAAGGTGCCGTGCGATCAATCCATACTTCGCAGCAACATCGCAGACCCGTGCGCCCGGCAGAAAACTCTCCGCCACAATCCGCGCCTTTACATCATCCGGCCAGCGCCGCCGTCCAGTCGGGGAATCAAGAACCTCGATCCGCGACACTCCCTTCGATCCCTGCGCCTCCATCCGGTGCTCATTTTGGTGCTCCACTGCCAAACTCCTGCAAACTCAGTTGCAGAATGGCATGCATCAAACGCCACCAAGCCGATACGACGGGGCTGACGCACCGCTTACAGATCGTCAGTGACCCACGGCGCTTTAGCGCCCCATTGTAGGCAGCCCAGTTCGTGGTTTTGTAGATCGGTGATGTCGGTTTGCTCATGCAAGCCAGCTACCACACTGGATTCATGACATGAATCCCTTACCCGCTTTGTGCAACAGAGCCCCTTCAGGCCGTAGACGCCCTCAAGGTGGGCGCAGAAGTTGCGGGTAGACAGGCCAGCTGCATGAAGCCCAATGATCTTGTCATCCATCCGCTCGATCCGGGTCTGGCCTTTCTGGATCAGCTCTGGCTCAAAGCTACCGTCGCAATCACGCGGCATATCAATCGGCACCACACCGTCTTTGCCCTTCAGCACTTTACGCGTTGCCCCATCGCGCCGGTTGGTTTGCTGGCTGTAAGGTTCACCATGCGTTTCAAAGCCCAGGTGCTCGGTTAACTCAGCCCGCAGCATCCGTTCCATCAACCGGACCTTAAGCTCCTTCATCAAGCTTTTGTCGCCCAGCGAATCTTCGGACCGTTTAATCCTGCTCAGCAGCTCGTCCAGCAGTTCTTTGGAAATCATCATTGTGGTCATGCTCCTTCGTTGGCGAAGCACAGGCCAAATTACTCATCCACAGACGGGCGGACACTCTCTCATTGGGGGAAATCGTTGGTGTCAAAACGAGGAAGAGCCAAGACTTCATCCTTTTCTAAACTTGCGGTGTCTACTCGCGTAGTTAAACCAACTACCCCTCCTAATTCCCGCACAACCGATAACGTATCGTCGTTATAACCGCCGAATGGGTAACACATTGCCCAACTTTCACGCGAAACACCAACATCTTCCAAAAAGTCCAAAGATGTTACTAAATCCTTTTTCTGTGCTTCGGCTGAAAGTTTATTTAGCCAATAATGCTCTGCTCCATGACTGCCAACATGCATTCCCCCATCAACTAAACCGGCTACATCTTTTTTAGACATATAGAGCTCGCGAGCGAAGTCTGATGTGCTCTTGCCCACCACCATCGCAAACAATTCATGAGTTATCTCGTTGCGCATGTCCTCATCCAGAGCGTGCTGTAAAAGGCGCTTCACATAGATCACTTCTGCAGTATCAAATCTGTTCGCATGGCCATATTGCAACCAAAGGTTCTCTAATCTCTGCTCACTTACGCCGCGAGACAAGCAAGCCTCATTAAGACTGATTACAAGTGAGCGTATGCTCTGAGCACAGGCTAAAATATGATGAACGGCGTTAACATCCAGCAATTTTTGATTCAAAATAGCGGCGGCTGGTGGAAAAAATGAGCCTGAAATCCCTCGTTTCTTTAACTCAGGGAACACGAAATCAAAATGGTCACGATAACCATCGTCAAAAGTAAGCCAACATGCCTTTTCTGGCAAAGACGCTGATCCATCCATTGCCGCTAGAACTTCTGGGTATGAAATAGGACGGAAACACTCTTGGAGATAGTCTAACTGACGCATAAAGGCATCAAGCTCCAAACCCTTGATTTTAGGATAAAATGAGTCTGAAATAGGGCGTACGTAATGATACATTACAATCGATATTTTTTTATTCACCGTGATATTTCCCCAATATTTTGTCCTGTAGGTCGATCTAAATCAGCGTCACCCTTAGTTATATACAGATCACTCATGTCACACATTAACTCCATCCGGTCACGCGCCCAATAAACTAGAGACGTAGTCGGTGGAATTCGTAGCTCAATTGGGTGGAACAGATGAGGAAATTGAAGTCCATCATCCAGAGTAGAAAACCAGCCATGCGCCAAAAGAAAACGGTTCACCGACGCTGCTGTGCAATAAAAATCTATTAAGTCAAAGTCTCGATCTCTACCGTATTTCTCGATAAAATGCAATGCAGCGGGCATCGCTTCAGCGGGGCCAAGTATGTCTACAACATGCATAATTCGCAACTGATCTAATACTTCTTCACGCAGAACTATGTAAGCAAAATGTACGCCCGCTACTGTACTAAGCTGGACACGAAAACTTTGATAATTAAAGTAAGGGTGCTTTTGATAACGCCAACTTAAATCACCATCCGTCCGTGAAAAATGGTTGCAGGCAAAGCCTATCTCGATTGGATCAGGGCATCCTCTACCCCAAGATACTTCTTCTACTTCTATATTACCTGCATAAACGTCAATTCTTTGAGAAATCAGCGCGCTTGTCAAACGGTCAACTTCACAGTGTGGCTTAATTCTCTCAATATTAAGAACTTTAATAAATCTAGGGATGCCTTTTAGATATCTAAATCCGCTTTTCATGTAAATCGGTAGAGCTGCACTACTAATGCCCATACCGATTAGAACATCGAACTCACGCTGAATAAATTCGAGGATATTTCCCCCTATGCCTTGTCCTTTTGCGTCGTCTCTCACGATCCAAGTCGTAAGTTCAGCTCCGTTACAGGTTTCGCCTGTTAATAGGAATGAGCGCATATTCAGACCCATTGCGCCCTGAATGCCCGTGTCAGAAATCGAAACAACGCACTTATCTTTGTTGCCATGAGCCGGAGGACAGACGAACTGCCAACGATAGAATTGATGGTCAGACAAGGCTGTTTTCCTAGTCCAGCTCGCTTCATAAAAATTTTGAACTTCCTTTTGGCTAACTCCAAGATCGTGTGCAAATCCTGTCTCAAATTTCATATTATAGACCTTTCACATATGCTGATTTTCTTGATCGGCTATTTCTACCTTGACCCGTCTGTTTTGGTTGGTTCTACCTGACATTTTCCAAGTGATCTTGGGTTGAGCTGAAGTTGGCCTGATTTTGCATGTTTTTCAAGTTTGAGCTCCCCAATTGGTGGTTGAAAGGGCCACTTTGTGATTGCCGCGGGCGTGATCTCCAAAGTTTTTAATAGTTTTATCCGATTCAGGGGCTCTGTTGTGTAAATCAGGTGGCGGCCATGCCTCCCCTTTCCCCGGACACACTTATCCCACCGCCTCTGTGACGGGTATACCGAGTGCGGTGAAACTGTTCATTACGGCAACACGAATCTGAAGTTCGGCGACCTGGCATTCAGGTCTGCGTGCCATCAGCCGTTGGCCCATCAGTTTCAAGCAGTGCATCTTCGTCTCGACGCGACTTTGGCGGTGGTATCCGCTCCATTTTCGCCAGAGTGCCGTCCAAGGTATTTCGTCGCTCGGGGGGCAACGTTACGCTCAATGGCTCCTGCCGTGTCGGGCTTCCAGGTTTTTGCGTTCTTGCGGGGCGGGATTACGGCATTTGCCCCGCGGTCAGCGATGGCATTGTGACACTTGCGGGTATCGTAGGCGCCGTCTGCGGTAACACTGCCGATCTCCTGAGCGGACGGGATTTGGTCGAGCAGTTCCGGCAACATGGGTGCATCGCCAATGTCGCTACTGGTGAACTCGACCGCTCGGATTTCCAGTCTTTTCTCGTCAATCCCGAGGTGAACCTTGCGCCAGACGCGGCGTTTGGAGCCGCCATGCTTGCGGGCATTCCACTCCCCTTCGCCCTCGACCTTGATCCCGGTACGGTCGATGAGCAGGTGTAGAGGTCATTGCGACCCCCGATACGGAATGTTCACAGCCAACGTTTTCTGGCGGCGTGACACGGTGCTGAAATCCGGCACCGACCAGTCCAGCCCGCTCAACCGCAAAAGGCTTTCGACGAAGCCCGTCGTCTGCCAGAGCGCCATGCCAAACAGAACTTTCATCGTCAGGCAGGTCTGGATCGCGGCGTCGCTAAAGTTAGGCTGCCGACCACGCTTGCCGGTCGGCTTGCCCTCCCATGTCATCGCGGGATCGAGCCAGATTGTCAGCGAGTCCAGGCGCTTAAGCGCTTCGTTGTAGGCCCGCCAGTTCCTGTTCTTGTAGGTCGGGGATAATGGGATGCTCATACCTAATAGTTATCACGCTGGATTCAAGGGATGAACCCCAATCCAATTTATGCAACAGAGCCCTTTCCATGGCGATCTCAACCGGTCGACGCAACACACTCTGCGAACTTCTCTGCTGGCGTTTGATATTGCAAGGTCTTGCGAGGGCGTTCGTTGAGTTCCCTTGCGATTGCGCTGAGTTTTGCTTGGGAATGGACGGATAAGTCGGTTCCGCGCGGCAAATACTGCCTCAAAAGCCGGTTAGTGTTTTCGTTTGACCCACGCTGCCACGGTGACTGCGGGTCGCAGAAGTAGACATCAACGTCGGTCGCCAGCGTAAAGCGTGGATGATCTGCCAACTCTTTGCCACGATCCCATGTCAGAGATTTGTAGAGTTCAGGTGGCAGCTTTTGCGCCGACTTGATCAACGCAGTGACAACGCTCTCCGTGTCCTTGTTTGCGACTTTTACCAGCATCACGTACCGAGAATGCCGTTCAACAAGGGTCGCGATGTAACTGTTCTTCGATCCGCCAATCAGGTCACCTTCCCAATGCCCCGGAACGGCACGATCTTCGACCGATGCAGGTCGTTCGCTGATGGACACAGCATCCTTAATCTGACCATTTCCTTTGCGCTTCTGGCTCGCGTGCTTGGAACGCCTGACTGTGCGTTTGGCGCGCAAGTGCGCCAGCAGCTCTTTTTTGAGGACGCCTCGCGCCTGTATATAAAGGCTTCTGTAGATCGTTTCGTGTGACACCTGTTTGTGCGCCTCTCCTGGGAACGCGCGTTTGAGCCAACCCGCAACCTGCTCGGGAGACCACTTGCGCTGCAGCTTTGCTGACACTGCGCAGGCCAACTTCGGGTGGCAAGCCAGCTTGCACATCTTGGGACGCAAAGCCCGTTCCCACGCCGCTTGATCAGACGCCGTCGCACGATACCGCGCCCGACCACCATTGCGCCGAACCTCTCGGCTGATTGTTGAAGGCGCACGCCCCAACTGACGCGCAATCACGCGCAAGGACTGTTTGGTGCTGAGCCCGCGGGATATTTCTTCGCGCTCCGAAAGGCTCAATGCAAATCTACCGCGTCTGCGGTCCGGTGGACGTATCCCACCGGTAGGTGAGATCACGGAAAATACCGAAGACGACTGACGATCAAAGACACGCCCAATCGATCTCATCGACTCCCCACGTTGCCACCTGTCCCATATCTCAGCCCGCTGTTCAGCCGAATAGTAAATCCTGGTACGGTACTTCATTCAAAACACTCCATCTCTTCCTAAAGATTAAAGTGTTGCGCCGACCAGTTGAGGCCACCATTGAAAGCCTCCATTTCCCATGTGCTTGAGTACTGACTACAAGAACTCAAGGCATCAACGAAGTTTCCTTGAGCCAAAGCTTGATATCTGGAGAGCGGCGCGGCCCCAAAGCAGATATCAAAAGGTCATTCTTTTAGACAGAAGTTCAGAAGTGAGATCGAGTTTGTTGAGGCATTCCAGCAGTCTGACATCCGTCCTGCCATCCCCATAAACATTTTCCGTTTTACGGTCCCAGCTTCGCGCCGCGTCGATCGCTTTGGCGACAGCTTCTTGGGTGAGGCTCGGGCAGTCGAAGGTATTTTCATTGCGCCGCCGGTCGTTCTGACGCGTGCCTATATTGACGCAGGGCAGGGCGAAGCTGGCGGATTCGATGATACCCGAGGAAGAATTTCCGATCATCAGGTCACTGACCCCTAAAAGATCGAGATAGGTCTCGCGTTCCAGATGGGTCAGCACTTGAAAATAGGGCCCGTTTGGCACCGTGTCGAGGTACGCATCGATGGCATCGCCGCCTGCGTCTGAATTGGGTCGCAGGACGGCCATTGCATAGCCTGCCACCCGGGTTGCCTCGACCACCACCTGCATGTGTTCTGCAGCCTGCCCTACCTCTTGCACAACGGGGTGGAAAATGCACAGCGCAAGAGGCTCCGAAGGATGTAGGCCCAGACGATCGCGCAGGGCTGCCGCATCGGGGCGCAAACGTCCTGCCACGCCGACCAAGCCGGGCGCGCCGATGATATGTATGCTTTCGTGCATCTCCCCCATACGCTGGATCCGCTCGGCGGCATCTTCAGTGGCGGGAAAGTGGATATGGCTCAGCTTGGTGATCGCGTGGCGGAAACTTTCGTCCAGCGTGCCGGTACGCTCACCGCCATGTAGATGCGCCACATGGATGCCCAGATGAACGGCGGCCAGCGCCCCTGCCACCATTTCGCCCCGATCCCCCAGTAGTAACACCAGATCTGGACGCTGTTGGCTCCATAATTTCAGAAAACCTGACAGTTCGTCGGCCAGCGCTTGGCCCATCTCGATGCCTGACTGCCCGCTGAGCTGGACTGGGATTTCCGCAACTACGGGTAGGCCGATAGTGTGGATGTCTTCCAGCGTGTTGCCATATTTCGCAACCATGTGCTGGCCTGTGACAACGATGCCAACGCTGTGGTTGGGGGCAGCATGCAGATGGGTGAGGCACCGTGCCATCAGGCCAAAATCGGCACGGCTTCCGCTGATATAATGAATGAGCAAGGGAAAGTCCTTTCTGCAAGGCAGTGGGCGCTTAGACAGAGCCTATACGTCTGGCCGGGTTTCCTGCATAGATACCCGGCTCGGTGATTGAGCGGATGACCGTGGCCCCTGCACCGATAACAGTACCTTCTGCGACATGGGCCTGGTTTACGACCTGTGCGCCAGCCCCGACAAAGACGCGGGTGCCGAGAACCGTCCCGCCCGCCAGAACGCTGCCAGGGGCAAGATGACAAAAATCCCCGATTTCGCTATCATGCTCTACGATGGCGCCGCTGTTAACGATGACACCCGCCCCAAGGAGAACATCGCTGTTCACCACAGCTCCAGCTAGGATCATGCTGCCAACCCCCGGAGGAGGGCCAAAGAAACGTTCTGGATCAGCAATGAAATACCCCACTGCTACACCGCTGGTAATGGCGCTTTGTTGTAAGCGCGCGCGCAGGCCATTGTCACCTATGGTGACAATCAGATGCCCGCCGCTGATAGCATCGGGTGCTGTAAAGGTCACGGGGATATCGTTGATTCGGCTTCCGCATGGTTTGTGCATGTCGCCGAAACACAGATCTGCTCCCGGCCAGCGTTCGCGGATCTGTCGGGCAACAACCCGACCATGACCGCCAGCACCGAAAAGGCTAATCTTATTGTACATGATCCGTTTCCATCAGCTGGTCTGCGATGACATCCCTGCCGAGGGCGCGGCCGGTGAAATGCTCCATACGGTCTAACCCGATGCCACCGCCCGGGCGCTTGCCGATCAAGTCACTCTCTTGCAACACATGGCCCGCAGGTAGGTCATAGCGATAGACTAGGCTTTTGCGGGCAACGCTGCGCACGTTCTCCTCGTTGAGGCTTGGCCGTTTCACGCCGTCGCCCAACCCCAGCTCGATCTGGCGCAGAAGGCTGACCATTTGCGTGAAATCATTCGGTTCGATCGACGCGGCGTGATCGGGACCTTCCATGGCGCTATCGAGGGTGAAGTGTTTTTCCAGCACCGCCATGCCAAGTGCCTTGGCCGCCACTGCAGCATAGGGACCGATAGTGTGATCGGAAAACCCGACGGGGCAGCCAAATGCTGCCTGCATGACCGGCAACACCCGCAGGTTCTGATCTTCGATCCGTGCGGGATAATTGGAGACGCATTGAAGTATAATCAGTTTTGCATCCGCTCCAAGCAGGTCTACTGCACCAGCGATTTCGCGCAGGCTACCCATCCCTGTGGACAGCATGATCGGCAGCCCGAGTGCTTTTGCTTGCCGTAGAAGGGGCCAGTTGGTCAGCTCGCCAGAGGGCCATTTTAGGCAAACGGGATCTAGCGAGGCAACATGCTCAAGGCTGATCGGATCAAAGGCAGTGGACATAAAATCAATGCCGACCTCGCTGCAATGATCACGCAGATCGGCGAAGACTTCAAAAGGCAGCTCCAGTGCGCGCAGCATGTCAAATTGATTGCCTAAACCTGTGGTTTGAGTTTGGTATTCGGCCTTGGCGGCACTTTCCAACACCAAATCCTGCGTGCGGTAGGTTTGGAACTTGACCGCATCCGCGCCGGTCTGTTTGGCGGCGTCGATCATCTTGTGCGCAAGGGCAGCATCGCCGTTATGGTTTACGCCAATCTCAGCGATCACATAGGTGGGCGCGTCAGCCGCGATGCGGCGACCTGAAATCTGCAATTCCGGCAGCGTTGGCATATCAACTGGTCCTTTTGTTGCGGATTAGAGTGGCCACATCCTGAATGCGATTGGCGGTTTCGACGCGGTTGCGTTCCAGCCGCGGCGCATCTGCGGTGCGAAAACCGGCATAGATCGCCTGGAGTTTTACCAGTTCGGCAGGGAAATCCATTTCGGCCTGAAGGCTTTCCACATCCAATGCCCCACGGTGCAAGGTGCGTGACAGGATGGCCGCATCCGAGCCGAGGCGGACATGCTCTCCTAGCAGGAACTCAGGGCTGACGATGCCTTCACTCGCGCGAGCAACCCCGCCGATGCCAAAGCTGACATCATGGCTGCGCAGCGCTTGGGCGGCCTCCTCCAGAGTTCCGTCTGCTAGCGGCTGAAACATGAAATCCAGATTCATTTCGAGATGCAGGTCGTTCAGGCCGATATGCAGGCGTGTCAGCGGCAGGCTGTCACAGATTTGCGGTACGGCGGCCAGTGCTGCAGCCGTCTCCACCAAGGGCACGGCTTCGGCCCGGCCTGCCAGAAGATCAAGAAAGCGGGCCAAGTCTTCGCAGCTATGAAACATCGGCAGCATGACGCTGTCGGCGCCGCGCGCCAGAACATCGTCAAGCTCGCTTGCGGTGTCGTCATGCAGTGGGTTGACGCGCACCAGCAGATGGCCCTCGGGTACGGCCTCGCGAATGCGCGTGACATCCTGTACCGTCTGTCGGCTTTTCCAGGTGTCCAGACCCTTCTGACGGACATCCTTACCCATATACTCTAGATCGACAAATAGACGCGCCACGCCACTGTCATGGGCAAAGCGTGCAATGCCGGGGTCGTTGACAATCATCATGAACTTCATTTGGTCGGACTGGGCACTCTGGGTCATGTCGCGATATCCGTAGCGGGGCGGGCGGCCTGTGCCAGCATATCAGGGTCTTCATCAATAAACAGGCGGAACCAAATTTCTAGCGAAATGAGGGCGCGCAGCTGGCGGGTGTTATTCTGTGTGCCTGCAATATGAGTGTCAATCATCCCCGAGACGATACCGGTATCGAGAATACCGCGAGCCTCAAGCCGTCCATCCAACAGGGTATCGCGGCAAAAACCGGCCAGCGCCTGACGGAACCATTCGCCTACAGGTACGGTGAACATCTGCTTTTTGCGCCATGTAAGATCATGGCCTAGAAGCGGCTCGACCGCCTTTTTGTAAATTGCTTTGGTCTCGCCCCCTGCAAGCTTCATGGCACCCGGAACGGTAAAGGCAAATTCGGCCATCCGGTAATCCAGGAAGGGCGAGCGGACCTCGAGCGAATTTGCCATCGCCATCCGGTCGGGTTTGACCAGATTGTTGCCGGGCAGCAGTGTCAGGGTTTCCCCCAGCATGACCTGATTGATAGGGTCGTGATGAGCACCGCGTCGGATCTCGTCTGCCAGCGGTGCATAAGGATCGGTGTCAAAGAAGGCATCACGCAATGCGCCGGTCAGCAAGGTATCGGGCTGATCGCCCTGCAGCAGACCCGAAGAGCGGACGAAGTCATCCTCCCAGCCCGGTTGCAGGTGCTCAATGCGTCCGCCGGGAAAGAGGTTGAGGTATTTTTCATAGCCTGCGAACAACTCATCACCGCCGTCGCCGGTCAGAACCATCTTCACGTCGCGCGCGGCCAGTGCGGCCACCTGATCGGTGGGGATAAAGGAGACATCGCCATGCGGCTGGTCACAATGCCAAATAAAGCGTGGCCACATCGCCGTCGTCTCAACCGGCATAATATGCATCTGGTGTACGGTGCCGAAGCGTTCTGCAGCCTGACGTGCAAAATTTGATTCGTCAAAACGCGGGTCGTCAAACCCGATCGAAAAGCTCCGTAGATTATCGGGCTTGTAGAGGCTCATGAAGCCCACAACAGATGAGCTGTCGAGTCCGCCGGAAAGAAATGCGCCAAAATTTGCGTCGGAGCGCATGCGGATTCGGGTGGCATCATCGAGCAGGGTCAACAGGCCGGTCTTTGCTTCGGCCTCGGTCATGTCGGTTTCACACAGCGTATCAGCCAGATCCCAATAGCGCCTGATCTGTAGTCCGTTATGCGCATCCAGTGTCGCCATATGGCCCGGCGGCAGATGGCGTATCCCCTCCAGTACGGTGCGCGGCTGCGGGATATAGTTCAGCGCCAGGTATTGTGCGATAGCGGTCATATCGGGAGTGCGGGGCACGCCTGCGGCTAGCAGGGCCTTGATTTCCGATGCAAAAAGAAGCTGCCCGTCAGCTGCCTGATGCAGAAACAACGGTTTGACCCCCAACCGGTCGCGATACAGATGCAACACTTCGCGGTTCCGGTCATAAATTGCGATGGCGAACATCCCGTTCAGGCGTTGGACAAAATTCTGGCCCCATGCCTCATAGGCGCGCACGAGCACTTCGGTATCCCCTGCGGTATCGAACCGGTGACCCGCGCCCTGCAGCTCTTCGCGCAATTCGATATAATTGTAGATCTCGCCGTTCTGGACAACAATAATTTGGCCATCATCCGATGTCTGCGGCTGGTTGGCCGCCGCACTGAGGTCGATGATCGATAGCCTGCAATTTCCCAAGGCGCATAGACCGCCGCTGAATAGACCCACGTGGTCGGGACCACGGTGCAGGATGGATTGCGCCATTTCATTAAGGGCCGTGTTCGAGGGGAGCGCGCCTTCTGCTGAAAAGGCTCCAAAAATTCCGCACATACCGTTATCCTTTTGTGAAATCGCGCACGCAGGCGATGATGCGTTGTTGCTGGTAGTCTCGCAAGGTGCTGCCGGAGGGGAGGCAAAGCGATTGCAGGAATAACCGCGATGATACGACATCGGTCTCCGAGTGGGGCTCGAACGTAGAGCCTTGGCAGATCGGCTGCATATGCATCGGCTTCCAGGCCGGGCGGCTTTCGATGCCATGGGAGCGCAGCTCGCGTAGCAACTGATAGGGGTGGCGGGAAATCCGGTCAGGATTAAGAGAGATGACCGTCAGCCAGCGGTTGCCCAAGCTGCCCGCCGGTTCACCTTGAAAGCTGACGCCGGGGATATCGCCCAGTCCTGCCTTGTAGATCTCATAAATTTCGCGGCGCCGTGCGACACGGTCCCGCAGCAGTTCCAGTTGCCCCAGTCCGATACCGGCCAGCACATTGGACATGCGGTAGTTATAGGCAATGTGGCTGTGCTGGTAATGCTCTGCGGGATCGCGCCCTTGGGTTGACAACATACGCGCCCGTTCGATCAGGTCCGCCCGGTCCGAAACCAACGCACCGCCGCCCGAGGTTGTGATAATCTTGTTGCCGTTAAAGGAATAGGCCGACAGCAGGCCATGCGCTCCGCTGGGCCGGTTGCCATAGGTGGCCCCGAGGCTTTCCGCGGCGTCTTCGATTACTGGCACGCCGTATCGTTCGGTCAGTGCCAGAATTGCCCCCATGTCGCTTGACTGGCCATACAAATGCACAACGATCAGCGCCTTGGGAAGGGAACCGTTGGCAGCGTCCTTCTCCAGCCGCCGTTCCAGGGCTGCTGGCGACATGTTCCAGCTGTGCGGTTCACTGTCGATTAGAACGGGGCGTGCATTTTGGTACAGGATCGGTTGGACAGTGGCGGCAAAGGTAAGGTCCGAGATATAGACCTTGTGACCCGCACCCACCCCCAGAACCCGCAAGGCCAGGTGCAGCGCCGCCGTGCCGGAACTCAGCGCCAGAGTATGCGCTCGCCCCGAGGCCGGCTTCAATGCCTCCTCGAAAGCGTTCAGGTTTGGGCCGGCCGGGGCAATCCAGTTGTCATCGAAAGCCTTGCGTACATAGACGCTTTCGCTTTTGCCCATGTGGGGCGGAGACAACAGGATACCGGACAGCACATCGCTGCGAGGGACGAGGCCAACGGGGCGGCTGTGCGCGTCGGTCAGCACGATGGCATTGATGGAGGGGTTGTCGGTAAAAGTAGCCACAAGCGAATCATGCGCGGTTTGCACGTGGCTGCTGACAACATCCTGTGCGGGCAGCTCTGATGCGGAACCATCCAGCGATACCCCCGCCAGCAGGGCGCGTCTGAGGTCCCCGTCGACCACAGTGCGCACTAATTTGCCTTCGGCGTCGACCAGAACGCAGAGCTTGACCTGAGCCCGGTCAATGGTCTCCATCATGGTCCGGAGGGTCGTATCAGGATGGACAATTTGTGCCTGAATACTCATGGTTCAACCTTCGCTTTAAAATATATAGCTTTATAATATTACGATTTCCGCCGATTCATGATCGACCTGAGCACGCTGGGGTCAGCCCCTACATGAATTACAAAAAATGCGCCAGCTGACAATAGCAGTGCAGGCAGCCCCCAAAAGCCAGCCTGACGGAAAACCCATGAGAGCGCCAGACAGACGAAAGCGGGCAGAAGGATAGTGAGAAAAGGTTTTTTCAATGCTATATAAAAGGGTCGTACACCTGTGATCCGCAGCAGCCACATTGTCAGCACGGCCGCGCCGGACATCTGTGCCATGACATAGGCCAGCATGAGCCCCCTGACCCCCCAGGCGGACTGAAGGAACAGCGCTACACTGGCCATCACGATCACCATCATGCCAGAAACTAGCACCAGAACGCCGGTGCGGTCGTAGCTGACGAAGGCGGTGCCATAAAGCAGCACCAGACCCTGAAACGGAAGGCCAATAAATCCCAGCGCGACGATCACGCCAAGCGCATGGAATTGCTCGGGCGTGAAAGGGGCGCCGAAAAACACGAGCCGTACGACGGTCTCGGCTTGAAAGATGGTCGCAATCGCAATCCCCAGCAGCAGCACGCCCACGGCCCTCAGCGCCATCCCCAGATTGCGCGCCGCCTGATCAAGGTCCGCACTACGCACATGGCCCGACAGGCGTGGTAGCAGAACTGTCACGATTGCCGTGACGACAATTGCCATAGGCAGTTCCATCAGCTTGTAGGCATAGTTGAACATCGACAGGGCCCCCGGCTCGATCAACGAGGCATAAGCGCGCGCAACGGGCGGCAGCAGTGCCAAGATCGAGAAGAACCCGAAACTGCCGGCAAACCTACGCAGCAGTTCCGTACGGTCATAGGATGCGGTAAAATCAGGTGCCTCCCAGAACCGTCTTGTGGCTGACAGCTGTACAACAAGACGCAGGGTTGTGCCGCCCAGAATGCCGATCGCAACGGCAACAGCGGGCGACAGACGGACGGAGAACAACAACGCCGTGATCAGGCAGATGTTGAAAATCAGCGTGCCGATGGCCCCGAAGGTAAACCGCTCCTTGCTGTTGAGAAAGGCGACGACCACTCCTGAAATTGCCGTGACCGGCAATGCGATCAGCGTGATGCGGAACAGGGGTGTCATTTGGGCAATCAGATCTTCGGTCCAGCCAGGGGCCACGATACCCAAGGCCCCACTCGGGAACATCGCGATCACCAGCGCCAGTCCACCGAATATCAACCCTATCAATAGCCCTCCCCGCAAAAACAAAGCAAAACCGGCACCGCCCGGCAAGCCGCGAAAGGCGGGAACGAGCGCTGCCATCAGTCCACCTCCCAGCAGGAGAGAGATCATCATGTCGGGAAAGGTAAGGAAAACGATCATCACATCGCTTTGCTGCGAGGCTCCGCCGATCTGGGCAATGACGATTTCGCGCAGAAATCCGGTGATCCGCCCCAAAAGCATAAAGGCTGCAACGATCATGCTGGCATGGAGGAATTTCATGTATGTCCTGATCTAATTGTTGAATGTCACTCGAAACTGACCCGGCATTGTCACCGAGATTTGTCCCGCTCAGTCGTTATGCTTTGTTCGTCATGACGTGGTCAATGCTGGTGTCTCCCTTCCTTTCTTTTCCGCCATCTCGGAGCTGGCTTTGAAGCGATAGCTTTCATTACCAGTCTCGAGGATGCGGCAGCGATGGGTAAGTCGGTCGAGCAAGGCAGTGGTCATTTTGGCGTCACCGAAGACTGTTGCCCCTTCGCTGATGTATCGCCCCGGTTTTACCGGAGACCTGTAGCTTCATTTTACGCGACCAGATCGAGCACGTCGTGCTGTGCATAGAAGTTCTGTTCAGCCTCCGCTGGCGGGAGTTTCCGATGGGACCAAGCAAACGCCGGTTGTTGAACCAATCGACCCAGCCGAGGGTGACTATTTCCAGATCCTGCATGTTGCGCCACGGGCCCTGACGATGAACCTGCTCGGTTTTGTAGAGACCATTTATCGTTTCAGCGAGGGCGTTGTGGTAGGAATCCCCGGCGCTGCCGACCGGCGGTTCGATGCCAGCCTCAGCCAAACGCTCGATGTAGCGAATTGACAAATATTGCCCGCCCACTGCCCGGCAGGGCATTGTGCAGCAATGTCCCGAGAGAGGCGGTCCGAATGGTGAACCAGTCCACTTTTCTGGACGGGCCGTCGATCGTGCAGGGCCTGCTCCAAAGCATCCATTGCCCGGCAGGGTATTGCGCAGCAATGCACGATAGGGGAGAACAAAGTCCGTTTTGGCGGACCGTGAGACCCGCCACCCGACGATGCTATCAGCGAATGTGTCGACGACGAAGGCCACATAGACAAAGCCCTGCCACCCCTCTCGTGACATTGCTTCGCAATGCACTGCCGGGCAGTGGTCGACACGTAGGTAAAATCGCTGACCCACAGCAGGTTCGGCGCTGGTGCTCGAAACACCCGGTTCACCTTGTCGCGCGGACAGGGCGCTGACGTGTCAGGGATCGTTGTCTTGGCCACCTTTCCACGCACAGCAGCCCGGATACCAACCTGTTTCATCAGTCTCTCCACTGTGCAGCGCGCGAGTTCAAAGCCCTCGCGCTTGAGCTGATGCCATGCCTTGCGGCCCCCGTAGACTTGGTAATTCTCGTCCCAAACCCGCTTGATCTCGGGGCGCAGCTCCGTGTCACGCTGATGCCGTGCCGAAGCTTTAGAAGGATCAGCGAGGCATGCCAGACGGTGGTAGTAAGTTGACGGCGCGATCGGCAACACCCTGCAGATCGACTCGACACCGTAAACAGCCCTTTGATCGTTAATGAAGCCGATCATCGCTTGAGTGGGCGGTCGAGTTCCGCCTGCGCAAAATAAGCTGACGCCTTGCGGAGAATTTCATTCGCCTGGCGCAGTTCACGGTTTTCCCGTTCCAGCGTCTTTATGCGATCACGTTCTTCGGTTGTCATTCCGTCGCGCATGCCGCTGTCCTTCTCAGCCTGCTTTACCCATCCGCTCAAAGTCTGGGGAATACAGCCAATCTTGGGTGCAATGGCCGCAATCGCGGGCGATCTCAACCGGTCGACGCAACACACTCTGCGAACTTCTCTGCTGGCGTTTGATATTGCAAGGTCTTGCGAGGGCGTTCGTTGAGTTCCCTTGCGATTGCGCTGAGTTTTGCTTGGGAATGGACGGATAAGTCGGTTCCGCGCGGCAAATACTGCCTCAAAAGCCGGTTAGTGTTTTCGTTTGACCCACGCTGCCACGGTGACTGCGGGTCGCAGAAGTAGACATCAACGTCGGTCGCCAGCGTAAAGCGTGGATGATCTGCCAACTCTTTGCCACGATCCCATGTCAGAGATTTGTAGAGTTCAGGTGGCAGCTTTTGCGCCGACTTGATCAACGCAGTGACAACGCTCTCCGTGTCCTTGTTTGCGACTTTTACCAGCATCACGTACCGAGAATGCCGTTCAACAAGGGTCGCGATGTAACTGTTCTTCGATCCGCCAATCAGGTCACCTTCCCAATGCCCCGGAACGGCACGATCTTCGACCGATGCAGGTCGTTCGCTGATGGACACAGCATCCTTAATCTGACCATTTCCTTTGCGCTTCTGGCTCGCGTGCTTGGAACGCCTGACTGTGCGTTTGGCGCGCAAGTGCGCCAGCAGCTCTTTTTTGAGGACGCCTCGCGCCTGTATATAAAGGCTTCTGTAGATCGTTTCGTGTGACACCTGTTTGTGCGCCTCTCCTGGGAACGCGCGTTTGAGCCAACCCGCAACCTGCTCGGGAGACCACTTGCGCTGCAGCTTTGCTGACACTGCGCAGGCCAACTTCGGGTGGCAAGCCAGCTTGCACATCTTGGGACGCAAAGCCCGTTCCCACGCCGCTTGATCAGACGCCGTCGCACGATACCGCGCCCGACCACCATTGCGCCGAACCTCTCGGCTGATTGTTGAAGGCGCACGCCCCAACTGACGCGCAATCACGCGCAAGGACTGTTTGGTGCTGAGCCCGCGGGATATTTCTTCGCGCTCCGAAAGGCTCAATGCAAATCTACCGCGTCTGCGGTCCGGTGGACGTATCCCACCGGTAGGTGAGATCACGGAAAATACCGAAGACGACTGACGATCAAAGACACGCCCAATCGATCTCATCGACTCCCCACGTTGCCACCTGTCCCATATCTCAGCCCGCTGTTCAGCCGAATAGTAAATCCTGGTACGGTACTTCATTCAAAACACTCCATCTCTTCCTAAAGATTAAAGTGTTGCGCCGACCAGTTGAGGCCACTGCCCGCCTGCGTTTCGTATAAACCTTGATGCTCAAACACCATCCGGACCGCACGTGCGCGGACCTCAGGCGAATAGCGATTTGCCATTTTGCTTTTTGTCATAACCATCATCCTAACTTGAATTGATAGTCTCCGACAAACTCGGGGCGATTCACAATAATCTGGGCTTCAGTAAAACGGCTCTGTCGCATTCGTTTGCTTCTTCGAAAGGTTGAGCAAACTCTACATTAAACTGAGGGAAGTTTCGGGGGGCAGGTCAGTCAGTGGCTTCCCCGCATGAGAACCTGACGGGCCGTCTGGGCAAGAATAGAGATATCCTTCCAGAGAGACGCTGTATCGACATATTCTAGGTCCAGCTTCGTGCGTCCTTTAGGCGTTGCCGCGGACCGTGCCGTTGCTTGGGCCAGTCCGGTTATTCCAGGCCGTACGCGGTGGCGTTTGATCCAGTCTTTGGGGATATATTGTGCCTCTTGGGCGAGCACGTCGGGGCGTGGCCCGACGAGGCTCATATCACCCTTCAGGACGTTGATCAGCTGGGGTAATTCATCAAGGCTGGTCTTGCGGATGAACCGTCCCACCTTGGTGACACGCGCGTCGCCCTTTGTAGTGGAATGTCCCCCGATCTTATCCGCATCCATCACCATTGACCTGAATTTGTAGATGCCAAAAGTCTGTCGGTCGCGTCCTACCCTTACCTGTTTGTAAATAACCGGTCCTGGAGTATCGCGCAATACGGCAATGGCCACACCGATCATGACGGGTGAAAAAAGCAACAGCAAAATGCTCGAAACAACGATATCAAAGAGACGTTTCATCATTTGTTTGCTTCATCGCGGCGGCGCATAAGAAACTCGACAATGTCGAAATCCAGCGGCTCGTCGATATCAACAGAGCGTTCGCGGGGCATAACATAAAGCTTAGGATTTCCGCCCCATATCCCTTTATGCAGACTGGCGCGGCACCAGACGTAGATCGAGCCATTCATGCCAAAAACATCAGGCGCATGCTGTCTGGCTACGACATCACCGTCCAGCCGCTTTACCAGACCGATCCGACCATCCTCTTTGTGTTCAACCATATCGAAATAGGGGTTCTTGTCCGCATGATAGCCAGTAATGACAATGTCTGTCTCGCTGTCCAGCATATCAATGCAAACTGTAATATCCTCAATCGCGCGCAGCGGCGACGTCGGCTGAAGATCGACAATCGTGCCGACCGGCCCGTGATGTTCCTCAACCCAAGCAACTAGATGCTCCAATGCAGCCAGTTTCGGCGCATCGTTGGTTGCCAAATGGGCGGGGCGCAGAAACGGCACTTCCGCACCCGCAGCCAAAGCGGCGTCAGAGATGCTTTGGCTGTCGGTGCTGACAAAGACACGGTCGATTTCGGGAACTGCAAGGGCCTGCTCAATCGTATGAGCGATCAGGGGTTTGCCCATGAGTGGGCGGATATTCTTCCCAGGAACCCCGACAGAGCCGCCTCTTGCACAAATAGTTGCGATGGTTAGCATACGATTTCCTTTGCCGACAATGCGAGCGCGTTACTCAAAAGTCCAGTTTTAGTGGGTTGGATGTTTGCGGGCCGCCACGTACAGCATCCAGATACTCCCTCATGGCACATTCATAAGTCAGGGACGTATTAAATCCAATCTGTCCACATCCTATAATTCGGTCACCCTCCGACGTTTCAAGCCGTAAAGAGCGCTCAGCAAGCGACCACACTAGCTTCCCGCCATCCCCGACAATCCGGTACTGTCTAACGGGTTTACGGGCCACTTCGTCCAGTTGTACGCAAATAGGTGCCCCCGGGTCAGGTCTTTTCAGAATGACCCCGCCGCCCGCCTCTTCAAAAGTGCCATAACTTTGACGATGATCCTGGGCCGGGCGCCACTCCGGCAACCATTGTCCGGCCTCGAAACTGGCACGTGCGATCGTCCCGATCTCGGTCTGGGCCAGACCGTGAAGTTTGCGCAGGGAGGGCAGGAACCGCAAATTGCATCCGATCAAGGGCGGCAGGTCCGGGTGCCTCGTGAGCAAATCCTGAATCCGGTCCAGATTGGCCTGCGATGTGACGACAGGTTTTTCAATATAGACCGGCATATCTGCCTCTATCGCGCCAAGCAGAGTCTGTTCGTGCAACGCAGACAGGGTCGAAATAATCAGTCCGTCAGAGGCGCGATCCAGCAATCCTTCCAAATTGGAGACGAGTTTTGCACCTGTGTCGTCCGACAGCATATCCCGCCGCGCACCAGCGCGCAAAAAAATCACCTGCGCGTCCGGCAAAGCCGTCAACGGATTGCCCTGATGACGCCGCCCGATAGAGCCGGACAAAGCAAAAGCGATTTTCATACTACGGCTCATGACGGAGCCCCCGCGCATTCAGGGGCACCCGCCCTCAGCCAACTGGCAATTTGCCTAGGCGCATCATCGGAAATATCAAATAAATAATGCGGCGGCGGTCGGCCCGAAGACGTTGCCTTCAGCATCCTGTCGATCAGCGGCTCAAGGTCGGTATCGTCCTGAGCAATCTGTGCCGCCCCGCTGGTCACATAGGGCAGGAATTCGTCTTCCCCTGTCGTATCCCAGACGATCATCGGCGTGGAAGTCATCAGGCATAATACACCCACGGTCGAGCGGAACAGAACAATCAGATCAGAGGCCTTTACAAGGTTGAGAGCAGGATCTTTCGACAGGACCCGCAGGTTGTCTGGAAACGGACCGTAATGCTGCCTATAGATTGTTTCCGCCGTGGATGGATGTAGCTTGATCGCGAAATTGATGTCGGGACGGCGGCGGGCCAGAGCGATCCATGTTTTCGAATGTGCCCTAAGAATATTCTCCTGCGGCGTTGCCATATAAGTCACGACCGGTTTTGGCACGGGGATGCTTTCAAAAAGTTCTGTCGGCTTTGTCGAAAAGTAATGCGCCTTCCATTCCGAAAAAACCGGCTGGCCTAGGGGTTCAACCCGGTGAGCAGGAAACCCGTTACGAACAACTATCTCCTTGAGCGCCGCATTCATCACGACGGCCATATCGGGCCATTCAGCCTCGGGGATCAGGGTGCCCAGCTTGCCATACGGATAGGGACCAAGCAAGGAATACCCCAGCAGATCCTCGATCCGGACAGACCGGATACGGAGATTACGCGCGGCAATAACTGCGGCCCGCTCCATTCGCACATGACAGGTCGTCACGACGATATCAGGGCGCTCTCGCTCCAGCACCCGCTCCATGAATCGGACAGGGCAAAAAGCCTTGCGCCCCAAGTCTTCATAGCTTTTTTTCGCTTGATCTAGGCCCTCTTCTGCTTCGAGATCACACATCGAAACACCGAGATACGCACAGGTTTCCTCCCACGACACGTCTGATCCCTCTGACCAGAGACCCAGCGCCAAATCGCATCCACGGGCTGCGGCATGCTCATAGCCTTCCATCGGTAGATAATCGGTACAGCGCCTAAGGATGCAGGCACTTCGTGCCAGTCGCAAAGGCGCAGTTGTTAGCGCGAGGACTACAGGTTCGGGCAAACCCTGTCCTTTGAAAGCTGGCAACAGATGAGCGACGATATCCGCATGCCCTGCCCCATAAGTTACGAACATGATCCGAGGCTTGTCTATTGTCACGACGCCGTCACCATACACCCCACCCGTCATCAACCATAATTGTCAGACCAGTCACATAGGCTGAAATACTACTTGTGAGATAGGCAATCGCCCCCATGAAGTATTCTTCCTGCGCCATGCGCTTCAGTGGCGTGCGCTCCACATAGCGATCGACAAACGCTTCGGGCTGGCCGAGAGCCGCTCCGCACGGAAAGATCGCATTGACACGGGTCTGCAGCCCCAAGACGGTGGACAGCCACCGGGTCAGCTGTAACAGCCCCCCTTTGCTAGCGGCGTAGGCTGCAGGGCTATGCATATCAGTACCCTCGTAAAGGGACGGAACCGGGGCGTAAACACCGTAGATAGATCCTATATTGATGATATAACCTTTATCAGTTTGCGCCAGCAGGGGTGCTGCTTCTTGGCTGCGTGCGAAACAGACTGTCAAGCTAACCTCCAACGCCCGGCACCAGGTGTCGCTGCTCTGTTTCTCGAATGGGACGGCCCAGCCGGTCAGGCCGCTGGTGCCGACAAAGGCTGCGTTGTTGACCAGAATCATAAGGCGACCCAGCCTATCCTGAGCAATATGGGGCAGGGCACGTAAAGCTGACTCGTCTTCGAGTTCAGCTGTGGCCGCGACGGCGCGTATACCGAGCGCACTTTCAAGGCTGTCTTCCAGTTTGGCAGTCCGCTCCGCATCAAGGTCTACCAGCAGAAGGTTTGCGCCAAGCTCTGCCAGTGCTTGCGACATTACGCTACCAATATGGGTTGCAGCCGGGCGACGATCATCTGGCTATGCAGATCCATCAAAGCAATTTGCGGGCGTATCTCATTCATGTGTCTGCTCCAATATTTCAGCGAAGTAAGTGCATCTTTACCTAAATACTTGCTTGCTTTGGTTTAGAGCGAACAGAAGTCAAATGGAAGTCGGTGATCCAGGTTTTCTGTTAAGCAGGGTCACGGCATACCAATCTCCCCTAAACACAAGCACCACTTTTCTTTCACCTTGAACCGCGCTGGGTTGGGTTGGCCAGAGGCTCCAATACTTGAGTAGGATGGAGCATCATGACAAAGACAACGAACAAGTATTCACCAGATGAGCGCGAACACGCTGTGCGGATGGCATTCGATGGCACCAAGCAGTATGAGCCGTTGGGCTGCTATTATGTCCATTTCCTCGAAGATCGGTTGCATGTGCAAACGCTGAACGAAATGGTCGAAAAGGTCGAACTCGACACAGGTCAGCGGGACGGTGTCACGACCAACATGGCTGAGAATATGAAGACGCCGGAACGCGAGAACCGTGAGCTCAAGCAGGCCAACGAGATCCTTCGCAATGCATCCGCGTATTTTGCCCTAACGGGGCTCGACCGCCCATTCAATTAATGATCAATCTATCGAAGACCACCGCGCGAATCATGGGATCGCGCCGATTTGCTGGGTTCTGTCGATTGCCCCAGCCACTTTCTATGGCCATTTGGCCAAGCAGGCTGACCCTTCGCGCCTATCGGATCGTGCCAAGCGTGATGAGCAACTCAAGCCTGAAATTAAACGGGTCTTTGAGGAGAACTTCAAGGTCTATGGTGTGCGCAAGGTCTGGCAACAACCTCGCCGAGAGGACAAAGACATCGCCCGATGCACTGTCGAACGCCTAGTGAAAGTTATGGGGTTACATTGCCCCTCTCGGCAGAATTGCTCTGCAATTCGCCTGCCGGTCAATGGTTGTGCGTGGCAAACAGGTCATCACGAGGCTTTGTTGATGGCGTGGATGCCCCCACCTACCGGCAACGTAATGTGCCACTGTGGTGTTTCAGAAAGCATCACTCAAAGGGAGAGCATCCATGTCAGAAGTTAGCATAATCGGCATAGACCTTGCAAAGCGCGTATTTCAACTTCACGGGGCTCGCGCAAACGCAGCAGTTATTTTTCGCAAGAAACTGACGCGTGTTCAGCTTCTTGCGTTTATGAGCCAACAGCCCGAATGCATTGTTGCGATGGAGGCTTGTGCGACAGCCCATTGCTGGGGTCGCGAGATTGAGAAACTCGGCCATACGGTGCGGCTGATTGCACCGAGCTATGTGAAGCCGTTTGTAAAAAGACAAAAGAACGATGTTGCTGACGCCGAAGCCATTGTTGAGGCGGCGTCGCGGCCAACAATGCGGTTTGTTGCGCTGAAGTCCGAGGCCCAGCAGGCGCGTGCCATGCTGTTTCGGACACGGCAGATGTTCATCGGTCAGCGCACTCAGACGATCAACGCACTGCGTGGCCATCTTGCAGAGCACGGTGTCGTTGCACCAAAGGGAGCCATCCACGTCAAACGCTTGGCCGACGCAGTTGCGGATGAGACCATAGGCTTGCCCGAAGACGTCCGAGAACTTGCCCAAGGGTACCTCGCCCAGATCGAAGGTCTCAATGTTCAGGTTGCAGCGCTGGATCAGAGGATGAAGGGTGCTGCTAAAGAAGCTGAAGCGGCACGGTGGGCCCAGACCATGCCGGGTGTGGGGCCAATCACAGCATTGGCAATTGAGACCTTCGCGCCTGATCTGAACTGCTTTCGCCGAGGTCGGGATTTTGCGGCATGGCTGGGCTTGGTCCCCAAGCAGAGCTCGACGGGTGGCAAACCTCGCCTTGGTAAGACCTCGAAGATGGGCCAACGCGACATTCGCCGGCTGCTGATCTCTGGCGCAATGGCTGTTCTACAAGCTGTTGAGCGATTTGGAACGCCGCATAACACTTGGCTGATAGCCATGCTGGAACGCAAACCACGTATGCTTGTTGCCGTGGCACTGGCGAATAAGATGGCCCGCGGTCTGTGGGCCATGGTGACGAAGCAAGTGGACTACCGAACCCCGGCAACGATGGCATGAGCGCAATGCGACAGACATCAAAACCCGGGACTTGAGCGTGTGAGGAGATCGATGAACAGTAAGGGAAAATGATCGTAAAGATCCGGAGCAGACAAAGCAGTCTTTGTGCAGGAGCCCATGAGCTCGATTTGTTGATCTGCCTTTGGTTCACGCATCGCCATACCGGCCTGCGGCTGTATCAACTGCTGCAACGAGAGGCCTGATACATGACCGCATCCGATCACACACTCAAACCGTTCAGAAATCTCTTGCACCAACGGGGGCATCCATACATGCACAAATCCTCGGGTGGGATTCACTGTATGTATCCAGCATGATAACTGGAAGGCATGAGCAGTTGGGCCCCTACCAAATATAAGACCACGAATTGGTCATCCTACAATGACAGCTTGAAGCAGCGCGGATCGTTGTCGATCTGGTTTGATCCTGAGATGGTTTGGACGCCTCCGCCGAGCGGCAAGCGCGGTCGGCAACAGCAGTTCAGTAACGCCGCCATTCAAACTTGTCTGACGCTGAAGGTCTTGTTTGGTATGCCGCTTCGGCAGACAACTGGGTTTGTCCAGAGCCTGTTGCAGTTAGTGGGACTGGACTGGGCAGTGCCGGACTTCAGCACCTTATGTCGCCGCCAGCGAACACTGAACGTGAGCTTGCCGTATCGCGGATCCGAGGGTCCGCTGAACCTCCTTATCGACAGCACCGGTATCAAAGCCGAAGGAGAAGGCGAATGGAATGCCCGTAAGCATGGTGGCACCAAACGGCGCATCTGGAGCAAGATACACATTGGGATCGATGAGAAAACTCTAGAAGTTCGGACGGTCGAGGTCACCAGCAGCAACGTCGGAGACGCTCCCATGCTGCCCGAACTCTTGAATCAAATTCCGCCCGATCAGGACATCGGCAGCGTCACCGCAGATGGGGCGTATGACACGCGTAAATGCCACGAGGCAATTGCCGCCAGAAACGCCCATGCAGTGATCCCGCCGCGCAAGAATGCCAAGCCCTGGAAACCGACGAGCGCCGGAGCTAGTGCCCGAAACGACGCGGTCAGTGCGCAGCGATACCTGGGTCGCACTCTGTGGCGACGCTGGAGTGGATACCACCGCCGAAGTCGCGTCGAAACGAAGATGCATTGTATAAAACTACTCGGCCAATCGCTGATGGCGAGGGACTTCGAAAGGCAGGTTGCAGAGATCCACGTCCGTATCTCCGTCCTCAACAGCTACACTGCGCTTGGCATACCCGTCACCGAGCCCGTAGGATAAATCCGTCCGCGGAAAGGGGAAGCCTGCCTAACATCGGGTTTGTGCAACAAAGCCAGAGATTACCCTAATGAAGGTTCCCTTTTGGGAACGTGGTAGCCTTCAACTCGCGCGGTAATTAGTTCTCTCAGTCTAAAACAATCCGAAGTTGCAATAGCACTCTGCAACTCGCGTAACATCGAGGCCACCTCGATCTGGCTTAGCATCCCCTCTTTCGCTCGAAGGATCTTTACATGCGGGGTGGGCAGCAGGCTGTCATTATCAATCAACAGTTCTTCGTATAGCTTTTCACCTGGCCGTAGACCTGTCACTTCGATCTCGATGTCCCCGTCACCCGTTTCCGGATCCTTAACTTTCCGGCCAGAGAGCGTGATCATCCGGCGGGCGATGTCGATGATTTTCTGTGGCTCTCCCATGTCAAGCACGAACACGTCACTACCTTTAGCATAGGCACCGGCCAACAAAACTAGACGGGCGGCCTCGGGGATCGTCATGAAGAAACGCGTGACGTCTTTGTGGGTCACCGTCACTGGTCCCCCGCGGGCAATCTGCTTTTGGAATAGCGGCAGGACCGAACCGGAGGACCCAAGCACATTGCCAAAGCGCACCATGGCGAACTTCGTAGCAGCGTTCCGCGTCTGGGTGTCTTGCACGACCAACTCAGCCATCCGTTTGGTAGCCCCCATGATATTTGTTGGCCGTACGGCTTTGTCAGTGGAGATGAGAATGAAACGTTCCAACTCGGCTTCGGCGGCGGCTTCGGCGACGACCTGAGTGCCCAAAACGTTGTTGCGTGCGCCTTCTAGCTCGTTTTCCTCTACCAGTGGCACGTGTTTATAGGCGGCGGCGTGGAGGACGATCTCGACCCCCTCCTCCGCAATCACCCCGGCCACACGGGCCTTATTTGTGACCGAGCCGAGACGGGAGACAATAGGAATGCCGGTGGCCTTCGCCTCGGCCTGAAGTTCCTGATCAATAGTATAAAGCTGGAATTCACCTTGCTCGAACATGATGATCCGCGCGGGGTTACAGTTGAGCAGCTGCCGGCAAAGCTCGGACCCAATGGAACCCCCTGCCCCGGTAACCATTACAACGCGACCGGCGTAGGTTTTTGCAATTTCGGGGGTATCGAGTGCAACCTTATCCCGGCCCAAAAGCTGATCTGGAGCAACCGTGCGCAGACTATCCGCAAGGCCCTTGCCCGACATCAGGTCCACATAGGACGGCAGCACCTGCACCTCGACCTCATAAACGCCGAGCTTAGAGATCAGCTCGTCGCGGCGTTTCTTAACCATCGATGGTACCGCCAGCAGAATTTGTTCGATACCGCGCACTTTGATTAGCTCCCCGAGTTTAGCAGAATCGTAAACAGGTAGGCCGGCTACCATTAGACCGTGTAAGTTCGGGTTGTCGTCGATGAAGAACACCGGCCGCGCTTCGCTAGCTTGCCGCAGGGCAGCTGCCAATTGGATACCCGCGGCCCCTGCCCCGTAAATTGCGACGGGCTTGCGGTTGCCACCACGCTCCGACAACCAGCGCATCAGGTTAAGTCCCCCGATACGCGCCACAACGGCGAAGATGCAAAAGAACAGCCCCAACAACAGTGGTACCGATCGAGGTGCCGAAAGGTTCAGCAGATAGCTCAGCATCACAGCGCTGAATGCGATGAGCAATGACGCTACCCCGATGTTTGACATAGAATGGGTGTCGAAAGCGTTAAGCTTGATCCGGTGCAGCCGCAGCGCCCAAATAACACCAACGCCCCACATCGAGATGACGGGGAAAAGCACCCAACTATCTGCTATCGACATCCATGGCGTACCAGTCCCGTACCGGAGGGCAAACGCGCAATATAGTGCAAAGGGGACAAGCATGCTGTCGACGGCCAAAAAAATGGCACGCTTAGTTGCCCTCGAAAGGTCGTGAATATTGTTCATGTGCATAGCGATAATTTTCTTTGAATATAAAATGGTCGTTTGTAATGTGCAGAGGTTACCAAATTACTTGCGTTTCACGAAGGTTTTTTTGCTCATCAGCCGCTAGCAGCTTAGATTAAAGGCCTTTCTCGTGTTCCGACCGCAAGATGTTGAATACTCCTCCCCGCGCCACCCTATATAAAGAGACACGCAAAAAGGGAACACGGTAGTTAGTTGTGGTAATGATACGCTGATGTGCCCCGATGGGAGGGTCTTCCACCCTTAAATCATAAAGACGATTCGTAGCGTTAACTTGTACGGCTTACCGATCGTTGTTATGCCGAAAATTTGTATGGTTGTCCGACATAATGAAACATAAGACACTGTAATGCATGGGCATTAAAAAATTGTCAGCTGACAATTTCGCGATTTTCCAGAGCCATAAGCATCGGCTTCAACGAAAATGCTCCCGCGCGCGCCATCTGTGTCAGCCGGCGAAGGTATGCACCTGGGCTGCGGATCGCGCTGGCTTTTTCAAGCATACATAGAATGGTGACCGCAGCGGCTTCTGCACCCATAATTCGTTTTGCGTCAATCATCACAGGCTGGTCGATGCCGAGCATTGGCGCTATTTTGTCTGAGACGCGCTCCAGATCGGACCAGTTCCGCAAACTCTCGGGAAAGAAGGATCGGTGTTCTTTGCATGTAATCAGAACCTGCCTGAGGGAGACCCCCTGATTTTTCGCAGCCATTGGGCTTCCCTGACGCTTGGCGGGGTTACTGGTATTAAGTCCCTGCCCTTCAGAGTCTAAATTGATTATATCTGAATCTTGTATGTGCCGCTCATTTTGGATGTAAGCGACGCTCATTTTATCTGCTTCTGACAGTGTTTCTTTATTATCTTCCAACAGACCCTTCAGGGTTTCTACCATTGTTTGAAGCGCTGCCTCGTCCGTCCTCCGACGCAGCAATTTGGCGAGTTCTGCGAGTTCGGTCTCGTGACCTGTTTGACGCATTACCTCGGCACGCACCATCAGAACCTCGTCCCGCAATGTCAGCAGCCGCATCTGCCGTTTCTGAGCCTCTGCGGCGGCGTGGCTGATAGTAGCGGCTTGATGTAACATCGGCGACAGATCGAAACCGAAGGCAGCAGTGATCTCTCCGCCCCGGCTACGGGCGAAGCGTTTCCGGTTGGGGCTGTCGTGACGGCTGACAATACCTGCGCGCAGAAGTTGCGCCAGATGGCGGCGTAGAGTGCTTTCCGGCATTCCATGTAGCCGCTCGGACAGCCGCTGGTTCGAGGCAAAGACAATACCAGCAGGCCCGGTAGGAATGTGGCGGGTGGGCAGGAAGGTCAGCAACGCCTGCAGCACAGTGAGGGTCCGGTGAGACAGCTCATATGTCTCTGCCGCCTGTGTGAGCTGATCCAGCAGCTGCCATTTATCCGGCGGACAGTGGTTTGCTGCGCGATCGTCTACTTGCCGCCCGACGAGAGTTCGGAACGATTTTCCCATCAAATTTTCACGAAAGACAATAAAATACCCGCACCACCCGAGAGGGCGGAGTTGACAGAGGTAAATCTTTAGGGCTATCTCGAAGGTGCAAAGTTTGAGAATGGCCTTCCGGGATTTATCCTGGGGGGCTTTTTTTATGGTCCGGTTGTGCCTCCTGTTGTTACTTCCTCAATGCCTCACGCCTTGGACTGTCGCCAGCGGTCGTGAATCTCTCTCATCAGCTCTTGGGCATGGGTGTCGAGCCATTTGTCGAAACCTCCGGCCGTTTGGGCGGATATGGTCAGTGAAACCCCTCGCGGTGTGCGCCGTACCTCGGCCAAGGCTTTTCCGTCTTGGTTACGCAGCGTGCGCGCTTCGGTGGCTGCCGGGGCAGGGGCCTTGGGGGTTGGTTTATTATTCGCGGCCTTAAAGATGCTCTCGAAGCGTTCATCCGAGGTCAGGTCGCTGTAAGTATCGACGGTGGTGGCCTCTTCCGCGCGGGATTTGGCCTCCGGCTCTTGCACAAGCTTTGCCAGTGTCAGCCAGCGATCCCGGCCAATGCTGGGGGCTGAGCCGATCTTGCGCAGGAACGTCAGATCAAAGGCATTCCCGACCTTGAGCATCCGGCTCACCATGGGCAGGTCGATCGTCAGCGCATCTGCGATTGTCTGCCGGTCATGCCCGCTTACGTCGAGCTGCGCAGCAAAGCTCGCCTTCTCTACAAAGGAAAGATCCTGCCGTGCTGTGTTTTCCTGACCTTGTGCCATTACCAAAGCATGATCATCCAGATGGCGGACCATTGCTTTAACCGGCACGCCGATCGCTTTCAGCGCTTTCAATCGGCGCCGGCCATAGACAACCTCGAACCGTCCGGCTTGGGACGGGTGAGGTCGGACGAGTACGGGCACCTGTTGACCGTAGGTCCGCATGCTCTCTTCCAGCTTGCGCTGTGATTCATCATCAACGCCCAAACGGTCTTCGACGCCGGCCATATCGATCAGGCTAGCATCAAGATCCTGCACTGCATTCTCTTGCAGCCGTGTCAGCGACGATTGCAACGCGCCAACTGCACCGCGAGGGGCGGTATAGGGTTTTGGTGACGGCTGTTCCTGCAGCGGGGCAGGGGCCTTTGTCTCGGATGAAAGAATACCTTTACGTGCCATTAACGCCCCCATGCTTTCTGAATCATGGATTCGATTTCATCGTTAACCAGATTCAATGAATCGAGCGCACGGTCATAGGTGTTGCGGTGGAACTGGGCGCGATCGACCTCGTAAATCGTCTGATGGGTCAAGCCCGCGTCTGAAATCGCGGTAGATTTCAGCATGGGCGCGACCATCACCTCGTCGTCGAAAAGCTGCCGCAAGAATGCGAGCACCTGCTGTTGCGGTCCGTCATTCGGCTCGTACCGGTTAATCAGGAATCGCATGAAATCAAACTCCATGCTCGCACCGGCATTAGAGACAACGTCGAGTAAATCCGCGCTCATTTGAAGGAACTGGGACATGGAGGCGACGTCGAGCATGTTCGGCACAACAGTGATCAACACCCCTGTCGACGCGCAAAGCGCGGCCATCGTCAGATACCCGAGTTGCGGCGGACAATCGAAAATCACTACGTCGTAGTTTTGTTCGACATCGCGAAGCGCCGTTGCCAACCGTGCAAAGAACGGCGGCTGCGCGTGGTTCATTAACGCCTGCGGGGTCTCGTGCTCGAACTCTTGCAGCATCAGCCCACCGGGGGCGAGGTCGAGCCCAGTGAAATAGGTTTTCTGTATAACGTCTTCTAACGCGACCGGATCATCATATCGGATAGCATCATAAATCGTCCCAGAATTCAGAAAGTCATACTCAGGACGATAGCCAAACAGTGTGGTTAGAGACGCTTGTGGGTCAATATCGACACAAAGAACGCGGTAGCCTTTGAGCGCCAACCGTTGCGCAGCATGCACCGCGCTAGTTGTCTTCCCTGAGCCGCCTTTGAAGTTCAGAAAGGACAAAACCTGCAGCTTGTCTCCTTCACGGCGCCCTCGTAGGTAGGCTCCGCGACTTTTGGCACTAGCCTCAAGAACGCGACGCAGTTCCAACAGATCTTCGGCAGAATAGTGTCGGCGACCGCCGGGCGAGGTGTGGACTTCGGGAGCCTTATCGTCAAAATGTAACTTGCGCAGAAAGCTTGTTGAGATGCCCAAAAGCTCTGCAGCTTCGCCTGCGGAAAACAGACGAAGCTCCTTACGCGCATCGGGCGCAAAGATCTTATGCATGTGACTTTCCAAGGCCGCAGCCAAGGTTTCCGCATTCTGGCGGATCCGTGTATTGATGTGTACGGTGCCTGTCACATCGCCCTCGCTCTCAGGAACGCTATTCTTCGGTAGCGCATTTGTTTCCGTTACTTAACGTCGAAACATCTGCAAGCGCAACAGATTCTTGAAACAACCGCCGGTTGGGGGTGGAGCTAGATGATGTGGGGGAGGGGTGTGGGCACGTCTATTTGTGGATACTGAATTGAAAAACATGAAGTATTACTGGGATGTCATTAGCAATCTGAATGCCGCCTTCGGCCGCCAAATGGGACAAGAACTTCTATGACTGCAGTCGAATTCCTTAAAATGTGACCGTTGACCGCGAATCTCTCTTAACTCGAAGAGGCAATAGCCCCTTAGGCATAGCATCCAAACCAGTTTTCTTAAGCGTCTTTATTTGGCGTGTTTGCTGACCTCGCCGAAATTCCCACTTTTCACTATAATCACCGGAACCAAATCCATTAGCGTGTGTTAGCTCCTCGGAAATAATGATCACGATATCAACTTTTTATCAGGCAGTTCAGCTTTGGTGAGGCTTCCGGCTAATCATAGCAAAAGGTGTGAGTATGCAGACCAAGAATGACGCGATGTGTGAGCTTTGGCGGGTGCTGAGCGGCACGCAGACGGCTTATGAAACGGCTTTGAAAGACCTTGATGATGGCGAGGGTAAGGATCTGGTGACCGATATCACTGCAATGCGTAAAGCGAACATCGAACAGGTTGAAAAATACCTCTCCGATGCGGGGACTGACGTGAACGAACTGGAAGCGCCGGAGCGGGTGTATTCTGCGCTCGATTGGACTTCTGCCGGGATCGACGGGCCTGAAGGGGTCGAGGCGCAGGCGCGTAAATATGAGGCGAATGTGCTGGACGCCTACGACCGCGCGATCGAGCCCTATGCTGCGGGTGATCCAGAGCTTAAGTTCCTGACAGAGCAGTATGAACAGCTGAGCCACAAGCTGGGCGGGCTGACCCCTGATCGCGCAGCTGCCTGAGTTTGACATGCAGTGAACCTCACGGCGTAAACTGATGTACCATGTGGCAGTCTGATGCAGATCGGGCTGCCATTCTCTATTGTTGGCACGGCACCTCCAGAATGAAGGAGCACGACGATGATATCTGCAATCCTTGGCATCTGTTTATTGCTGGTCGTGACGGCGGATGTCGTGATGTCGACGCTTGGGGTCGGGGCTAATGGTCCGCTTGCTCCAGGCGTTGCGCGCGGTACTTTCCACATCATTCGGTTTTTCCCGAAACAGGATTGGGTGCATCGTACGTGCGGACCATTAGTGGTGGTTAGCATCGGGGCGGCCTGGATCGTTTTGATGTGCCTCAGCTGGACGCTCATCTTGTCGGGATCGACAGGATCGGTTGTCTCGCCGGCTTCAGAAGCGCCGACGAACATTGTTGAAAAGGCGATCTACGCGGGGCATTTATTGTCCACTCTGGGCGGTGGGAACTATGAAAGCAGCGGCCTACTATGGGGGGCTGTTTCGGCTCTAATAGGCATTTCAGGGATGGTTGTTCTGACGTTGTCGGTTAGTTTTGTCTATTCCACGACCCAAGCTGTTTCTGCTGGGCGGGCCATTCTGGCGTTGTCTGATATTCACCAGCCGGGTACCGACCAGTTCAGCCGGGTTCTCTTGCCGCAGTTCGCGACGTTTGTCGCGCAGATCAAGGCGATACCGTTCGCGCTTTACTTCAGTTCTGTGCGCGAGGAGCGTCGGCTGCCGCAAAAGCTGGCGCAGCTTCGGTCACATCCGCAGATATCCGAGCAGGACCGCAAGAACCTCGACATTCTGCTGCGAGAACTGCCGGGGTTGGAACATGTGTCTCAGGATAGCTTTAACGACGCGTTTAACGATTGGGCAAAGGGATACACCCTCCACCCCTATGAGAGTTGAGCGGCACGTCCCATCACAGCCCGCCGCGGTCGGATTTCAGGTCTTCCCCCTGTTGGTGGATCACCATCTTTTCCGCTGGATAGGCTCTAATTAGGCGGAATGCGTCTTCCGCTGGCGCTGTCAGCCATGTGTCATGCTCCGTGGGGTCCAATATCGCAGGCATCCGGTCGGGGTGGGTGTCCTTGACCAATGTATTCGGGGTGGTTGTGATCATCGAAGACGTGATCAACTCGCGGTACTCCGTCCCGTAGTTGCCCGTAAAGCTGCGCCAGATACCGGCGAGGGCGAACGGCGGGCGGGCCGCCTCTCCGGTCACGCCGAACCAGACATAGGTCGCGGGATTACGTCCCTTTGCTTCACAAAAGCTGGAGGCGGGAATCAGACAGCGACGTTCGGTAAAGCTCGACTTCCAAAAGGACGAACTGCGCAATTTATCATCGCGTGCGTTGTTCACGGCCTTGGGCTGGATCGGTTTGCCATTTTTCTTGGAGGTTTGCGGCAGCACGAACCCCCAATGGGTATTTCGAAGCTCACGTTCGCCATTTTCATCCAGCGCCACGATAGGGGCGGTGCGCTTGGGAAAGATGGCCGTATGCGGCTCTGCATTGCCCAAATGGTCGTTCATGGTGCTCACCGCGAACAGCTGCTGCATGAGGGTAGGGGCCAGGGTGTTGGCGTAGAGGTTGCACATCAGGGGGCCTCCATAGGCGGTAGGGGCGGTCATATTTTTTAACCTTAACGTAATAATATGCGGGAAAGTCCCACAAGGCGATCTAGTTCAACTTATAGAGCCCCCAAAATGACGCCCAGCCACCCACTTTACAGCCCCGTATTTAATCACAAGGACGGAGAGAGCATGACCGACCCCACGTCAGAAAACGGCGAGATAGAGACTGATTTCGAGGTCGGTCAGGACAATATCGACGGCAGCCTCGGCCCCATCGGGTTTGATATTCACAACCCCGTTTTCGTGATCTCTGGCGTTACAGCGGTAGCTTTTGTTCTGTTGACGTTAATCTTTCCCGATCAGGCCGGCGCGGTTTTTCTGGCGGTACGTGATTTCGCGACAAGCAAGCTCGACTGGATGTTCATGCTTATCGTGAATTTCTTTGTCATTTTCTGCATCGCGCTGATCTTTATGCCCATGTCCAAGGTGCGTTTGGGGGGCGAGGATGCGGTGCCAGAATATTCCTACCCTGCGTGGTTCGCGATGCTTTTCGCGGCGGGCATGGGGATTGGGCTGCTGTTCTTTGGTGTGCTGGAACCTGTCTATCACATGAACGTCTCGGGCCCGCTTGGGGTGCCGTCGCCCATTGCCGCCGACGGATCAATCATCCCTGAAAATGTAGAGGCTGCGCGTTCGATGGGGCTGGCGGCGACCTTCTATCACTGGGGGCTGCATGGGTGGGCGGTCTACGCTGTTATGGCGCTAGCGTTGTCGCTATTTACCTATAACAAGGGTCTGCCGTTTTCGATCCGGTCGTGTTTCTATCCGATCTTGGGTGAACGGGTCTGGGGCTGGTCCGGTCATATCATCGACATTCTAGCGGTCTTTGCGACGCTGTTCGGCTTGGCCACATCGCTGGGTCTTGGTGCGCAACAGGCCAATGCGGGCTTCAACTTTGCTTTCGGGCTCGAGATTTCGACGAATGTTCAGGTGATTATCATCATTCTGGTGACGGCTGTCGCCCTTGTATCAGTCTGGCGCGGGTTGGACGGCGGGGTAAAGATACTGTCCGAAGTCAACATGGGCGTCGCCATCCTGTTCTTCCTCTTCGTGCTTTTTGCAGGGCCGACGCTGATCGGCCTGAGCGGTTTCTGGACCGGCCTGATTGCTTACACCCAAGAGCTGATCCCGCTGTCGAACCCCTTTGGACGCACGGATGACGCCTACCGCGAGGGGTGGACGGCGTTCTATTGGGCATGGTGGATATCCTGGGCACCTTTCGTCGGCATGTTCATCGCGCGGGTGTCCAAAGGGCGCACTGTGCGGGAGTTTATCATTTGCGTATTGCTGATCCCGTCGCTGATCATCTTTATCTGGATGGGCGTGTTTGGCGGCATCGCCATCGACCAGATCCTGACCAGTCCCGAGACATCGCTGGTCAAAGCCAATGTGATCGACAGTTATTCGCCCGAGCTGAGCCTGTTCGGCATGTTGAACGAACTGCCGTTCACCAAAACCGCATCGACCATCGCGATTGTGCTGGCGTTGG
>Ga0207889_1000088_pt1 | contig 59950 bp, 70 predicted proteins | sample LinPmetageLP47_FD_184058 | JGI IMG/M metagenome (GOLD analysis project Ga0207889, IMG submission 184058) | Marine viral communities from the Pacific Ocean - LP-47 (SPAdes) | ecosystem: Environmental > Aquatic > Marine > Oceanic | place: Pacific Ocean | collected 2011-06-12 | reverse complement strand
CTCACGGCGGGTCTGCTTACGTTTACCAGCGTATTCGGCGTCTGCAAAGCTCATCTGTTTCATGCGGTGGTCTCGAAAATGGCGCTGACGCATTTTACCTTTTCAGGAAGTCTTTTTCAGACCTTCCTTAGACTACACGGTGATAAACCGCATTTCTATGAAGTGCAGGCTCTCAGGCTTGGGATAGGTTTCTCTCTCCAGCGGCTCCGCCGCCAACGGCGCTGCGCTGCGATCCCAAACAACTTTAAACTCCCGCCCGTCAGCCAGTACCAACTCCATGGGTACGCTGGGCTGATCGCGCAGCGCTTCCAGTTGCCTCACCACTGACAGAGGTGTCCAGACCCCGCCATTGCTGCGCAGGTCAATACTGCGTCCCTGCTGCTTTACGCCTTCCTGCAATAGCAAAGCGCCAGTCAGCGAGTACTCAATAGTTTGCTGGATGGGGTTGTGATCAAACTCGTTGACCCACTGGAAGTCATCATCCAGTTCAATGTCCGCTAGCCGCATTACATGCTCCTCAATCCAGCTTGCTCAAGAATGCCCAACAGCGACTCTTCTTGCCCTTCGCCTACGGTCAGATCCACTGAGTTACCGCGTGCGGTCTCCAGCCGTATAACCGTGCTTGGCTGAGTAGACTGCTGCACTGCGGAAGCTTCACTACCCGGCGCGCTGGCTTGCGCTGGCTGATCGCGCTTGTTGCGGCGGGTTTCGTTGTTGATTGATTGCAGCACGCTCATGGCTTCACCCAAATTGCGCAATGCCTCACCATTGCCAGCCGCGCGGGCCTCGGCCATTTGCGCCTGCAGATCACGCTGGCGACTTTCCAGCCGGCGTTTTTCAATGGCCTCGGTGTTGCCCTGCAGGCGGTCCAGCTCGTCACGCAGGCCATCCAGTGCCGTGCGGCTGCTATTGCCCAGCTCTTGCATGCGATGGTTGGCGCTGGCAATAGCAGCATCCAGCTGCTGAAGGTCTGCCTCTTCGAGCAGGTCTAGATTCTCGCGGGCCTGTCTGGCTTCACGCGTGAAGTCACCCAGCGCTTGCGTGCCGTCGTCATAGCCCTGCATGAGCGTTTGCAGCGTGGCGGTCTGCTCAAGAAACTGCTTTTGCAGCTGCCGGCTGGCGAACAGGGTTTCATCCGCCCAGCGCGCGAATGGGCCTCTGAACTGATCATCCAATCCGGACTGCAGCTCGCCCACCTTCTCATTCACTAGCGCGAGCGATGCGGCCGTGCCTTCCAGGCTGCTGGTGTCTAGATCAATATCGACGCTACTGATGCCGCGCAGAGAGTCGAACGCCTCCAGCGCCTTGCTACTCAGCTCCGCCAGAGGCGAACGAGCGGCGGTCATTACGTCGTCAAAGAAGGTGCTGAAGGCGTCGCGGAACACGGCTTGCTGCTCTTCACGAGCCGATGCCGCTGCCGCTTCTGCATCAGCTTGCGCGGCCAATGCATCGCTGACTGACTGTAGCTGTTTCTCCAAATTGCTCTGCGCGTCCGCCTGGTCGCCGGTGGATTTGGTCAGTTTGGCTTGCTGCTTATCCAGATTGGCAACGGCTTTTGTGTACTCGTCGACAGTTAGCTTGCCATCCTCATATAGCTTGGTGATGGCCGACCGCAGCTTGCCGATATCAACATCGGTTTTCGCGTTGCCGATGGCCTTCTGCACGCCGGCGAAGTCTTTCAGCTCGGCGATTACGTCAGAGAGGGACTTGGCGGTTTTGTCGGCTTCACCTGCTATGGCGTCTAGCTTGTCGGCAACAATGCCCAGGCCTGCTGCGTATTCTTGCTGGGTTATGGCGCCATCTTGGTAGGCACGCAGCATTGCAGCGCGTAGCCCTTCCAGCTGGGTTACCGTGCTGGCTGTGTCTATCAGTTTTTGGGCTTCGGCGAAGTCGGCTATGGCCTCAGTGCCCGCAATAGCGGCATCAATGGCCGCCTCTTTAACACGTTGCTGGTTGTTGATGAGTTCGTCGGCCAGCGCTTGGTTCAACATGCGCTGTTGGTCTGCTTCGGTCTTGAACTTGGCGGTCACCTCTTGCGAGCGCTGCACCTGGTGTTGGGTGGTCACATCCCAGGCATTGCGGATGCTCTTTCCTGACTCCTCGATCTGGTTTACGAACGCACCCTGAAGCTCGGCAAAACCATTACGGGCACTAGCTATTCGCTCCCGCATACCATCAAGATCAAACGCATTGGCGATTGCTTCGCCAGCTGCCAGAAAGGGATCAACGATCCCTCGAGCGAAACTAACAGCGGCCAGCCCCACTGCAGCAAACCCGGCTACCAAACCTTGAAACAGCGTTGTGAAAGGCGCAAAAAACAACTGCACGCGCATGCGCGCATCATCCAGCTTGGTGCCAAAGTCGCTCAGCCAAACCGTTGCCTTACTAGCGATCTCATCAAACTCAACATCTGCCACATCTGTGATGAAGGCCTTCACCCGCTCCGATGCCTGAATGAACGCCGTGCTCAACGACTCAGCCAGCGCATCAAGCCGGCCATCTTTATCCATCTGATCGATGGCTTGCGCTACACTTAGTAGTTGCTCTTTCACGTACTCCATGGCGCCGCTTCTGGCTATGCGGTCCAGAAAGTCCGAAGCGACATCTTTCAGGTTACTGACAATACCGGTCAGGCGCGTCATATTCGCGGCGGCTGAGCCTTCCGCTGCGCTGCCAATCTCTTTGATTAGGTCGCTGATAACATCCCGGCCAAGCCTGCCCGCGCTGCTGAGCTTTTGAAGCTGCTCGGTATTCTTGCCGGTCACCTTTTCCAACAGATCCCACACCGGCACGCCACGCTCGACCAGCTGCAGAATCTCTTCACCCTGCAGCTTCTGCTTGGCCCATGCCTGGCCAAGGGCAGACGAGATGCCCGTCAGCTTCTCCATCCCGCCGCCCAGCTTCTCAGACTGGTCGGTGATGGCCTGCAGCGTGCCATCCATCGGGTCAAGGCCAAACGCCTTGAGCAAAGTAAACGCCTGCGTCACGTCTTGCAGCTGCAGGGGTGTGTCACGCGTGAATTGCTTGATCCAATCGGTGGCTTTCTCGCCACCCTCAATCGAGCCCATCAGCGCCGTGAGCTGGGTCTGCATGCCCTCGAACTGATCGCCGGTGGCCAGCATCGAATAGATGCCATCGCGCACCAGGTTCAAGCCTTTTTGCACTACACCAAATGCCGCGTTCAGCGAGACATAAGCAGCAGCAAAGGCCAGCACCTGCTTGGCGCCGGATGACATAGCCTGCCGACCGGCATCTACCCGCGAGCGATGTTCGCTAGAAGCCTTTGACGCCTTGCGCAGTTCACGCTCAAGCTTTCGCACTTCATCTGTGTTGTTACCGACTGCGCGCTTGGCTCTATCCAGCTCATCAGTCAGGCGGCGCTCTTCGGTTGCCAGATCGCGAGTGTCTACTTCTGCAGCTCTGGCCGCAGCTTCCAGCTCGGCGGTTTTGGCGGTGACCTTGTCCAGCTCCCGCGCGACCTTGGCAGACTCGCGCTCGGTCTCGCGGAGCGACACCTGCAGGCCCTTGCTGCCTGGGTTTTTCTCAAGTTCCTCGCGCAGTTCAGCAGCCCGGCGCTGTGTACGTTCCAGCGTGCTGCGCACTCGGTCTGCCGTGTCACTGGTAGTGCGGAATGCAGTCACCAGGCCTTTGGCTGATTTGGCTTTATCGAACTCGTCACGCAGCCCCTGGCTTTTGCTTTGCACATCCTCAAGCGCATTGGAGACTTTGCGCGCCTCCTGCGAAAGCTCATCTTTGCCACGCAGGACGAACTGAATCAGGCGATCTTTGATGCTCATGAGGCTGGATTCCAGGCAATAAAAAACCCCGCGATGGCGGGGTTTTTTGAAAGAACAGTATTTAACTCAAAAGAAACTACGGATTACACCGACAAGCACGGTGCCAATCACAGTCAATATCAGACTAGCTATGAACAAAGCCGGCAAAGCTGCCAAAATCATTTTGGTCATTACCATGACCAGCCTATCAAAAGGAATATCGATATCAGTTATTACAATTCGGCGCTGGGCCGCAGCATCCATTCGTTTATGCCACTCCTCTGTCTCCTGTTGGCGGCGCTGTTCCTTTGAAGACTTGTTTGATGTTTCGGCCGTCACTGGCTCCGCCGATTTAATCTGTTGCGCTACCACCTTTGAATATACGACACCACATCGCGGGCAGATGCCGGGGCTATCCGCTTGCTCTGCCATGGTCGGTTCGTATGTGCATTTTGGACATTTCATATGGATCTTCCCTGATGAGGTCAAGGAGGATCATAGCCCAATGATGGCCAGGCGTCACAAATACACGACCACGTCCAACGTCGCCGTGACCCTGTAACGATTACGATGACGAAGCGAGTATCAGTGCGAAGGCTGCTCCGAGCGACATAACTAGTACTGAGAGAGCCACTATTTTTCCAACCACTCCCGAATCTCGTTCATTCATACGACCCAACAGCACAATCCTTACCAGATCTTTACTCACCATGGCGCCCTCGCAGCGACTTAAGGAATGACGGCGTCAACCGGCCTACCCCTTAACTCTGCCGCTGCATAAGCACAAAGTCTTTCGGCCGCGGCCAAAAGACTTTTAGGCGAAAATATGCTAAGCCGCCAATTCCATCGCACAGAACTTGCTGATGTCACTCGCAACGATGGTGTCATCGGCCAGCAGCTCACCTGGTGCTTCCAGCTTCAGGTATTCCTGCCCCAGCACCTGCAGCTGGCTGACGACGCCCAGCTTCATGCGCCGCGGGCGCAAGCTAAAGGGTTCTCCGCTCTGTGCATCGTTAAGGCCCGCAATGTAGATTTCCAGCTCTACAGCCGGGGCGGTCATCATTTGCAGCACGCTAGAGCCGCGCGGCGTGTAGCTGGCCTTTATGCCTGCACTGGTGATGTTGGTGGTAGACATCACAATGATGCCGTGCGGGTTCAGCAGGTAGTCGGTACCTGCAACCAGCGGATCATCACCGGCTGTTTTCAGCACGGGCGCAGTCTCCATTCCTGGCAAGTACTTGAACGGGATCAACTCACCCACTACACCTTCACAGGCCAGCGGTTCATCGACGATAGCGGTGGTGGGCACCTCAGTCACCAGCGAGCGGGTCACACGTGCGACGTTCTCTGGCGTGAGGTCATACATACCCATGGTCGCGGTTACGTCTGTGATCCGCTCACGCACGTTGCGGTTACCGCCACCGCCGCGAAAGTTTGGCAGCGTGGTACGGTTGGTTTGGTACGACAGGTTAAAGGCGTCGCAGTTGCCAATATCCAGCAATGCGGCCTGGCTCTGATATGCGCGGGCGTAGATGATGCCTTCACCCACAAACGAGCGGTCTACTTGTGCCATGGTTGGTCCCTCTGGTTATTGCTTGGCTGCAGGCTCGGCCTTTGCAGGCGCGTCCGTTTGCTTGGCGGTTGGCGTTTTGGGCGCTGGTGCAAACCCGTGTTTGATGGCGTGCTCTGCTACAGCTGGCGGCAGATCCTGCTCACCTTTTTTGAACAGCAGCACTTCACCGCCCTGTGCGTAATGAAACGCCTGGGTGACATTGTGTTTAGGCATGATGCCTCCGGTTATTTCAGGGGTTGGACGTACGTGATTTGCAGCGGTAGAACGTGAGCGGCCCACACACGGCCGGGACCGGGTGGCAATGGCGATTCAGATTGAAACGCCGCCTTTTGCACGCCCATGGTCATTAACCCGGCTTTGTTGCCAGCCAGCGCGACCTTGATGCCCAGCCGCGCAGCCCGCAGCACAGGCGCGAAGCCCCGCAGTTTGGTTACCGCGGTGATGTTGATGGTCGTTTGTTCGCGCACACTGCCATGCCCGACGCGCTCCAGCTCTTGCGTGTCGCCGGGCTGCAGTACGATGAACTGATCAGGCAGTTCCGAATCAGCAGCATCGAGCACGCGCAGCACGCTGTCTTCAAACACCAGCTCACCGAACGCAGGCACAGATGCCAGCAGCTGCTCCAGCTCTGCGAGCACCAGACTTTGCACATCGAGTGGCATATCAGGGTCTCACGTAGAAGGTGATCAGGTGGCCGTCGTCGGATTCGATGCCATCCAGGTGCCAGCGCTTGGCGGCCAGGTCGGCAATGGGCTCATCCACATTACTGACGAATGCGCCCTTGCGGTCATAGCTGCCCAGCAGAGTCCTGCGTACACAGATAGTGACTACGCGCTCGACAAAGCCCTGCTCGCTGATCCGCTCGACATCCTGTTCAACGATGGCGTCTACCCCAACCACAGCCACCACACCGGCAGCTGTAATCAGGTCAACGCATCCATCCTTGAGCGACGACAGCAGGCTGTCGTCCATCTCGTTGGTCAGGTCTGCGAAGCTAGCCATGGTCAGATGGTCAGCTCACGCACCGCCAGTGGCTTGGTGCAGATATGCAGCGGGTTGGATTGCGCCTCACCAGCGATACCCTTATCAAAAGGCAGGCGCTCCAGCTTGGCGTAATACGGCAGACCTTCGGTGTTAACCACCTCCATGTAGTCCGCCGGCGCAAACGCAGAGATGAACAGACCCGGCACACCTTCAGGCACGAGCTTGGCGCGGTCGGTGGCAACAAAGGGTTGGCCGTTGACCTTGCCGCGATAGCGCTCCCACAGGATGCCGCCAAACACGAACGCCTGCCGGCGGTCACCGCGCAAGGTGCTGGCACCTTCACTGGTCAAATAGGCTTCACGCACGCTCTTGTGGCTGATCAGCTTGTTCCAGAACGCCTGACCACACCATGCATGCGCGCCTGCGCCGCTGAGATTGCCCAGCGCATCTTCTTGCAGGTCGAGCACCTCGACGCACTTCACGCTCACGTCTGTGTCGGGGTTTTCGAGCTCGAATGAAAAAGCCTTGGGGCGCGTGAGGCCAAAACGCTGATGAATATCCAACAGCACGTTCTTACCGTCCGCATCCAGCACCAGACCATTAATGGCCCCTACGCGCTGGTATTCGTGCGTGGTGTCCAGTTGCATCTGGCATTTTTGCAGGCGGCGCTCAACCACGCGCTGAGCTTGTTGCAGCTCAGTGGTGCTGCCGACCGCGCGGATGCCTTGGATCTCATCCGCCAGAATCTGGAAGACTTGCGGCAAATGCACAGTGTTGAACGGGATCAGCTGACGCTTGTCGGCCAATACCGCCATACCTACGCCGCCGCGTGCAGCAGCTGGCACCAGTGCCAGGGTGGTGCCGTCTTTTTCGATCTGGACGGTGGTGCTGTTCACACCTTCTTCTTCAAACAGACCAGATGCGCCAATCTGGCCCGGCACTTGTGGCTCGTCATTGATCACGGCAAGCAACGCCGGAACGCTGAAGGCCTCATCTTCAAAAAGGGAAATCTCAGCCATGGTGGGCTCCTAGCAATAAAAAACCCCGCTGCTGCGAGGTTTTGAGGGGTTAGTGTTTCAGTTCAGGTTAGGGTCGAATAACGATGCCCAAGGCCTGAAGATCAGCAGCGCCGGTGGCGTCCATGCCAATAAGCAGGCGCTCTACTACCTCTGCGTCCCGCACTACGCCAACAGCCAGGGCGTCAGTTTCAGTAGCGTCCACAGAACCATAGAGAATCGCCGATGCGGCGCGACGTCCATCGTCCGTGCCGTCATCGTCATAAGGCACGTATTCACCCAGGTTTGCGGTCACGGCCAAAGTGAAGCTGTCGCCTTTGACAAAATCAGCGCTGCCCGCGGCTACCGTGAAGCCCAGGCCTGCCGCCTCAAACGCCTCACCAACTTGCCCGCTACCAATCACGCTATCGCCAGGGCCGACTACATCGAAGCTCCCTGCACCTGCAGCCGCCTTGGTAATGTTAAGCGTGTAAGTCCCGGATACAGCGGAGCTGGTTACTGCAATAGTGCCTACAGTGCCATCACCGGTGTTGCCACCTTCCGCGGTTGCCACCATGGCATTGGCAGTTGTGATCGCGGCCAGTAAGGTACCGGCAAGCACAATGCCCGCTCCAGCAGCGATGACGATATTGGCTCGGCTGCGCTGACCGTTGGCCTCCGAAAGGAGGAATTCACCGGTGTTTACGCCTTCAGTTTTGATACTCATGCTTGCGCTCCTTTCGAGGCGGTTTTGTTACGTCGAGCCGCGTAAACGGCGCTCGGGTTAACAGCCTTAACGCTTGGCGCTGGCTGGTCATCCACCGGGGGGTGGTTGTTGATTTCAACCTGGCCGCTGTTAGCAACCAGCTTGTCGAACAACTTGCCGCGCGCCACGTCAGGCGTCAGGCCGTCCTGAATGAAGCCAGCTGCCAGGTCCGGTTGCTTGGCCATGATGCAAAGGGCCCGCACATCCTTGGCCTGCTTCACAGCAGTGCGCACGCTGGCTTCATCCTTAAGGCCGCTTGCCTGGATGATCACTTGTGCCTGATCGGCAATGCCGGCTTTGGCACACTCCGCCGTGGCCAGCGCTGCAAGCGCGACCATATCTGGCGGATCGCCCTCCGGATCCGGTTCAGGTTCTGGCTCTGGTTCGGGCGGATCAGCGGGTGGATTAGCCATTTGGGCTTTAACCGCTGCCGGCATGTTGTTGTAACGATTGAGGATGCGCAGGCTCGAGGCGTTGCTCACACTACCGGCGCCACTGAGCACCTCATCAACAAAGCCTTGGTCCTTGGCCTCCTGCGCCGTTAACCAGGTTTCCGCGCTGATCATGCGGCGCAGCTCTGCATCGTCCACATTCAGCGTGCGGTGTTTAAAGCTGGCCACGATGCCTTCAACCATCTGATCCATGATGTCCGCGATCTTGCGAAACTCTTCACTGTCGCCAGCGGCGAAGGTCCAAGGGTTGTGCATCATCAGCATGGCGTTGTCGTGCATTTGCACGCGGTGCGCACCCATCGCCACTACGCCGGCGGAGCTTAGCGCAAAGCCGTCAATGCGCGCGGTCACCCGCTCGCCAAGTCGCTGCAGAGCGTTATGGATGGCAAAACCATCACCCATCTCACCGCCGATGCTGTTGATAGCGATGACGATGTTTCTTTGCCCGTCATCCGCTGCTTTCAGCTCATCTACAAACTGTTTAGCGGTAACACCCCAGGTGCCAATTTCGTCGTAGATTTCCACCTCAAGCGGCTTGCTGGGGTCTTCAGCCACATTGTTGATGCGATACCAGCTGCCGTCCTTGCTGGCATCGCCGGTGCCTTTGTTCATGATCCGCCAAGGCGAAGAGGCAGCCGCAGCCATCGCCAGGGCAATCATGCATTGCCGGTGTTTCTTCATGGTCATGGTTCCTCTTCATTGGTGTTCTTGTTGCTGGTTTCAGTCTCGGCGGTGGTGTCGACTTTGTAAGCTAGGCCGAGCCGTTTTACCCTTGCGTTGTCCTGAGCGTTTTCGTTGTCGATCACCTCGGCGTCATAGCCGGTGCGTAGCGCATGCTCGCTGCGACTTAGCAGCCCGCCACCAATCTCAAGCAGCTTGCCTTGCACATCTTGCACGGGGTGGTGATACGCCCAGCCCTGCGGAATCCAGCGCGTGCGCAGGTAATCGCGCCGCTTGGCAGGCTCTGCATAGCTCGGCAGGTCAATCGCGCCTGACAACACTGCGGCGTCGAGCCATGCAGCCCGTACCGGTCTGCACAGCTGGTGCACATAAACCGAGAATTGAAGCTGTTCAATACGGCGCCGGAAGTCATTCAGCAGAATCCGCAGTACCCTGTCGCTTACGTCTTTCATGTCGCCGGTTAGCAGTTCATAGGGCAACTCAACGCCGGCAGCAGCGGCCTGCAGTTGCTGCCGCATAAAGTCCACGTAGGTATTGCCCGCGTCTGGCGGGTCAGAAAACTCGACCTTCTCGCCTTCCATTAGCTCCTGCATAGAGCCCGGTTCAAGCGCGACCATCGGTGTGCCGTCGGCATCGGTGGTCAGCGGCTCACCGGTCACGGCATCCAGGCCGGGTGGGCCTTCAGACGCGGGCTTTACGATAAAGCCTGCAAACAGGTTGCTCACCTCTTGCCTAAACAACACCGCATCATCGTAGTTATCCAATGAGCGCAGCCGCAGTAGCACTGGTGCTAGGCGCGGGATGCCTCGCAACTGACCCGCTTCCTGTACCTCGTAGATATGCAGCACCTGGTCTGCGGGTATCCGGTGCAGCATGTTGAAGCCGGCCAAGTGCGCGTTGGCATCGCCGGGGTTCTGCTGATACATCCAGTACGCTGCGCGCCGGCCCACCGCGTCGAACTCAATACCGGCACGCACGATATTGCCGCGACGGGTTTTGAAGTTGCGATCAATAGGCACAAACTCAGCCGGTAGGATCTGCAGCTGGAACGGCACAACAAAACCGTCTGCGTCACGACGGTAGCGGTACCGTACAAAGCATTCGCCGGACTCCTCAACCATGCGGCCAATCAGAGCCTGCAGACCGTAAAAGTCTGTGCGGTCGTCAGCGTCTGCTTCGTCTGCCCAGTCTTCCCATAGCTCCTGCAGGGCGCTGCGGATCGCCTCATCCTTGATTTGCGGCCTTGGCGTGATGCCAGTGCCGATGATGTTGGTGACCCGTTTGGTAATCGCGCTAAGCGCATATGGGTCGTTCCGTACAGCAGCCCGGCTGCGTCTGCGCAGCAGCGGCAATGCGGGTAGTGAGACGCTATTGATAGCCACATCGGGGGCGTCCCAGCCCTTTGCACGGCGACCGGTACCGGCTCCCTCGTAGCTATTGCGGATACGTTTGGCTACTAGTCGTTGGCGGCTCATCGAATTCCTTTGCCCCCGTGGTAAAGCCGCGTAACCCTAGACCGACCAGAGTTGGCGGCAGCTTCGCGGGCAGACTGTTTGATGTACTCAGACTCCAGCATCCGCAAGCTGGCCAGCTCGGCCCGTTGCAGCTCGCGGTCGCCTTTGCGCATCCGCTGGCCTTTTTGCAAGACCTCATCAATCTGCGCCCGAACACTGTCCAGGCGCTGCTGTGCAGTGCTCATCGTGTACCTCATGAACTATCGGCGGTTTAGGTAACCGCTACGAGATGTGCGCCGCCGCGTTGGCTTAGCCGTAGTAGCGGGCGTTTGTGGTTGGTGCTCTAGAGGCGACTCCTGATCAGTCTGCTTCTCATCGGTGCTTACAGACTGACTAGCAGGCTCAGAGAACAGGCTGCGCTGTGTGAAAGCAGCTCGCAGGCCTTCCCAATCCACCGACGTATAACGAGGTATGCTCAAGTAGTGCGCCATAGCCAGGTTGTAAACCAGCAGGTCCAGCGCCTCGTTTCGCTCGGCCTTAGCCTTTGTCCATTCCTGACGTTTGAAGCCCTTCACGTAGCGGGTGATCTTGCGTTCAGCTACACATTGATCATAAAAGTCATCGGCCAGATCCTTGGAAAAGTGCAGCGCACCAGGCCCTTCACCCAGCGCATAACGGTTGTAGATCCAGTCTTTGGCGGTGTCAGTACCAATCAGCCAAAGCTCTGCGCCCTGCTTCTCAACGGTACCTTTCCATGTCACGTCTACCTTGGAGGGCCGCTGGGCAATGACCGGCCGCCCTGACTTACTCGCGCCCTTAACGGCGAACACGTTACGCCAGCGGCGCAAACGGCAAAACTGATACACCTCATCGGTGTGATGGCCGCCGGAGTCCACCGCGGTGGCGCGGATTGCCAGTTCTATACCAGAGGCATGCAAGTAACGCTGTTTAAGCTCAACATCCAGCGCGGCCCACGTGCGCTCATCAGAGGGGGTGCCTTGGATGACTTTGTGGTCAACAACCCAGCGCTCCATGCCCTCGCCCCAGCCAATTACCATAAGCTCTAAGCGGTCGCCTTGCGTATCCACGGAGGCAGTCAGTAGCAGAGCCTCGGCGGGCACGGTGCCTAACCGGTAGTCTTCTGCGCGCGCTTTTAGCTCACTGGCCTTAGTCATCTCCTGCGCGGAGTCCCACACCTCGGCAAGGCGGGTGTTGTAAAACACCTGCATCGGCTCAAGGTCGCCCTTCGCGGCAGCTACTGACGCTTTGTCGTATTGCTTCGCGAGGTCAGTCCAACCCAACCAACCCGGCGGCATATACAGCGCAGAGAGCGTGAAACTGACCGTTTCGCCGTCGCCTTCCGCGTGCCCGCGCCACTCGCCTGCAGCCAACATCTGGCCCTTGTGGTGCTCTTCGATGAACGCACCAGCACCAGCACCGCTACAATCAGGGTTGCTGCACAGGTAACCAGCCCAGCTGTAATCTTTGGCCCATTTCAGGTTCTGCCAACGCAACACCTGGTGCTCGCCACAGTAAGGGCAAGGCACGTAAAAGTGCCGCTGATCGCCCTGCATAAACAGGTCATCAATTCGCGATACACCCTTGATTGTGGGTGAGCTGGAAAAGTAGAACTTGGCGTTGCGGCCAAAGGTGGTACCGCGCGTTTCTGCCAGCTCAATCGGGTCGCCCTCGTTATCAACATCAACGTCCCAGCGGTCGACCTCATCGCCGTATACATAGCGTGCAGACACCTCAGCCAGGTTGGCGGCTGAGCCTGCTGTGGTGGCATACAACGTGCCGCCTTCAAACTCTTTGGTGTCCAGCGTGTTGCGTGAATCACGCGAGCGAGACTGTGCCACGCGATCGCGCAACACCGGCGTCACCTTGATGGTTTTGTCGATCCGACCGCTGACCCGCTTGGCCAACCCAAGGCTGGGCAACAGGGTGAGAATATTGGCCGGCGCCTGGTGAATGATGCTGCCGATCCAGTTGAGCGCGATCTGGGTTTTCATCATCTGCGAGGCGACCTTGGTCACAACGCGCTTTGCCGGATGCCCCGGTGACAGGCAGCGCATTGGCTCCCGTGCATAGGGCGTGCGATCCGTGCGGTATGGCCCTGGTTCAGCGGCGCCGGTATCACGCGGGATCCGCATATACTTATCAGCCCACTCGTCAGTCCACAGCTCAGGGTCAGGCTGCAGGCCTCGCACATACGCCGAGCGGTACTGCTCGGCACCGTCCGCGTATTCAATCGTCATGGCATCAGTTCGGTGGGTGCAGCACCTGGTCCAGATCCACCGCACTCATGCGGCTGGCATCCTCCAGCACGCGCCGCAGGTGGGTGGTCAGCATCCGTTCGAGTTCCCAAGAGTCAGTAATGGCGGCCAGGTCTGGCGCAATTTGCTTTGGCAGTCCCAGCAATAAATCGCGCAGTGAGCGACCAGCAAGAAAAGCAGCCTGCTCTACCGCCGCACGCTCAACCAAATCACCCGACGCCTTGAGGGCTTCGCTTTGTGCGAGCTGCGCCAGGTAATGCTCGCGCTGAGCGCGGGATGATTGGTAATCGAACTTACCAGCGGGCGTAGCCGCTGGCGGCGCCGTATCTGCGGGTGCATCTGGTGCAACGTGCACGCCAACGCCTTTCTCTACTCGGTCCCGCTGGTGGCGATCTGCAACGGCAGACTTACTTGGGTCAGCACTGGATTCCAGAAGCGCTTTAGTCTCAGCGACCAACACGCGGCCTTTGTCATCAAGCACCAACCGGCCCTGACCGCTGAGCTTGGAAACGTAAGGCTTTGACCAACCCATCAACGCCGCGAACTGTGACTTGCTTGCTGTCTCCATAACGCCACCTGTTAACCGTTAACCACGCCCGGTTAACCAGTTCACCCAGTTAACTAAGTCTCACACCCTCCCGCTAGCGAGAAAACGCGAGCCGAATTACCCTTGACCGTTCAGACCTCCAGGGGCCCCCGCGCACTGGCGCGGTGCACTACCAACCAAGCCCACGCCCTCACCGCCGGACCTTGGCAATGGCCCGGTCTATCGCACCTTCAACCAGCGCATCGTTCTCAGCCACCTGCCGAACCACTCGGAAGAAGTCGAAGCGGGCGGCGTAGTTGGGTTGCCGCACAAACAACAGCACCAGAGCCATGGTCTTGCCCCGTCGCTCTGCGATGCCAATGGGACGCTTACCCCGCTTGAGCACGAAGAACGCCTTAGCGTGGCCTTTCTTCAGAGAGCGTCGGCTTTGGCTGGCGGCAATGGTTGAGCCCGATGGGTTATCAGCGCTAAGCCCAGAGAGGATCTGTTGCATCTGACCACGCGACAGGTTGCCGTATGCATCCATACGAGCGCCCGGCCCCGGAGCCAGGAACATGCCAGAGGGCAAGATGCCCTTTTCTCGTAGGCGCTTCTCCGACTGTTTCACCCGGCGGTCACCGCCATACACCTGCGGACTAAACCAGGCCTCGGGCGCTTGCCCACCACCGGCGCCAATCTTCTCGTCTTTGATCCAAACCGCCGCTTCAGGCCGTGATGCCTTCGCATACAGCACACGGAACGCGTTGATCGTGAAAGGCGTAGGCCGGTCGAACACTGTGCGCGCCTCGCCCTGCAGTTGCTTCACTGCCTCGGCGCCCACCTCGTTTAGCGCCAAGGCCAAAGCGGCATTGCTCTGCGGGCCTAGCCGCTTCAGGTCGGCCAGCGCATCGTCCAGGTCAGTGACGCTGATACTGCCGTCCATCATGGCCGAGGCACCTTCCGAGTCTCGCTGATCATGACTTAGTCCAACTTATGATTTGTCCATCAATAGAAACTTGTCGACTTGATCATGCACTCAGCGTGGTGCATTGTTGAACCTACACCCACTTGCTCAACAAGGAACGTTCAAATGTCTGAGACTATATTTAGAAATATTATGCTTGCCTCAAGCAACGACTCTGAGCCTAGCGAGAAAAGAGCTGCCGCGGTCGCCGCAGCGCTTGAAGTAATCGCTGCAAAGGCTCTTGGCGCTGAGGGCACTAACGTGCAACTCGAGTTCAACCGTTTATCCGAATACGCCGACAGGATCCAGCAAGCGCTCACAGTGGAATAAACCCAATGCCGCCTCTCAAGGCGGCATCTCTATCGCCCCAACGCCTCACGTATTTCTTTGATTATGTCGATCAATGACGTGCCTTGGCGCTTATCTGCATAAGCGAACCATGCCCGCACAAATACCCAGGCAGGCAGGCCGCACACAAAGCACAGACCAATCAGAGCTACCATGCCTTCAAACTGGTCAGCCCATGCGTGCAGGTCAAGCCACTGCACCATGCCTGCTCCACCGCACACTGAAGCAAATACCGTGCAGATGAGTGCAACGACCCACTCGCGAGTGCTTTTCGGCTGAGTCATTGCCATCACGACGATAGCCGCGAAAGTAGCGCCAAAAAGAAAACCGGCGATCTTAGTCAGCCCGAAGCCAGCCAGCGCCGTTGATGCCGGCTCGCTCATATCGTTGATCCTCATAGATGCTCCTGGGTTGAATCGTCCCTGGTGCTGAAATAGAAAAGCCCCACAACATTCTCATGTGTGGGGCTCGGGGTTGCTGGCAGCCAGTCCAGCAGGGGAAACACAGCTTAAAGGCGGCCTTACTGACGCACCTATACAACAATAGCTGTCTTTTTACCCTCAACCCCCAATGGCGTAAAGGGCCAATTAACGCCATTTCCGGCGTATTGTGTGGGCGGTGTGTGCAAGGTGTGTTGAGCATGGTTTCGCGCCAAAACACGCCCGACGAATGGTCATAACTATTTCACGCCGCGCGCTTCAACCAAGGCAGTTCTTTGAGCAACAGCGGCTCCAGCAGCACATGCAACTGATGCAGCTTACTGCGGTGGGTCTCAGGCGAGCGCCACGCCATGCGCTTCATCTGATGTTCAACCAAGGGCATGGGGTCAGACAGGTACCGCACACGGGCCAGCTTCGACAGCTCAATGCCCACCTTGCCGTGCCCACCTGCAACCTCCGGCTGGCGTATCCGCACCAGAGCGGCTTCAACAGCACTACCCACCACGCCAAGCTCCCCCGCCTCCAGCCCCACACCGCCGCCGCTGCCAACATTCCCCGTGCTACGAATCATCACGCCCTTGTTATCAATCGCCGCGCCCAGCGTGCACGGCAAGGCAGCCACCGTGCCCCGCGTCCTGTACTCATGACCCCACGCAATCAGCGCCCGTTCTACTACTTCAATCATGGCATTCCCCTTCAAATCAGACCCCGGACAGATATCGGCTAACCCTAGACAGCACCCTAGACACCTAAACTCTTTACATTTCATTTACTTGGAATCAACTGTCTATAGTGTCTAGGCTTGATAGGGTTATTTGCTCACGCATGAGAAAAAAACCGGAATATCATCACTATGTAAATGCGCGCACCCGCGCACGCGTGTAAACCCTAGACACCCCGGACAACACCTCGCAAAGCCACAAACCACGCGGCTTTCGGCTGTCTAGGGTTGGGCAAAGCAAGGGTAGACATACCCTAGACACCCCCGACACATCAGCCATCAGCCCTACTCCCTGCCAGCGGCGCAGCAAAGCCTATGCACTTCTCCCACTTATCGGGGTGCCAGCCCGCCTTCAGCGCCTCCAATCGCCACGCATACACCTGCCGCCCCACCTGCTTGGCATTGCTCATATCAAGGTTGGGGTCGGGGGAAGGCATAAAGAAGATAGAGCGCCGCCGGTCACCGTTGTCATCCGTCCAGAATATCTGTGAGTCAGACTTAAACGTGTCCGGCTTGGTCGACACAAATAGGCTGAACTTCGTCTCGCTAAGCGAATGCTCTTTAAGCCTTGAGCACCACTCAAGAAACAGATCGTGCAGATCCTGCGTGCGGCACAGATCAAACGGCACGCCCAGCTCTCCAGCCTTCCATTGATGGTAAAACGTATCCCAGCTGGCCCGGCTCAACTCAACCAGCCGCTGCCGAGCAGGCGTAGCCGGTGGCCGCGTGCGCTCGTCAAAGTCGCCCAGGTCATACTCCAACAAGTAATCAAAGAACGCCTCAATACCGCCGTTCTTCAACTCATAACCGATTCGTTTTTGCGCTCGCTCGGGCAGCGTCTTCTCAGGCCACAACACCAGCATGCGCCGGTCATTCTCGCCAATTGGCCATGGCAGGATCTCGTTCGAGAGAAACACCGCGTTCATGTAGTTGGCCTCCTCCCAACCGTTCACAAACTTACTCTCGATCCGTACCGTCTTGCCCGTCACCATATGCTTAATCTTGCCCACCTGGTTGTAACGCTGATCGCGGCTCACCACCTCTTCAAACAACCCGTACAGCTTGTTCGACTGCCACTGCGTCCAGTTACTCTCTAGCTGCGCCTGCCCCACCGTAGCCCCGTAAGGGCCATAGATAGGCCGCATGATGTCGCCAAACAACAGACTCTTACCCGAGCCCTCCATGGTCGAATGCATTAGCACCGCCGTGTCCAGCTTCGCGCCCACCCGTTGCAGCGGGTAAGCCAGCCAGCGCGTCAGCCACTGAATGGCATCCTTCTGACCGTTACATAGAAAGCTGATCAACCAGACCATGCCCTCGCAAGCCGAACCGTTCGGTACCGGTGTCAGCGGCAAACCCTCAAAGGTATTGATCGTATCCGCCGGGCTCTCAATCATCTGCGGATCAAACAGCAGGTTCTCAGACGGAATCACCCGCCGATTGTCGCTGTTCTGCCACAGCGTAAAGCCATCGCCCATAGCCAGCTTCACCGCCGCCGCTGGCAAGCGCTGCCGTAACTGGCGGTCGTAAATATCCTGCGAGCCATCCAGGTACACATAACGCCAATACACATCAGTGCCGTCCTTGGTCGCCTTCGAGCGCTTGCCCAACTTCGCGTCATTCTCCACCCGCTTCGCATTGTCTGGGTCTATCGCCTTTTTCTCTGGCAGCTCAAACCACTGCTTAGCCAGCGCCTTACCCACCAGCGCCTCAAAACCAGCCTTGCGCACGATGGCCCGGCGGTGCAAATCAAATACCTTGGTCTCGCCCTCAATCAACGCAAACCGCGCCCGCACCTTCTCCAGATGCCAGCCCTCCCCGTACCCCTCAGTTAGTTCAGCCGCCGGCGGCGGCTCAGTACCAGATGGGGCCGGGGGAAGATCATCCGCGCTGGGCGCAACAGAGCGCACCGGCTCATTGGCTGCAGCCAGCAGCTGCTCGCGTACTACCGCCAGGCCAAACTCAACATGCAGATCATTCCAATCAACCTTACGCGCCGCCGTCATGCCGCCACCTGCATAGGCACAACCGGGAACACCACCGTAAGGCCCAATTCCGCAGCAATAGCTTCAGCCGCAGTGCGGCCCGGATTCTTACCGTCTGGTTTGGGGTCATCATCGCCCGCCAAAATCAGCCGCGCCGCCGGATACTTCGCACGCAACTGCCGAGCCAGCACCGCCATATTGCCCACATCCACCGTCATCACCGTAGGCCACTCGCTAGCCTGGGCAACACTTGCCGCCGTTGCATAGCCCTCAGCCGCCACAATTACCTCGGCACCATCCAGCGTACCAATGCAATGCATGCAGCCCTGCTTACGCGCAAACTTAGGAAACAGCTTCGTGCCGTTGGCCGATATCGCCTGAAAACTCCACACCACCTTATCGATATCGCGCAGCGGCACTAGAAAGGTGCCCGCGTCCAGCTTCATGAAGGTGTGATGGTCGGGCCTTGGGTTGGGCAGGTTCGCAAAAAAACGGGCGATATCATCACCCGTCCACAAATCACAGCGCACCAGCTGTGCATCAATGCTCAACACCACATTGCGCGTAATAAACCGCACACCGTAGGGCGGCACCTGTTTACGCTCTAAGTACTCACTCTTACCGCGCGCCTGCGTAAACTCCGCCAGCAGCCGACCGGTAATCCTCTGAATCTCAGCCTGCATTGCGGTCAGTTGGGCTACGTCAGCTTCAACCTCAGCTTGGCGCTGTTTGCGGCGGGCTTCCTGCTCTGCCTTGCGCTCACGCTTCTCTTTAGCGGTCAGCTCGCGCTTGGTAAACTTCCAGCCGCCCTCTTTCGCCAAATGCACCACCGTACCGATGGTTACCTTCGCGCCTTTGAACGACTTCCACGCGCTCAGCGCATCAGCTGGCTTGTAATCAGGGCTGTTCTGGCTCCAGCTGTTCCAATCGTTAAAGCCGTCTTCGCCGAAGTGCGCCTTCACACCCATGCCGATCTTCACCCAGCTGTCGCGATCAGTGTCGGCGTTAATATGGGCCAGCAGGCCAGCCAAGTCATCGAGCGTAATATCAGACAGGTCTGCCACGGCCCACCCCCTTATGCTCAAGAATCTCCTGGCAATGCACGCAGGTCTCAACACCAGGCAATAACTCACGGCGCTTGGGCGGAATAGCCACGCCGCAAGACTCACAAAACAGGTGATCAACAACAGGCCGCGAGGCCTGTTGTCGGCGTGCCGCGAGGGCATCATCGATTATCTGTTGGGCGCGATCGTTGCCCAGATCGCATGCATCAGCCATGGTTGTCGCCCTCCATCGCCTGCCGCGCACCCGCGCAGATGCCTAGAATCTCGCTGATCACCTTATGCGCGCAGTGCTCCAGCTTCTCAACCTCGTGCTGCTCCCACTTACTGTCGGCCACGCCTTCATGCAGGCTGCCAACAAACGCACCCTCAGCAGCCAGCATCTTGCCCAGCGCCTCAAGCGCCTGACGGGTGGCCGGTACCGGTTGGGGTTTGAACAGTAGCTTGCCGCGAGCGCGAGCAAAGGCATCATCAATGCGATCATCATCTACCGCCTCAGCCACCGCCATAAACTCATGCAGCAGCAAATGGTGGGTGGCATTGGCCACGCTCACTTTCTTCTGAAAAGTGTCGTAAGGCACAACCACCGTTGCAGCCAACGCCGTCATACCGCCCCTGCATTCGCGGGCAGCCACATAAACGGCCTGGTGGATATCGAGCACCGGTCCAGCGTCCGGCAGAAGGTGTTGTCTACTCATTGGCGTTAATTCCCCTGTAACGCCGTAGCCAAGGCGCGGTTATACCGCTTATGCTTGGTCTACAGCGGCTCGGCCCCTTCTGCACTGGCTGTGTCGGGGGCCGGCTGTTGCGATGAGCGGTGTGGTAGCTGCTCATCATCCCGTCAGGGTCAAGGGTCTTCCGTGGTAGGTGGTCCCTTGGCACTGACACCTACCCTGCCGCCAAAGCAGCAGGGTTTGTTTTATGCGGCAATCTGTTGTGCTGGCTTTCGCCCAATCGGGCGCACCTCATAAGCTTGGTAGCCCCCGTCCGGAAGCGCCCTTACCCAGATTGAACGGCTAGAGTTCATCATCTGAGAAACCGAGCCCTGGGTAACACCCAACGCGGCGGCAATCTGATCCTGCTTACGTCCCTGCACAAATTCATTCAGCGGCATTGCTTCGGTGAGTTTCATGGCTTCATCGCCTCTGTCTAACAACAATGCTTTAGATATTAGCTATACCAATTTTAAGGCGCAAGGGTTTATTAGTCTGGCTGTTTGTCAATATTGGTATAATTAATAATGATGCACACATGAGCAACGACTACCCCAACAAACCGCCAGAGGTCGACCGCGTCATCATTGACGAGGAATCCGCACGCCTAAAAGCCATTTACAAAGCGCGTAAGGCAGCAGACAAAACGCTTAACCAGTACGTGGTGGCAGAACAGTGCGGATGGCTTTCGCAAGGCAGCGTCAGCCAGTACATGAATGGCGGCATGCCACTCAACATCGAAGCCCTGCTAAAGCTAGCGAAAGCGCTCGACTTTCTACCTGAAGAGGTCAGCCCACGGTTGGCCAAGCTGCTCAACCAGCGCATACAAGAACCTTCTGCAGATCACCTGGTATCAGACAACGTAGTCTCCATGCCGACCGCAGGCCGCATGCTGCCTGTGATTGGTGAAGTTCAAGCTGGCTCTTTTTGCGAAGCCGTTGATAACTTTCAACCAGGCGACGCAGACGAATGGATTCACTCAGGAGGCCCAGTGAGCAATCGGGCATTCGTACTCAAGGTAGAGGGCACAAGCATGGTGCCAGACATATACCCCGGCGACCGGGTAGTCATAGATCCCGAACTCGAAGCCCTCCCCGGCGATATCGTGCTCGCCAAACGCACCAGCGATCAGAGCGTAACGCTCAAACGTTTGCGTCGTGAGGGCGGAGTTTTCTATCTGGAAGCAACCAACCCAGATTTTCCCGACCGCATCATCAAGCTGACCGAAGAGTGGTCAATTTGTGGCAAAGCTAAGAGAAAAATAGTCGAGCTATAAAAATATTAAGTATTTATTAGCTGGACTATTGCCTTAAATAATTAGCTGAGCTATTTTTGTGTTGAACCCACCTACCACACAGGGTCAACACAATGCGGACACAGCCAAGTACTACCTGCCGGATTTACCTGCACCCAACTGCAGCCAGTAATCCAGACCACATAAAAGCCATAACCGCCCGCACCGGCCTAGCCATCATCATCGGTGGCAACCGCAGCGGCGCAGCCATGCGCGCAACTCCCACCCCAGAGCCCACAGGCCCCTGGACCGGAGATGACGCCGCATGATCCAGCTGACTGCCGTCACCCAGCAACTGCTGCACACCCAAGTGCGCCTACCGGGTTGCTTCAGACTGAAGCTGATCAACATCAGCGCACCGTTTCGGCCGCAGCCCATACACGCCACCCTGCACATAACGCAGCTGCCGGACCATATCCGCCTCAGCTTTCGTGCCGAGGGCACCCACAACACACTCACCCTGCCCAAACAGCCAGCTGAGACGCTTGCACACCGGGTGGCTGAATGGATTGAGGCCTGCGCCAACGGCACGCTAGACACGGCGAAGGTGGCGGCATGAGCAATCGCAAAGCGGTCATCAAAGCCATCACCCGAGCTCTACAGCAAGTGCGATATAGCGAGCCGGGCTACTGCGCCGGAGTCAACCTTGGCAAAGGGCTGGGCTCGCTCAACATGGCGGTAGAAGCACGAGCGATCGATTCCGCAGAGTTCCAACGCCTGATGGAGCTGCTCGACAACGCGCACCTATACCGCGGCTATCTGGCGCATAAATCGGTGACCCACCATGCCGCATAAATACGACCTGGCCACCGCCGCCAAAATGCTCAGCACTGGTCGCAACCGCCTAATCGCCGAGCTCAAGCGCCGCAAGATACTGGACTGCAACCGCCTGCCACGTCAGAGCGATGTAGACGCCGGGCGCTTTCACGTTCAGCTTCGCGAGCACACCGGCAACAAGCTGATGAACAACGGCAACGGCGTTATCTACGCCAAAACCTTCGTCACCAGTAAAGGGCTGCTCTGGCTCGCCAAAGAGCTAGGCGTAGAGGTAGTGCAAGTGCCTTCAACGCAGGAGCACGCCGCGTGATGAACCAGCCAAAATTCACACCCTACAACCCCATGCCGATCATTGATCAAGCCATTGGCGTGCTCAAGCTGATGCAGGTTCACTTTGACCACCCCACCACCATCAGCAAAGAGGTCGCCAGCGACACGGTCAACGAAGTAATAGACCGCCTGCGCCTGATTCAACCGCAGCACGTACGCCTCGCAGAAGCCTACGCCGCCGTCAGCGCCCAGCTACCCAAGCACCTCACGGTGTGCGTAGCGCCCGCGGGCGCAGACGGCACCGAACTGGTCGCCGTCATTCTCAACGGCACCCTAGTAGAGCAACAGGTAATGGCGCACACCCCGCAAGGGCTGGTCGAGCTGTTGCGCGTACGCAACACCGCCTTAGCCATTGCAGAGGTGCCCGCCGCATGAGCAACGCCACCCTCGCGCAGCTGCGCCGCCGCTACACCCTGCCCTACCTCACGTTGGCAGAGCTGCGCGCCGAGTGCTTCCCGCATATCCAAACCGACCGGCACCTGCTGCGCCTCATAGACGAAGGTGCCGTCAGCATCACCCTCACGCAGCTGCACAAGTCACAGCGCGCACCTCAAATAGTCACCCTGCAAGAGCTGGCCCGCTATCTGGATGCCCAGCTCGAGCAAAGCCAAGCCGCTTGAGCGGCACAACCCAAGGAAGCAAACCATGAAAGCAACCGACCCCGGCGAATTCATCGCCAACCTCAACGCCGGCGTATTCAACCAGCAGCTCGGCACCGCCCTGTCAGCGGTCGCCAGCGGCGTGGTAGAGCACGGCAAAAAGGGCAAAGTCACCATCACGCTGGAAATGAGCCAGATCGGCGAAACTCACCAGCTCAAAGTAGCGCACAAGCTGGAGTTCACAGAGCCCACCAAGCGCGGCAGCAAGCGCGAAGACACAGCGCTCGAAACCCCGTTCTACCTCACCGCCAACGGCCTGCAGCTGTTTGCAGATAACCCCACCGGCCAAATGTTCAGCAAAGACCAGGCTCCGGTCACCGCGCGCAGCTAAGCACCACCGCAACACCAAACCACCTACCACAAGGAAAGCAACATGACATTGCCACTCGATACCCTGGACCGCATCACGGCCACCCATACCGCAGCCAACGGCAAACCGTTGGACACCAACACGCCCGCCATTTTGCTGCCGCACCAGTTCAGCGTGGAATCGCTAGAGCTGCTCCAGGCTTACCGCGCACGCTTCCGTGGGCGTCTGGCCACTCAGTCGTTCCGCGACTTCTGCGCCTATGTAGAGCAGCACCAGAAAACAGAAGCGCTGCCTCAGGGCTTCGTTGATCAGGACGACATGAGCTGCACGGTCCTCTTCAACCTCGGCGACCAGAACCTGCCAGGCCACGGCGACGACAAAGCATCACTCAAGCTCAAACCCACCGCCGCCTTCAAAGCTATTCAGCAAATGACAGGCCGTACTCACAAGCAAGCCGATCTGGCCGAATGGATGGAAGACTGGCACCACTTCATAAAGGTACTGGACAGCACCGACACTGAAATGCCCGTCTCTGCCGCCGTGCAAAAAATCCGCACCATCACCATCAAGGCGCAGGCTGAGCGCACTAGCACCGAAACTAACTTCGGCGCGCAGCGCAGCAGCATGGACAACATCGAAGCCGCCCACGCAGAGAAGCAGCCAGCCGATCTGCTGTTCACCACCCCGCCCTATGACGGACTGGAAGAGCGCACCTTCACCCTGCGCATCAGCATCCTTACCAGCGAACCGCCAACCATCAAACTGCGCTGGGTGATGCAGGAGCAACAAGAGGAAGAAATGGCCCAGGAGTTTAAAGACAAACTCACCGCCGAGATTGGCGGCCTGTGCCAGCTCACCGTGGGCACCTTCGCCATCGGCAACTAACCACCAACAACAACCAGCCAGCCCGGCGCCGCACCTACCACGTACGCGGCGCCGGGCACGGGAGACACAGCCAATGAACAACCAACAACTTCTAATCGCCGGGTGCTTCATCATTCCAGCACTGGTGATTATCGCCATCACCGCCACCCGCTGCGCCTGGCACAAAGGCAAGCAAGCCGGCTATCGCGTACGCCAAGCAGTTGAAGAACGCCTGCTCACAGAACTGCGCGCCGCCAATGCAGACCTGTGCAGTACCGTACGCGGCCTCAACCAACGCATCAGCGCAGAACGCAGCCACGCCGCACTAGCGATGGAGCTACAACAGCAACGTCACGACGAAGAGCTGACCGCAGCAAAAGCCAGCGGCCTCACCATAAGCGCTTCAGACCTGCAAAAACTCCAGCGGATGGCAGACAAACTCAACCTCAGCGCAGCAGCCTTGCACGCCACCAACCAGCATAAAGACGCACGTGAGGCCAAAAACCTCAGCAGCAGCGGCCACCGCATCGTTGACGCTATATTCCGCCAGCAATTTGATTCCCAATTAGTAGGGGCAGATATCTACACCCCAGCCCACCCGCTGCACAGTGAAGGCGTCAACATTGAGGTGCGCAAACCATGACCACCGCACCCCTCGCGCACGAACGCGACCTCAAAGCCCAACACAGCGCCCACGCCTCCAACATCGCCTTACTGCTACGCACCCCAGCCAAAGGCGAAGCCGCACGCGAACGGCAGCTAAAAACCATCGACAACCTGCGCAACCAAATGCTGGCCATCGACACCCAGCTCATGCGCATCAGCTGCGCACGGGAGGTCTGACCATGCATTCACCCGATCAGAACGTAGAGCGTAACCGCCAGCTCCTGCTGGAGCGCTCCATTGCCGGGCTGGAGAAGTACGGCGTCACTACCGAGCGCGGAGACTTGACCCTGAATCAATGGCTCCAGCACCTGTTGGAAGAGCTGCTGGACGGCGCCAACTACATTCAGGCAGCGATGGCCAACAATCCTGCCCTCACCGATCCGCCCGACGCCACCAGCCTGACTTTGGCTTATGACTACGAACGACTGGAGTACACCAACCAGCGCATGACCGGCATGCTTCTCTGGGTTCTCTACCACCACCAAGGGGGCAGCAGCCGTACCGGCCTAGCCATTCGCAGCGCGCTGGGCATTGAAGAGCACGTAGCCCTAAGCGCCGAACAGGTAAAGCACGCCACAAATGTTGCCCGCCAATGCGGGGTGCCTGATAACGCCGATGGGCCACGCTCAATTGGCTTACCGGCTAAGATAAACCCAGCTACACACGTTACAGTCTCACGTGACGCCCTCAAGCAAGTGCTTAACGCTCTGGCCAACGCCCCAGCGCACCACATCCGCGAGATGCAGGCAACGCTGCGGCCAACAGACATGTTCCCAGGCAACCCTATCAACATACTGATTGCGGAGTTCAACGCCAACGCTGATCAAATCGGGGGTGCTGAATGAACTGCAATCACAGCGTCGGAAAACGCCGCGAGAAAATAACAATTTCTCTGCTGCGCGCCGTCCCCATCTTGCAACACACCGCCCTCCGCTTACGCGAAGTATGCGAGGCCAATGAGTGTGTAACCAACTTGGACAAATACCAGGAAAGCTCGATCGAGCAGCGCTCTCGACTCTGGCCCGTGCTCTTCTGCCTCATGATCGATGTCTTCCAAAGGCATCAAAATGTCATCGCCAACGCTGACCGTCCGCGTGAAAACAATCGTAATCTTGGTAGCCGAATGCGTGCAGGTGCGTGGACTGGGCTGGGCCGCAAAGTCTGTACCACACAGCATGCGCAACGAATATTTTCCACAACGCTGACGGCCATGAGGAATACTGCATGAATACCCTATTTCTGCTCATGGCACAGTATGACGGCCAGGTAGTGATTCCGCTGCCCAAGGTCTGCGCCGATTATTTCAGCCACTTAAGCGTAGAGAAGCTGCAGCGCAAGGTGATGTCGACAGAGATAGATTTGCCTATTGTGAGGTTAGAAAGCAGCCAGAAGTCAGCACGAGGCGTACATTTGCAGGACTTGGCCACATACCTGGACAACCAACGGGCCATAGCGATGACTGAACATAACAAGCTTCATGGAAGATACCAGCGTGCAAGCTGATCTGATAGGATGCTTACGGAGAACTTGCAGTCTTGAAGACTGAGATGTTAAATGTCATGAACCGTTGACATAGAGTCTCTCAGCAGTGCAACCGTAGCATTTGCTATTTTAAAGGATTAGGCGGACGAATGACCCGTTATAGAAACGCTCCTCTTGTAGAAGTCATCGTAGAGCTTCATTGGAACTCTGGCAGTGATTCACCATTCGCAGGCGCTCCAACAGGTATCCCAGCACAGTTTCCTATATTCGACTCTAGCTCGTTTGAAAAGCTTCTTTCGCGATTTAATGAAAAGCTAGGTCAAAATGGCGGTGTTCACAGCGAAAGACTGATACCAAGCGGCTTTCCTCTAATGGGGGGGCAAGTGGCGCACCGTCTAAGGCGCTCTCCAAATGCAGCAGAGCTTTACCAGCTTGGTCCGGGAGTTTTCACTGCTAATGCGGTTCCTCCTTACGACTCATGGTCAGCCTTTACTCCATTTCTGAAGGAAGGCATATCGATGCTTTTATCCTCTCGTCCAGAGAATGAACAACAAACGCCATTTAGTAATATTTCCTTGCAATATATAGATGCTTTTAACGAATCAGTGGTTAGAGGTGCGTCCCCTTCAGAATTTATTAAGAATGACCTAGGGTTTGTATTATCTACGCCTGACGCGCTAGAAGAATTAAAAGAGCCTGGCCATCCTATAAAATACAACTTCCAATTGAACACACCTATACGAGATGGCTTGCTGTTATCATTATCAGTAGGCGAAGGATCGGCCAACGGTAGCAGCGCTGTTGTAGTCCATACTAACATTCAAGCCGCAAGCCCTATTGCACCAGACATTAACTCGATTCTTGCAACACTGAAACTAGCTCAAAAAGTTCAGAATAAAATATTCCAAAGCATGATTGTAAATATAGCTGATCGACTGGAGCCAATTGATGACTAACTATCCCTCTCTTAGCAACATCACAGCCTCTAACATTGAAATATATTCATATTTTTCTAATCATATAACAAACTTGCTTAATAAGGGCGAAGTACCAAAACGAGAAATTAACGCTCGAAAGTTTGCACGAACTCCTACTAAGCATATACCTGTTTACGAAAGTAAATTTGCATACGACAATGTATACGCCTTAGCTGAAATGCCCGATGACTGGGACGGATACGGTGCTCCCGCATTTCAAAGCTCAACGATAGAAAACAGCTTAGGCGCTATACGCGGCCTTTTAAATATTGCTCCAGCCCCTGAGATTACGCCTAATCCTAACGGTACTGTGTCATTCGAGTGGGAAACATCCTCGGGCGTGAGCCACCTTGAAATAGGTGAAAAAAAGTTTTCTTTTTATCTTCTTAAGGAATCTCAGCATAAATTCATAATGGATGGGTATTGTAACCAAGCTGACTTCCACTTAATGGGTAATTTTGTTAACGATCATTTGTATCCTCAATCTAACCGATCACCAACCATGAGCAATGCGAGCATTTCTCGTATTGCTGCTTAAGCGATATACGCATGGAACGCGCTTTAATTGAAGACTCAGAAGTGATAGTTCGGGCCTTAAAAACACCAGTGCATTACGATTTAAAGAAGAAAAGATTAAAACCAGCAGCATTTCGACCTCCTAAGGGAAGTTCGATAATTTCTGTTGCCAGGCCACATGGAGTGGAAACATGTCGCGAACAAATTAGATCGCAAGTTTCGGGAAACGTAATTTATTCAGGACTCGGCGCGATTCTCGCCATGGATATACGCAAGGCTGGAAGCGAACTTGAAGATGCACCTGAGGACTTTGATGGGCACGCACATATCGATCATGGGATTGTCATGCCGATCGACGGGGAGCCCTTGCCTGCAGAACTAAACCTTTTATTTACCACACGTCTACGAGATTTAGCATCAAGGACTCAGGCATATCTGGATCCAGATCCTGGCAACGATACCTGGCAAGGCGAGGATCTAATGCCTCCAAGGTGAACCATAACAAAAGAGTAATATATAAATTAAAACTTTTCTCTCAGCTTCATTCTTGCGCCCGGATTAACGGCGCTGCGAGAACCAGTTCAAGCCAAGGCCAACTTACATATCTATCACCCCGCCCCCGCATGTGGGTGTAACGCCGCAGTGAGTTCCAATCTCTATGGCCTGAAACGCTGGACACACGCGGAATATCCCAGTCCATTTCAAATAACCGGCTCACCCCATCATGGCGCAAGTCGTGAAAGCGTAGGTCGCTCAGCTTCAAAAAATGACAGGCCCGCGTAAACGAAGCAGAAATTGAACTCGAGTTAAATGGGAAAATCTCAGGGCACTCACGAGGCATGCTCTGCACAATCGCCCAAGCCTCATCAGGCAAATGACACCACACATTGTTACCGATCTTTTGGCCAGGGTTTTTCATATCGCGTACCAACACGCGATGCCCTTCTTCATCCAAATCAGCCCAGCGAATGCGCGTTATCTCCTCCTGCCGTCGCGTAGAGAACACCGCAAACGCAATGATCTTTTGCATGGGTATGGATGAAGGGCGCCGCAAATGCATCTCACCAAAGTGGTCCATCAACCGATCCAGCTCTTCCAACGTGGGCCGCCGGTCCCGCTCCTTACTGCGTGAAGCCATGCCCATCTTGCGCAGCACCTTGCGCGCATCAGTCATCGCATGCGGGTCAACGTCATAACCCCATGCAGGGCGCGCCACAGACATCACCGCACCCAAGTGCGACAGATCATTACCAATGGTCTGCGGCTGCACCTCCCCTCCTTCAACGCCACGCCGCCAGTGCGCGTACTCAACCAACCGCTGGCTGGTCAGCTCAACATCAGCTAGGTCGCCCAACCAACTAGCGGCTACCGCTTTCAACGTGGCTCGCTTGGTTTTACCCAGCGGCTGCACCCGTTCAAATTCATCTAGGTATCGGGTAATCATCTCGCGCACGGACGCGCCAGTGCGCAGTGCGCGATCAAGCGCGCCTGGTTGGGCCAGTTCACCTTCTCGTCGTTTCAGCCAGGCGGTAGCCGCTGCCTTGCGCTCAAAGGTTTGGCTTTCCTGATAAACTGTCTTTGCGCCACGCATAATCCGAATTTGCGCGGTGTGGCTAGCAGAACCGTTCTTACGCTTACGCGAGATAATTGAGCCCATATTTCCTTGCTACATTTTTTTTGACCTTGCTACATTGTAGCAACGACTCATCAAAAACAAGCGAAAACGGCAGTAAATAGGCACTAAACAGGCAGTCACCAATGCATCAAAACCAGCACTCAAGCCCAGTAACCACGCGCCCTGAGCCCAATCGCCGCTTCTCTGTTGCGCCGATGATGGATTGGACTGACCGCCACTATCGCTATTTCGCCCGCCTGATTACCCGTCACGCCTTGCTGTATACCGAGATGGTGACGACAGGCGCGGTGATTCATGGCGATCGCACGCGCTTCCTCGGCTTTAATCCTGAGGAGCCCCCCCTTGCTCTACAATTGGGTGGCAGCAATGCCGCCGAGCTAGCTCAATGTGCGGCTTTGGCCGAGCAGTCTGGTTTTTCCGAGGTCAATCTGAATGTCGGCTGCCCAAGTGACCGGGTTCAGAACAATATGATAGGTGCCTGTCTGATGGGCTATCCGCAAGTGGTAGCCGATGGCGTTAAAGCCATGCGCGATGCTTGTGCGATTCCAGTAACAGTCAAACACCGCATTGGGATTAATGGTCGCGATAGCTATGCAGAGCTGTGCGATTTTGTTGGCCGGGTACACGAAGCCGGCTGCACTACTTTTGCTGTGCATGCGCGTATTGCCATCCTTGAGGGACTATCGCCAAAGGAAAACCGCGACATACCCCCGCTAAAATATGACGTAGTTCACCAATTGAAAAAGGATTTCCCACAGCTGGAAATCCTGCTTAACGGCGGCCTAACCGATCTAAATGTTATGCAGCAACACCTGCAGGAGCTGGATGGCGTGATGGTCGGTCGCGAGGCCTACCACAACCCCTACATGATGGCCGAAGTGGATCGGCGCTTTTACGGCGACGATACGCCTCCCCTCTCGCGCCTGGATGTGATGGCGCAGATGCGCCCTTACATAGCCCGGCATATCGAGCAAGGCGGTGTGATGAACCACGTTACCCGACACATCCTCGGTCTGTTTCAAGGGCTGCCGGGCGCTCGGCATTTCCGCCGCCAGTTGAGCAGTGCTATTCATCAAACAGACCAGCCATTGGCACTCTATGATCAGCTGTTGGAAGATATGACACAGCGTCTGCAACCGCGCGATTGCGAGCCTCAACCCGCTTGAGGTAAGGTCTAGGCAACCTGTTGAAGCATACGGAATGCCATGAGTTCAAAACTGGAAAGTCTTAAGCAACATACCTTAATTGTCGCCGATACCGGCGACATCGACGCCATCCGCACCCTGCAGCCGGTCGATGCGACCACCAACCCATCGCTGTTATTGAAAGCGGCCGAGCAAGAAAGCTACAGCCCTCTGCTCAACCGCGTGATAACCGAGGCCGCGCGCAGCGCTGACCCCGTAGCCGAAGCCTGCGACCGCTTTGCTGTGGCGGTAGGTAGCGACATCATTAAGCTGATCCCGGGCCGCATTTCTACCGAAGTGGACGCACGCCTTTCGTTTGACCGCCCCGCCACCCTGAAAAAAGCATTCGAGCTGGTTGAGCGCTATGAAAGTGTCGGCGTTACCCGCGATAGGGTGCTGATCAAAATCGCCTCCACCTGGGAGGGTATTCAAGCGGCTGCAGAGCTGGAGCGCGCAGGCATTCAATGTAACCTCACGTTGCTGTTTTCTTTTGCTCAGGCCAAAGCCTGCGCAGATGCGGGCGTATTTCTGATTTCGCCTTTTGTCGGTCGCATTTACGATTGGTATAAAAAACAGGAAGGCCGTGATTTTAGCGGATTGGATGATCCAGGCGTGCAATCGGTAGCGCGGATTTACCGCTACTACAAACAGCATCTGTACAACACAGTCGTGATGGGTGCGAGCTTTCGCAACATAGGCCAGATCGAAGCACTTACCGGCTGCGACCGCCTGACAATCAGCCCCCCGCTGCTGCAAAGCCTGAAGGAAGAAGATGGTGTACTAGCCCCTTCCCCACTGCTGCACGCAGGACAAATTGACGACCGAGACGTACTAAACGAAGAGCGCTTCCGCTGGCAGCACAATGAAGACGCCATGGCCACAGAGAAGCTCGCGGAAGGTATACGCGCCTTTGCGGCCGATCAGGTCAAATTGGAAAAATTGATTGCTGCGCGAATCAAATCAGGCGTCTGATTCCAAAGCACTGACGAGGTCACGGAAGGCCTCGCGGTTGCTGTCATTGAGTTGCATCAAAATATGATGCGCCTCCAGCACCTTCCTCTTAACCTTCTCTTCAGACAACATCTGCCCTGGCAGGTCCTTCAGTTCGGCACAGGTGGGCGTGGTTTCCGAGACGATGTTGAACACTTGGTCAAAACCCATGCTTTGCAGCAATCGGTTCATGTCGTCATGGTTGGAAACCAGCGTAGGCAGAAAGCCCACCTTCTGCTTGGACAGAATCGAGAGCTTAGCCAGCAGACCAAGGGAGGTGCTGTCTATCCCTTCGGTTTCAGTCAAATCGATAACGATCGACTCAAAGCTCAGCACGCTGAAGATTTTTTCGATATAGGCATCCAGTGCCGCACAGAGCGTCAGCCTGACGTCACCAATGAACTTGAGTACAAAGGTGCCCTGCGATTCCGCAAACTGGATCTTGCCAGTAGTCATCATTCTGCGTTCCTGCCTAACACCAAAACGGAAATATCATCGGGCATGGTCTTGTTGGGATCTAACCCAAAACCTGCCAGTAACCCGCGTAATGCGCCGCCAGATTCAGCAAACAGCTGGGGCAAGCGCGCTTCTTTCTCTTTCAGAGTAGTCCCTTCAAGGCAATCAAGCACCCCATCGGAGCAAAGTGCCAGACTAAACTGCGCAGGCAGATCAATTACCTCGTTGTGATACTCGGCGTCCTCAAACAAACCAACAGGCCGCCCTTTACCCAGCAAATACCGTGCTTCGCCATCCGCATAAATCATCGGCAACGGCAAATGCCCACCAATGCTGTAGGTCAGCGTCTGCTTGTGTTCGTCAATTACGCCACCCAACATGGTGACATGCTTGCCCAGCTTGCAGGCAATCAGGCTACGGTTTATATGACTCAACACATCCGACGGCTTGAACTCGATACGCCCGGCATTTTCAGCCTTGCGCTGTTCGTACATCAAGCGCGTCGTCATGAACTTGAGCAATACCGTAACGAAAGCAGACGAAGAGCCATGCCCGGAAACGTCCGCCAGATAGAAAGCCAGTTGGCTATCGGACACCCGAAAATAATCGACAAAATCGCCGGAGAGATACAAAGAAGGAATTAAGCGGTGCTCGAAAGTGTACTCTCCGCTGACCCAAGGCGATGCGGGCAGCATATTGAGCTGCACCTGGTGACCGGCGGCTTGGTCGTCGCGTAATTCTTTAAGGTGGTTTTCCAGATCGCGGTTGGCGCGCTCCAGACGTTCACGAATACGCTGGTTTTCAATTCGCAGGCGAGACCGGTCGAGCGAGCGACGTACCGCGTGCTCAAGCAAAACCAAGTCATCCAAGGGTTTGATTAGATAATCACTGGCGCCAAGGCGAAGGGCTTCTACCACGTCGCTCATCAAGCCACTGTCGGAAACGACAATGACCGGGATATCAGGGGCGCTGTCGGTAATTTCACGTACCAACTCAAAACCACGGCCGTGTCCCAGGTGAAGGTCACAGAGCACCAAGCCCGGACGCTGCGCAGTGAACACGGCGAGACCTTCGCTGGCGTCACTGGCCTGCAAGACATCGTATCCGCCATGTTCCAAATGCGCTGAAATGCGTTGCCGAACGTGATCATCGTCGTCAATCACCAGCAGTGTCGTGCCTGGAAGCTGCATAGAGTCCCTACGTCAATGTCATGGAGCGCGGCTGGAGCCATGACCACAGGGTGGAGTGCCAGATCAGGAAAAACCTGATGTTTTCAAGGGGCAAACAGTACTCCCATCCGCAGCGGCAAGCAACCGTTACCCATAGCACCCTTGGCGCTTGTCTCTCAGCACAGGTCGAACTAGGATATTGCAATAAGAACAGTCGGTATTCTGTTGCGTCTCAGCCGGAGTAAAGCATGTCATTTCATGACCAGCAGTACAGCGAAAAACGCGACTTTATGCGTATGAAGATGGAGACCACAGCCACCCTGCGGGTCTTATCCGATGACCAGACCCATGGCGTGCAATGTCAGGATCTGTCTAATCAAGGGGCTCAGGTGGTATGTGCGCAGCGCATCATTGAAGGGACCTTGGTCGAGCTCGCCATCCCTTCCCCTACAGAGGGCATGCAAGGCTTACAAGCCAGAGGTCAGGTAGTGCGTTGTGAGGCAGGTGAGGATGGCGGTAGCGTCATCGGGATTCAGTTCGACACTCTCGACTGAGAATGTCGAACCTGTACTAACAGCAAATTACGCGCGCTGCTCGCCCGAGCTCAGAACTCGTCTTGGACGTTACCGTCCTTGACCTTGTATTCGCGATTTTGCAGAAAGGCGTTACGCACGAAGGTGTAACGATCGCCGCGTATCAGCTTTTCACGCTCCAGCAGCCCAGCACGGGTATCAACCAGGTCCAGGGCAAACCAGGAGTTACGCACACGTACATCGCTGATATAACCGGTGTAAGTGTAATTAAAGAAGTTCTCTGGAAACTTGGAACCGAAATCACGCGCCGTGCTTGGGCCGAAGAAAGGCATCACAAAGTAGGGACCGCTCCCTACTCCCCAAGCACCCAGCGTTTGCCCCAGATCTTCATCGCTGCGCTGCAAGCCCATGCGAGTCGCAACATCAACCACGCCCAGACCACCCAACAGGCTGTTGAATAGAAAGCGTGACATATCAACACCCGCATCGCGGAATTTCAGCTGCAAGGTGTTGTTGACGAAGTTCATAGGCTCGCCGAGGTTATCGAAAAAGTTGCTTACGCCGTCGCTAACAAAGCCCGGTGTAGCCCAGTCGTAGGCCTTGGCAACCGGCTTGAGCGTGTAACGGTCAAGCGTGTCGTTAAAACCAAAGGTGAAGCGGTTCAGTTTTTCCCACGGATCAGGATTCGCGTATCCAGAGTCATAATCTTCATAGGAATCATCGGCAAAAACAGGTGTAATACAGGCTAGCGTCGAAAAAGACAGCAACACCGCACCAGCACCTGTATTTAAAAATCTCATCAGCAACGTCTCCGTTTTCATCTCTGAATAACCGACAGCGTACTGATGCCGCCAGCCGGGCGTGCCAGTGTAATGCAAATTACTCGTATAGATCAGCGATTTTACTATGACCGAAAACAACAAGCCTGTGCTCTACAGCTGCGAACTGCCCGTCCGCTATGGCGATATGGACAGCAACCAGCACGTCAATAACACCCGTTATTACCAGTATCTGGAAGAGGCACGCATTATGTGGCTCGATGGCCTCGGCGCGCATCGTCGCGAGATCGGCCAGGGCTTAGTGCTACTGACGTGTAACCATCACTTTCTTCGCCCCGTGGTACATCCCGCTACTGTAGTCGTCGAGCTGTATGCCGGTGATGTGGGTCGTTCCAGTCTGACACTCGAGCATCGCATGTACGTTAAAGGTCAGCCGGAGTTGGTCGGTCAAGGTGACGTCAAAATGGTGTGGATCGACGTCAGCACCCAGCGGCCCATTCCGGTTCCGGATAGTGTGCGTATTGCCATGGGCAAGGAGCCGTTTGAGTCCGCGTGACGCTCATTGTCATCATTGTGCAATAAAACTGTCAGATCATATCGGGTCATCATGCCGCCCACCGTCGCGCACAATGCCGCGACCCTGGGCGGCATCTTTATGGCGTAGCCAAACCAGGATATGACCCATGCCCCACGCCCGAATCGAGGCTGTCATCTTTGACGTCGTCGGTACTCTTCTGCCGTGCGATGCGTGCACTGCAGGCTCGCTGCTATCGGTTGCCGCGCCACTGTTGCAGCAGTTGACTACCGAACAACAGCATGTAGGTTTGCTCAGCCAAACTCCAATCCAGTTGCCGTCGGCACTCAATACTTTTGCACACCGAGCAGCCAATGACACTCAGCGGCCAGCGCCAGCGCCGGATTTACCGGCACTCGTCGCAATCGCGCTGGAAAGCCATCGACTGAGTGATTGCGTACTTGTCAGCGGCACAGCTACCGGCGTTCAAGCCGGCTTGAACGCCGGCATGTGGACAGTCGGGACCGCCTTGAGCGGTAGCCTGGACCGGCAAGCCATGACCGGATGGCAGCAGCTACCATCCATGGAGCAGGATCAGCTGCGGATGCAAGCGACCATGGCCCTGCTGAACGCGGGCGCGCACTATGTTATCGATGCGGTCGACGAGCTGATGCCGTGCCTGGTGGATATCAGCCAACGCCTGCAAAAGGGCGAGCGAGCTTAAATCGAGGCGGACGAACGCGCAGCTCACAGGTTATAGTATGGAAAACCTTAACCGGAGTAAGCCATGCCCACACAGCGCCTGAAAGCCCAACTGGAAGCCTTGCAAGACACGCTCAACGATCCCAATGCGGAGCTGACTGCAGAAGAGCGCGAATCCCTGCAAGGTATGGCTAATAACATCTACGCGCGCCTGCTGGTAAAGGAAGGCGACGAGCCGGCAGAGGAGGATCCGACGCTGGTTGATGGGGTTAACCTGATGGCCGAGCAATTTGCCGTGCGCCACCCCACGCTGGCCGGCACCTTGCGCAACGTCATGCAAAGTCTGTCAGACATGGGCATCTAACCCTTAAATCTGACATAAAAAAACGCCGGCATTGCCGGCGTTTTTTTGTCTACACGTCTAGTTAATTACGCGCCAACACTATTGCCGGGCAAGCCGCAGATTCTCCGGCACACCCGCACGTGTCGAGCGGTAAGGATTGATGTCCAGCCCGCCACGCCGCACGTATCGCGCATACACAGTCAGCTCACTGCCCTCGCCTAGCAACCTGAGCAAATCCATGAAAATGCGCTCTACGCACTGCTCATGAAAATCTGCATGTTGGCGAAAAGAGATTAAATACCGAAGCAGTGCCGCTCTATCCAACTGTGGCCCACGGTAATCAATCTGCAAGCTGCCCCAATCGGGTTGGCCGGTTACCGGGCAGTTGGACTTTAACAGGTGACTGTATAGCTGTTCGCTAACCTCCACCCTTGGCATACACAGCGCCAGCAGCGATGGGTCATATTGGTAACGGCTGATATCAACATCTTGTTCATCCAGACAAACGCCGGCCATCGGCAACATGCCGCTTTTATGCAACTGCTGCATACTCAACAAGCGCACCATTACCGGCCCTTGTGCCGCAACCGAAAGGTCGGTCTCCAACGTCTGTTGTACTTCTTGCCTGTCCCGGAAGACTGTCTGATTAAAGGAGTTCAGATACAACTTGAAGGATTTTGACTCGACAATCCGCGCCGCCTTTATCGGGAATACAAATTCCGCAGCAGCCACCTCAGGTTTACCAGACGCCGTCAGCCAGGACAGCTCATAGCAATTCCAGATATCCACACCATGGAACGGCAACGTTGCAGCATCCAGACCCAACTCCTGCCACTTGGGTTGGCGCGGAATCGGGAACAGCAGTGACGGCGTATAAACACTCACGTAGGCACTGGATTTACCTAAAGGCGAAGTGTCTGCTGAATGTTCTGACATGCTCGGTCTCCACAAAGTCGCGCCGCTGGTAATACGCCAGCGGCCAGGCTAATTATTGTCGCATGCCGGTCCCACGTACCAGCAACCAGTAGCTCAAGCTGTACAACGCCACTGTAAACACAGCCATGATGATCAGCGCCGTAGCAATGGGAATGTCGGATACACCTAGAATGCCGTAACGGAAAGCATTCACCATGTGCAGAATCGGGTTGATCATCGACAACCCCTGCCAAAAGGGCGACAGCAGGTGAATCGAGTAGAAGACACCGCCCAGATAGGTCAAAGGCGTCAGTATAAAGGTCGGTACTATGGAGATATCGTCGAAGGTGCGCGCGAACACCGAGTTGATAAAGCCGCCTAGCGAAAACACCAATGAGGTAAAGAACACCACACAGATGGTCAAACCGACATGCTGTACCTGCAGCCGCGTAAAGAACAGCGACATGAGGGTCACAATCAAACCGACTGCCAAGCCCCGCGCTACGCCGCCAAGGGTATAACCCAAGAGGATCACGTGCGGCGATACCGGCGCCACCATCAGCTCTTCAATTGAGCGCTGAAACTTGGTGCTGAAAAAGCTGGAAGCCACGTTCGAATAACTATTGGTGATCACCGACATCATGATCAAACCCGGCACTATGTAGTCGATGTAGGCAAAGCCATCCATTTCGCCGATACGCGAACCGATCATTTTGCCGAAAATCACAAAATACAGCGCCATGACGATGCCTGGTGGCAGCAGCGTTTGCGGCCAAATACGGGTAAAGCGCTTGATTTCCTTAAACAGGATGGTGGTAAAGGCAATCCAACTACTACGCCAGTGCATCATCTCAAGCGGCCCCTTTTTCTGCATTCTCATCAACCAGCATCAGAAACAGCTCTTCAAGCCGGTTACTCTTGTTGCGCATGCTTAATACCTTGATACCCAAGCGACTCAGTTCAGCAAACAGGTCGTTCATGCCCTGCTCCTTGTCCACCTGCACAGCAAGGGTGTGCTCATCAATCAACTCGCAGGGGTAGTCAGCAATCTCTGGCGCTTGCTCAAAGCTGGCCGCGCAATCGAACAAAAAGGTCTCAACGTGCAAGCCATTGAGCAGCTTTCGCATGCTGGTGTTATGGATAATCTGGCCCTGATCGATGATCGCGATGTGCTTACACAACTGCTCGGCTTCTTCCAGATAATGAGTGGTGAGTACTATGGTGATGCCCTGCGCATTGATCTCTTGCAAGAACTGCCACATGGACCGGCGGATTTCGATATCCACGCCTGCCGTCGGCTCATCGAGGATAAGTAACTTGGGCTCATGAATTAGCGCACGGGCGATCATCAGACGGCGCTTCATGCCACCTGAGAGCATGCGGGACGGTACGTCACGTTTTTCCCACAAACCAAGACGCTTTAGATACTGCTCCGCCTTAACCTTGGCTTCGCGGTGGGGAATCCCATAGTAGCCCGCCTGATTGACCAGAATATCCATGGTCTTCTCAAACTGACTGAAGTTGAACTCCTGCGGCACAACACCAATGCAGCGCTTGGCTGCCAATAAATCGGTGTCGATGTTATGGCCGAAGATGCTGACTTCACCGGCGCTTTTATTAACCAGTGAAGAGAGAATACCGATGGTCGTAGATTTGCCCGCACCGTTGGGCCCCAGCAGCGCAAAAAAATCACCTTCGCGCACCTCCAGGTCAATCCCCTTGAGCGCACGCATGCCGTTGGCATAGGTTTTTTCCAACCCACTGATACGAATAGCTGCCGTCATGCAGATGCCTTTAAGCCAGAGAAGTGGAGATTTGATATTGGGGGCGAACTGCATAAAATCAACCCTTAAAACCCCCATGGTCAGGTTTTTTGTAATACTAAGAAACACTTACAAATTTGCTACAAATGTGACCGGGTGGTCGATTGTGGCTCATACAGAGACATCGTATTCTCCCCGCCACAACAACAAACACCCCGGAGAATTACATGGCAGACACGCCGGACACCTCGGTAGACGCGACAGATATGTCCAGTCGCATCACCCCAGCTTATCGTCGTTACGCACTTATCCTGTTGGTACTCGCGTATACCTCAAGCCATATCGACCGCAATATCGTTGGCATCCTGATCGAACCGATCAAAGCTGACCTTATGCTGTCTGACACCCAGATGGGCTTCCTATCGGGTATCGCTTTCGCTCTCTTCTACGCCACGCTCGGCATCCCGATTGCCGTATTCGCAGACCGTTCCAACCGTCGCAATATCATTGCCTGGTCCATCGCCATCTGGAGCGGCATGACAGCACTCTGCGGAACTGCGCAGAGCTTTTGGCAGTTAGCTATCGCACGGGTTGGCGTAGGCATTGGCGAAGCCGGCTCAGGCCCCTCATCACACTCAATGATTGCCGACCTTTACCCTAAAGAGAAGCGCTCAAGCGCGATGTCGATCTACGCCTTGGGCGTTTACTTCGGCATCATGTTTGGCTTCTTGATTGGTGGTTTTGTTGCCGAATGGTGGGGCTGGAGAGCTGCTTTCTTCGTGGTCGGTGCGCCAGGGCTGCTGATTGCCCTGCTCGTGCGATTTACCATGATCGAGCCACCGCGTGGCTTTGCCGATGGCGTGAAGCCGCCGCCGATAGGCAAAGCAAACGTTCGCGCTGGCTTCGCTTCTTTGTGGCGGGTTCGCACTACCCGTCACGTGGTTTGCGGCGTCACTCTGACTGCGCTGGTCGGTTACGGCACCATCGTTTGGGCGCCCGCGTTCCTTATTCGTAGCCACGGCATGACACCCAGCGAAGTCGGCATGTTCCTCGGCCCGGTAATGGGTATCGTCGGCGGCCTGGGTGCTTATATCGGCGGTATGCTGGCAGACCATCTGGCCAGCAAAGATGCGCGCTGGAATGCCTGGATCATCGGTGTCGCCAAGATGCTGTCTATTCCGTTTATCTGCGCATTCTACCTGGTCGATAACACCTATCTGGCACTGGCCTTTTATATGCCAGCGGCATTCCTGGGTGCTTTCTACCTGGGGCCAAGCTTCGGTATGATCCAAAGTCTCACCCCGCTACGCAGCCGCGCACTGGCATCGGCTATCATGCTGTTTATTCTTAACCTGTTCGGTCTGGGCTTTGGCCCACAGCTGATCGGTATCGCCAGCGACCTGATGCGCGTCTGGTTTGAAAGCGACAGCCTGCGCTATGCACTACTGGCTGCTACCTTCGTCAATATCTGGGCTTCCTGGCACTTCTATCTCGCCGGCAAAACCCTCAAGCAAGACACCGCCAACGTAGTCCGCTGATCTTCGCAAAATAGACCGGTGGTTCTGAGCATTCGTTCGGAACCGCCGCGCTTCTTCCCGGTCCACTGCTTAACGCCTGTCAGTTACCCCGCCTCCTCAAAGCGGCTATGCTGACTACTGGATCTCTGGAAGAAGGAAGACTTCATGCTGACTCTGCTCTGGCTACTTGGCCTAGTGCTCTGTATCGCCGCGCTCGCCTATGTACGCACCAGCCTGCTTAACGCCTGTCTTGGCGTTGGTGCTTACCTCCTTGCTATGACCCTGTTGGGGCCTGTGCATTGGGTAATAGACCTGATTCTATGGGCGGTATTTCTCTGCATCGCCATTCCACTCAATATCCCGGATATACGTCGCAACCAAATTAGTGCACCACTGTTTAGCTGGTTCAAGAAAGTGTTGCCACCGCTTTCCGACACCGAACAAGAAGCGCTGGACGCTGGCACTGTATGGTGGGACGGCGAATTGTTTAGTGGTCGACCAGACTGGGGCAAGCTGCACAGCTTTCCGGCGCCAGCCCTCACTGCAGAAGAGCAGGCATTCATTGATGGTCCAGTAGAAGAGCTCTGCCGGATGACCAAAGAATGGGAAGTCACCACCGAACATCAAAACCTGCCACCTGAAGTGTGGAACTACATCAAAGAGAATGGCTTTTTTGGCCTGATTATTCCCAAGGAATACAACGGCAAGGCTTTCTCTGCCTATGCGCACTCGCAGATCGTCATGAAGCTAGCCAGCCGTAGCGGCGATTTGGGATCTACCGTGATGGTGCCTAATTCCCTCGGGCCGGCCGAGCTCTTGCTGCATTACGGTACCGACGAACAGAAGCAACATTACCTACCGCGCTTAGCCGCCGGTAAGGAAATCCCCTGCTTTGCTCTCACCGCGCCCGAAGCTGGCTCCGACGCAGGCGCCATGCCCGATAAAGGCATCATCTGCAAAGGCCAATGGGAAGGCGAAGAAGTCATCGGTATGCGGGTCACCTGGGAAAAGCGCTATATCACCCTAGGCCCCGTGGCCACTGTACTAGGCTTGGCTTTCAAGGCGTATGACCCCGAACACCTGCTGGGCGAAGAAGAATCACTGGGCATCACCCTCGCACTGATCCCCACCGATACTGAAGGCGTCGAAATTGGCCGCCGTCACTTCCCACTCAACGCTGCCTTTATGAATGGGCCAAACTCAGGTAAGGACGTTTTCATTCCCCTGAGCTATCTGATTGGCGGACAAGAGCGCATCGGCCAAGGCTGGATGATGCTAATGAACTGCCTCTCCGTTGGTCGCTCCATCTCATTGCCTGCCGGCGGTACCGGAGCGGCAAAAATGGCCAGCATGACTACCGGTGCCTATTCCGTAATCCGCCGTCAATTCAACCTGCCTATTGGTGAGTTTGAAGGTATTCAAGAAGCCCTCGCACGTATCGGCGGCAATACCTATGTGATGGATGCTGCGCGCACCATGACCGTGGGCGCAGTCGATCTGGGCGAAAAACCTTCAGTGCTCTCGGCCGTGGTCAAATACCACGTTACCGAGCGCATGCGTCAGACCATCAACGACGCGATGGACGTACACGGCGGTAAGGGCATCTGCATGGGGCCAAGCAACTACCTTGGTCGCGGTTACCAGTCGATCCCGATCTCGATCACCGTTGAGGGCGCGAATATTCTCACCCGCAGCATGATGATCTTTGGTCAGGGCGCAATTCGCTGCCATCCTTTTGTACTGAAAGAAATGGCCGCCACCCAAAACCCCGATCAAGACGCCGCACTCAAGGAATTCGATGACCTGCTGTTCCGGCATATCGGCTTCTCGCTGAGTAACGCTTCAGCCAGCCTGCTGCTGGGCCTCACTGGTGGTCGCTTGGCGGACACGCCAGACTATCCGGCAACTCAAGCCTATTATCGTCAGCTTTCGCGCCTGGCAGCGGCCTTTGCCACCGTGACCGACAGCACTATGCTAATGCTCGGCGGCGAACTGAAGCGTCGTGAGCGTATCTCTGCCCGTCTCGGCGACGTGCTCAGCTACCTCTATCTGGCCAGCGCGACCCTTAAGCATTTTGATGACCAGGGCCGCCACGAAGAAGATCTACCTTTTGTGCAATGGGGCGTTGAAGATCTGCTGTTCAAGATCGAACAAAGCCTGCATGAGGTACTGTTGAACTTTCCAGACCCACGCGTAGGTTGCCTGCTCCGCGTTGTTGTCTTTCCACTGGGTCGCCGTCTCACCCCACCTGCCGATATCGTGGGTGCAGAGATTGCACGCCGCTTGATGACACCTGGCGCGGCACGCGATCGCCTGCTGAAAGGCTGCTATCAAAGCAAGGACCCGGACGACGTCACCGGCCTGGTTAACAGCACGCTGGAAAAGGTTCTGCTGACTGATCCGATTGAAGCGCGCCTGGCCAAGGCAATGCACAGCGGTGAACTGGAACACGACAGCGATGCTGACATGCTCAACGTTGCCGCCGAATCCGGCGTTATTAGCCCGGATGAAGCCGAGCTGGTACGTGAAGCACGCATTGCACGCCGGAAGGTGATCGACGTGGATGATTTCTCCAAGGAAGAAATGGACCCTACCGCACGCAAGAGCCGCAACGCCGCCAAGAAAGCGGACAACTCCAAGGGAAAGAAAGAAACGCTGGAAAAAGAGGGTGTGCTGGAAAATCAGCCATTCCCGCCGCCAGCGGCTAAGGAGTAAACCCGTAGCTGAGGGTGTCGGCAGCATCGACACCCTCAGCCTTACTTTCTGCGGCCTAGCTTTCGGCAGCCATGCTTTCTGTTAGACTCCCGCGCCAGAGAAATCAGGAGTCCACCATGAATACCCCTCTCAGCTATCACGCTTATCACCTCGCCCTGCTACAAAGCCTCTACGACACGCTGCGCGCTCAATCCGCCTTGCTTGAGCAAGTGCCTGAAGAAAGCAACGAGCTCTTCATAGAGCGCTTTGACGAGCTGCTAGCGCAGCTGGAACAGGAAGATCACGACAGCCTGTACTTGGGACAGGACATCCTCTGCCAGATCATCAGCCGCTACCCGCAGATCGGTCATATGATCCCGCGCGACCTGCTTTGGTACTTTGGCGGTGACTGCCTGCACTTCATGCCCGACGATGAGATCGCCCAGTATCAGCTGCTAGACGAGCACCGCGCCACGGCTGAAGCCAACGGCGAAGTATTTGATTGGCAGCAAGCGCGCCAGCTTATTCAGAGCAACTGAAAAACCGCTCTCGCCCACGGAAAGCTCCAACTCCATCTCGACCAGCAGTCTCACCTGCGCCACCGCAGGCCGGGATGGAACCCGGCCCTCCCAGATCAAGACCAAACTAAACACTTGAGTCAGGCCGCGCCAGCACGCCGCACACCACCCCGGGAAGGTCGAGTTTCATCTCGACCAGCTGTATCAGCCGCACCACCGCAGGCAGGGATAAAACACTGCCCTTCCAGCGAAGCCAACAGCAGACCGCAACTTCGCCGTACCAGCCAAACCACTTTTCTTACAGGCACAAAAAAACCGCCTCATGGGCGGTCTCTTTGTTACTTCTGGAGCGGGAAACGAGACTCGAACTCGCGACCCCGACCTTGGCAAGGTCGTGCTCTACCAACTGAGCTATTCCCGCAAAACTGACGCCGTAATTGGCGTCCCCTAGGGGACTCGAACCCCTGTTACCGCCGTGAAAGGGCGGTGTCCTAGGCCACTAGACGAAGGGGACACATCCGGACTTCACATCGCTAAGGCTATTAACCTTGGCTCCTTGCTGAACATTGTTCGCTGCAAGTGGCGCGCATTTTATGCATGGTCTGAAATATCGTCAACCCCTCAACCCAATCTTTTTTCAGGTTTTTTTCACCGACGGCTGCTGGCGGAGATGCTGCTGGCCGGCAAAGGCCTATGAACCGAGGCCTAGACTCAAGAATAAGACATCTTGCCGCTAACTGACCAACGGCAGAAAAAAGCTTGTCGCGTTCAGCCGTCTCGGCCATGATGCTAAAGTGATGCTTCACAGGTTTGCGCGCATGCGCTGTGAGCATAAACTAGGGAGCGCTGGAGTAGCAGCTATATAGATAAACTGCTTTATTCAGGCCAGCTCAGGACGATCAGACACACAACAAGAGAGATAACCAAGTGTCCCCACTCCTTATTGGCGGTTTACTGGCCGCCGGCCTCGTGGTCTTAGTCAGCATTGGATTCATCAGTCACGGCCTCGAGCGCGCCCGCTTGGAGCGCGCCAGACAGTCAGCTGAAATCTCCGCACGTATCAAGATCGGCAACGGCGTCATGGCCACTCTGCCCGGCCAGTTTCTCCCCCCTGAGCTCAGCATCCTGTTGCTGGGCATTGAAGTTAAGCTGCTTGAGAAGCTGGTACGTATAAACAAGAACGCACCTGACGCTCAGAAGCGACTCGATGCCTCCCGCGCGCAGCTTGAGCAAAATCAGCCACCGAGCAATGCACCTGTTGCGCTGGATACCGAAGTCAAAGGTAACGACGCGCGCATTCAGCTGGAGAACCTGCACAAGCAGCTACAGCAGGCTCAAGCCGACGGTTTGATCGACAAGGCCACGCTCAAGCAATGGTCTGACCAAATTCGCCAGTATTTGGTCGCCGCCACACTAGACACTTTCAACGCCACCGCAGCGCAAGGCATGCAACAAGGCAAACCGCGTATCGCCAAGCTGCAATACGAGCGCGCCATTGCTTACCTAACCAAGCTCAACGACCCTGCATTCAGTGAGCACCTTGCGCAGTACAAAGCGTTGTTACTGCGCTCAGAGGGCGCTGTGGTGGAGCAGAACCAAGCCAGCACCGGCGCACCCAGCGAGCTGGATGCCGGCCTTGAACAACTCGAAAGCGCCGACGAGCAGTGGAAAAAGAAAGCCGTCTACGACGACTAAGTCTTACGCGCGGCAGGTAAACACCGACCGCGCAATTATCTATCTATAGCCCATACGGAAAACCCAATGGCACTAACCCTCTATGGCGCCATCCTGTCGCCTTATGTACGCAAGATTCGCATCCAACTCGCAGAACAGCAGATCGAGTATGAACACAAACACATACCACCCCGCGACAAGCCTGAATGGTATACCGATATAAGCCCGCTGGGCCGCATACCAGCAATACAAGACGGCGACTTCAAGCTCGCCGACTCCGCCGTGATCGCGCAGTATCTGCAAGAGAGCCGCGGCGGCGAATCACTCTACGGCAGCAATGCGCAACAAAGCGCACGGGTACGCTGGCTGGAGAAATACGCAGATTACGAGCTGGCGCCTTACAGCACTTTTTCGCTGTTCTTTCAGCGCGTGGTGGCACCCAACTATGGCGAAAAGCCTGATGAAGCCATGATGAAGGCCGCACTGGAGCAGCATTTACCACCCATGTTCGACTACCTTGAAACTGAACTAGGGAACGGCCCCTATTTTTTAGGCCAGCAATTCAGCATGGCTGATATCGCCGTATGCACCCAACTAATCAACATGGCACACGCAGGCGAGCTAGTTGACGAATATCGCTGGCCTGGCCTGTCATCGCTGCTTAGCCGCGTCACTTCGCGGTCTAGCGTCTCGGCGATACTGCCAGTGGAGCACCAGATGGTTGCCAAGCTGACTGGGCGTATTTAAGTATTCCTGAATCTGGGCACGTCAAAACGTGCCCAGATCAAACTAATCAGCCGCAACCGGCACAGCGTTGTCTATTCAACCAACGACCTCAGCCGCTTTTCACCTAGGCTCGGGCAGCCACTTCAGACATCCCACTCTCCCATAGCGCCAAATCATGCAAAAATGCCTCGCTACCGCAGAACCTACTAGCTGATAGCCACCTCCACAGCGATAGTGCGCTAAGCTTCTGCCATAAGACTGCACAAAGGACCGCACCAAGCACGTATGGACATCCGCCTGACTAACCGCCTGTCGTTCAAACAGACCCGTCTCGGGGTACTTGCGGCCTTCACTCTAGGCACCGTGTTGGGGCTGATTCAGGTGATGGTCGATTACCATTCCGAAGACGCCGCCATAGACGAGGCAGTGCAAGCGCAAATCAACGTAAGCTTGGGCCCCGCTTCGCGCATCGCTTACAACATTGATGCCGAACTGGCGTTGGAATTGGTCAACGGTTTACTGCAAGCCCCCCCGGTTATTCGCGCCGAGATCATCGATAACAACGGCATAGCTTTGGCCAGCGTTAGCCGCCCCATGGCAAACAGCCGTTACCGCGTGGTCAGTGATGCCCTCTTCAAACGTCGCCGCGACTACTCCCACCCCCTTTATGTCGAGCATGCCCCCAACGAACTGCTCGGTCATCTGGTCATCGAAGTAGACACCTTCCACCAGGGCGCTAGCTTCTTGCGCCGCGCCGGCCTGACGATGCTCTCCGGCTTTATTCTGAGCCTGGTGCTTTCACTGATTCTTATGGTGTTGTTCTACGGCATGCTGACCAAGCCGCTGGTGCGCCTAATCAACGATCTACTGAACATGAAGACCGAGGGTGAGCGCAGCCGTCTACCCTGTCCCGACGGCCATGAGCGCGACGAGATCGGCGCCTTGGTAGAGGTAATTAACCGTCAATTGCAAAGCATCGACGTCAACATGCGCCAGAAGCTGCGGGCCGAAGAGCGTCTGCGTAAATATCTGGAAGAGCTGGAAAATATCGTCGAGTCGCGCACTAACGAACTGCAGGAAACCAACGCTCAATTGCGGCGCTCAAATCAAGACCTGGAATACTCTCGCGAAGAAGCACTCGACATGGCGCGCGCGCGCTCGGCTTTCCTCGCCAACATGAGTCACGAGATCCGCACACCGATCAACGGCTTGCTGGGCATGATCGGCCTGACGCTCGATAGCCCACTGAACAATGAACAGCAGCAACAGCTTTCCATCGCCTACGACTCTGGCAAGGTGCTGGTTGCGCTGCTCAACGACATCCTCGACTTATCTAAATTCGAAGCCGGTAAACTACAGCTTGAGCGTATCCCCTTTGACCTCAGCGCCTTACTGGAAGAGACCGCCAGCCTGCTCTCGCAGAACGCCGGCAAGCAAGACATTGAGCTGACCTGCCGGATTGACCCGCGTCTACCCGGCATGCTGCTGGGCGACCCTACCCGTATTCGACAGATCGTCAGCAACTTGCTGTCCAACGCGCTCAAATTTACTGAGCAAGGGCATGTGGCGCTAACGCTCGGCCTGGAACGCGGCGGTAGTACTGATCAGCACGTGCGCATCAGCGTATCCGACACTGGCATCGGCATAGCCGACGATGCCCTGGAAAGTATTTTCTCGCCGTTCACTCAAGCCGATGCGCATATCTCTCGTCGCTTTGGCGGTACCGGCTTGGGATTGGCGTTATGCAAAAGTTTGAGTGATGCGATGGGCGGCGAACTCACCGTCACCTCAACTCCAGGGCAAGGCAGCAGCTTCAGCGTGCTAATCCCACTGGCCACCCACGACCAACAACCGGGCTTCCCCAAACCCACACCGCGCTCGGTACTCATTTGGAATCAAAGCGGTCATCTGCAAGGTGAAGTGCTAAACGAACTGCTGCGCAGCTGGGGCATGACCTGCCAAATAATCGATTATCAATTGCTCAACCCTTTACCACAGGTGCCAGAAAATATTGATTTCTGGCTACTCGACAGCCCAGCAATAGCGCAACGACTACAAGCGTTAGAACCAAACACACCGCGCTTGCTGGTCTGTGGCTACAGTCGTTTATTGTCTGCAGAGAAGGCACAGAAGCTAGGAATACAACAACAGGTCGCCGCACCGCCGTCGCGGCGCCGTCTCGCGCAAGCGATAGATGAGCTTTTTGGCTTGGTTACCTATAACCAGATTCCCGCCGAGCACATCACTCTGCCGGCAGGTCAAAGACTCTTGTTAGTCGAAGACAATGCGGTCAATCAAATGGTGGCCAAAGGCATGCTCAGCCGCTTGGGCTACGAGGTAGACCTAGCCGAGCACGGTGAAATCGCCCTGAATATGCTGGCAGAGAATGATTACGCTCTAGTGCTGATGGACTGCAACATGCCGGTAATGGACGGCTACGAGGCCAGTCGCCGCATACGCGCCGACCTACGCTGGCAAACCCTGCCCATCATTGCCCTGACCGCCAATGCGCTACATGAAGATCGACAGCGCTGCCAGGACGCCGGCATGAGTGATTACCTAGCCAAACCTTTCAAACGAGAAGATCTGCAAGCCATTCTGCAGCGCTGGCTGAGCAATCAGCCAGCAGAATAACCAACAGACCGGGCCTAACGGTCACGCCAGCAGCGCATCAATATCGGCGCGCAGATCTTCTGGCTTGGTAGTAGGTGCGTAACGCTTAACTACCTTGCCCTGCCCATTGACCAAGAACTTGGTGAAGTTCCACTTGATCCGCTTACTGCCCAGCAAGCCGGGCGCCTCGGATTTCAGTTGCACAAACAGCGGGTGCGCCTTATCGCCGTTTACCTCAATCTTCTTGAACAGCGGAAAGCTAACGCCATAGTTTAATTCGCAGAACTCACTGATCTCGCCGCTCTCGCCGGGCTCTTGGCCACCAAACTGGTTACACGGAAAGCCCACCACCCGCAGCCCCTTTGCTTGATACTCGACCCACAAAGCTTCCAATCCTTTGTACTGGGGTGTGAAGCCACACTTGCTGGCAGTATTCACCACTAGATACGCCTTGCCATCCAGCTCACCGAGGCTGCTTTCACGGTTATCGATGGTAGTACAGGGGATCTGTAACAGTTGATCGGCCATGACGAAGATACTCCTTGAGTCAGTTGCATTCAGTAATGCCAAGCTTAGCGGATATTAATTTGCATGCAATTTATTTGCGCGCAATTTAAAAAGTTGCGACAACACTATCGGCCGCTCGAACGCAAAACCACAGTGTTTCGCGCTTCCAGAGAGCCCAAACGTTACCTCGTATAGATTTAGCTGTAACGCCGCCCCATCAGCAACACATTGCCACCTGCTGCGGTAGTGAGGCGACCGCAGCAACTCAAAACAGGGCCTCGTAGCCTAAGTGTCTTTATGCATTTCGGTGAAAACCCAAAAACACCAGTACAGCTACACATTTTCTGCATTTTCCCCACCAGGAATCACCAACACAGGCTTTCACAGGGGGCCACGCAAGACGTATGATGGTCGTTTTACAATCGCTCAGGGATGACTGCCATCACCCTCCTCCCTGACGTGCTCATCAGCCCTGGATCCACAAGGTAAGCACCATGCAGGTTAACAAGTCCAACAAACTGGCCAACGTCTGCTACGACATTCGCGGCCCTGTGCTGCGTCACGCCAAGCGCCTCGAAGAAGAAGGCCACCGCATTCTCAAGCTGAACATCGGCAATCCCGCGCCTTTTGGTTTTGAAGCGCCGGAAGAGATTCTGCAGGACGTTATCCTCAACCTGTCGACAGCCCAGGGCTACAGCGACTCGCGCGGGTTGTTCTCCGCCCGCAAAGCAGTCATGCACTACACCCAAACCAAAAACATCCCCAACGTCGGCATCGATGATATCTACCTTGGCAACGGCGTATCCGAGCTGATCGTCATGGCCATGCAAGGCCTGCTGAACAACGGCGATGAAGTACTGATCCCGGCGCCCGACTATCCGCTATGGACCGCCTCAGTCAGCCTGTCCGGCGGCAAACCAGTGCATTACCTGTGCGATGAGCAATCTGACTGGTATCCCGACATCGCCGATATCCGCAGCAAGATCACCAGTAACACCAAAGCAATGGTGATCATTAACCCTAACAACCCCACCGGCGCTGTGTATCCGCGCGAAGTGTTGGAGCAAATGGCGCAGGTGGCTCGCGAGCACAACCTGATCCTGTTTGCCGATGAAATCTACGACAAGATTTTGTACGATGGCGTCGAGCACGAGTCCGTCGCAGCTGTCGCGCCAGACCTGCTTTGCCTGACCTTCAACGGCCTGTCCAAGTCGTACCGCATTGCGGGTTTCCGTTCTGGCTGGATGATCATCAGTGGGCCTAAGCAGCACGCCACTAGCTACCTGGAAGGCTTGGAAATACTGGCCTCCATGCGCTTGTGCGCCAACGTGCCGGCTCAGCACGCGATTCAAACTGCGCTTGGCGGCTACCAAAGCATCAACGACTTAATTCTGCCCGGCGGCCGTCTGCTGGAGCAGCGCGATACCGCCTGGGAATTGCTCAATGAAATCCCCGGGGTCAGCTGCACTAAGCCTAAAGGCGCGCTCTACCTGTTCCCTCGACTGGACCCCAAGGTCTACCCGATTCATAACGACGAGAAGTTCGTGCTCGACCTGTTATTGAAAGAAAAGATCCTCGTCGTGCAGGGTACCGCTTTCAATTGGCCATGGCCTGATCACTTCCGGATTGTCTCGTTGCCGCGCAAGGATGATCTGGAAATGGCCATCGGGCGCATCGCCAACTTCCTCAAGACCTACAAGCAGTAAGGGCGCAGCGCATTGGCTGATTTGCATATCGAAGACTTTCACCAGGATGTCGCCCGCATCCTGGTGGCGTTGTACAACCGCTTCCCGCAGCCGGCAGCGCTCTTTGTCAGCGATCTGATTGGCGAGCACGAGCCTGATGCCTTCGGCGTACCCGCGCCGCGCCAATTGGCCTGTTTTGGCGCCATGGTGTGGCTCGCCGATGAGGGGTTTCTGCGTTATAGCGATACCATCCGCCAAGAAGCTATTGATCAAGCCTGCCTAAGCGAACGCGCCTTTGTGCTGCTATCCAAAGCAGACCCCGAGCAACGCGACCCAAGCCTGCCGGCCAGCATTGCACGCCAACGCGCCACACTCGCCCAGCGCCTGCGCGATGCACTCAGCAGTGGCTCCAGCAGCCACCTTTACGACACCGTTCAATACTGCTTTTTACCCCGCGACAAATAACCACAGCGCCCAGCGCCTCTCCTGCGAAACCGGACCATGACATCTTTTGTCATAGAGTCAGCATTGAAAGCCCGCCCAGCTCGCCCAATATAGGCTCAGAATAGAGCCTCGCAGCGCAATGCCGCGCGAGCAGATATATCTCTACACAGGAACGATCGAAAACATGATGCGCATTTTATTATTTCTGGCTACCAACATCGCGGTCGTGCTGGTTGCCAGCATTACCCTGAGCCTGCTGGGCGTGGGTAATATCCACGACGGCCAAGGCGGCATGAACCTGCAGGCGCTGTTGATCTTCTGCGCGGTCATCGGCTTTGCCGGCTCGTTTATCTCACTGTTTCTGTCCAAATGGATGGCCAAACGCAGCACTGGCGCGCGCGTGATTGAACAGCCGCAGACCCAACAGGAACAGTGGCTGGTCAAAACCGTAGAAGAACTGGCGCGCAACGCCGGCATCGGCATGCCGGAAGTCGCCATCTTCCCATCACGCGCGCCCAACGCCTTTGCCACCGGCTGGAACAAAAATTCATCCCTGGTGGCTGTATCAGAAGGCATGCTGCAACGCTTTAGCCAGTCAGAAGTTAAAGCCGTTATGGCGCACGAGATTGGCCACGTCGCCAATGGCGATATGATCACCCTCACCCTGATCCAGGGCGTGGTGAACACCTTCGTCATGTTCTTTGCGCGCATCATCGGCAACTTTGTCGACCGCACCTTATTCCGCAATGAAGGTAGCGGCCCCGGTATCGGTTACTTCATCGCCACCATTTTTGCCGAAATGGTGCTAGGCATCCTCGCTAGCACCATCGTTATGTGGTTCTCGCGTCAACGCGAGTTTCGCGCAGACGCCGCCAGCGCTCAATTGGTTGGAGCAGGCCCAATGATCGCCGCACTGGAGCGCTTGAAGGCTGAACAAGGCATTCCCGTCGAACTGCCCGGCGAAATGACCGCCTTTGGCATCAACGGTGGCCTGAAGCACGGCCTAGCCGGCCTACTAATGAGCCACCCGCCGCTGGATGTACGGATTCAGGCGTTGAAGGCTGGGAATTACCGTTGAGGTGCTGACGCTTGAAGTAGGAAGCTTAGAGGTTGAAGCGGAAAGTTAAACTCGAAGCGGACTGGCTAAAAACCAGCCCGCTTGAAACCTTAAGCCAATGCAAAGCAATACAGCCACTTTATTGAGCATTGTGTAAACGTCTGGAGCAAACTTGAAGCAACCAAGCCCAGACGTATACCAAGATAACAAACGCTCTCGCTCAGCGCCGTTACGCGCTATTACGCATAAACAATTCATTGAGCGTCAAAACATTACTGTCCTGCATTTCCTTAACAAACTGCAAAACAACATCTTCTACGACGCCACTAAATGCATTAGCCAAAGTCGTTGGCGTAACACCTTGAACCGGGGCGGCCTTGTTACCTACAGTAGTGTGTATGGCATGGTCATAGGTTTTAGAAACAACTTCATCACCACGTTTCAACTCAATAGTAATCTGATAGAAGTCAGTAACTGCCGTACCTGCAGCACCGAAGGTTAATCCGCTACCAAACCCCTTCATCGCCGCACCGCTAATATCAGCGATATTATTGCAGACTACCTTAATACTCATATCAGAAGAGCCTGGCGAAGGAACAACAACACCCGATGCTCGAAAAATCCGCTCTACATTAGCTCGAAGCTCTGAGTCAGCAGCGGAATAGTGACCGCCATTGCGTTGAAACTCGATATCAATATTCGAGTTGTACTGCTTTTCAACACGCTTTATCTCTGAGTAGCTGGTACCTGCGTACTTCGGATCCACATACGCCTTAGGCGATACACAACCACCTAAAGCCAACACCAACAGCCCAACCGAAATCGCATATTTACTCTTCATACGCCTCTCCATATTTTTATTGTATAAACTTAGCGTCGTGAGACGGGCCGAGACCTCTAAAATCACAGCACCGCTAACGCATAGTCAGTTTCCTTACTGAGTTTTTGTGAAGTTTTTTTCACGAGAATGAGAAACGTAACAATTTTCCCAGGATCGTAATATCACGTTTTACACTTAAAACACACACTCATTCTGGCCACTTTTTTGATTAGTACCTCCTACGTCTTCATATATACGCAGCAAACCAAAAGCGAGGCCCTCCACACCTCATCGCCAGCTACAACTCCTCTGACTTTTTCTAAAAACCGCATAAATATCTACCACTATAACGGTTAGCGCAATCATCTTTATGCATCAACCTATCTATGAATCTTCGCTGATAAGTATGACAAAACAGACGCAGTGCCTGCCCGCTAGCCAGCGCACTCCCGCTCAAGATCCAACCTCGCGCCAACGTTGCAACCTGGCTGACAAACTCACATCAAACTCCAAAACGCATCGACCAACGGGTTTTTCAGGTTTTTCTTTAAGACAAACAAACCGATATCGTAAGGCTCCAGCTCAGGCGTCACTTCAAGCACACGGATCCGATCTCTCAGTGGGCTGTTGTCGAGCACGATCTTGGGCACCACACCAATACCAAAGCCTAGGCTCACCATGCTGACGATAGCCTCGTTACCCGTAACCTGAGCGTAAATGCGCGGGGTGATGTCTTGCTGGCTAAACCATTCATCCACACGGGTTCTGGAAACACCGCTTTCCGAGAGAATCAAAGGAATGCTCGCCCATTCTTGCGCTGTCGCTGGTGTGCTAATCGGCACATTCGGCACTTGCTGCTCAAGCGGCGCAATAAATAGCAGGGGCGAAATGGCAATAGGCTGGAATGCCAGGCCGCGCGGCAGGCTCGCAGGTCGGGCAGCAATGCTGATGTCTTCTTTACCATCCAGCACATGCGCAATAGCGTGCTCCGGGTCGCCGGTACGCAGTTTGATTTCTATAGCCGGGTAAGCCACCCGAAAGCGGCGCAGTAACTCGTACAGAAAGCTATAACTGGCGGTGACCGATCCATACAGACTGACTTCGCCACTTAACTGATCAGAGTTATCCGTTAACTCATGCCGAATCAGGTTCCATTGGCTGCTCGTCTCGCGCGCATAACGTAGGAATTTTTGTCCCTCTTGGGTCAACGCCACGGTACGATTGTCGCGATTAAACAGCGACACACCCAGCTCATCCTCTAGATGGCGGATATTGCGCGACAAGGCCGAGATGCTGATATGACATTCATCGCTGGCTCGGCCAAAGTGCAGCGTCTCCGCCAAGGCGAGAAACTGTTTCAGAATTTTGATGTTCATAACCGCGAGCATAGCGGATGTTTGCAAAAAACGGGACGTCTCGTTGCAAATATATCAATTTCCGAAAAGGTGAGTTTTCTGTACATTAGCGGCACTCACATGACGCTGTACCCGAGATGTAGCGGCTGTGTCACTTTTCAAGATCGGTGTGCCTCCCCCACCGATATATTCAACATATAAGCAGGGTTCTAAAAATGGCTAATTACTTCAATACGTTACCGCTGCGCGAGCAACTGGCTGAGCTGGCTAAATGCCGCTTCATGCACACCGCTGAATTTGCTGATGGCGTAGACGCGCTGAAAGGCAAAAAGCTGGTGGTTATCGGTTGCGGTGCACAAGGTCTTAACCAGGGTTTGAACCTGCGCGACAGCGGCCTGGACGTTTCCTACGCCCTGCGTCCTGAAGCCATTGCACAGAAGCGTCAGTCCTGGAAGAACGCCACCGAGAACGGATTTACCGTAGGCACCTACGAAGAACTGATCCCAACCGCAGATCTGGTGCTGAACCTGACCCCAGACAAGCAACATAGCGCTGTTGTGACTGCTGTTATGCCGCTGATGAAGAAAGACGCTTGCTTGTCTTACTCGCACGGCTTCAACATCGTTGAAGAAGGCATGAAAATCCGCGAAGACCTGACCGTCATCATGGTTGCTCCCAAGTGCCCGGGCTCTGAAGTGCGCGCTGAATACGTTCGCGGCTTTGGCGTACCTACCCTGATCGCTGTTCACGAAGACAACGATCCTAAAGGCGAAGGCCTGGCACTGGCTAAAGCCTACGCAGTGGGTACTGGTGGTCACAAAGCCGGCGTTCTGATGTCTTCCTTCATCGCCGAAGTTAAATCCGACCTGATGGGCGAACAGACCATTCTGTGCGGCATGCTGCAGACCGGTTCCATCCTGTGCTTCGACAAGATGGTTGAAGAAGGCATCGACGCTGGTTACGCCTCTCGCCTGATCCAGTACGGCTGGGAAACAGTCACCGAAGCCCTGAAATACGGCGGCGTGACCAACATGCTGGACCGTCTTTCCAACCCTGCCAAGATCAAAGCTTTTGATCTTGCTGAAGAGCTGAAGCAGATCATGCGTCCGCTGTACAACAAGCACCAGGACGACATCATCAGCGGTCACTTCTCCAAGACCATGATGGAAGACTGGGCTAACGACGACAAAAACCTGCTGCAATGGCGCGCCGATACCGCTGAAACCAACTTCGAGAAGACCCCTGCTGGCGATGTAGAAATCTCCGAGCAAGAGTTCTTCGACAACGGCATCCTGATGGTTGCCATGGTTAAAGCCGGCGTTGAGCTGGCATTTGAAACCATGACGGCTGCTGGCATCATCGCCGAGTCTGCTTACTACGAGTCTCTGCACGAAACGCCGCTGATCGCCAACACCATCGCGCGTAAGAAGCTGTATGAAATGAACGCCACCATTTCTGACACCGCAGAATACGGTTGCTATCTGTACAACCACGCGTGTGTACCCTTGCTGGCCGACTTCATGAAAGACATCAAAACCGACGTCATCGGTAAGGGTCTGTCACTGGAAGACAACGGCGTTGATAACGCTCGCTTGATCCAAGTAAACGCAGCACTGCGTTCACACCCAGTAGAAGCAGTCGGCTCGGTTCTACGTGGCTACATGGCTGACATGAAGAAAATCGTTTAATCGATTAGTTAATCGTTAAGCCTCAGAAGCCGGGTTTCCAACCAGAAGCCCGGCTTTTTTGTCTCTGCTATTCGCAGACCCGGTCACTCGCACAGCAAAAGGCATGCATCAATGGACGCTCCCACTCGTTTAGGCCCTATTCAATTAACCAAGGCGACCGTTAACTTTGATGATCGCTTCACCCTAAGTGAGATTGATTGGAGCATTACGCCAGACCAGCATTGGGTTATCACGGGCACCAACGGCGCCGGTAAGTCCGCGCTCGCGGCCGTACTGGCGGGTGTTGGCGAGATCACCGCCGGAAGCGTTGAGGGCATACCCGCACGCGTGGGCCTGGTCTCGTTTGAAGCCCAAGCGCAGCTGATCGCCAAAGAACTGAAAAAAGACGATGCCGACATCATGGACGTGATATCACTTGGCACGCCGGTGCATGAAATGATTTTCGAGCGTTGCCAAGATCCGGAACTAGCCCAAACGCTGGTCGAGAAATTTGGCCTAAGCAAACTGCTGGATCGCGCGTTCCGCAAACTCTCCACCGGCGAAACCCGCAAAGTCATGCTGATTCGCGCGCTGGCCAACAAACCCGACATGCTTATTCTCGATGAGCCATTCGACGGTCTGGATGCAGACACGCTTGCCATGCTGCAGGCACACCTGGCGTCCATCGTCGATAGCGTGCCTATGGTCATGGTGCTGAACCGCTTTGATGAAATGCCCGACTTCATCACCCATGTTGCCTACCTGGATAAAGACAACTCGGACCCAAAAAACCCTAATCAAGGCCGCTTAAAGCTGACTGTCGATAAAAGCGACCAAGCCGCCTTCAACGAGCTTTACCAGTTACTGCACCTGAAAAGCACCGACCTGACCGTGCCAGAGGCGGACGCAAGCCATAAGCTGCCTGCTCTTGATCCAAGCCAACCTTTGGTAAAGCTGACAGCAGCAACCATTAAGTATGGCGATACCGTCATTGTCGACAAACTGGATTGGACCATAGAACGCGGCCAGCACTGGCAGCTCAGCGGCCCAAACGGCAGTGGCAAAACCGGCGTGCTGTCGTTGATCACCGGTGATCATCCGCAGTGCTATACCAACGATATATTTGTGTTTGGATTCCAGCGCGGCAAAGGTGATAGCATCTGGCAGATCAAACAATTTATCGGTTACGTCTCCACTGCCCTTCAGTGGGAATACCGCGTGAGCACCAGCTGCAGAAACGTAATTATTTCCGGCTTCCACGACAGCATCGGCATGTACACCAAGTCATCCGATAACCAGAAGAAGATCGCAGACCAATGGCTCGACTTACTCGGCATGAAGAGCCGCGCCGATCAGCCGTTTAACAAGCTGTCTTATGGCGATCAGCGCCTGTTACTCATTGCCCGCGCCATGGTCAAGCACCCACCTCTGCTGATCCTGGATGAACCCTGCCTGGGCCTAGACGACATGAATCGTCAGCTGGTTCTAGCGCTCATCGAGAAGATCTGCCAAGGCTCGGAGACCACGGTGTTGTATGTTAATCACCATGCGGAGGATCGGATAACCGGAATAGAGCGGTATTTAGAACTTCAGAAGAACGGGTAGTTCTTTCCAAGAAGTAGTGACATAGATCGCACAGAACGACCGGCAACAATAACAAACGCGCGGAAACAATCAGCTCCTAACGCGCGTCCTATCCCGACAACACAGTGAATAATATTCGAGCTAAGCGGGCAACAACGACAGACCCTGCTGGATTCTCTGCCGTTGGCGCTAAGCTTGAGCTAAGGATCAAGCATCACTGGGCTATTCGGCGACGGCTTCCTCAACAAGCCGCTCTACTGCCTTACCGATACCCAATGCCGCGGGGCAATCAGGTACTTCATGGCGTTGGGCCAGGAATACAGGATCATTGTAGCCGACCCAAACCTGCGCATTCTCGTCCTCCCAAACCAATGCTTTCAGAGGCAGATCAATGCCGACTGACTGTGCGCACTCCATGAACGGGGTGCCGCCTTGGGGGTTGCCAAATATCAGCACTTCAGTAGGCCGAAGGGGCTTTCCGATCTTTGCAGCGCCTGCCGCGTGGTCAACTCGAGCAAAAACAGTGAGCCCTTTATGCTTCACGCCTTGTTCAAATCGATCCATGGTTTCCTTGGCACCGTAGGGGCTTTTCACAGAGATGAGCCCGTCGGCAGCATAGGACGAGCATGCTGCGAGAATGAGAGAAACAGAAACCAATACGCGAACTATGTTCATAAGATCTCCGAGGTGGCTGACCGGCCCAGGGTTGATACCCAACGCCGCCTAAATATGCAGATATTTAGTGAAGGCGCAGCCGCAACGGGAAAACTGCGCTGTGCGGCCAATTGTTATGTTTAACCACCCGAAGGCACGTTGCGCTCGGATGGGTCCGTCTTAAAGTCCTCTATCAGCTTATGCGGGTCAACCTCCGCTCGATATTCCTTCGCCGCTTGAGCCCACCAAGTCAATTGGCTAAATGTTCGGCAAAAATAATCGAACCAAGCTTCTTGATCCTCCTGGATCTGCACTGAACCCTCAGCCGTGAAGATTTCTTGTGCCTTGGGCACATGTATCATTGCAGAAACTGGCAAGCAACCTAGCTCCGAAAGAAACGTACGCATTCCAACAGCCGCACGCATCCCGCCCCATTGCCCTGCAGAATAAGTAACGATCGCGCTCGGCTTGTAAGAAAACAAAGAACTGCCAAAGTGGTTCAACAGGTTGGCAAGCGCTGGACTCATCGAATGGTTATATTCGGGACTGACCATAACGAACCCATCCGCATTATCTATCTTTGCTGCCAATTGGTTGAGGTCCGACGGGGCCTTGTTCCGCGGGTAAGCGAAGTGCGGCTTGAAAACGGCCTCTGGTGGAAAATCAAGAACATCGACCAATTCAACTTCATGGTCGGCATATCGAGTTTTCAGGCATTCGAGAACCGCTTCTGTAACCCTAACACCAAGCCGGGCCGGCTTCGGAGGTGTGCTGTCGCGCGCGGTGCCCAAGAAAATCAAGAATTTCATTTGGAGCTCCATAAGATAGCGATACTGCATAGCGTGAAGCGCACCGGTGACTTTGGCGTAGCCTAGCGGAGACAAAGGCATCCGTGTGACGCACTTGGTTAGCAGCCACCGAGCATGTACGCACGAAGCTGTCGCTCTTCTCGCATGACGTAGAGGACAAGAACCCGCTTTTCATCCTCACGATAAAAAATGCGACACGGTGGAACGACTACCTCCCTGTACACGGAGTTAGGGAGTTCTGGAGGAATCCATCCGGATTTGGGGAAATCTGCCAAGCGCTCAATCTTATCGAAAACATCCTGAACCAGATGACTGGCGGCGGCAGGATTATCCAGCGCAATGTACTCGGCGAGGGCATCCAACTCTTGAAGGGCAGGCTCCGTCCAGATTACTTCAGCCATTTACTCATTTTCTCCCTGGCCTCACTCTGGCTGTACGTTCTTCCCTCAAGTACAGCTCGCTCTCCCCGTGAGAGCCCCTCAAGCAGCTCAAGTCGACGCTGCATAAACTCGTAATCCTGCACATCGACAAGGTATGCGGATGGCTGACCATGCTCCGTAATCAGTACCGGCTCTTTGGACAAGTGCAGGTCTGCTAGAATCTTTGTGGCCTGGCGTTTAAGGTTGGTAACAAGCTCAACTTTCATGGGTTCACCCCGAACTGACGAATAGTGCTACTATAGTAGCACTTCTCAAGCATAGCAATTCTAGCTAACGCCGCCAGCACGCGCGGTTTTGTAGTGAAGGCGAAGCCGCAACGAAAAAGACGTCGCCGTGCCTGGCCTTGTTATAAACGTTTCTACTTGTACGGCTTTGGCTTTGTAACTGCGTCGCTAGTAACATGACTAAAATTATGCGAAGAACGGATTTCTGGCTCGTTAAAAACAATCACATCCCTAGCTTTAAACTGATCATCTAATCCTTGCTGAACCGCCCCGGGTTTCGCGGAGGCTTCAACTCCTGAGAAGATGAAGCCATGAACAAGACAAACAAGTTTTCCCCTGAAGTCCGTGAACGAGCCGTGCGGATGGTGCAAGAGCATCGCGGCGACTA
>Ga0207889_1000085_pt1 | contig 62863 bp, 60 predicted proteins | sample LinPmetageLP47_FD_184058 | JGI IMG/M metagenome (GOLD analysis project Ga0207889, IMG submission 184058) | Marine viral communities from the Pacific Ocean - LP-47 (SPAdes) | ecosystem: Environmental > Aquatic > Marine > Oceanic | place: Pacific Ocean | collected 2011-06-12 | reverse complement strand
ATTAGAAGAGGGTTTAGACGGTTGAGCTTGAGATTTCTTGACCCATGCTCTAAGTGTTTCTGGGGTACATCCCAGTTTATCTGAAATCGATACTAGCGCAGCCCAAAGAGAAGGGTATTCATGCTGCTGTGTGGTAACAAGCCTAATTGCACGTTCACGAAATTCTGATGTATAGCGATTTGATTTTTTCATAGTTCCAGTTTCTCAAGTTATTGAGTCTCTGGCAAACACGGGGCGATTCAATAATTGAATAAAGATCTCACTTTATAAGTCTTTGAGGGACTCAATCTCCAGAGAGTCCCAAATCTCAATTTAGAGTCCGTTTGTCACAGTTAGATTGCTTAAGTACATACTTATGCTATTTAACATAATATAAATTATAGGCTATTGATGTTTGCGCGAATGCGCCCCTTGAACTTGGGTGAAAGATGCCGTAATTAACAGCAAACCCGCTACACATGCAGCGCTAATCTTTTTTGCAACTTCAGTCCACGCGCTAACTTCTTCTTTAGTTTTAGAGCGTTCAATCGCTAGTTGTATTAATTCAGGCTTGAAATCAATCCCCATCTCTTTGCAAATAAAAATACATTGATTTGCTGTTAAGTGTCTTTTGCCTTTTCTAATTTCACTGATGTTACTTTTAATGCAATTTTCAAGGTCAGCTACAACTTGTTTATCTTGGCTGTAGCCTTTGAATTCTTTGTATTTATCAATAAGTTCGGAACTAAATGCCATACGTCCTCCTAGGATTTATCTAATTATAGTTTGTAATAACTTTAAATAATAACTTGACGGTAGCCAAGATTGGCGACTATTATCCACTCAGTAGCCATATTAGGCTACTAAAACGCATTCAATGTCCAATACTGAATAGTATCGGACTTTATAGGGGAAATACGGATATGAGCTTAGAGATACTACAAGAGTTAAATCTAATACTATCAAAATACCTTTTAGATAATTTTTCTATCTCAATTGCTGACCCTGTTACTATCGTTATTTTGCCTGCCTCATATCTTTTTATGGTTCTAATGGCTTTGTTAGCGGCAAACATAATAACTAAAGATACCTATTCAAATAATGGAGTATCTAAGTAATGAAAAGTTTTATTTTTTTTCAGTTTTTCTTTCTTTCATTAGGTTTAATCTCAATTACGTTTTTTCGAAATGAGCTACCTAGAGAGCTACCTATATTCATTTTGATTTTCTCAATATTTATTGGTTTAGTTGAGAAAAAAGAACGAGAATTACATAGCGAGTTTTCAAAATGAACTCATTATCTAACGCCCAATATGCTCAAATTTTCCCGTTAAATACTGCAATGAATTTAACGGCAAATTTGCACCCTGCGAACACTGCAAAAGACGTTTTTGAGAACCTTTCAAAGCCAATGAAAGAGCGTTTTTTTGACTTTGAATCATGGCGAAATCGCATTTTTGAGCGCCATTCAAACCTTGCTCACATGCTCAGTACCGGCTATTTTCTGGCTGAAAAATTCAATAATTTAACTGAAGCAAACAAGCGTTTAAAATCTGCTGATACCGCTTTAACTCTGGGAAGTTTTGAGTACGGGCATATAAATTTATCATGTTCAGACGATGAATTATGCGAAATTGCAGAGCAAAAAGCGCGTTATTGCGAGCTGAAAATAAGTAAAAACGGCCATACTTTATCTGTATTTAACATCCTGGTTAAATACTTAAATTCCTTTGATATTCAAGAACCTGAATTAGTAGCACCTTATTGCACTCATTTTTCAGCCGACTCTTTAACAGGTATTTTAAATCGCTTTGCTGACCCTATTTTCTGGCGTCGTAAATTACGTAAAATCCAAGCGTTTACTATCGAACAACTCGCACGTGATTTAAGACTAGTACATAAAAAAGCGAGTGCTTATGTATCACAACCAACCATCCAGAACCGCCGAGAACGTAAGCGTAAATCAGCCGAAATAATGTCTGATTTATTTGTTGTTCCAAACGATGCAAACCCGTTTGATGAATTTGAAACACTGCAATCAATTATTGAACGTTCGCATACATCCGGCAAACAACAAGCGGCTGAATTAATGGTACGCATTCGTGGTTTTGAAGAACTGGCAGACATGCACGGTCATCGTGGCGAGTTCTATACTTTATCTGCGCCTAGTCGTTTTCATGCAGTTCACCATACTGGTAGACCAAATAATAAATATGATGGTTCAACCCCTCAGGATGCACAGGAATATTTTAACGGTATTTGGAAACGTGCACGCGCCCTATTCTCAAAGCAAAATTTACGCCCGTATGGTTTTCGCGTTGTTGAACCACATCATGACGGTTGCCCACACTGGCACATGCTTTTATTCATGGAAAAAGGCGATGCGATACAAATCCGCGCAATTATGAAAAAGCTGTGTACGGAAGATACACCCACTGAATTTAAAACAAGCACCACCCGCTTTAAGGCCATTACGATTAATAAAAGCAAAGGCTCTGCTTCTGGTTACATTGCTAAATACATCACTAAAGCGGTGACTGGTGACAGCATAGATAAAGTGATTTGTTCACAAGCGGGTGAAATGAAAATACTTCCAGCAGATGCCGCAGAACGTGCATCTACTTGGGCGAGTACATTTGATATTAGACGTTTCCAGCAAATTGGCGGCCCTTCTGTCACTCTTTGGCGTGAACTTAGACGATTAGGCCAAGGTGATACTGGCAAATGTGAGGTTGCAAACGCAATGAATACAACACTAGATACAGTTTCAAAATACGCACTTGAGAAGGTGCGCCAAGCTGCTGATTCATCAGATTGGAAAGCGTTTTGCCTTGCTATGGGTGGCGTACAAGTTAAACGCAAAGATCAAACGTTACGCATTCACTATCAGTTACCCGATATTGTTGACCGCATCACTGGTGAAATTAGCCGCAGCGAAACCAAATCGCCCTACTTTGCTACTAAATACGGCGACCAACCAGCTAATAGAATTTTAGGCGTTGCATGGGATGCTGTTGTTGTTATCACACGCCGCGGTACTACCCAGATACTCACTGAAAAAGATATTAAAGCTCAACGTAAAATCATGTGTGGTGTCTCTGAGCAGATACAAGGCTGGCATGATGATGGTCGTTTATTCGCACCTAGCGATAAAGATATGCAGTTCCTTGAAGCGTGTGTTTTGGAAGATTATCAAAACATGTGTCTATTCATGGACTATGAAGCTTTGGCTGGCAACATTTCGAGCGACGAAGTTGCGAGCTTGGACTTGTGTCATTAACTGTAACTATTAATAAAATTAAACCCAATTGGAGAAATTATGAATATTGAAGGCGCTATTACAGACCTAGTAAAAGTTAATCGTACAGATGATAAAGGCGCTCCCCTGCCTACAACTGGCGAATTTAAACTTCATACAAAAAACCCAGCTCAAATTTTATCTGTAAAGGTATCTGCTGACCAATTTAACGATGGTACTTATCAGCAATTGGAGAATTTGCAATCTGATCCTAACGGCTGGGGCTTAAAGCCTGTGTTACTCAATATTGAATATTACGAAGGTGCTAACGTAGCACGTCAAATGGACTGGAAAGGCTTCCGCTTACATAGCTTACCTACTGAAAATAAACTTAAGTAAATTTCCCATAAAAAATAATAGGTATTCACGATGGAAACTTTAATTGTAATTACTTTATTAGTTCTTTCTTTTATTGGGGGATTCATCTGTGGAAACCATTAACCAAATTGACCCGTTACACGCAAAAATTATCGGGTCTGCTATCGCTTGTTGGCTTACAGGTTTTTGTACTGGCAAGCTCTATCACTTCGTGAGTGAAATATTTAAAAAAGCCTCACGTTCACACTAATGTAAAAAGGAATATTCCTATGAAAACTCAATTACCCGCAGTGACTGCGACTACTCCAAAAACTACTAAACCGTTAATTACTTTAAAATCGGTTTTCATTTCAGTTTGTGCTGCTGGCGCAGGTCTTTCTAGCACTGTTCATGCTGCTTTAGATGATGCAGCTGTAACAGCAATTCAAACCGAAGTTTTAGCCGATGTATCAAAAGCAGTTGGCGCTGGCTTTGCAGTTCTAGCCGTTGTACTTGCTTCATCTATCGGTTTCTCTCTACTTGGCCGCTTTATTTCTAAAGGCGCTAACGGGGGCTAATACCTACCACCTAATGTGGGTTAACTTCCCTTAACCCACATATCCTATTTTTTTAAAAGGCGTCAATAATGCGATATTTAATTTTTACATTTGCGCTTATTAGCGCTTTTTTTGTTTCTAAACTTCAAGCAACTGAACTTGATTATACTGATTTAAAAACACCTAAAACCACAACAAAGCATTCTATGGGTTGTGCAGATTTATCTAATAATATTGTATTTACTGTACAAGATATTAATGCAACACCTGCTCAATTTGCACCTTATTGTGCTTCATATTTATTGAGCACTAAAGCTAAAAAGCCCGGTGGCATTTGCCCACCTGCTGACCCAAAAATAGAATATATTGGCGGTCAAGTTAGAATGACTCAATCCACCTATAAACCTTGGTATTGGAATGATGGCGGTTTTGGTGGTTGTGCCAATGACGTAAATAATAACCATCTTTTATACGCACAAAATTTAGAACCACGCATTACAGAAGAGTGCCCACCAGATAACTTTCCTAAATATGAATATATGCACTCTGTCGAGGGTGAAACATTTTGTATAAAAGAAAAAGACCCAGAACCAGCTTGTCCTGAACCTACTGGTAATGAATTATTTGTTTTTGGTACATCTAAGGGCTCTATATCTATTTGCTACGATAATAGAAATGATTTAGGCCAAGTTACATCACAATGTAAAATTGAAACTAACGAAGATGGCTCATATTTATTACCATTAAAATATGGTTCACAAGAGCCTTCCCCTTGTAAAGAACCTGAGCCAGAGCCAGACCCAGAACAACCAGACCCAACTCCAGACCCTGAACAACCAGACGATTCTCCAGACCCAGATAAAACCCCAGACCCAGAACCAAAACCTGAGCCTGATGAAACTGATGATACTGATAAAACTGAATCAATTGATGCTTTAAATCAGGTCAATGATAATTTAAACGTTATTAACGATAATATGAATACTAATGCTGAATCTCATGATGAACGTCTAGATAGAATGGCAAAAGAAACTCAAAACTCTAATGAGCTTTTAGCATCCATAAAACAAAACACCTCTGCAATCACAACAAATACTGGTAACACTTCTTTAGAGGTTGGAAAATCTAACGATTTACTTCATGGAATTAAAAAAGCTATAGACCGAACTAATGATAACTTAGAGCAAAAAGTAGACCCAGAATGTATTGGTGAACTTTGTGATTATGATATTCAATCTAAGCTTGATGAAGAAAATTCAAAATTAAAAGAATGGATTGAAAAAGAAGAACCATCACCATCAATAGTAAATACTTATACAGGTAAAATCGGTTCATATGTTTCTCAAAACTTTGCTGGCTTTACAGGTACTTGTCAGCCTTTTATTTTAGAAGTTTCTATAGCTGGCTCTCAAAAAATTATTAATGTATCTCAACATTGCGAACCTTACGAAACCTATTTTAAACCCCTTGTTGAATGGTTGCTTTGGACTTTTACAGCCATAGCATTAATCAATATTTCATCTCAAGCATTTAGAGCTTTTTCATCTTTATAAGGATTAATTATTATGCCTGCATTGTTAGCTATACCTGCGATCCTTTCTGCAATTGCTGCTGGTGTTTCAGCAATAGTTACTTATTTAATTACTACTTTCGGACGTAAATTACTTATTGGTGCTCTATTTATAACTGTTTACACAGCTTTATTAGTCACCTTTGTTACAACATTAAACAGTGAATTTACTAAATTATTAACAACCCTACCAAATAATTCATTTTCACTTGCTGGCCTTTCACTAGTACCCAGTAATGCAATAACTTGCGCCACAATTGTAGTCACAGCAAAAGCAGCTCAAATGCTCTTTTATTTTTCAATCGGTATTTTACGTGTAAAACTAAAGGCTTAATATTATGTCTAAAGGAATATTTATTGAGGGTGTTAAACGCTCAGGTAAAACAAAATACGCTATCGATTTAATTAACGATTATTTAAAAAGAGGGCGTAAAGTTGCCACTAATTTAGATTTATATCTAGATAAAATGGATGTAAAAAACCCTCATGTAATCCGCTTACCTGACCATATGAGCAGCACTCATTTAAAAGACCTTGGCATGGGTTATCCAGAATTAGAGGAAAGCGACAAAAATTATGATGAATCAAAAAATGGTTTAGTCGTAATTGATGAACTTCTAACTTTCCTTAACTCTCGCTCATTTAAAGATAAAGACCGTTTACAAATTGTTAGCTGGTTTGTACAAATGGGTAAGTACGGCTGGGATTTAGTTTTAATAGGTCAAGACTTTGAAGGTGTTGATAAACAATTACGTGACACCACAATAGATCAACTTATTAACGTTAAATCTGGTGCTAATTATTTTGGTTTTGGTTTTTTAAATAGTTTAGTTCAACGCCTTTTTACAGTCTTGAAAGTCCCAAAATTTTCTGTTGCTCGTTTTTATGATGGTAAATCAAAAACACGTAAAGCTCAGGGCTATGAATTTTACATTAAGTCTTGGTGTCACCACTGGTACAACACAGCCCAAAAATTTTTACCTGATGTAATGACCACTAAATCTGGCCGATTAGTTCAAATGGAATCTAGCTATTGCTTAGTTCCTACCGAACAATTAAAAAAATGGTACCTAGTAAAGGAAAAATCAGAAGAACGAAAAAACGAAGTTTTAGAACAGAAAAAAAATAAAGACCCAATATTAAAACCTTGGCACAAAGTAGCCGGCATATTTCTAATAGCTTATTTAGCTTATTACTTATACCCAACACAAAAACCTAACGAACCTAACCTTTTACCCAATGGCCATTCACAACCATCAGTAAAAACCCAATTAGTAAAAAATCAATTACCTGATATTTTAAATGGTGTATATATAACTTGTTCCGTTTTTACACCATCAGATAGGTCTAAATCATCATATTGTTTTGAAAAATCAGGCACTCCTTTTTATCCTGACTCTATAAATTCATCAGTTTCATTTGTTAGCTCATGTTTAGCTAAAATAAAAATTGAAGACTCAGATTATTTTATTTACTGTTTACCTAATCGCGTTGATTCATATTCCGCAGCTAAACCTAATAACCCATCATCTTCCGATGAAATAAGCAGCTAAAAATTAGCAATGTCGTGCCAGCGCTTGCCGCGGCCGACATGCTAATTAGCTGCTTTTATAATTAAACAATCTATTTTTTACCTATATCAACCCCGTCACTGGTGACACTATGACTAGAAATCAAAAATACGAACAAAAGCAAAAAGGTAAAGGTTTAAAAAAAGTAACCCTTTGGATACCTGACAACTCAGAAATCGAGATAAAGCAGATGGTAGAGTTTTTAATTGATAATCCTGACCATATACCTTTTATGGCTCGCAGCATTACAACTGGCCGTATGAAAAAAGCTGTTTAATACACCTATGGCTTTAGCCATGTAGACCGCACACAAATTTTAATTTAGCATTACCGCAAATCGGTCGTAACTAAGCGAAGCGCAACCCCTGTCCTTTAGTTACTCGATACCGCGCTTGCGCCCCTGATAAACCTATTCGGAGTTAGATAATGATTAATCATTGTGATTTTTTTAAAAGGAGTAAAAATCACAATGTTTAAATCAGAATTTCATAAACAGTTTCTTTCTTTATTTGGCTATGATTATGCAAAAGGTGCCAAAGAGCTGGGCGTAAGTGAAAGGCAAGTAAGGCGCTATTTAAAATCAGGTAAAGCAAGTAAACCTGTTGAAAAACTTTTAAATATTATATATCGCGGTTATCTTCCTGATTTTGGTCCATGGGCTGATTGCAAAATATCGATACACGATCATACAATGACTACACCTTGGGGCGGTGTTCGTGCCTCTGATGTTCAATTAGTCCATCGTTATAAGTGGTCAGCAAGGGAATCTGAATCCATGTATAAAAAACTCAAAATAGAGAATAAAACACAAGATAAATACTTATCTGATTTGCAGTATCAATTACTTGATATTATTGGAGAAATATCACAACGTACAGGGAGTTGATTTAATGAAATACTTATTTTTATACTTAACAATAGTCTTTTCTGGTTTAACTCTATTAGCTGCTTATAAATTCACCATCGAAAATGAACCCAAACTTTTTACTACTAGTTATGAAGTTGATATTTTTAGATTATCGGATAAAAATAGGTCTAGGAAATTATTTTCAGATCAAATAGAAAAGCTAAATAACAAAAGAAAAGAGGCTGAACTCTGCCAATTCTGGAGCACTGAATTTTTTAAAGACCAAAATCGATTAACAAAGGAAAGTATGGATAAATATTGTGTTGATTGACGAGTTGTCAAACTTGTGAACTGGATTAATGTACTAATAATAAAGGGGTTTTCACCCCTTTTCATTTACACTGTAATATAAATTATAGGTAGCAATGTACCTATATATAAGCAGCGCTCTATTTTAAAAGCTTCAAGCCCACTAAGTCCAATACTAGACGGTATCGGACATTAGGTGGGTTTAAACAACTATTATGGTTATTCATAGTTATCACCTTGAGGTTCCTTAATGCTTAGCTTAATATTAAAGCACAAGCCGTAAAAAACATTGAAGTATTCATATGGAATTTGTACGCCCACTCGAACCAATTTTAATTATTGATGATGTTAAACAGATCCGCGCTGATTTAAGCCAAGTATTAGCCGGTTTAGGTTTTGATGACATTATTGAGTGCGATAATTTTAATTGTGCTAAACCTCTGCTTATTGAAAAATCACCCAACGTTATATTCTTAGATGTTGATTTACCTGATTCTGAAAGCATTGAAATTTTAGAGTCGATTAACAACGAACACCCTCATGCACATGTTGTTATGTGTTCAGGCCACAATAGCTTTGAAACAGTGCAAAATACCTGGGAGCTAGGCGCAAAAGAATTTATAGCTAAGCCCTTTAACGCGCAAAAAGTTGATGCGGTAATGAAACGTTTAGAACTCATAGATTAAAGGAAATTATGCAGCACATTGTTACAACAATAATTGATGACCTATCTACCGTTATATTTGGTAAACAACAACAAATAAAATTAGCGTTAGCCTGTTTATTTAGTGAAGGCCATTTACTAATTGAAGACTTACCCGGCATGGGAAAAACCACTTTGTCGCATGCATTAGCTGCAGTACTGGGGTTATCGTATCAGCGTATACAATTTACCAGCGATTTATTGCCCGCTGATATTATTGGCACCAATATATTTAATAATAATGAACATAGTTTTTCATTTCATAAAGGCCCAATTTTCAGCCAAGTGGTGCTCGCTGATGAAATAAATCGCGCGGGCCCTAAAACACAAAGTGCTTTATTGGAGGCGATGGAAGAACATCAAGTAACAGTAGATGGAGACAAGTACCCGCTCCCTACTCCATTTTTTGTAATTGCGACTCAAAATCCATTATATCAGGCAGGTACATACCCGTTACCAGAATCACAACTAGATCGTTTTTTAATGCGAATAAGTTTAGGGTTTCCACCTAAAGATGCAGAAAAACGGTTACTGTTAAATAATCTAAAACGTGATTATTCGCAGTTACCGCAGCGAATTGAACAACATCAACTTAAGCAAATTCAAGATGCTATATCAAATATCACGCTAAGTTCGCCAGTGGTTGATTATATAATTGAGTTAGTGACTTATACTCGTGAGTCTCAAACATTAACGACTTCGCTTTCCCCAAGAGCCAGTATGGCACTGGCTAAATCGGCCAAAGCGTGGGCTTATATTGAAGGCCGTGATTATGTACTACCCGAAGATGTACAGGCTGTTTTTTCAAGTGTGTGTCAGCATCGATTAGGCTTACATAGTGATGCGGGCGATACACAAATAGCGGCCATTTTAAAACATGTTTTAGTGCCCGTTTAGGTAAATGCGTATTTATAAATTTAAGCGCCCTACTTTTATTCACGATATAAAAAGCGCGATTTTAACGGCCTTATTAAAAAATAAGCACAAAAAAAATAGTATCACCTTAAAACATAATACTATTTATGTTTTACCATCCACGCTTGGCGTTTACTTTAGCGTTGTTGCATCATTAAATTTTGTAATGGGGATTAATTATCAAAATAATTTAATTCTGTTTATGGCTTATTTAATGTTTGTGATTATAATTTTTGCATTATTATTGGGCTACAGTAATGCCAGAGGTTTAACTGTCAGCTTTAAATACGCCATTGACAGTTTTGCGCCTCAGACACCACAGCTAGTTTGGCAAATAGAAGCCGATGATCCTTGCCAATCCATTACATTGAGTTACCCCAAGGATTTAAAAAATGCGTGTTACATTACGCGCGTTAAAAATGAAGTAATAAAATGCCAATTATCATTACCTTACACTAAGCGAGGCTGTTACAAGTTAAAGCCAATAAAAATTGCCAGTAATTACCCCTTTGGTTTAGTCAGTGTGTGGAGTTATATACAACCGAATAAAGCAGTGTATGTTTATCCGTCAGTAATTAAAACAACAAATCAAAAACACCAAAACTTAGTTGCAAATAATACCGATGAAGGCACTGAAAAACATAAAGGTGATGATGAATTTGAAAGTTTAATTACTCATTTGCCAGAAATGGGGTTACAGCGAATATCATGGAAGCACTATGCAAAAACACAGCAATTACTTGTAAAACAATTTAGTGATTTTAAATCAGCGGATGCACAATTCGATTTTAACTTAGTCACGGGCGATACCGAACAGCGTTTAGGGCAACTCTGTTTTTTAGTTTGCCAAGCATTTGAAAGTGATATTAATTATTCTTTAAAACTTCCTAATAAATTAATCACTACCAATTCAGGCAAGCTGCATCATCAGCGCTGTTTACAAGCGTTAAGCCAAGTCGGTAATGATAATGAATGAGATTAAAAACCATCGCGTTATTAATTTTGCTCTATCGTTTATTTATTTAGGGCTAGTCAGTTTTTTTACAGAGCACTTACCCCTGCCCTTTATTGCTATGCTTAGCGTGTTATGTGGCTGGAATGTTTATTTAACAGTTAAACAAAAGCAGAAACCCAACGCGTGGTTTGCTAATGGATTGGCCGCCATTGCATTAATTATTATGCTAAGCAGCATAGGCTTTAAAGATACCGTCGTATTGTTTGTCGCCATGCTGTTATTGTCGTGTGTTTTTAAATTATTGCAGGCAAAATCAAAACAGCATTACCAATTGATCATTACTCTTACGTTCTTTTCACTCTCAGCGGTATATTTGTTTAGCCAAACCATTTTTACTACCTTAGTTATAAGCACCTTCTATATTTTAAACTTTGCGGTGCTAGGGTTATTAGAGTCTAGCCTTAGCTTAAAACTCTCTTCAAAACAAAGTGCTAAAATTATGCTACTGGCTTTTCCTTTAGCCGTAATACTTTTATTATTTTTACCTAAACTTCCGGCATTTTGGCAACTACCTGGTCCAAAAATGGCACAAACAGGATTATCTGAACAAGTCGATCCGTTTGATATAGCAAAGTTATCAAATTCTGATGAACTGGTATTTAGAGCAAAATTTAATGGTACACCACCCCCTACGCCCTATTATTGGCGCGCTATTGTACATGATGAATTTGATGGTGCAGCGTGGAAAACATCCTCCTTTTTAAAGCAAACGCTAATGTTACCCGCTAAACAAAGTACGAGTGAAAATGGCGCTCAGTATACGGTTATAGCTGAGCCTGCTATTTCAGATTGGCTATATGGGCTTGGTTTTTCAAGTAGTGAAACCCCCAATGTTATTGCCAATGCTTTAGGTTTATTACGCAAACAACAATATAAATCCAAGGTTTTACAATATGCAGTTAATAGTGAACCGTTATCTAGTACATCGCTTAATAAGTCCCAACAGCGGTTTTATAGCAAATTAACTGTTAGTAATAATCAAAAATCTCAGCAGTTAGCGCAACAATTAAAAAATAATAGCGCCAATGCTGATGAATTTTTTAATCAACTTTTAAGCTATTTTTCAAAAAATGAATTTAGCTATACACTTACACCCACCCCCATGCGCGGCGAAAATACGCTCGATCAGTTTATGTTTGATAATAAACGCGGTTTTTGCGGGCATTATGCCAGTGCCGCCGCCTTTATTTTTAGAAGTGCAGGTATTCCTGCGCGTGTTGTCAGTGGCTATTTAGGAGGCGAGCTAAATAAAAACAGTGATTATATGACTATTCGTCAATACGATGCGCATGCCTGGGTTGAAGTATATACCGGTGCCGGTTGGAGAGTATTTGATGCCACAGCGGTTGTCGCACCCGAGCGGTTAAACGGCTCCTTGTCACAAAGCACCACCCTTAATGACGAATTTAAAAATAATATTAACTTTGGACTCGTTAGTTTAAGTAACTATGCCGCCATTAATTGGCTTAGACTTGAATTAGAAAACTTAGATTATCAATGGTCTAGTTGGGTACTTGGGTTTGATAAAGACAAACAACAAGATTTGTTTGCTACCTTATTTGGTAATAAGTTTATTTGGCTGGTGCCACTTGGGGTTATTATTATTTTAATTTTGAGTTTTACGGCTTACTTTATTTATTTAAACAGACCTAAAGCCTCAACAAAACAACCGCCACTGGTCAATGAGTATTATGAAATTATTCGTTGGGCTAATAAACACGCGATTAGCTATCCTGAAAATGCCACGCCAACCCAAACTTTAGAACACATTAGCAATCAAGCGCCCCATGCAGAGCAACAAATAACCGCTTTTTGTGAGTTATTTAAGCAAGTGCGCTATGCAAGGCATCCATTTACTAAAGAACGTAAAAATCAGGCTAAAGATCTGATAAAATTAATTAAATCTACAAAACAGAGAAATCTATGAACGCAGTAATTATCGGCGTTATTTTAATGCTGGGACTCACTTTATTCCGTGTAAATGTGATTGTTGCAATGACAATAAGTGCACTGGTTGCCGGATTAACCGCTGGCATGGGATTGAAAGAAAGCATTGATGCGTTTAATTCAGGATTATCGTCAGGTGCAGAAATAGCGCTCAGTTATGCTATGTTAGGCGCATTTGCCGTCGCAATTTCTAAGTCAGGCCTAACACGTATTTTAGCTGCGAAGTTATTAGCTAAAGTTAATGCACAAACAGGTTCGAGTGAAACCCTGCTCAGCTATTTTATCCTGTTTATTATTTTGATTTGTGCTATTTCTTCACAAAATTTAGTCCCTGTTCATATTGCGTTTATTCCTATTCTAATTCCGCCGCTATTAGTGGTGTTTAACAAATTGCGATTAGACAGACGCGCTATTGCTTGTATTTTAACCTTTGGTTTAGCCACCTCGTATATGGTACTCCCTTATGGGTTTGGTGGAATTTATTTATACTCAATATTACATAAAAACCTAGTGGATAATGGCCTTGAAATAGTCAATACCAGCGTACCTTTAGCAATGATTATTCCTGCTATTGGCATGTTCGTGGGGTTGTTAATTGCGCTGTTTATTACTTATAGAAAACGCCGAGAATATACAAATACCACCCTTACCGTTGAGAGTAAACAAACAGAAATTGATAACCCCAAAAAAGTAATGATGGTTGGTTTATTTGCTGTTGTTGCGTCGTTAATTGCTCAAAATGCCAGTGGCTCTATGATATTAGGCGGCCTAGTTGGTGTGGTTATATTTAGTGTATTCGGTGTGGTTAAGTGGGAAGAAAACGGCGACGTATTTAGTAAAGGCGTGGCAATGATGGCCATGATTGGTTTTATTATGATCTCAGCACAAGGTTTTGCCGCGGTCATGAAAGAAACCGGACACGTTGCTAGCCTAGTCCATAGCAGCGCCGCTATTTTTGATGGTAATAAGCCGATGGCTGCGGCTGTAATTTTATTAGTGGGCTTATTCATAACGATGGGAATTGGCAGCTCGTTTTCAACGGTACCTATTATTGCCACCTTATTTGTTCCTTTATGTTTAGAGCTAAACTTTTCTGTAATGGCAACCGCTGCGCTTGTTGGTACGGCAGGCGCATTAGGTGATGCCGGCTCCCCTGCCTCCGACTCTACATTAGGGCCAACATCAGGACTTAATGCTGACGGACAACACGACCACATTTGGGATTCGGTTGTGCCAACCTTTATTCACTTTAATATTCCGTTATTGGTATTCGGCTGGATAGCCGCCATGGTACTTTAATTTTTAAAAGGTGTGCTTTGTGCACGCCTTTTTATTTTGAAATTAACACCCTCCTTTTTACTCATTATCCCAAACAAACATTAATGCTAAGTTTGTAGCACTAACAGATGAAGTATGATGTGTTCTTAATGGGTTTTAATATAAGCACCAAAACTAGGTGCTTATATTAATTTACTATATCGCGTTATAACTCAAAGCCATATAGCATTTTATCGCATACTACCGGTGTTGGTCTGTGGTTATCATCCACGGCAACAAAGGTAAAACTACCCGTAATAGCAGAATGCTTATTATCTTTGTGCATGGTTTCTAGGAATATTTCAACATCTACCTTTAGGCTGGTATTCCCTACATGCGACACTTTTGAGATTAATTCGGCAAATGAACCTGCCGGAATAGCCTCTTTAAAATCTACCCTATCAGATGAAATAGTCACTAATGGCTTACGGCAAAAACGGGTAGCTGCTATAAAAGCAACCTCATCCATCCACGCTAATGCATCACCACCAAATAGCGTATTGTGGTGATTAGTACGCCCAGGAAATACCGCTTTTGTAACCGATGTGGTCGAATCTTTTATACGCTGCGCAATAATTGCTTCGCGCTCTACTTGAGTCATAATCTCTACTTTTTGTTTGCTAATGTGTCTTGCATCAATAATGCAGGGTCAAGACGTTCACCTTGCCAATTAAATCGCCAATCTAAATGCGGGCCAGTTACACGGCCCGTAGCACCTATTTCAGCCACTTTCATACCTTGTGTAATTTTCTCCCCTACTTTTGCATCAAGCTTACTTAAGTGAATGTAAGTCGAGGTAACACCGTGGCCGTGATCTAAAATTAAAGTACCACCTGAGTAATATAAATCTGGTTCAGCAAATACCACGGTACCGCTGATCGGCGCATACACAGGAGAGCCTGTTTTATTTGCTATGTCTAAACCAAAGTGTGGTCTGCGTGGTTCACCATTAAAGTAACGCTGGCTTCCATAAACACCTGAAATACGGCCCTCGGCAGGCCTAAGCACAGGCTGTAAGAAGTACTCTAGGTCAGAGTTAACAGCGCGCGCTTTTCTTACCGCGACCGCTTCACGGCTTATACGTTCACTTACTGCTTTTGGCGGCGATACGTATTTTTTAGCAACACCGGTAATTTTATCTATATCGTAATCGCGAAGAGTAATAACTAAATCTTGGCTGTGGCCTTTACCGGTTTTATCTACCCAGCTTAATGTATGTACAGGTTTTGCATCACGGCCAAAACCAAATACAAACAACCCATTATCAGCAAGTTTTAACGACTTACCATTGAGGCTTACCGACTTAGCGTTATCTAATTGCCCTGTTACTAGGCCGCCTTGAGTTAAATGACCTTTTAGCTCAAGCGCCATAGCACTAAAGCTAGTTGATACAATTAACGCCGAAACTAATAAGGATTTAAGCATAACTAATCGACCCCTTTCCAACACCTTCATAGGCGGTAATTTTAACGTCTTTTTCTGGGTGCTCTAATTTCACTTGGCTGGCAATATAGTCAGCAATACATTCTACCGTGGTATCAATTGGTAAAATGTCGCAACGTGATTCACTAATAGCCATTTCAAAGTAACCTTGCGCCGCAGTATACGCAAAACAAACATCATCACTTTTAGCTGAGATATGTTTTAATTCAGAGGCGTTTATTTCATCTTCACTAGTTGCTAAGTAAATATCTTGCCATTTATCAGCCCACTGTTTTTGTAAACGAGGCATAGAAATACCGCCAAGGCTTATACCAATTTGTGAGCGATGACCATGAATAATACGCTGGCAATTACCGTCATGCTTTTTAAGGCCATGGCTGTAGTGGTAGTAAAAACTTTGGCTGTGCTCAGGCTTTAATGCCAGTTCAATTTTTTCAATATTATCAGGAAGCTGTGGCAGTATTGTGGCAACTAAATACTCTGTAACCGACTCAATGGTTATTTCGTCGGTATCTATCAGGCAAAAAGCTTGATGAGGCGCACTCATTGCAAGGTGCTTATTCTCACCAAATGTACAATCTAATGTTTTATGATCAGCAAATTCATTAATGCTACCGTTTATGTTATTTGGAACAGCTAAACGGTGATCAATACACTCATCAATAATGCCTTTTATTTGCTTTTTAACTAAGCCAAAGTCTAAAACCATAGACTCTTCATTTAGTTTGCCATGTAAAGTCAAATCAACAATCCAACTTTCGCCAACTGCACCGCGTTTATTGCATAAGTAAGAAAAATCAATCACAGTGAGTGAGTTAACAAAAAGGGTCATAAATTTCCTTTAAACTGATTAAAAGTCAGCCCTAATTATAATGATTTCTGTTAGTAATTGCGCGGTTTAATCATACTAAAATCAGTTGCATTGACTGATTGGCTATATTTAAACCATTTTTTAACTGCTCCGAGTTGTTTAGCGTACAAGTGTACGCTAAAGTACGGGGCAATTTCTAAGCAAAGATAAAGTGTTATGGAACCTAAAAATAGCTATACAAAAGAAGATTTGATCCTTTGTGGTCAAGGTGAAATGTTTGGTGAAGGAAACTGTCGTTTACCAAGTGACAACATGTTAATGATGGATCGTATCATTTCAATTACCGATGACGGTGGTGAACATGGTAAAGGTCAAATAGTTGCAGAGCTAGATATCGATCCTAGCCTTTGGTTTTTCGACTGTCATTTTAAAGGCGACCCAGTAATGCCTGGTTGTTTAGGCTTAGATGCTATGTGGCAACTTGTGGGCTTTTTCTTAGGTTGGTCTGGTGGTCCTGGTCTTGGCCGCGCATTAGGTGTAGGCGAAGTTAAATTTACTGGTCAAATATTGCCAACGGCAAAAAAAGTAACTTACCGTCTCGATATGAAACGCGTTATTAAACGTAAGTTGTTTATGGGTATGGCTGATGGCACTGTTGAAGTAGACGGCCGCGTTATATACGAAGCAAAAGATTTAAAAGTGGGCTTATTCCAAGACACTAGCGCGTTTTAATTTTAACGCACGCAAAAAAGCCTCTAACTAGAGGCTTTTTTGCTTAAATTCGTTGTGAGTTTATGTTTTATACATATTGCGATTTTCTATTGCCTCGCGCCAACCACCAAGCCACTCAGACTTAGGATCAACTTGTTGATAAGGGCAGTGCTCTTTTGAGCGACCAGCTAAACCAGCTTTAAAACCTTGAGAATGAGCTCTTTCTAAACGATCTCTTTTCTGTCTCTTCATCGGTAAAATCCTCACCTTTATATTTATATTTTTGTAGCATTAAATTCATCTACATTTAATAAATAGCCAACAAAAATGTTAAATTCAAACACAAAATACAATTAATTTGTTTGACTTTAACTAAGCTGCTGATGCAATGATAAATTAATTTAAAAATAATTTTATTGCTCAACTTTAACCAATTTAACTTTATTAAAATGTTCCGGTACATCGGTTCAAAACACATAAGTGTCATATTTGTGACTAACAATATACCCTTAAGTTCCCAATTAATTTGTAATCAAAAAATGAACGTCAGAGCTGTTTTAAAAAAATCCCAAATAAAAGCTTGATTAATTAAAATCGATCGGTCTAATATAAAGCATGAACAAAACACCAGCAGTTGCAACTAGGCGTGGCCGCCCACCCAAAATAGCCAGAGACAGCGCAGATACAAAAGCGCTGCTCATTCGTGTGGGCTTAGAAACCTTAACTGAGTTTGGCTTTAGTGCCACTGGGCTCGACACCATATTAAAAAAAGCAAAAGTACCAAAAGGCTCTTTTTATCATTACTTTAAAAGTAAAGAAGCCTATGGTTTGGCTCTTGTTGATGCCTACGACGATTTTTTTATAAATAAACTTAAATTTTACCTAGAGCAATCTGAAGTCCCCGCACTTGAGCGCATTGTTAATTTCACACAAAGCGCAATTGCTGGAATGCAAAAGTATGATTACAAACGCGGGTGCTTGGTGGGTAACTTAAATCAAGAGCTTAATCATTTAAGTGACGACTTTAAAACCCGTTTAATGCAAAGCTACATCGCTTGGCAACAACAATTAAAACGATGTTTAGATTTAGCCCAGCAGCAACAAACTATTAATCCACACATTAATACCGAACAAATGAGTGAATATTTTTGGGTGGGTTGGGAAGGCGCAGTAATGCGAGCTAAACTAACCCAATCAAGTAAGCCACTTACTTTATACACAGAAATGTTTTTACGCGCATTACTCAGTTAATGCATTTTTTATTACTAATTTAAAGACGATCGGTCTAAAAGGAAATCTAATGAGCAATCCTATTAAAGCTATTGTTATAGATAAGCAAGACGACAACTACACTGCAGTCCTAAGCACCATAAACAGTGACGATCTGCCAAACGAAAATGTATTAATTGATGTGCTTTACAGTACCTTAAATTATAAAGATGGCTTAGCCATCACGGGTAAAGGCCCTGTTGTACGTAGCTTTCCTATGGTGCCGGGGATTGATTTAGTGGGTACAGTGACTAGCAGCGACAGTGCTGAATTTAAAAGTGGCGACAACGTTATTTTAAATGGTTTTGGTGTTGGCGAAAAACACTGGGGTGGCTTATCTCAAAAAGCGGCACTGAGCAGTGATTGGTTAATTCCCCTACCCGCTAACTTATCACCTAAACAAGCTATGCAAATTGGTACTGCCGGTTATACGGCAATGCTCAGTGTTATTGCACTAGAAAAGCAAGGCGTTACTCCCGAGTCAGGTGAAATTTTAGTGACCGGTGCTAATGGTGGCGTAGGCAGTTTTGCTATTTATTTACTAAGCCAGCTAGGTTATCAAGTCACCGCTGCAACAGGTCGTATGGAGCAAGCAGACTATTTAAAATCATTAGGATCAACTAATGTAATTAATAGAAATGAGTTTTCTAACCCTGGTAAACCTTTGCAAAAAGAACGCTTTGCTGCAGCTATTGATTCTGTAGGTAGCCATACACTTGCAAATATTTGTGCATCACTTAAATATGGGGGGGTTGTTACTGCTTGCGGGCTTGCTCAAGGTATGGACTTACCGGCCTCGGTTGCACCATTTATTTTACGTGGGGTTTCATTAATGGGTATTGATAGCGTTATGCGCCCTAAAGCGGATCGTGTTGAAGCATGGGATCGTTTAGCTTCATTAGTTAATGCCGATTACTTGGATAAAATTTCAACTGAAATAAATCTTGATCAAGTCATTGAAAGCGCCGAGCAACTAATGCAAGGCCAAATTCGTGGTCGTGTAGTGGTTAATTGTCAAAGTTAAGCATTTTTGCTACTAAACTCTCGTTATTAAATTTATAATGTTCGCTGATTTTTTAATAACGAGAGAACACCTATGAGCAACCAAGAACTTTTCAGTAATAACCCACTGCAAGGCGTTAAATTAGAGCAAGTGGTTGAAGAACTGGTTGAGCAATATGGGTGGGAACTCCTGCATGCCTACTTACAACTTAACTGCTTTAAAAATAACCCTGACATTAAATCTGCAGTTAAATTTTTGCGTAAAACCGAGTGGGCACAACAAAAAGTAGATAATTTCTATTTGTACCGCCTTAAAAACTTACCTCGCCCAGATGACGTACAATACGAACTGCCTCCACGCGACCGCATTATTCCTGAAGGCGATAAACCAGGTGAGCCTTGCGAGTTAAGCTTTTCTGATGCAAAACGTATTCAAGAAAAAAAAGCAGCAAAACAACGTGCGCGTACCCGTAAGCAACGTTCAAATTCAAGTAACCCGTGGGGTAACTAATACGTATTTTAGGCAAGAGTTAACAATAAACGTTAGCTCTTGCGTTACTGCAAACTGAAGTAATTAATAACCGCGGTATTTCCAAAAGTCGTCTTCAGTTTTAGTTTTTTCATTAATAAGATTAAATGTTTTATCTGCAATCACTTTCCCCGCTAAAGATAGGGTCATACGCCAGTCACCTATTTTATCCTCAATAGGCTCCCATACCGTATCGCCTAAATAAAACGACCAGTCGTTGTCTTTAACATATACAGTACCCTCAAAAGGCAGCATCACTTCGCCATTGGTATCTATAATACCTGGGTGGTGAATACGGAAATGTAGTTTTTCGCCTTTAGCTTTTTTAATATTAACTATCAGACCAAATTCTACATCAAGTTCTGCTTTGACTTGCGTAGTGAATTGAGTAATTTGCGGTAGCGATTTACTGTCTTTGTCCCAGTGACTATATATGCCGAAACTTTGTAATGTAATTTGTGGTTTAGATTTTGCCATTGAACTTTCTATTTTTGTACTTTCAATTTTTAAACCACCAGCTTAAGCGAGCGGTTTATTAATTAAGTAGTTGCTTTGGATTTTTAGGGTAATATTTGCTGGGTTGTTGTTCACATAAACCAAACTCACGAGTGTTTTTATACGGTAACTTCATAAAGCCAGCCACCCCCACGTCGGTAATATTTACCGCGTATTGCATAAGCTTATTTAGTAATCGTTTAAATTCAACTTCTTTACTAGCATCAAGTAATCTGTAGTAATGATGAATTTTCATCCTATCTGGCAGCGCTTCAAAAATAATACAGCCGGTATGATGTATCTGGTTTAGCTCAAATACACATTTAATCACTTTTTTAGGCAGTTGCAACTGCTCATCGGGGTCTTTACCATCTTCAAAATATGAATGCGGACGGGTTACATCGCTGGCTTTTACATTAACCACTTCATAATCAAGCTCAGGTAACTGGTTAAATTTAAACGCGCCAGTCCCATCACGTTCTAACTGAATTGTTTTGCGGGCATCAAATAAACAACACTTAAATAAGCCTTTTTGGCTAATAGCCTGGGCTAACATTACTGTGTTGTTTACTGCATCGGTGAATGCGGTTGCGAGGGTCTCGTCATGCATAATGAGTGACGATTCAACATATAAAGATTCATCTTTCCAATGAAAGCTGAGCCCTCCTACTACAGGATATTTAGCTAAGCGGCTAATAGAGGCTAAAAACGCTTTTTCGGTATCCCCAGTATCAAACAAAAATTCTTTGTAATACCTATCTAACTGAGCATCGTTTACATCGAGTAATTGTTGTTTATGATCGGCTTGGCGTAAAAATTGTTTTCTAGAGCTATAAACTACGGTTTCGGGTTCGGGGTCTTGGCTAAACCAAAACGGAATTGCCGCTTTAGTTTCTGTTTTTGGTAGTTGTGGTAAATACGCTTTTGCCATGGTTTCTATGTTACGCATAAAATAGTCACCCGCTTTGTCTCTTACCAACCGTTCTTTTGAAAGCATGCCATCAATAACGTTTGCCAGCTCCTTAGGTAACATTAAACTACTGGCCGGTATAGCCTGAGCACCAAATCGGCAAGACTGCGCCGAGGCAAGTGCATATAGCGTTGATGCAACCCCCTGCTCATCAAAACGAGGGGATGACTTTTCACCCGACATTTGCGCATCACCTATAAAATACACATCGCCCATACGGGCATTGGTAGTACTTAAGTCACCCGACATTAAATCCATAAAATTACTGGCAATTGGGTTTCCTTGTTCATCTACTTGGGCATAAACAGAGCTTCCCCAGTCAACCAATGAAAGCTGCTTTTCATTTTCATCCCACACCAAGTTAGAGGGTTTAATGTCACCATGTACAATAGGCTGCGGGCTTAAACCATTTTTATGACGACGTAAATCAAGCAACACATTTCTTAATTTAACCGCTAAGCTCATTATTTTGGCGGCCGGTAAGCGCCCTTGCTTTAGTGATACTTTTTCAAGGTCTTCACCAATAGCGCGCGCCATCATCAAAATGCCTTGTTTTTTTATTCGCTCAAAGCCATAAAATGTTGGCACTAAGGGATTTTTGATTTGCGAAAGCATATACGCTTCATCTTCAAGGCGATCACGTACACTTTGCGCGAGCGTAATTCTAGAAAACTTAAACACCCAAGGCAGGCCATGTTCATCATCCCCTGCAAATACAAACCCAAATGCCCCTGAGCCAATCATTTCTACCTTTTTATACCCAAGCAAAGTGAGCTGTTTAATACAAATATTAAGCCACTGACGATGTTTTTTTGCATCACGGTGTGACAGCAAATAAACCGACTGCTCTTCGTTGATATAAAAATTGCGAATTTCTTTAGCTTTCAATGCGGGTTCTCTAGGTTAGTTGTTAAAAGCGCAGTGTTACCTTTATATTGATAGTAACGCGAGCATAGTGTTAATTAAACCTTTAAGCATCACAATATGTTTATCAAGCCGTTATGTCATGATATTTAGTCATGATTTAGACATATATCGCTGTTATTTGCTATTTCGCCGTATCCTACTTAACCACAGCATCGTAAATAGGGTAAAACACACCTTTATATTATTCTTAGGTTAAAAAAATGAAACGTATTATAAAAGCCTCTTCAATCGCGCTTGCACTGAGTATGTGCATGAATGCCCAAGCCGCAGACTTTAATTTTTCTTCAAAAGTGAACAGCGATGCAAATACGCTGGTTGTATTTTATAGCCAAGATGGAAATAACAGCCAATTTAAAGCGCTCGACAAGCAGTTCGATGGCCAATTGCAACGCGTTATTGATATAGAAAATTTTACCGGCGATTACGCTAAAGTGGCACAACTTGTTGCGCCAAGTAAAAGTAACTACAGCCGCGTTTTAGTCGTAGGTACTGGTAAAACTAGCGAGCTTGATAAAGCAAAAGCAGCTAAGTTAGGCGGTAATATTCACGCTCAACTAGTTAAAGCCAAAGTAGGCACTGCCAGCGTTGTATTTGAAGATGTAACCGGTGTAAGTGACAATGCATTACTTGCTGCTAACTTTGCCCATGGTGCAAACTTACGTGATCATCGTTTTGAAAACTATAAAAAAGAACCAAATACAGAAACAGTCAGTTATACATTTGATGTTGATAACACAAAACAAACTCGCACACATTACACCCAATTAGAAAGCATTCAAGCCGGTGTGTTTTTAGCCCGCGATTTAACCTCTGAAGTCGCTACCGAAATGACACCTGTTGATTTTGCTAATGCGGCAAAAGAATTAGCATCTTTAGGCGTAACCATCAAAGTATTAGAGCCTAAAGAAATAAAAGAATTAGGTATGGGTGCATTAGAAGCTGTTGGCCGAGGTAGCCAGCAAGGTGCCCGTTTAGTGGTTGCCCATTATAAAGGGTCTGACGATGCCCCTATTGCCCTTGTTGGTAAAGGCATTACGTTCGACTCAGGTGGTTACAGTATTAAAACCGGTGCGTCTATTGCACGTATGAAATCAGACATGGCTGGTGCTGCTGCCGTACTTGGTACTGTAAAAGCAATGGCGTTAGCTAAAGCAGATAAAAACGTAGTAGCCGTTATGGGAATGGCAGCTAATATGGTATCGCAATTTGCTGTTGCTCCAGGTGATGTTGTTCGCACTGCTGAAGGCTTAAGTGTAGAAATATTAAATACCGATGCTGAAGGTCGTTTAGTACTAAGTGATGCAATGTGGTATGCACGTGAGCACTACAAACCAGAGGTCATGATTGATGTTGCAACCTTAACGGGTTCTAAAATTCGTGCTGTTGGTAATGAATACGCAGCGGTATTCTCTGATGATGACACGCTAGTATCTCAACTTACTCTTGCAGGTAAACAAGTAAACGAAAACCTATGGCGCTTACCATTAGGTTATGAAGATATGTTGAAGTCTGACATTGCTGATATAACAAATGTAGGTTCAGGTGGCCCTGGTGCAACCACAGCCGCTACTTTCTTAGAGCATTTTGCTGGCGATACCCGTTGGGTGCATATCGATATTGCAGGTAATGCCTTAGTGAAAAAAGGTAAAGATGAACTTTCACCAGGGGGAACGGGGTTTGGTGTTCGCTTATTAAGCGAATGGTTATTAGCTAACTAATTGTTTATTAATACTAATAAAAGCGCCAAAGTAGGTTTACTACTTTGGCGCTTTTTGTACGAAAACAGTTTTATAGAGCTCAATACATCACTATTAATAAATCCTTAAAAGTGTGTTTATTATTTGATTTTGTTTGATTTATAGTCAAAGATAGAAGGAACAATTAGTAACGAGGTCAAAGGAATGAAAATAACCTACCTGCTCTACAGCATTTTTTATTTAAGCATTTGTTTTCTTTTCTATTTTGAACAGCTCTCCACCATTGCTGCAACAATTATAGTGCTGTTATCTGCAATTTTTTATATAAAACCAGCAAAATCTGAATCAGCAAATAACAATTCGTCACTAGGTGCCGTGCAGTCGTTCAATAACAAAATTGCACAAAACATTACCAAAGCCACCTCAAAAAATGCCATAGGCGCAGCTGAAGTGTCATTTTATGTTGATAGCTTATCTAAAGAAATAGACGCTTGTTATAACGAGAGTGAAACTGTCGGGCGTGCCACACACGAGCTTTCACAAAATAGTACTGAACTCAGTGACAGCATGACCACTATTAATCAAGCAATGGTACAAACAGCGCAAGCCTCAAGCTCTGCCGATAGCCGCTTACAAACGGCCACCAGCCAAATTGATTCGTTATCAGGCTCTATAGATAAAGTGGCCCAGCAATTAGATTTATTATTAAAAAGTGCCAGTGATATACAAAGCATTACCCAAGTTATTCAAAACATTGCAGAGCAAACCAACCTACTTGCTTTAAATGCGGCCATAGAGGCCGCTCGTGCAGGTGAGCAAGGTCGTGGTTTTGCGGTTGTTGCCGACGAAGTGCGTAACCTTGCAAATAAAACCAATGAAGCAACCAAACAAATTGCAGACATGCTCACAGACATTAACGCCAACAGTATAAAAACCAATGAAGATATGAAGCAGGTTTCACAGCAAAGTATTTCTGTAAAATCAGAGCTTGAAAACGTGACTCAATCCTTTTTAACGATTAACCAAGATATTGGTGCCTCATCTACCGCGCTTGATAGTATGCATCAGTCTGTTTCTGCATTTCAGCATGCAACCACACAAATAAATAGCTCAGTCACTAGTATTAGTAGTTTATTGGGCGAAGTTACTAAAAAAGGCAGTACAATTTCTCAGCAAGCGTCTTCTTTATCGCTGGGATCAGAATCAATATTTAGAGAGCTTGAAAACATAGAGTATGACGCATTCTTTAAACCAATCCTGATATCGGCTAAACACGCCAGTAAAGCAATTGGCGAATGTTTTGAGGGTTGGATCCAAAGCGGAAAAATAACCCAGCAACAACTTTTTTCGCAAAACTATAAACCCATCGAGAATACTAATCCAACCAAGTACACAACCGATTACGATAAACTGACAGATCAATCACTGCCGGCTATTCAAGAACCAATACTGGAAAATAAAGACATAATTTTTGCAGGAGCCGTTGATACTAAGGGCTACTTTCCTACTCATAACAAACGCTATAGCCAAGCCCTAACCGGTAACTTTGAAAAAGATTTAGTAAACAACCGTACTAAACGTATTTTTAATGACCCGACAGGAATTCGCTGTGGTAGCCACACCGAAAGCTTTTTATTACAAACCTATAAACGTGATACCGGTGAAATACTGCATGACCTCTCGGTGCCAATTTATGTAAACGGTAAACATTGGGGCGGGTTTAGAATTGGGTTTAAAAGTACAACTCATTAATTAATATAAAAAGGGAGACACATGGTCTCCCTTTCTATATGTGATGTGTTTATTTTTTAGAAAACAGCATACGTTTAAAGGTGTTATCAGCCAAAATGTAATGATGAAATAATGCAGCCGCCGCATGTAAGCCTATTACGTAATAACCAACTTCGCCCGCTGTTTCGTGTATTTCTTTAATGGTTTTACCCAGCTCTTTGTTTTCACTTGCCAATGGAGGCAACTCTAAACCAAAAAATGGCACAGGTTTACCTGCCATACTTAATATTAACCAGCCAGCAATTGGCATAGCAAACATAAACACATACAGCGCAAGGTGTACAAATTTAGCTAACTTATCTTGCCACTTTGCAGGCTCAGGGTGTATAGCTGGTACCGAGCCGCCCACTACACGCGCAACTACCCTCACGCTGACTAAAGCTAAAACCGATAAACCCAACATAAAATGCCACATTTTAAAGGCATCACGCGTTTCAGTGCCTTTGTCAAATAATTCGCGAAGTTCAATACTGCCGTACACAGTCACAATTAAAATAAACATCAACCAATGTAAAGCAACAGAGAGTGTATTGTAATGAGTATCTGTATTTTTAAAATTCATAATACCTCCTTATAAACGGATTAAAGTTAAAAGCTCACTTATGCGTATAAGTACATGATTAAAGGTTAACCTTTAATCATTCTCTCTTTAATGATCTGAAACATAGAATGAGTTATTAACTCAGATGAATAGTTTAAAGGTTTTAATTACAATAACTGTGCAAACTTAAAATAAACTTAAATAGTAGGCAAAAAACGGCAACCTTTAGTTACCGTTTTAAACAATTAACGTGTTTTAAAAATAACAAACGGCAGCAAATGAAAGAGTACTGAGAACGACGAGTGATTTAGACTAGCCAAAGCTTGAAGAATTGGCTCTTATGATGTCTGAAGTCAAGATTTGACCCCTTTGGCTCCTAATGGGCGCATAAATGCTTGGCTAAAATTTGCGACGAAGGAGCGCAAGCCAAGCGTTTTGCGTCCTTTTGAGTAACTTGTTAGAGCTACATTAGCCCAATTTAAAATCAAGTTGAATACTATGACAACTGCTAGCTGTAGGCTTGTAACGCCAACCTGAAAATGATTCGATAGCAGCAGAATTAAAAACTTCTGACGGGTAAGCTTCTATGACATTGATATTTATTGGCTGGCCATCAGATGAGATGTCAAACTCTAGTTTCGTATAGCCCTGTATTCTGTTGCGAGCTGCTTTTACTGGGTATTTAGGAGCCTTTGTTGAAAGCAGCATATTGTGGACGGAGTCTGCTAAATTTTGCTCTTTCGTGTACTTATGCTTCCCACAGCGAGATTCGTATTTAATTACACCATTATTTTCTGAAATTATTTTACTTTGAGTGCTTGCGCAACCACCTAAAATCGCTGTGGCGGTGATGGCCGTAACAAAAATTTTATATCCCTTCAATTTATACTCCATAGTCTGAATTTTCAGTAGCTCTAACGTCGCGCTCTGCGGCAAATTTGGAGCGTAGCGGAAAATTTGTCCGACAGCAGCGCCTTGTTATGCCATATAGCTAAGTAGAAAACTCTCTACATCTCTAATCATGTTTTCAACATCTGAATCTTGAAATTCTTCCGGCTTACCATGAGCTGCACTATTTCGAATATCGGCAATAGCAGTGATTCTCTTTTGTTGAAGCTTATTATAGACGCCTGATTTCGCTAACTGCGCATTCATTGTGTCAAGCTTTCCGTGAGAAATTGAATGACTTTCGCAAAGGTCTCGCAATGCAGTCTCAAGTACAACTCCTGAGATAACGGCTGCAGCAAGTTTATAACCATTATTAAGTAATTCTGTTGCCTGCTCTAATTCACTATCAAATACTTCAGCCTGAACCAAATATTTTAGTGAAGCCAGATATCCTCCATCAAAATCTTCCTTCGCAGCTAGAAAGATAGCACCAAGTCTTTTTTTAATGGAGTAGTCTGATTCCATTGCTCTTCGCTTTTCACCTGCTTCGAAAGCCACAAAGTGCTGCGATTCTTCTCCGCAGGCAGTAACCAATAGATTCTTAACTTTAACTTTCCAGCCAGTAAATAATTCGGTATCAATAGCCTCTGTCGTTCCATAGGCTCCATTGACGCTCCTCTTCGTAGCCTCAATATCATTGAGTTGACTCTCCAATTCGACAAACCTTTGAGTCAATTTCTTATTCATAATTAGTCCTTAATTGATTCCGAGCCTTCGACGGGCATAACGCCCTTGTTAATGGGCAAATGGCGTAGCCATTTGTCCTAGAGCCCCGCAGGGGCGATTGAACTATTTGTTAGGTGCCGTTGCGCAATGCTTTCTCGGCTTCCTTTATCTCGTTCGTAATATCGATGCTATTTGGTAGTTTGGAAGAGACTTTAAAGCTAACTTTATTGGTAGTTCGCAATATCTCTGGCCAAACTTCGCTATAAATCGCCATACAGGCATATCTCACACTGAAATCGACATCAAGAATCACATGGACCAATTTATCGAATTGGCCTTCTTTGCCAGTGAAACCGACCGCTCGCTCCTCTTTGTGGGTGCTGCCGTCTTTTTTGAGTTCCCATTTTCGAGTCTTGACCTCAATCCTTCCATGGTCCTGATGCATGATGTCGAATCCACGATTCACAGCATTCATACGATCTCCGCCCAAAGCCTTATGCGATAACAACTCACCATAGTCTCCAACGAGGTCTTTGATGCCATTCAATGCCAAAAATCTATTTATCTCCGCTTGGCAATCTATAGCCTGACTTAAACTTGAAATCTGCACTTGGTTCACTTTAGGCAACTAACGCTTGCCGTAAACGGCACAAAATAGCAGGCTAAAATTAGCGACGAAGGAGCACAGCCTGCTATTTTGTGTCCTTTGTTTAACGGCCTTGTTAGCTTTCGCTTACACCAACTTGTTGTGCCACTTGACCTGTTAGGGAAAAATGAACCTCAATATCAGTTGGTTCAATATTTTCAATTTTATACTCACCACCAAACAGCCAAGGTTTTGTTAAGCTATAAATTTGGTTGTGTGATAATGATTTACCTGATTTTATTAAATCACCTACCATTTGAACTGCAAAATATTCTATAACGAACTCTTTATCGGCTAACAACTCATTGAAGCCTTCAGGTGTCTCCGCTACTTGTGAGAACTCACCGCCTCCTGAGTCTAGCCACCAAACTTGGCCATTATTTATATTTTGAACAAATGCATCACCGGAAGCTGAAAGCAATATAGGTAAATATTCTCCATCCAATAACCACTCCCATTCAGATAACAGAGAGTCTCGTTCAAGGTGCGAGAAATTTACCATTAAGTCATTTAATGTCATCTGAACTTCCTAGAAAGCTAACAGCTTATTGAACACCACTTTGGGGGGTTATAAAACTCCAAAACGGCGTATATTACATTGCACAATAATTCCACTAAACAACTTCAATGTAAACAAGTTATTACGCAAGTTCTAAATTATCGTTGTTAAAATACACCAAAACGACTTTTAATAATGTTATTAGATAAAACATCATCAACTGTCTATATACACAGTATCTTTTTAAGTTGAATATCGTTTATGAAATCTCTGTTTCTAATCATGATTAAATTATCAAGCTGCGATTTAAAACAAAAAAAGCACAACCCAAAAGGCTGTGCTTTTTAATCAACTAACACTCATACGTTTATAAATATTAGTTTACAAACGAATACCGCCGTCTATCTCTACTACACGGCCAGTAAAAAAGTCGTTTTCGATAATGTACTGTGCAGTATGGGCTATTTCAGCCGTTTCACCTAAGCGCCCTACGGGCGTTACAGCTAGCATGCGTTGTTTTGCTTCTGGCTTCATAACATCTGTCATGGCGGTGCTAATAACGCCTGGTGCAATGGCGCCAACGCGTATACCAAAACGGCCAAGTTCTTTAGCCCATGTAGTGGTTAATGCTACAACACCCGCTTTTGATGCGGCGTAATTTGTTTGGCCAATATTGCCCGCACGCGCTACGCTCGACATGTTTACAATTACGCCACCTTTGCCAGATTCAATCATGTGGCTAGCCGCTTCGCGCCCTGCTAAAAATACGCCTGTAAGGTTAACGTCAATCACTGATTGAAATTGATCAAGCGACATTTTTTTAACCACTTTGCCATCTTTGGCTTTTATAAACATGCCATCGCGTAAAATGCCGGCATTGTTAATTAATACCCCAATGTGACCAAAGTCACTGTTAATGGTATTAAATACGTCTTCAACTTCGCTCTCAACGGTTACATTAGCGCTGTAGCCTTTAATAGTGCCTGTTACGCCTACTAATGCAGATAGTTGATCGGTTGCTTCATTTAATTGGGCTTGCGCCATATCAATTAAGGCAATATTAGCGCCCATTAAGGCAAACTTTTGCGCCATTGCAAAACCTAAGCCTTGTGCGCCACCGGTAATAACTACGGTATTATTTTTTATTTCCACAATACTTTCCTACTTCGAAAACAATTTAAAAATGGCACTAAAATCATCACTGCCTGCACCTTGGTGCTGCATCATAGTGTATAAATTTTTAGCCATTGAGCCCATTGGCGTCAGTGAATTACTCTGCTGCGCTGCTTCCATAGCAAGGCCTAAGTCTTTAGCCATTAAATCGACCATAAAGCCAGGTTTATAGTCGTTACTAGCTGGTGCGGTTTCCATAACACCTGGGCAGGGGTTATAAAGTTCTAACGTCCAGTTACGACCCGAACTTGCGCTCATTATGTCACTGAGTACTTTTGCATCGAGACCGTTATTAATGCCCATTTGAATAGCTTCACTGGTACCCGCCATTAAAATACTCAACAGCATATTGTTACATATTTTGGCAACTTGCCCTGCACCAATATCACCGGCATGGAATATGTTTTTACCCATATCGACTAATACCGTATTGGCTTTATCGAATGCAGCTTGCTCACCACCCACAATAAAGGTCAGCGTACCCGCTGTTGCCCCTGCTACACCACCCGATACCGGTGCATCAACAAACGCAATACCTTGCTCACTTAGGGCATGGCCAACGTCACGTGCTGATTGTGCATCTATGGTTGAACAATCAATCACTAACGTGCTTTTACTTAGTACTTTAATTAAACCCGATTGCTCGTCTGTGCCTAAATAAAGTGATTTAACATGTTTGCTTGCCGGTAGCATGCTAATTAGCACATCAGCCTCGTGAGCACAGTCACTGGCGCTTTGCGCCGCACTAGCCCCATGATTCACAAGCTCTTTAACGGCCTCTGCACTTAAGTCAAACACGCGTACACTGTGGCCTGCTTTAACTAAGTTTGCTGCCATTGGGCCGCCCATGTTTCCTAAACCAATAAATCCTATATTAAGTTTACTCATCGCTTTACCCTTGTAAATTTAGTTGTGAAAAGTACGGCTCTAGCGGATGTTGCTCGCCAAAGCGGTTTGCAAAAAAGCTCTCTACTACTTCTTTTGGTACATCAGCTAACGATTTAAACTGCCACTGTGGCGCACCATCTTTATCGATTAGTAAGGCACGTACACCTTCTTGAAACTCGCCCACTTCACCGGCACGAACCGACATGCCCAATTCCATTTTAAAACACTCAGCTAAGTTTTTACCTTTGCTATGTTTGAGCTGCTCACTTACTAAGGCACAACTTAAAGGGCAACCATGCGCCAACGATTTTTGTGCGCGTTGTAGCCATTTGTCATCTGTGTTTAGATTTAAAATGTAATCTACCTGCTGCTGTAACGTGTCAAACTCGCCAAGCTTTTGAATCAAGCTTAAGTTTGCTTTTAAATTGCCTTTTGGCATACGGCTAGAGTTGTTATCTAACTCAATAAGCAAGGTACTTAGCTTGTCGTGATTTAAACTTGCTGTTTTACCCCATTTAGTATTGAGTAATGCTTCAACAAGCTCTGGGTACTTGTCGGCATTAACAAAGTGATCGGCAAGCGATACAAGCTTAGCGTCTTCACAATTAATCGAGGCCGAGGTCAGCCCTAAAAACAAACCAACATGGGCGGGCATTTTATGTAAAAAATAACTGCCGCCTACATCTGGGTATAAACCAATAGTTTGCTCAGGCATAGCAATGCGTGATGTTTCGGTAACCACACGGTGGCTAGCACCGGCCATTAAACCCAAACCGCCGCCCATTACAATCCCGTTACCCCACACTAAAATGGGTTTGTTGTAACAGTGAATTAGGTAATCTAGCTGATACTCTTGAGTAAAAAATTCTTCAACCAGTGAGCTCGGTTTTCCCTCACTCATTGCTTTGTGTAAGCTCACTACATCGCCACCGGCACAAAATGCTTTTTCACCAGTGCCTTTAAGAACCACTAATGCAATGTTATCGTCTTTGTCCCATTGCTGTAGTTGCGGCTCGAGTAAGCTGATCATTTCAAAATTAAGGGCATTTAACGATTTAGGCGCATTTAAGGTTGCAAAACCAATGAGTCGGCCATTGTCTGTGGTTGCTGTTTCAAATACCACGGCAGCATCAGCTGAATTTAAACGAGTAAGTTCTGTCATTAGCCATTCACCCAAATAGCTTTACGTTTTTCTAAAAAGGCGTTCACGCCCTCTTGCTGATCTTCGGTATCAAATAAACCAACAAACAGTTCACGCTCCAGTGGCAATGTATTCGCCATTGGTTGATGACGCCCTTTTTGAATCAAGGTTTTACATGCAGCAACCGACGATGGACTTTGCTCTGCTACTTGGTTTGCCAGTTTTAATGCTGCGGCAAAGCTTTCACCTTGTGCAACCACTTCTTCCACTAAGCCAATTTGTAGGGCTTTATCGGCTTTTAAGCGCTCACCGCATAAAATCATGCGTTTTGCCCAGCCCTCGCCAACAAGCCATGCTAAGTTTTGCGTTCCACCAGCACACGGTAATAAACCCACTTTTGCTTCAGGTAACGCCATTTGTGCTTGCTCTTCTGCAATACGAATATCACAAGCAAGCGCTACTTCAAGGCCGCCACCCATTGCATAGCCATTAATGGCTGCAACCGACACACCTCTAAAATTAGTTAGCGCTTCAAACGCTTCACCAAATACACGTGACATATCTGCAGCTACACCTTTATCGCCACTGGCAAATACATTGAGGTCGGCACCGGCGCTAAAAAACTTCTCGCCTTCACCAGTCAGTACTAACGCATAAATATTTTTATTGGTATTTAATTGGTTAACCGTGTCTTTAAGCGCCACTAAGGTGTCTTTCGTCCAGGTATTCGCTGGCGGATTCGACATGGTTAAAATAGCAACATGACCTTCAATAGTTAATTCAATGCTAGGATTTGACATACTAACCTCCTTATAAAACTTCGCTGGCTGATTCGGCTAAAATACGACGCGCAATAATCACACGCATAATTTCGTTAGTGCCCTCAAGAATTTGATGAACACGTACATCTCTAACATGGCGCTCAAGCGGGTATTCTTTTATGTAACCGTAGCCACCGTGAATTTGCAGCGCGTCATTACAAACAGTAAAACCTACATCGGTTGCAAAGCGTTTAGCCATAGCACAATAAGTGGTTTTTTCACTGTCGTTAGTATCAAGTTTAAACGCCGCTAAGCGCACCATTTGGCGTGCTGCTACAAGCTCGGTATTCATATCAGCAATTTTAAATTGTAGCGCTTGAAACGCAGCCAATGGCTTACCAAATTGGGTACGCTCTTTTAAATACTCACGTGCGGTATTAAGTGCCGCTTGTGCTGTACCAATAGAGCAAGTGGCAATATTAATACGGCCGCCGTCTAAACCTTGCATTGCAAATTTAAAGCCTTCACCTTCTTGGCCTAATAAGTTTGCGGCTGGAATACGCACATCTTCAAAGCTAATTAAACGTGTGGGCTGTGCATTCCACCCCATTTTTTCTTCTGCTTTACCGTATTCAACGCCTTGTGCATCTGCAGGTACAACAAAAGCCGAAATACCGCCAGGGCCGTCGGCTCCCGTACGCGCCATGACCACTAATATTTCGGTTTCACCAGCGCCTGAAATAAACATTTTTGAGCCGTTAATAACATACTCATCACCGTCACGCACTGCTTTAGTTTTTAATGAAGCAGCATCAGAACCCGAGCCTGGCTCAGTTAAACAGTACGATGCAAGTAATTCACCCATTACCAATTGCTCAACGTATTTGTCTTTTACTGCATCGGTACCAAAGCTGGCTATCATCCAGGTTGCCATATTATGAATAGTTAACATGGCCGTTGTTGCCGTACAGCCCATCGCCAGCTGTTCAAAAATAATGCTTGAATCTAAGCGAGATAAACCTAAGCCACCGGCTTCTTCTGGGGTGTATAAACCACAAAAACCTAGCTCACCAGCGGCTTTAATTGTGTCTTTAGGAAAAATATGTTCGCGATCCCACTTGGCAGCGTGTGGTGCTAGTTCAGACTCTGCAAATTGGCGAGCGGTTTGCGCAAAGGCTTGTTGATCTTCAGATAAGTTAAAGTCCATGGTAGACCTCTTTAAGTGTGTTTTGTTTGTTGTCAGAGCATCCCATAACGGGAGTAATTAGTGAGGAGCAACAACACTGTGTGTTGTGCCCCTCTTTTTTATTAATTATTCAGTGCAATATTATTTAAGATTAATACTCATGTTTGGACCTGAGGCAATGTCATCCTCAAACCAACGAGAGGTAATAGTTTTAGTTTCTGTATAAAAACGAATACCTTGCTTACCGTATGTATGCGTATCGCCATAAAATGAGCCTTTCCAGCCAGTAAACGAGAAAAATGGCAGTGGCACAGGAATAGGCACATTAATACCCACTTGACCCACTTCAATTTCGTGTTGGAACTTACGTGCAGCTGCACCACTTGATGTAAATAATGATGTACCGTTACCGTAAGGGCTTTCGTTAATAAGGGCGATGGCTTCTTCAAGCGTATCTACAAACATACACGCCAGTACTGGGCCAAAAATCTCTTCTTTGTACAAGTTCATCTCTTTGGTTACATCAGTAAATAACGTTGGGCCTACCCAGTTACCTTGCTCAAACCCTTCAACAGTAAAATCAGAGCCATCAATTAAACAGGTTGCGCCTTGCGCTTTACCATCGGCAATCAATGATAAAATACGCGCTTTTGCAGCTGGTGATGTTTGCGGACCATATGCAGCGTCTGCATCATCCCATACACCTGGGCGTACACCTTCAAAGCCAGCTTTAATTTCATCAACCCAGTCTTTTGCTTGGCCAACAAATACCGCCACTGAGATACCCATACAACGCTGGCCTGCCGCACCAACTGATGCGCCTACTAAGTTATTAACTACGTGAGACTTGCTTGCATCAGGCATAATTACCATGTGGTTTTTAGCGCCCACACAGGCTTGCACACGTTTTAGGTGTTGTGTGCCTTTAGAATAAATGTATGCACCCACACCACACGAGCCAACAAACGAAATAGCGCGAACCGCTTTGTCTTCTAATAAACGGTCTACTTGTGCTTTAGTACCGTGCACGACTTGTAACACGCCTTTAGGTGCACCGGCTTCAATAAATAGCTCAGCTAAGCGCATAGGCGTAAGTGGGTCTTGCTCAGACGGTTTTAAAATAAAGGTATTACCACACACAATTGCCAGTGGGAACATCCAAAGTGGGATCATGGCCGGAAAATTAAATGGGGTAATACCTGCACATACACCTAGTGGCTGCATGTATGAATAGGTATCGATTTTACGCGCTACGTTTTCCATCGTCTCGCCCATCATTAATGATGGTGCATTAGCAGCTTGCTCAACTACCTCAATACCACGCCACACATCGCCTTTTGCATCTTCAAATGTTTTACCTAGCTCATGACAAATAATAGTGGCTAATTCATCATGGTTTTCTTTTAACAGCGCCGCGTATTTCATCATAATGCGCGCACGTTCTGTGATTGGTACGTCTTTCCACGTTTTAAACGTTTCGCTGGCAGAGGCAATAGCCGCGTCCATTTCAGCGTCTGTAGCACAAGGTACTTGCGCTAACACTTCTTGATTAGCAGGATTTACAACATCAATTAGTTCATTTGAAGTTGATTGAATAAATTCGCCGTTAATGAGTAAGGGTACTTGGTGCATAATTAAAATCCTATTGATTAAATTGGGTACCGCAGCGTTTTTGTTATAGTTGCTGCGGCTTTATTATTAGTTAAAGTGCTTCTACGGCCATGGCAACAGCTTCACCGCCACCAATACATAAAGAGGCTACGCCCTTTTTAAGACCCCGGTTTTTAAGTGCATGGATAAGTGTTACTAAAATACGCGCACCGCTAGCACCAATAGGATGACCCAATGCACAAGCGCCACCGTTAACATTAACTTTGTTCTCATCAAGCTTTAACTCATTAATAGCTAGCATGGTAACCATGGCAAACGCTTCGTTAATTTCCCATAGGTCAACATCTGCGGTTGTCCACCCTGCTTTTTCAAGCACACTGTTCATTGCACCAACAGGCGCTACGGTAAATTCACTGGGTTTTTGAGAATGCGTGCTGTGAGCAACAATTTTGCAAAGTGGTGTTAAACCCTCTGCTTTTGCTTTTGATTCGCTCATTAAAATCAGTGCTGCGCCACCATCTGAAATAGACGATGAGTTTGCCGCAGTAATGGTGCCGTCTTTTTTAAATGCTGCACGTAAACTTGGGATTTTTTCAGGGCGAGCATTACCAGGTTGTTCATCAATTGAAACTGTTACATCACCTTTGCGGGTTTTAATAGTATGAGGGGCGATTTCGTTGTCAAAGCTACCATTTTCTATGGCTGCGTTTGCTTTACTTAACGAACCCAGTGCAAACGCGTCCATTTGCTCACGGCCGATGCCATATTCATCAGCCGTGTCTTGAGCAAAACAACCCATTGCTTTATTGTCGTAAGCATCTTCAAGGCCATCGCTCATCATATGATCTTTTATTTCACCGTGGCCCATACGCATGCCGCCACGTGCTTTAGGAATAAAATAAGGCGCATTAGTCATACTTTCCATACCACCGGCAATGGCTGATTCAATAGAACCTGCTTTAATAAGGTCATTCGCTAACATGGCCGCTTTTAAACCCGAGCCACATACTTTATTAATTGTGGTAGCGCCTGTGCTTAGTGCTAGCCCTGCTTTAAGCATAGCCTGACGTGCAGGCGCTTGGCCTAAGCCAGCTGGTAATACACAGCCCATAATCACTTCATCAATTGCATCATTGCTTAAACCCGTTTGAGCAAGTGCACCTGCAATAGCTGTAGCACCTAGTTCGGTAGACTGCGCATCACTTAGTGCGCCCATAAATCCACCCATTGGGGTGCGCTTTGCTGCTACAATTACAACGCTTTCAAAAGACATAAAAAGGCTCCATTTTCAATTACCGCAAACATGTTTTATTATGTTTAGCTTAATGTTTAAACTAATCTGATAAATACGAGCATACATAAAATTTACGTTTACGCCAACGTAAATCTAAAATCAACTTTCTAATTAGTGTAAAAACTGAAAAGCAAGCTTGCTAAAAATGTATTACAACCTCCTGAAATGGCTTATAACGTTTATAAACACTCAACTTCTAGTGTAAATCCGCATTTATTTTGTACGTCTAAAGTATAACAACCAGATCGCACTTTACCTTTACGTAAACTTCACTTATATTGGTGATATTCGAATGAGGTAAACATTACAATGAAATCAGATAATCAAACAAACTTTGCAAATTCAGCCAATGAGCCGGCTAAGAACGAACAGACTTTTAGTATCAGCGAATTAGCGAAAGAATTTGATATTACCACGCGCTCTATTCGCTTTTACGAAGACCAAGGGCTTATATCACCAGAGCGCAACGGCCAAACTCGTATTTACTCAAAGCGCGATAAAGTACGCCTTAAGTTAATACTTCGTGGTAAACGTTTAGGGTTTACCTTGGCTGAAACCGGTCGTTTGTTTGAACTTTATGATGCAGACAAATCAAGCGCTAAACAGTTAGTTACTATGCTTGACCTCATCAGCGAAAAAAAGGCCGACCTATCTCAACAAATGGACGACATTAAAGTTGTACTAATGGAGTTGGTTACCGCAGAACGTCGTTGTCGCGACACGCTTAGCAAAATAGATGAATAAAATATAATAAACGTCATCAAACACACAGGAATGAATCATGAGCACTATTTCACTATATAAAGAAATGAATTTTGGTCTTGGCGAAACAGCGGACATGATCCGCAGTCATGTTAATAGCTTCGCAAGTCAAGAAATTGCCCCACTAGCTGAAAAAACAGACCTTGATAATGCGTTTCCCAATCAACTTTGGCCGCAAATGGGTGAAATGGGCGTTTTAGGCATGACCGTCGATGAAGAATTTGGTGGTGCGGGTTTAGGTTATTTAGAGCACGTTATTGCCATGGAAGAAATTAGCCGTGCAAGTGCCTCTATTGGCTTAAGCTATGGTGCGCATTCAAACCTGTGTGTTAATCAAATAAACCGTAATGGATCACAAGCACAAAAAGAAAAATACTTACCTAAACTAATTAGCGGTGAACACATTGGTGCCTTGGCCATGAGTGAGCCTAATGCAGGCTCTGATGTTGTATCAATGAAACTTAAAGCCGAGAAAAAAGGCGATAAGTACATTTTAAACGGCAATAAAATGTGGATCACCAATGGCCCTGACGCTGATACTCTGGTTATTTACGCAAAAACAGATTTAAATGCCGGTGCGAAAGGTATTACCGCCTTTATTGTTGAGAAAACATTCCCAGGGTTTTCTACCGCACAAAAACTCGACAAACTCGGTATGCGCGGATCAAACACCTGTGAACTGGTCTTTGATAACTGCGAAGTACCCGAAGAAAACATTTTAGGTAACTTAAACGAAGGCGTTAAGGTACTTATGAGCGGCCTTGATTACGAGCGAGTTGTTTTAGCTGCAGGCCCGTTAGGAATTATGCAAGCATGTATGGACATTGTGGTGCCTTACATTCATGAGCGTAAGCAGTTTGACAGCCCGATTGGTCAATTTCAGTTAATTCAAGGCAAAATTGCCGATATGTATACACAAATGAATGCAGCCCGCTCTTATGTGTACACAGTAGCAAAAGCTTGTGATCGCGGCGAAACCACCCGTAAAGACGCAGCTGGCGCAATTTTATACGCTGCAGAGCTTGCAACTAAAATGGCCCTTGATGCAATCCAAATTTTAGGCGGCAATGGCTACATAAACGAATACGCAACAGGTCGCTTACTGCGTGATGCGAAATTATACGAAATTGGCGCAGGCACTTCAGAAATACGCCGCATGTTGATTGGCCGTGAATTATTTACTGAAAGCCGTTAAGGATTAATTTATGACGATTTTAAAATCGAGCGTTAATCCCCACGATCCTAGTTTTGTGCAAAACCACAAAAATATGTCGGCGCTGGTGGATGATTTACGCGATAAAGTTGCCAATATTAGCTTAGGTGGTGGCGCTGCACTTAAAGAGCGCCATGAAAGCAGAGGAAAGCTGTTTGTTCGTGACCGTATCAGTACTTTATTAGATGAAGGCTCACCCTTTTTAGAAATATCGCAATTTGCTGCATTTGGTGTGTATGAACAAGAGATACCTTGTGCCGGTGTGGTTGCAGGTATTGGTCGCGTGAAAGGCGTTGAATGTATGGTGATTGCAAACGACGCGACAGTTAAAGGTGGCACCTATTTCCCGCTTACTGTTAAAAAGCATTTACGCGCACAAGATATTGCTGAGCGTTGCCACTTACCGTGTATTTACTTAGTTGATTCTGGCGGTGCCAACCTGCCAGAGCAAGACGATGTATTTCCAGACAAACTGCACTTTGGGCGTATTTTTTACAATCAAGCACGTATGTCGGGTAAAGGCATTCCTCAAATTGCAGTGGTTATGGGCTTATGTACCGCAGGCGGTGCTTATGTGCCCGCTATGGCCGATGAAAGTATTATTGTAAAAGAGCAAGGCACTATATTTTTAGCAGGCCCACCACTGGTAAAAGCGGCAACCGGTGAAGAAGTCACCGCAGAAGAGCTTGGCGGCGCCGATGTTCATTGTAAAACATCGGGTGTGGCCGATCATTACGCAGAAAATGATGCGCATGCATTATCAATTGCACGCCAATGTATAGAGCGAATTAATTACACACGCCCTACCGCCCCATTATTAGCTGACGTAAAAGCTCCACGATACGATATTAACGAGCTTTACGGCATTGTTGGTACTGATCTTAAAAAGCCATTTGATGTGCGTGAAGTAATAGCCCGCACTGTAGATGACTCGTCTTTTGATGAATTTAAACGTTACTTTGGCGAAACACTGGTGACAGGCTTTGCCAGCATTTATGGCAACCCTGTGGGCATAGTGGCTAACAACGGTATTTTATTTAGTGAGTCAGCGCAAAAAGGCGCGCACTTTATTCAGCTGTGTGCCCAGCGCAATATTCCATTGGTATTTTTACAAAACATTACTGGCTTTATGGTCGGTAAAAAATACGAAGCCGAAGGCATTGCTAAACATGGCGCTAAAATGGTGATGGCGGTGTCGTGTGCTGATGTTCCAAAATTCACCGTGCTTATTGGCGGCTCTTATGGCGCCGGCAATTATGGTATGTGTGGCCGTGCATTTGAACCGACCATGATGTGGATGTGGCCAAATGCCCGTATTTCAGTCATGGGTGGTGAGCAAGCTGCCGGTGTTATGGCACAAGTTAAACAAGATGGATTAGCCCGTAAAGGCGAAAGCATGAGCGAGCAAGAAGTTAGCGATTTTAAAAAGCCAATTATTAGTCAATACGAACAACAAGGTCATCCTTATTATGCCAGTGCCCGCTTATGGGACGATGGCATTATAGACCCTGTCGATACACGTAATGTGTTGGGGCTTGCATTAACTGCAGCTAAAAATGCACCACAGCGTGAGTCTAAGTTTGGCGTATTTAGAATGTAACCGGAGCGCACAATGTCAGTAACACTACAAATAACAAAATCTAATGTGGCTGTACTCGTTTTAAGCCGCCCAGAAAAACGTAATGCGTTTAATAGCGACGTTATCCATGAGCTTATTCAATGTATTGAACATGCTAATACGCTCGATATTCGTGCCTTAGTACTCAAAACCGAAGGTAAACATTTTTCAGCCGGTGCCGACTTAGCCTGGATGAAATCGATGGCAGATAATAACTATAACGATAACCTAGCTGATTCAATGCAACTGGCTAAACTTATGCAAGTATTAGCACAGAGCCCGCATCCTACAATTTGTGCGGTACAAGGTGCCGCCTTTGGTGGGGCATTAGGCTTAATTGCCTGCTGTGATATTGCGCTTAGTAAAGACGATGCACAATTTTGTTTAAGTGAAGTTAAACTTGGGCTAATACCTGCCGTGATCAGCCCTTATGTGATTAAGGCCATTGGTGAGCGTGCTGCACGCAGATATTTTTTAACTGCAGAAGTGTTTGATGCCCACACAGCAAAGCAACTGGGTTTAGTGCATCAAATTACTGGGAACTTAGAAACAGCCCTCGATAATTTGCTGCAAACCTTGATTGATAACGGCCCTATTGCCGTTAAAGCCGCAAAAGCACTTATTAACGATGTTGCCAATAAAGAGATAAACGAGGAGCTAATTGCACTGACTGCAGAGCGTATAGCTAAAATTCGTGTATCAACTGAAGGCCAAGAAGGACTGAGCGCCTTTTTTGATAAACGCCCTCCCCAATGGCAACTCTAGGACGCATTATGAACACAGTACAATTACAAAAAATTCTGATTGCTAACCGTGGCGAAATTGCCTGTCGTATTATGCGCACCGCAAAGCAAATGGGCTTAACCACGGTTGCGGTGTATTCAGATGCAGATAAAAACGCGCAACATGCAAAAATGGCCGACGAAGCCTACCATATTGGTGCCGCCCCAAGTAAAGATTCATACCTAGTCGCAGATAAAATTTTGCAGGTTGCTAAAACCAGTGGCGCTGATTGCATTCATCCAGGCTACGGCTTTTTATCAGAAAACAGTGAATTTGCTAAAGCCTGTGAAGCAAATAACATTGCTTTTATTGGCCCACCAGCAACGAGTATTGAAGCAATGGGTTCAAAAACCCGTGCTAAAGAAATAATGGCCGCGGCAAACGTTCCTTTAGTACCTGGTTACTATGGTGATAAACAAGACCCTGTTTTTTTGCAATCTGAGGCTGAAAAAATTGGTTACCCTGTTCTTATCAAAGCGGCCTTTGGCGGTGGCGGTAAAGGGATGCGAGTGGTAGAAAAGCCGAAAGACTTTATAGCTGCACTTGAAGGCGCTCAACGTGAAGCCATTGCCGGTTTTGGTAACGATTTAGTGCTATTAGAGCGCTACGTTAATCAACCTCGCCATGTTGAAGTACAAGTATTTGCAGATAATCACGGTAACTGTGTTTATTTGGGTGATCGTGACTGTTCGTTGCAACGCCGACACCAAAAGGTGATTGAAGAAGCCCCTGCTCCAGGTTTATCTGACGCGCTGCGTAAAGAAATGGGCGAAGCGGCTGTTCGCTGTGCATTAGCCATTAATTACCGTGGTGCGGGTACTGTTGAGTTTTTACTTTGCGGTAATGAATTTTTCTTTATGGAAATGAACACTCGCCTGCAAGTAGAGCACCCAGTGACCGAAATGGTAACCGGCGTTGATTTAGTGAACTGGCAAATTAATATAGCGGGCGGGCAAACACTGCCGTTAAAGCAATCTGATATTCAACTGCAAGGCCATAGCTTTGAAGCGCGTATTTACGCCGAAGACCCTGCAAATGACTTTATTCCGTGCTCAGGCACCATTGAAGCGCTACATGTCCCCGTTAATAGTGAATTTGTTCGCATAGATACCGGGATTGCCCAAGGTGATGAAATAAGCCCCTACTACGACCCAATGATTGCAAAGTTAATTGTTCATGATGATAATCGCGAACAAGCGCTTTCTCGTTTGCAACAGGCGCTTGAGCAATTTCATTTAGCAGGCTTTAGTACAAATATTGGCTTTTTACATAACTTAGCTTGCCACGCAAGTTTTAAACAAGGCGCGCCAAGTACACACTTTATTGCTGAGCAAGGTGATTCACTCGCTGCAGTTGATGAGTCATTATTGCTATCAAGCCAGCTTATTGCCGCTTTTGCCTATTTAGAGTCGTTAAACACGCGCCAAGCACAAAACAATAGTGCCAGCCCTTGGCAACAACTGAGTGGGTTTACTTTAAATGCACCGCAGGCAATTAAAATCCCATTTGTAGATTTACCGCTAAGCGCTATCAAAACTGCGCAGGGTTACAATGTGACACACAGTACGGGCGTATACAGTGTTCAAGGGACGTTAAATTATGGTGAGTGCTGCGTATTTATTAACGGTGAAAAGCACAGTGCGCATGTCAACATAACTGATAATGAAATTACTGTAATGAATAAAGCACTGCAAACTAAGTTTGAATGTGTTGATAAACATTATATTAGTTCACACGAAAATGACGCGCTGCCGCTCGCTGCGCCACTCAATGGCACGGTAGTAAAACATTTAATTGAATTAGGTAGCACTATCACCAAAGGTGATGCCGTTGTTATTATTGAAGCCATGAAAATGGAATATACACTTAATGCACCGCATGACGGCATATTACAGAGTTACTGCTTTGGTGAAGGTGAACTAGTTTCACACGGCGCACTGTTAGCCATTGTTGAAGATACGACTGTACAGGAAGGTGCTTAATGAGTGCCTTTGCAAACAAAGTTCGTATTGTTGAAGTGGGTGCACGTGATGGTTTACAAAATGAAAAAACCGTCAGCACTGAAGATAAAGTAACACTTATTAATGCCCTCGCCGCCGCGGGATTAAAAGACATAGAAGCTGGTGCGTTCGTATCCCCAAAATGGGTGCCACAAATGGCAGACTCAAGCGAAGTGATCAGTGCCCTTGATCTTCCAGAGATTAATTTAAGTGCCTTAACGCCAAATTTAAAAGGCGCACAAGCTGCGCATGCTGTTGGTATTAAAGAATTTGCTATATTTACGGCGGCCAGCGAAGCGTTTTGTCAAAAAAATATAAATTGTTCAATAGCGCAAAGTATTGATCGTTTTAGCGAGGTAATGACTTTTGCTAAAGCGAATACTATACGCGTTCGAGGCTATGTAAGCTGTGTTTTAGGCTGCCCTTATGAGGGAGACGTTGACCCTCAGGTTGTTTTAAACGTGGCACAAAAGTTATTAGCACTTGGCTGCTATGAAGTGAGCCTTGGCGATACTATTGGTGTCGGCACCGCAGGTAAAGTGACTGAGCTGCTTACATTGCTGCTCAAGCATATTGATAAAAGTAAGCTTGCAGTACATTTTCATGATACCTATGGACAGGCGCTCACAAATATTTACGCTGCCTTAAGCCTAGGTATTTCAACGGTTGACGCTGCCGTTGCTGGCCTTGGTGGCTGCCCTTACGCTAAGGGTGCGTCAGGAAATGTTGCCACCGAAGATGTTGTTTACTTACTGCAAGGGCTTGGCATTGAACATGGAATTGATTTAAAAAGGCTTGCACAAGCAGGTTGGCAAATTACTAATGCGCTTAATAAACAGCCTGTTAGTAAAGTTTCAGTGGCATTACACACACAATAATTGCAATAGCATAGAATGAGGAGTCACTCATGGCCGGTTTTGATAAAGTAGTTTCGAGTTACGAAGCTGCAATGGAAGGTTTAAAAGACGGCGATACTATCATCGCTGGTGGTTTTGGTTTATGCGGTATTCCCGAGGGATTAATAGCCCAAATTAAAAAAATGCAAACCAAAGAGTTAACGGTCGTATCGAACAATTGCGGCGTTGATGACTTTGGTTTAGGACTTTTATTACAAGACAAACAAATTAAAAAAGTGGTTGCCTCTTATGTGGGCGAAAATGCTCTTTTTGAGCAACAACTACTGAATGGCGAAATTGATGTAGAGCTAACACCGCAAGGGACTCTAGCAGAAAAAATGCGTGCTGGTGGTGCCGGTATTCCTGCTTTTTATACCGCCACGGGTTACGGTACGCCAGTAGCTGAGGGTAAAGAAGTAAAAGAATTTAATGGTCGCCCTTATATTTTAGAAGAGTCAATCACGGGTAAATTTGCCATTGTAAAAGCATGGAAAGCAGACCGTTACGGTAATTTAGTATTTCGCCATACCGCAATGAACTTTAACCCAATGGCCGCAACCGCAGGTAAAATTACCGTTGCCGAAGTGGAAGAGATTGTTGAACCCGGTGAGCTAGAGCCAAGTCAAATTCATACCCCTGGCATTTTTGTAAATCGCGTGATCAAGGGCAACTTTGAAAAACGCATTGAACGTGTTACCACACGAGATTAAGCAGGAGCACTTAAAATGGCATTATCACGTGAACAAGTCGCAATGCGCGTCGCTCAAGAGCTACAAGATGGCTACTATGTTAATTTAGGCATAGGTATTCCGACACTCGTCGCAAACTATGTACCCGATGGCATAGAAGTTATGCTACAGTCCGAAAATGGCCTATTAGGTATGGGTGAATACCCAACCAAAGACACTGTAGATGCAGATATGATCAACGCGGGTAAAGAAACCGTGACGGCAGCTACCGGTGCAGCTATATTTAATAGTGCAGATAGTTTTGCCATGATACGGGGTGGTCATGTAGACTTAACGGTTCTGGGCGCATTTGAGGTAGACCAAAACGGGTCTATAGCCTCATGGATGATCCCTAAAAAATTAATAAAAGGCATGGGCGGAGCAATGGATTTAGTTGCTGGTGCAAAAAACATTATTGTTACTATGACCCATGCCAGTAAACACGGCGATTCTAAATTATTAGAAAGCTGTACGTTACCGCTGACGGGCGTTAACTGTGTTAAAAAAATAGTAACCGATTTAGCCGTATTAGAAGTTAAAGACGGCGCATTTCATTTGCTAGAACGCGCACCAGGCGTATCAGTTGATGAAATTATTAGTAAAACGGCAGGTAAATTGCTTGTTGACGGTGATATTCCTGAGATGGTGTTTTAAACTACTCACAATTTCACCCTGTACCGACCTCATTCCCAGTGCCAATGGCGCTGAGTTACCCAAAATCCCTCGCAAGAGGGATTTTTTTTGCCTTTATTTTAGTTTTTGCACTATAGTGAGAATTTAACGCACCACTTAGGTGAATTCGCCCTAATAAAAAAATTAAATAACTGATATAGTTAACTTTTATTTTTGGTTTAATAATTGCCTGTAATAAGGTGATTGAAATAACTTTATATTGGATACCATGCAAACACCTATTCGCGGCCTTCGTTCTTTTTGTTTTGCCGCAAAAAGCTTAAGTTTTAAACATGCCGCCAAAGAGCTGTATTTAACGCCATCGGCGGTCAGCCATCAAATAAAGCAGCTAGAAGAGCAGCTGGGCATTGATTTATTTCAAAGGCAAACCCGTTCCATAAGCTTAACGCCAGCTGGAAAAAACTTTTTTGAAGCGATTTACCCCATTATAAATATGCTGGAAAGCACCATTACCGAATTTAGTCAGTTACAACAAAATGTAAATTTAACCATTACCCTGCCCGAGTTTTTTGCCAGTGAATTGCTAATGCCAAAACTCAGTGAGTGGACGAGTGAGCATCCTAATATTAATTTACACATGGACACCCTTAAAACGCGCAAAGAGCTGACTCGCCAAAGTGATTTATCAATCATTTTATCTTCAAGTAAACCGCTTGATGGGCTGGCTACTGAGTTATTTAATTTAGAATATATTCCAGCGTGTAATAAAAAGCTGCTCGATCAGTGGCAAAACGATCACTGCCAGGCACTCAATCAAGTGCCGCTTATTGTTCATAAAGCACGGCCTTGGGCATGGCATCAATGGGCTGAAAAAGTCGGTATTGATGACTTTTCCCCTGCACAAATTATTCAAATAGACAGTATGTTTGGCGTTGCACGCGCTGCACAGCAAGGTATGGGCATCGCGCTTATTCCTTTACCAATAAGCCAAAGCTGGCTGGATGAGCAATGGCTCTATAAACTGTTTGAACAACCCCTTACCACCAAAGATAAATACTACTTGGTACAACACGGCTCTAGTACGGCAAACCACCCGCTCGATTTGTTTGCAAAATGGGTAATTAACACCTTCAGACAAACAAAGTGACTATTAATTAAACGCCCTTTTATGGGCGTTTTGTTATTTACGACCTTTTTTAAATATTTTTTGTGTCTCACGCAAATCTAAAAAAATAAAATATAAGCAGCATTATCAACCACTTGAATAACTCCTTGTTGACTGAATTTATAGATTAGTTTTTTTCACTTATTAGTTTTGTTTTTATCGCTTGTCGAAATTGAGTAAAAGCTCTAAAGTTAACTCAACAAATCAGCAACGACCAAAAATAATAAAACGCGTTACTGAAACCAAATTTAATTAGTTTGTAACAACAAGCTAGTAAAAAAGAATCTTTATTGTGTGTGAAGATGTTGTCAGTGTAAAAAACAGCTCAAGTTCGGTGGTGACTTAGCTTGGGTTGTTTTTATTTTACGCTTACACCCGCCAATAAATATAAGAATCTTTATTGTGTGTGAAGATGTTGTCAGTGTAAAAAGCAACTCAAGTTCGGTGGTGACTGAGCTTGAGTTGTTTTTATTTACGTTCACATCAGCAACAATAATTCAGCATTAGTTATTACTAATACAACCCCCCGAATCTTTATTGTGTGTGAAGATGTTGTCAATTGAAATGCAGCGACCTTTTTTAAGTATCGCTGCTTTTTTTTGCTTAAAATTTGCTTATTTGCTAATTAGCTTAAACATCATCTGATCTGTTTATTTCCTCACGAGCAACAAATTCTAATACAGTGGCATTAATACAATATCTATCTTGACCATTTGGCCCTTCACCCGGGAATAAATGCCCTAAATGAATCCCGGTACTTTTAGATTTAAGCTCAATACGTTGCATTCCCCAACTGTTATCTTCATGCTGCGTTACGCTGTCTTTTACAGGATGTGTAAACGACAACCAGCCAGTACCCGAATTAAATCTGTCGCGGGTATCAAACAAGGGTTCACCACTGAGTTTATCGATAAAAATGCCATCGGGGGTGTTTTTAAAAATAGTGTACTCTTTACAATATGGGCTGTCGGTTTTAGCATTAAACGCCACTTTATAAGCTTCACTGTCACCAAGCTTAAATGCCCCTAACGCTTTATAAAACAGCTCGGCATCCATATAACCTTGGCGAGAATACACTTCTACTCCATCTTCTAAGAATAGTATGGTGGGTGTAGCCCACGTAGCCGATTTGATGGTTAAGCCATTAAGCTGATCAGCATGGCGAAATGTCATTGGTATTGTGCCTTTATAGTCATTGGCTACCGCCGCTTTAAATTTTTCACAGTAAGGGCAGTAATCGCGAGAGTCTAAAATAACAATTTGTTTGCCAGTCAACAATGCGGTGTTATCAAGCTGCTGCTTTTCATCTTGACTAAAAACAACGCCGGTTGAATGATCTGGGCAATAGCCGTTAGGATTTTTTTCTAGGTAATTTTGATGATACTCTTCAGCCGAATAAAAACGCTCAAGTGGCTTTATTTGAGTCACTATTTTTCCATAATCGGCTTTACCTAGTAATTGCTGATACTCACTCGTCACTGCCTTTGCGATACTCGCTTGCTCATCGCTTGTAGTTAAAATAATAGAGCGATATTGCGTGCCTACATCATTACCCTGACGATTTTTTTGCGTTGGATCGTGGCTCTCGTAATAATTTTGCAGCAGCTCTTTTGCTGAAATAATATTGCTATTAAATGTAACCTGCACCACTTCGGCGTAATTATCTTCATCAAAGCGGCGCGATAACTTAGTTATATTTCTGTAGGTTGGTTTAAACCCATGCCCATCGGCATAACCCGACTCTGCATCGAGTACCCCATTAAGTGCTTCATAGCGTTTTTCTGCCCCCCAAAAACAACCCGAGCCAAGCACTAGCTTTTCTACATGCATGGTAGCATTTAAATCACTGGATTTAGTTACCTCATCTGACGAGATAGCGCTCATCGTACTTAGTAATCCCAACATAGCAAATGTAGCTAATATTAACCCCTTAAACATACGATTACCTCTTAGTTTTAGTTATTCTAAAGCAGACCTGTAAACCCAAGAATAAATTTCACACACAACAAAACTTTACGGATGAGAGAGTACATTCGATCCGAGTTTGTCTATTAATATCGTAATATTACAGCGACTGTGATAGCTTAAATGTAATTAATATTAATGAGTTATCGATATGAGCATGATTCCTAGTATAAAAATTTTAACGAACTCTAGCCTGCTTTTTGATGTTTCTCACTACAGCGAACCACACATACTTGCGACGCAAAAAAAGCTTTGGGCACTCGCCCAATACTGTAAAAATAGTAATGAGTTTATTGATTTAGTACCGGCTATGAACTCATTAACTTTGTATTTAAAGTCTTCAGAAATGCTCCATAAATGGCACAACAACTTAGCTAAGTTATGGGAGGAAGTGGATGATTACCCGTTTGATAGCCAGCACCACCAAATTAATACCTACTACCAAGGTGAAGATTTAGATTACGTAGCTAACTATCATCAACTCACAATTGATGAAGTGATTAACTTACATAGTAAAGAGTTATATCACGTTCTATTTTTAGGCTTTGTTCCCGGTTTTCCTTATTTACATGGGCTCAACTCACGGTTATTTACCCCAAGGCGCGATAACCCGCGAGTGAGTGTACCTAAAGGCGCAATTGCTATTGGGGCAGACCAAACTGGTATTTACCCTGAAGATTCGCCAGGTGGTTGGCATATTATAGCTCACACTGATGCCTGCTTATTTGATTCTAAAGCGGCTAATCCTTGCTTATTTAAACCTGGCGATACCATAGAGTTTGTGCCTGTAAAAGGAGTAAGCAATGATTAAAGTAATCAAGAGCGGTATTCAACTAACAATCCAAGATTTAGGCCGTGTGGGTTTTCGACATTTAGGGGTAAGCCGTTCAGGCAGCCTTGATACCTATGCACACATTATTGCGAACCGTTTATTAAATAACACCGACAACGCTGCCGTGCTGGAATTAACCGTGGGTTTATGCGAACTGCAATTTCAGTGTGATACCGTTATTGCCCTTCATGGAGCCGACCTCAAAGCAACCCTTGATGGACACCCACTTTATCCAGGCTGGAGTTACCCAATAAAAGCAATGCAAACACTTAAATTTGCAACTGGCCGTGGTGGCTCCCGTGCTTATATTGCAGTAAAAGGCGGTATTGAATGCCCAGAGGTTATGGGTTCTAAATCTACCGATTTAGGGGCAGCCATTGGAGGCTTTAATGGCCGTGCACTGCAAAGCGGCGACGTGCTAGCCATAAGTCCTTATACTAAACCATGGTTATGTAATAAGGGCGCTCTTACCCCACCTAAACGTAATATTATCCGTTTACATGTTGGTCCTCATTATGAGCTACTAACACCCGAGTGCATTAATGCTTTTTGTGATACCGCATTTACTATTAATTCAAATAGTAATCGTATGGGGGTGCGCTTAGATCATAAAAATGCTGATATTATGCAACATACACTTTCATTGCCCTCTGTAGCTGTAGCACCCGGAAGCATACAGCTTCCACCTGATGGCAACCCTATAGTGTTATTAAATGACGGGCAAACAACGGGGGGTTATCCTTTAATAGCGCATGTGATAGAAGCCGACTTACATCAGTTTGCACAATTTAGAACTGCCGATCCAATCACCTTTAAATTTGTATCACTTGAGCAAGCAAATGCTGCAAAAAATAAGCTCGATGCTCACCTAGCACAACTTAAGCTGAGTTTAAGCCGCTACTGGGATTAATTAATAGTGCACTCACGTTCACTCACTGAGTAACTCAACCGCTATTTATTTATTTTTCGCTTTGCACTTTCTTGGTGCAAGGCGAACTAATTGTTGCAATTTAATTTAACTTTAACGTAATTTTAAATTAAAAATTGCACATTGCATTTTAATCTCCTTGCCAATATCACCACATTGGTGCAACGCCAATTTATTTGGTGCATAAATTATTCTTATTATTTTAAAAAAGCCATGTGACTTAGGTATTTATTTCTGATAAAACAAGGTTAGTCTTTAGCAAACTCGCTATCGTAGGCACTTAATAGGAATGAGGAAAAATTATGTGTTCAATATTCGGCGTACTCGATATTAAATCGGATCCCAGCCAGTTACGCGCTCAGGCAATCGAAATGTCCAAACTGCTTCGCCACCGCGGGCCTGATTGGTCAGGGGTGTATTCATCAGACAAAGCAATTTTAGTGCACGAACGCTTAGCAATAGTAGGCGTATCAAGCGGTGCGCAACCATTATACAACCCAGAAAAAACGCATATTTTAGCGGTAAATGGCGAAATTTATAACCACAAAGAGCTTGCCGCTAATTTAGAAGTCGAGTTTGATTTTCAAACCCAGTCAGATTGTGAAGTTATTTTAGCCCTGTATAAACAAAAAGGGCCTGCATTTTTAGATGACTTAAATGGTATTTTTGCCTTTTGTTTATATGATGAAGAGCAAGATGCTTATCTAATTGGTCGCGACCACATTGGTATTATTCCGCTGTATACAGGCCACGACGAGCATGGCAACTTTTATGTAGCATCAGAACTAAAAGCGCTTTCACCTATTTGTAAACATATTGAGGAGTTCCCACCTGGGCATTACCTTTACAGCAAAGACGGTAAATTAACACCTTACTACCAACGTGATTGGCAAAGCTACGACGCAGTTAAAAACAACGATGCCAAGGCAGAAGATGTAAAAGATGCTCTAGAAGCCGCGGTAAAACGCCAGCTTATGTGTGACGTACCTTACGGTGTATTACTATCAGGTGGATTAGATTCGTCTGTTATTTCAGCTATTACTCAACATTTTGCTGCAAAACGTATTGAAGACAACGACGAAAGTGACGCTTGGTGGCCTAAACTGCACTCGTTTTCAGTGGGTTTAGAGGGCTCTCCCGATTTAGCAGCAGCGCAAAAAGTGGCTGATATGATAGGTACTATTCACCACCCTATTATTTTTACTATTCAACAAGGTATTGATGCTCTTAAAGAAGTGATTTATCACATTGAAACCTACGATGTAACCACTATTCGTGCATCAACCCCTATGTACTTAATGGCGCGTCAAATTAAAGCCATGGGTATAAAAATGGTGCTCTCAGGTGAAGGTGCAGATGAATTATTTGGCGGTTATTTATATTTTCATAAAGCGCCAAATGCACAAGAATTTCATGAAGAGCTGAACCGTAAAGTTTCAAAGCTCCATATGTTTGACTGTTTACGTGCCAATAAATCAATGGCGGCTTGGGGCGTTGAAGCACGCGTGCCATTTTTAGATAAAGAATTTGTTGATGTGGCAATGCGCATCAACCCTGAAGCTAAAATGTGTAAAGATGGCAAAATTGAAAAATACATTTTACGTGCCGGCTTCGACGGCTACCTCCCAGATGAAGTGTTATGGCGTCAAAAAGAGCAATTCTCTGATGGTGTTGGCTACAGCTGGATAGATACCTTAAAAGAATTTGTTAATGAACAAGTAACGGATCAAGAATTGGCGAATGCCAAATTTAAATATCCAATTAACACCCCAGACTCTAAAGAAGCGTATTTTTACCGCAGTATTTTTGAGTCGCACTTCCCAGGCGATGCCTCGGCTAAGTGTGTACCACATGGTAAATCAGTTGCATGTTCAACCCCAGAAGCACTTGCATGGGATGCATCATTTCAAAATAATGCCGATCCATCAGGGCGCGCCGCGGGCGTTCATAACGAAGCGTACAAATAAAATTTAACCATCCTAAGCTGCAGTGTTAAAGCTGCAGCGTTTTTGCTGTCTTTGCGTATGATTTTCTATAGGTTTTATTGTACTGAGAGAAGTGAATGAGAAGAAAATGAGAAAGTAAAAGCCATTCTGCCTCATCATTTTTGTTTAATTATGTGGCTTTGTTACTTATCTATTAGCGCAGCGTCTCTTTATCCTCTTTGTGAGTTAAGCTGTTAAGAGTCAAAATAAATGAGAAAGCAAATTAGTTTAAACCGCAAATAATTAAGCCACCTTTTTATAAAAACTACTTTAACATCGCTATTCTGTTAACAGTCCTAAATAACGCCCTATGCACTAAATAATACAAAGCCATAAAAGCGTAATTAAAAAGTCATTAAAAAACCCATTTAACAAATTATTCTTAGTTTTAAAACTCAGAGAACGCTTTTAGCGTATCCAATTAAGTGGTTTGTCTGTTTATACACCCTATTAAGTTGAATATTCATTAACTTAGCTTTTGCATTCATTGTTATTTACGACTATAAAATAAAGTGCTAACGCGTTAGTTTTCATTTTCTTAGCGACCAGACATGTACAATAAAAAGACAAAGTCAGCTCAAAATTTTAGCAAAGTGTTAATTCTTTTGCATTTAATATTTAACTCCCCTAGCAGTAAAGGTATGATGGGCAATTAAATTAGTTAGTCTTCTAATTATTCGTGTTGTTAGCTTTGGCAAATAATCTAATAAGACGAATACAGTGAACTATAAAAAACTGGCATTAAGCCAGCCTGTTTCATTAACCAATGAGGTATTGCATGAGCGAGAATCATGACAAGTACAGTATTGACAATACGGACTACACCGTAGGTCAAGACAACGTGCAAAAATGGGGGTTTGATATACATAACCCTGTATTCGGAATAAGTGCAGGGTTAATAGCGCTGTTTTTAATTGCCGTATTAGTATCTGATGCCGAAGTTGCTAAAACGACACTAGATGGTATTAAAACCGATATTATTAATAATTTTGACGGCCTGTTTATGTGGGCTGCTAACTTCTTTGTTATTTTTTGTTTAGTTTTAATTTTTTCGCCTTACGGCAATATCCGTTTAGGCGGCGACGATGCTAAACCATCTCACTCTCGTATTTCTTGGCTGGCAATGTTATTTGCAGCAGGTATGGGTATTGGCTTAATGTTTTGGGGAGTTGCTGAACCGGTGGCTTATTACACCGGCTGGTATGAAACACCGCTTAATGTGGCTGCCAACACCCCAGAAGCAGCAAAGCTTGCAATGGGCGCAACTATGTACCACTGGGGTCTTCATCCTTGGGCCATTTATGCGGTTGTCGCGCTTTCTTTAGCGTTTTTCACATACAATAAAGGCTTACCGCTTTCTATACGCTCAATTTTTTACCCTATTTTAGGTGATAAAGCATGGGGCTGGCCGGGGCATATAATCGATATTTTAGCTGTGCTTGCGACCTTATTTGGTTTGGCAACATCTTTAGGATTAGGTGCTCAACAAGCTTCAGCGGGTATTAACCACGTATTTGGCCTTGAAGGTGGCGTAGGTTCACAAATTCTGGTTATTACAGGGGTGACGTTATTAGCCATTGTCTCAGTTATTCGAGGCATTGATGGTGGCGTTAAGCTACTAAGTAACGTCAATATGCTTATTGCTTTAGTGCTACTGGTATTTGTATGTTTAGTTGGTTTTGCTGTATCTATGGGTAATATACCAAACACAGTAATGGGTTATGTAGAAAACATTATTCCGTTAAGTAACCCACATGGTCGTGAAGATGAAACATGGATGCATGGATGGACAGTATTTTATTGGGCTTGGTGGATTTCGTGGTCACCGTTTGTAGGTATGTTTATTGCCCGTGTTTCACGTGGTCGTACAATTCGTGAGTTTTTAACCGCTGTACTACTTATTCCTACAACAGTCACTATCTTATGGATGTCTATTTATGGCGGCATCGCAATTGACCAAGTAGTTAATGGAATTGGTGCCCTAGGAACTGACGGTTTAACAAGTGTGCCTATGGCGATGTTCCAAATGCTTGATGAAATGCCAATGGCGAACGTTTTATCTTTCATTGCTATTGTTTTAGTACTGGTATTCTTTATTACTTCTTCTGATTCAGGGTCACTTGTAATCGATTCAATCACAGCAGGTGGTAAGATTGATGCGCCGGTACCACAGCGTATTTTTTGGGCGTCTGTTGAGGGTGCTATCGCTGCTGCATTACTTTGGATTGGTGGCACTCAAGCGATTGAAGCACTGCAAGCGGGGGCTATATCAACCGGTCTGCCATTTACCATTGTATTGTTATTGATGTGTGTAAGCTTAATTTTAGGTTTACGAACTGAGCCTCGCCCAGTTAAATAACACAACACATTCCATAATAAAAAAGCCGCAAATTGCGGCTTTTTTTGTGCTCTATTTTTAACAGTAATGCTTCAATAGCTAAAGCCAAATTTCACTCAGTGGCGTATCTGATCTATAGTGGTAACTCAGCTGCGCTTGCAGCAGCTCGGCAGTGGCTAGTGCATCAGTAAGCGCGTTATGGTTTTGATACAGTGGCAATGAATAACGCTCCCGTGTATCACTTAACCTAAGTGATCCTAGCTTTGAATTAAACAGCCTGCCTAATAACCCCTGCCGCGCTTTAAGCGCCCGCCTTTCTATTTCCATCGTATCAACTAGTGCAAACTCAATGCCCTCTTTTATACGCATAAGTAGCGCGTTATAAAAAAAATGACGTTCTATTGCAGCATAATGTACCACCACCACTTTGCCTTTAAGGGCATCAAGCAGTGGCGCTAAAATTCGATTAAGATCAGGGGCTTCATCCACTTCTGAATGAGTAATTCCATGAATAACAATTGACTCTTCACTTAAATCTCGTCGTGGTTGCACCACCCAGTGACGGCTCTCTTTACAATAAATACGATTTACATTAAAAGGCACCAGCCCCACACTAACAATATCATCGCTATTCGCATCAAGGCCGGTTGTTTCAAAGTCGAGTGCCACAAAAGGGACATCTTTAAGTGGAGCAGTCTGATTGGTAAACGCTTGTTGATAAAAGTCTTTAAGTAACGGGTTTTGCGCAGTTTGCAATAACTGCTCGTAGCGCTGTGACCAATCTAACGGTGATTTAGCCATAACTTATTTCACACCCGAATGCGCAGAATAGCTAAATTTTAAAAAGCTTTGCGCTTTTTCTAAAATAGCAAAGGCTTCTTTTAAATTACTTTGCTCAAAGGGTGAAAGTAAATGGGGGTCTAGATCGTTATCTGGGGCTTCACCCTGCTCTATTTGCCACGCCTGATGACGAATACGTACTGTGGCAATATACTCAAACGCATCACGTAAATCTTGTGCTTTACCTTTAGGCAGTAAATTTGCCTCTATAATATCTTCTAAGCGCTCAAAGGAGTTTTGTTTACGTGAGCCAACCGCTAAGGCGTGCACGCGCACCACATCAGATAGCGGCGCCGTACCACGGCGTTTTAAGTTCATTGAGCGCTTATGCTGGCCATTATGCTCAAGCACAAAGCCATTAAAAAACCCTAGTGGCGGCGTTCTATTGCGGGCATTGGCAGCAAGGTTCGCTAAAAAGCGTTTGTTTACTTTGCTTTCTTTGGCCACCAGCGTTTTAAGCTCATCGGCCCATTTTAGCTTCCCCCACACACCATCTAAGTCAAAAAATATCGAGCTATTAAGCAGTGCTTGCGCTTTCGGCTCGGCCATCCAGCTAGCAAATTTTTCTTTCCATTGTGTACGGGTCATACGCCATTTTTTAAACGACGCCATAATTTCACCGTCACAATAGGTATAGCCACATTTAGCTAAACCATCACACACAAAATCTGATAGGTTTTGAAAATACTCATCGTGCAGTGCCTCATCAAAACTATTATCCAAAATGAGAGCATTATCTTGATCAGTCACAATTAGCTGCTCGTCGCGGGCCATTGAGCCTAAGGCTATAAAACAATAAGGAATAGGCGGCTCGCCAAATTTTTCTTCGGCCAATGCTAATAAACGCTGTTTAAAGGTACGCCCTATGACCGCCATAGCGGTTCCGATCATATGCGAATTTGCATCTTCATTAACCATACGTACAAATACATTAGGTAATTGGCGTGCGTAATGAACTAAGTCATCAACTGATTGCTGCGCTAAAATACCGCGTACTAACAGTAAGCTACTTTGTGATTCATAACGTAAAATATCAGACAGCGATATTACCCCAATAGGCCGTTTTTTATGTACCACAGGTAAATGATGTAAGTTATCTCTTAGCATGGCTAATACGGCTTCAAACACATAGGCGTTGCTATCAAGTAGTACTAAGCTTGATGTCATTACTTCTTTGGCGGGTGTATCATATGTTAACCCTTGGGCAACCACCTTAGTGCGAATATCTCTGTCGGTTATGATCCCAACAACTTGACCGTCGTCTTCTTCTGGGTCATCGCTTATTTGTTTTTCTATGTCGGTAACTAACACTGAAGAGACCGATTCTTGCGTCATTAAAAATGCGACGTCTTGAATAGCAGTTTGCATTGTTACTGTGACCACATCACGGTGTAATAATGACTTTACTTTCGCGGTGGTTAAATCATTGCTGTCGGCTTGCTCTACAATGGCTTGGTGCAAACGTACGTTACCATCCACTTCAAAAAAATCGGCAAAGGTTTCGTATTTATCACAATATTCGTTGAAGCTATTAACGTTAATACAATAGGTTAAGGTGTCTTCTAGGGCTCGAGCCGGAAAGCGCACTTTGCGGTTCATCAATAGGCCCATTTGGCCAAAAATGCCGCCTGTGGCTAAACGATTATAGAGCTCGCCATTACGACGTGAAATTTCAACCGAGCCACTACGAATAATATATAAGTCACTAATATCTTGGCCTAAATGTAAAATATCAGTTTGCGCACGAAAATAAGCAACTTCAATTTGCATTGCTAGTTCGTTTAGTGCCTCGCTCTCAAGCGTATCAAAGGGGGGGTGTTCAACTAAAAATTGGGCTATTTCAACTTGCTCGGCCTGCATGGGTGATCCTTGTGGCTTTAATCTAGTTGAATTGTGGGCTTAATTGGCTATTTTTTCAAAGAAAAATAGCCAATTAGCGTAATTAGTTAGTCAAGTTGCTCCAGCTCTTGGGCTAATTGCTTTGACTCATCGCCACGAGGACTGGTAAAGCGGGCTAATCCTAAATAAATCACCGGTGTTAGGTAAAGCGTAAACAATACCGCTAACGCAAGTCCACCAAATACCACCCAGCCAATGGCATTACGTGCTTCTGCTCCGGCACCTGTTGACATAATGAGGGGTAACGCACCGAGTAAGGTCGATATTAAGGTCATGGTGATTGGTCTTAAACGTACCAATGCAGCTTGTTCAACCGCTTTTCGAACACTCAGCCCCTGATCTCTTAATTGATCAGCAAACTCGACCAATAAAATTGCATTTTTAGCGATTAACCCAATTAACATCACTAGGCCTATTTGCGAGTAAATATTCAGTGAGGTACCGGTTAAATACAGCGCTAGAATGGCCGATGTAATCCCAAATGGTACAGTGATCATTACCACGATTGCACTGTTAACATTTTCAAATTGCGCCGCAAGTACTAAAAACACAATTAAAAATGCCAATACGTAGGTCATTAATACTTCGTTGGAGGTTTCTTCAAATGTCAGTGCTTCCCCTTTAAACGCAAGAGTAATACCTGCTGGTAATGATTGCTCAGACACTTGCTTTATTTGTTCTACTAAGGTGGCAATTGTTAAGCCCTCAGGAAGCTCCATACTGAGCTCTATGGCACGGCGCTGAGCATGACGCTCAAGCTCGGCAGCAACCCCTTCATCTGAAATGTTAGCGACACTACTGAGCGGCACCAATTGATTATTACGAGCTCTAATAAACAAGTTTGCTAAATCACTCGGGTCGTTAATAGTTTGATTTTGTGCCTGTAGCATAATAGGAATAGATTGATCGCCAATGTTTAAATCAGCGATATCGTCACCATTAATAGCGGCTCTTAACGTAATTGCGATATCACTTAAAGACACGCCAAGTTCTTCTGCGCGTCGTCTGTCAATATTAACACGCAATTGCGGCTGCGATGGCTGATACGATACTCTTACCGGCGCAACCTCTGGCACGGCTTTTTCAAGATCAGCTGAGAACTGCTGTGCAGCCTTAAATATTTCAAGATAATCTTGTCCAAGTAAAGCGATTTCTATACCGCCACCTTGGCCACGTAAATTTAAGCTATTTGCCCCACCAGGGTAAGCAGGTGCACCAGGGATGTTGCCTAAAGGCTCGCGAATTTTATTAATAATTTCTTGTTGGCTAAAGTTACGTTCATCCCAATGCTTTAATGGCACAGTAATAAACACAATATTGGGATCCCATTGCCCAACCACAGTGTAAATAGACTCAATTTCACCACTTTCAACGAAAGGCAGTAAGGTATCTTCCATTTTAATGGCTTGTCTATCCATAAAATTTAAGCCTACGCCATCAGGTCCGCGGGCAAATATTCTAATTTTACCGCGGTCTTCAGTAGGGAGCAGTTCGTTATCTAAACTCATATACAAAGCACCCGAACCGCCTGCAACTAATAAACAAACAATAAAGGTAACCCACGCATGATCCAGTACTTTATGAATTGTTTTGGTATAAATATTGGCAAGCACGTTACCAAATTTAGCAAAGGGGTGAAAACCACCTTGTTTGAGTTTTAATTTTGAGGTGAGCGCCGGCACTAACGATAACGCAACAAAGCTAGATATAATTACCGCACCAGCTAGTACGCCACCAAACTCCCTAAATAAACGCCCTGCTGTAGAGGGTAAAAATGCGATGGGTACAAACACAGCCGCTAATACTGCAGTGGTGGCAATAACGGCAAAAAATACTTCACGGGTACCAACAACCGCTGCGGCACGCCTTCCAAGACCTAATCCTCGCTGGCGTTGAATATTTTCACTCACTACAATTGCATCATCAACAATTAATCCTGTCGCTAATACCAGTGCTAATAAGGTTAAAATATTAATTGAAAACCCAAGTGCCCATATCAGTGCTAATGAGCCTATAAGCGCAACAGGAATGGCAAATGCTGGGACTAATGTTGCACGCCATGAACCAATAAACACCCATAAGGTGATGATCACTAGCAGTACCGTTAGAACCAATGAGTTAATCACTTCATCTACTGAGCTTCTAATAAACTGCGCGTCATCTGATGTTAGCGTAAACTCCATCTCAGGAAAGCGCTCACGCATCCCCTCTATAAGGTTGAGTACTTCATCAGAAATTTCGATAGTGTTGGACTGTGCTTGGCGAATAATTTCCATACCAATAACAGGTTTACCATTAAGTCTTACCATAGAGCGCGGATCGGCCGGACCAAAGTACACGGCAGCAATATCGCTAATACGAGTATCGCCCTGAATTATAATGTCGCCCACCTGTGCGGGGGTAACAGACGTTGCATCAGCGCGCACTATTATTTGCTGATCGTTTGATTTTAAACTCCCTGCAGGCACATCAAAGGGGGCTTGCCTAAGTACATCGGCAACATCTGGAATCGTTAAGTTAAAACTGCTGAGCTTTAATGGATCAATGCGAACCCTGAGCACACGTTCTCTATCGCCGTTTAATCGTACGTCGGCAACACCAGGAATAGTTAAAAACTGCGGCGCTAAATCAACATCAACCCGCTCTGTTAATGCCTCTAACGATAAACTTTCACTTGATACTGTTAATGAAACCACCGCTTCAGCGTCGTTATCAGCCTTAATAATAGAAACGCGCTCTACCTCTTCAGGGAGCTCTCTTTGCACTCGAGCAACTGACTCACGCGTTTCATTTGCAGCGTCGTCAAGGTTAACACCCGGTCTAAATTCAACCACAATACGTGAATTACCTTCTTCACTTTGCGCACGAATCGATTTAACACCGCTCACACGGGCCACGGCACCTTCAAGTTTACTGGTAACTTCAGTATCAACGGTTTCAGGTGAACCACCAGGGAACGAGGCTGATACGGTAATTCGGGGTCTGTCTACATCTGGAAGCTCTCGAACTTCTACGCCTGCTATGGCGGCAATTCCGGCAATAATAATCAGTAAATTCAGAACCACAATAAGCACTGGGCGGCGAATAGCCATTGATGGCAAGTCTTGCATCATAGGTTGCTGTTTCATGGCTACTCCTGCGTATTAGCGATTGGCGCTGAGAAGCTTAGCTCTTGGTTCGCACGTAAGCGTTGTACGCCCTCTACCACTAAGTTATCTTGTTCTTTTAAAGCGCCCGAAACTAATAAACGACCAGCAAGGCGCTGTTCAATTTTCACATCAATTCGAGTGGCTTTTTTATCAACACTTGTCCAAACGTAAGGGCCTGTTGCTCCCCACAGTAATGCCGCCTCAGGTACAGCAGCAAAACGTTGCCCTTCTACTTCAATATGAACACGAAAACTCATGCCAGGTAAGAACTTTTGCTGCGGGTTTTCAAGCTGCGCTTTTACACGTAAGGTGCGGGTTTGTGGGTCTATTCGTGAATCTAGATAAGCAATTTTTGCGTTTACAGCATTTTGTGACTGCCAAGGAAATACTTTTACATTGCCTTTATTGCGCAGCATATAAACGGCCGATTCTGGGGCGTTAAAATTTATATATAAAGCACGCGTATCATCAATACTTGCAATCGCCGTTTGGGGAGTAATTCTGTCACCCACTTCAACGTCGGTAAGTCCCATAGTGCCGTTAAAAGGCGCACGAACTTGGCGGTCTTCAAATTCTGTTTCTGCTTGGGTAAGGGTCACTTTTGCTAATTCAACAACTGTTTTTGCATCATCCACATCACTTTGTGGCACTGCCCCTTTTGCTTGGCTTTGCTTTAAACGTGCGAGGGTTCTTTGGGTGTCAGCAAGTTTTATTTTTGCCTCTTCAAGTGCTGCTTTTTGTCTGCGTGAATCAAGTTCAAGTAACACATCACCGGCCTTTACGCTATCACCCGGTTTAAAATGCACCGCCGTTACTTTATCGCCCACAGCCGGATATAAAATAACCGAATGAATTGCTTCGGCGTTACCAACAGCCTGAACTTGCTCTTTAGCACGTTCCATCGCTACCTGCTCCACCACTACATTGGCACTCTTTACAGATAAACTTAACGACATTAAAGAAAAAAACACGCTGGTAAAAAGAATTCGCGATTTCAAAAGATCACCCTAATTAATTATTATTTCCATTATGTTACGCAGTTTAACAGCTCTATGATCAATAAATAGCTAAGTACGATAAATTAGCAAAACAATAAGCTGAAATTAAGCATGCTAGCCACTCTTACATATTTTTACAGCTGCATACAAAATCCACACATATTTAAATTACATTTATGACTATGATTTAGCTCATCAATATTTTTAATAAATGCACATTTATGAAAAAGAGTTTAATTATGGTGATCTTGCTATCAGGCTGTGCATCACCAGGGATTGATCGGGCAGATCAAAATCAAGTTGTTAAACGTTATTATGCGTCTGTTGAATCAATACAAAAAGTAACACTCTCCTCAGAAGTGGGAACTGGAATAGCTGCTGGTGCGGGGTTTGGCTTTGTAGATAGCTTGGATGGCAATAAAGAAGAAATGATTGGCGGCGCGATTGTTGGTGGACTAGTCGGTGGATTATTTACTGCTTTATTTGAAGGGGGGAATACCGCGTATCAGTATAATTTATATGCTGCTGATGAAGGTGAATTTACCGTTATTCAAAAGAAAAAGCTCGATAAAAACACAAAATGTGTGCTCGTCAATGCTGCCAATAAGGTCACGCTCTCTACTACAGATACAAGCAATTGTGAAAAGAGTATAAAATAAAAAACCTCAGTTAAAACTGAGGTCAGACTGTTGAAAAAGGGCTAGACACAGCTCGAGCCCTTTGATCTAATAAGCAGAGTGAATTTGGAGAGTTCATTATGCTTAGAGATAAAACCCCGCAACAACATGAATTAGAAATGGTCGCAATT